>Ga0268261_10000093_pt1 | contig 55363 bp, 55 predicted proteins | sample TergutNc150P1_FD_190353 | JGI IMG/M metagenome (GOLD analysis project Ga0268261, IMG submission 190353) | Nasutitermes corniger P1 segment gut microbial community from laboratory colony in Florida, USA - Nc150 P1 (SPAdes) (version 2) | ecosystem: Host-associated > Arthropoda: Insects >... | reverse complement strand
CCATGCTTCAGCTTCATCGTATGAATTGAAGATTTTGGATGCAATAATCACACCTGCTGGATTTTTCACCCACCCCATGCATCTAAACTCTTGTACTGGTGGCAGTGTAGGTGCAGGCGGCGGTGTAACAACAGCAGGAGGAGCAGCTTGCCCTTCGTTTACTGGTGGAGTAGCTACTTGATTGCTTGTATTCTCCGAAGTCCAATCATCAGGAACAACAATCGGGTCAATTTCAATTTCACTAAACTCTCCTCTAATAGCTCGCTCCCTATTTCTTTGTGTTTGTTCATTTAGAAGCCGATTGTATTCATCTGCTCTCGCTTTTTCTTCCGCCTCTTTCTTATCAATTTCAGCCTTAATCGGATTGAGCCTATCCAATAACTCTTTTTTTAGTTCAGGATTTTTGACCTTTTCCACTGCAATCAGTGCATTGTCATTTTTATCACGATTTTCTTTATCTCTTTCGCTTTCCTCAACCTCTTTATAAGCTATTTCTAACTCTTTGAGTTGGATATCTGCCTCAGTGACTATCCCTCTGACTTTTTGAGTGAAAAGAGTGTTTTCATACAAATCTTCAACAAAAAGCAAATCTTCTTTCTTTAAATCTTTTTTTATCACAATATCTCTAGCAACCTCAGCACCATTTAACACTTGCTTAGTAAACAAAGCATTCGTTTTGTCCTGATACTCAAAATAAAATTGTGCCTTGGCAATCAACTCATTGATTTTTTCCCTATCCGCAAGAGCAACTTTTCTTTCCTCATACATCTCCCCTGTTGGTACATCCGGAAGTAGAGGAGTAGAAATCTCCATATCCACCTGCTCTTTGGTTACATCCTTGGCAAGAAATTCCTGCTTGTCATCAAATAAAGCCAAAAGTTTTTGTTCTAACTCTATGTTTTCCTCTTTCATCCCTTGAAGAACAATTTTTGCATTTTCTACTTCTGCTTTCGCTTTATTTACCTGAACAACTAGTGTAACCAAAGCGATAACAAGAAGAACCGAGAAACTCATGACAATAGCGACTAAGTTTTTCTTGTAAAAATCCTTGAATTTTTCTTTCATAAACAACTCTCCTTTGATATATTATTCCCCTACTAATAGATACGTAAAGAATAGCAAAATCATTTTACTTTTTCACGAAATCTTCCTATTTTTTTTAAAAGCAAAAAAGCAAGCCAGAAAATCAATCCTAACTCGCTTTTTGCCTAATCAGTTTTCTAAGGGAAATCCTTTTTATAATCAGACCATTTCATTTTACTGCCACTCCTTTCATCCCTTCTAGTTCGTCATAGACTTAGCCTCAAAAGAAACGGTCATTGTCTGATTTAAAGCAGTGGAAATTTTATAGAGCGTTTGAATAGTAGGGATACTTTCCCCATTCTCCAAACGTGCGATAGCAGATTGCTTAGTTCCAACCAACTCCGCTAATTGTTTCTGAGTTAAGCCAGCTTTATCTCGAAGTTTAATAATCTGCATAGCAATAGGGAAAGCAATCTCTTGTCGCATAATTTCCTTATCGAATTCAGTATCATTTTTTCGTCTATCACGAATGTAATCATCACTTGTGTAGCTCATTATCTTTTCTCCTTTGCTTTTTTGTTCATGAAGTCTGCTCGAATGGTTTTTGCACGTTTAATTTCTCTTTTTGGCGTTTTATCTACTTTCTTTGAAAAACCATGCGTAATAATATATTTTCCATTATCATAATTGAAATAAAAACCTCTCTGAATATCTGAACCTTGAATGGAACGAACCTCAAATAGATTATCCTCAATCTTTTTCGTCCATTTTTGCCGTTTAGCAGTTTCTAAGCCAAGTTGCTCAATACTGCGAATTACCCAAAGCAGTTTAGCACTATCTTTTGCAGATAAGCTATCTAGGAATTCTTGAAAAGGTCTTTTTCCTTTACTATCCTCAAAATACTCAAACTTCATCTATTTTCTCCTCACTAATATAACATTTTTGTTATGTTTGTTCAATAAAAAAAGCAAGTCAGATAATCAATCCTCACTCGCTTTGCTTAATATTTTTTAGCTCTTACCCATAAGAAACAGTCTGCTCATTACTCTCAAAATCTTGTTCCTCAAAACTAATATGAATAACCAAACCTAAGGCTTTTGCATACCGGCTCAAAGTTTTCATTGTCGGAGTAATTTCTAGTTTTTCAATTCTTGCTATCTGAGATTGTTTAATTCCAGTTCGCTTCGCTAACTCGACTTGACTTACACCAAGTTCTTTTCTTTTAGATACTAAGAAAGAAAGACTTTCCAGCATTTGTTTTTCATCATCAGATAAAGGGAAATCTTTTTTATAATCAGACCATTTCATCTTTACCACCATTCCTTTCTCGAATTATAACATGGAAGTTATAAATTTGATAGTAAAAAAAGCAATCCGAAGATTGCCAACAAAAAGTTTTCCACTTTAGAAGAAGAACTAAATTAGCTGCTCTTCCAAAATGGAAAACTACATATAATATGTACTCAAACCCCATACAGTACAATATCATCTGAAAACAAGGCATTGCTCCAATGATTGCTCATTGTTCATGACAATGGTTATCCGCTTTGAAACTTGTATTATGGCAGATACTCTCCCTACTTGATTTGCTCCATCAAGGCTTACGAAAATAAGACTGTACGAGGAAACGAATGTTTCCCTAGGGTTAATAGAAGGTGGGCTTTGTCATGCGCCCCAAACCTCTTGAATTTTTCTATTGAAACAAAAATTCCGAAAAAGTAAAAGCGTGGATTTTCCTGAGTTTTGAGAAAATTTCATGAAAATCACTCCTAATACTTGAATTTTTTCGCTATTTGCCATAAAATAAATCTTGCTAGAGAATTATTTTGTGGCGTTTGCGCTCTTGTCAAGGGTAGTCAAACGCTTTTTTTCTTATACAAATGTAAAGGTACAGTGCAATCAACAAAGATATAAGGAAAGGTATTTATTTGTAAATCCCACAAAAACGGACTACAATATACTTGTTAAGGATTTATCAAGTCGCTTTTGTGGGAAGTAAAACCATCCTCAAGTAGACGCTTTTTTGTTGATTTTCAACACGTCATAATAACTCGTGTTGTTTATAATGTCATTTTACACGATATAAAGTATCGTGTAAAATGATTTTTACTATTTTTTTTGGAGGATTATTATGACTACATTATCTAGCCGATTAAGAGAACTCAGGGTGGAAAAGAAATTACGCCAAATTGATGTAGCTTATTTTCTAGAAATTAATGAACGTAGCTATCAACAAATGGAATACGGTAAGGCGCAGCCAAAACTTGCCAATTTAATTAAATTAAGCGATTTTTATGGTGTTTCCTTAGATTATCTTATCGGAAAAACTGACCGACCAACATTTACAGATGAGAATGAAAGAAACGTTCAAAGAGCTTTACAGCATATCTTAGAAGAACTTTCTAATGAATATGATTTTCATTACTGCTCCAATGGCGCCGAAGAAATGGACGAAGAAGATACCTTGCTCATGAAAAAAGCAGTAGAAGCAATCATGAAGAAAGCTATTGAGTTAGAAAAAAAGAAAAAAAGATAAAATAAATTCATTAAATAACAGAAAAAATGTATAGATAGATATGATTTCAGCTCGCAGTTTTTTTGATAATACCCACCATTCATTTATAAATCATTGAAAATCAATGAAATTATTAATTACAAATAATTGGAGAATATGTTGGTTTTTAAAGCATTTGATGATTAATGAAATTTTGCAATAAAATATTTAGATTTGTTAAAGAACTTTAAAAGCACCACTTAAACGAATGACTTGGTGTTTGTGAATAAACATCAAGTCATTTTTATTATAAAAACTACTAGGAAAATAAAATTCTTGATAGGGTTTGAAAAAATTCACAAAGTCGGACTGTCAACTACAATCTGTATTAACACAAAAATCAAATGTTATAATACAGAAATTTGCTAAAAAAGAGTGTATTCCCTTGTGCAAACGGTTTACATGCTGTATTATTGAACGCGTAGAAACGTGAAATCACGTTTAAAAACTGTAACAGTTTGAAAGCTGTTATGCTAAATTTGAGGAGGACTTTATGTCAAACGCAGTAAAAGACCTAACATCAACAGACGTATTTGCAAAAGCTTGGGAAGGTTTCCAAGGTGAAGACTGGAAAAACAAAGCAAGTGTCGCTCGTTTTGTAAAACACAACTACACACCTTATGATGGCGACGAAGCTTTCTTGGCTGGTGCTACTGAGCGCTCATTGAAAGTAAAACAAATCATTGAAGAAACTAAATCTCGTTACGAAGAAACTCGTTTCCCAATGGATACAGACCGTGCAGCATCTATTGCTGAAATTCCAGCTGGTTATATCGATGCTAACGATAAAGACCTTGAAGTTATCTACGGTATGCAAAACTCTGAATTGTTCCGTTTGAGCTTTATGCCAAAGGGCGGTATCCGCATGGCAGAAAGCACTTTGACTGAAAATGGATATGAGCCCAATCCTCAATTACATGAAATCTTTACTAAACATGTGACTACTGTAAACGACGGTATCTTCCGTGCTTACACTAAAAACGTACGCCGCGCACGTCACGCACACACAGTAACTGGTCTTCCAGATGCTTACTCACGCGGACGTATCATCGGTGTTTACACTCGTCTTGCTCTTTATGGTGCTGATTATCTTATGAAAGAAAAAGCAACTGAGTGGGATGCAATCACTGAAATCACTGAAGAAACTATCCGTCTAAAAGAAGAAATCAACCTACAATACAAAGCTTTGGCTGAAGTTATTGAATTTGGTAAATTATACGGCTTGGATGTTGCTCGTCCTGCTTATGATGTAAAAGAAGCTATCCAATGGACAAACATTGCTTTCATGGCTGTATGTCGTGTTATCAATGGTGCGGCAACTTCTCTTGGACGTGTGCCTATCGTTCTTGACATTTATGCTGAACGTGACTTAGCTCGTGGTACTTACACTGAAGAACAAATTCAAGAAATGGTTGACGATTTCGTATTGAAATTGCGTACTGTTAAATTTGCTCGTACCAAAGCTTATGACGCACTTTACTCAGGTGACCCAACATTTATCACAACTTCTATCGCTGGTATGGGTAACGATGGCCGCCACCGTGTAACTAAGATGGACTACCGTTTCATCAACACTTTGGACACTATCGGTAACTCTCCAGAGCCTAACTTGACTGTCCTTTGGGCAGAAGAATTGCCATACGCATTCAAACGCTACTGTATGGATATGAGCCACAAACACTCATCTATCCAATACGAAGGTGTAAACACAATGGCACAAGAAGGTTACGGCGAAATGTCTTGTATCTCTTGTTGTGTATCTCCACTTGACCCAGAAAGCGAAAACGAACGTCACAACCTACAATACTTCGGTGCTCGTGTAAACGTCTTGAAAGCATTGTTGACTGGTTTGAATGGTGGTTATGATGACCTTCATAAAGAATACAAAGTATTCGACATCGAGCCTGTAACTGACGAAGTTCTTAACTACGATACAGTTCTTGCAAACTTTGAAAAATCATTGGATTGGTTGACTGAAACTTACGTTGACGCTTTGAACGTTATCCACTACATGACTGACCGTTACAACTACGAAGCAGTTCAAATGGCATTCTTGCCATCACGCGTTCGTGCCAACATGGGCTTTGGTATCTGCGGATTTGCTAACACTGTTGACTCTCTATCAGCTATCAAATACGCGAAAGTTAAAACTTTGCGTGACGAAAATGGCTACATCTACGACTACGAAGTAGAAGGCGACTTCCCACGCTTTGGTGAAGACGACGACCGTGCAGATGACATTGCGAAAATGTTGACTGAAATGTACGTTGAACGTTTACGCTCACACAAACTATACAAAAACGCTGAAGCGACTGTTTCATTGTTGACAATCACTTCAAACGTTGCTTACTCTAAACAAACTGGTAACTCTCCAGTTCACCGCGGGGCATTCGTTCGTGAAGACGGAACTACTGACACTTCACAAGTAGAATTCTTCTCACCAGGTGCAAACCCATCAAACAAAGCAAAAGGTGGCTGGTTGCAAAACTTGAACTCTCTTGCAAAACTTGAGTTTGCTAACTGTTCAGACGGTATCTCATTGACAACACAAGTAGCACCACAAGCACTTGGTAAAACTCGTGAACAACAAGTGGAAAACTTGGTTGACGTATTAGACGCTTACTTTGAAAAAGGCGGCCAACACGTAAACTTGAACGTAATGGACTTGAACGCAGTTTACGACAAAATCATGAACGGCGAAGACGTTATCGTTCGTATCTCAGGCTACTGTGTAAACACTAAATACCTTACACCAGAACAAAAATCTGAGTTGACACAACGTGTCTTCCACGAAATCTTGACAATGAATCCAGACGAAATGCTAAACAAATAAGAATAAGAGTTCTCCATCCCAACCGATTACTGCTCGGTTGGGATTTTTTGGGCGTTTTTTGTCAAACAGCACAAAAAAATACTCAGAAAGTTACCCAAAACTTCCTAAGTATTTCCATTCATCTATCTCCTCACAGGCTTCAAAAACATCCCAAACCCTGCCCCAATCAATCCACCCAAAACATGAGCAAACTGCGAAACATTATCCCTTACCGCAATCATATCAAACACTTCCCGACCCAAGTACATTATCAGAATAAACACAAAGGTCAGCGGAATGCTACGCTCCTTATAGTTGGTAAAAGGAGAGAGCAAAATCAACAAAAAGGCAATCCCGCTTGCACCAACCAATGCACTATTAAATAGAAGGATTTGGATAATCGCCGTTACAAATGCGGTAAAAGCAATCATCATGAGCAGATTTTTCGCTCCATATTTCTCCTCTATCAAAGGACCAACTAGCAGGATAATAGCAAAATTACCAAAGAAATGAGCGAAGTTTCCATGTCCTAGAACATAAGTAAACATTCTTGGTAGGTTGGCGAGCGAAAAGTTAGGCATCAGGACAAAAAACTCTCGCGTCGTCCATCCGCCACTAACATAACCCAAGCCTACAACAGCTAGGCAAATCAAGGCATAAGTCAGAATGACTGGCGAATTGTAAGTAATTTTCCAGTTTTTAAGGTCAAATCTTCTAGTCTTCATCATGATGTTGGTAATCTCTCTGACGGTATTGCTCCATCTTCTTCTGGAAGTAAGTTTCAGTCGCACCATAAGCCGTCCAAGTAATCGCGTTGGCACCAGCCATAATGGTCTCGTGTATCATCTCGTCTGTATTACCACCTGAAGCGATAATTGGAAAATCAGGGAACTGGCTACGGATATTTTTGACTAGCTCAACGGTGTCCTTTCCGCCAGCTACGTTGAAAATATCTACACCTGCGTCAATATAGGACTGCAGGTCCACATTCCCATTAACGACTGTGTAGATAATCGGGATATCGACACTTTCCTCGACATAACGCACGGTGTCTAAATCGCTGGGTGCATTTAAAACTACGCAGGTTGCACCATATTCTTCGGCAAAAGAGCCTAGACGAGCCGAGCGTGGTCCAGATGTAACACCACCTCCGATACCTGCAAGGATTGGCACTTTGGCTACTTGCGACACGGCGCGTAGGATGGAAGTATTAGGCGTCCAAGGATAGACGCACAAAATCGCATCCGCATCGTTGTTGTCAATCACGGCGATATCCATTGTATAAATAATTGATTTGATACGTTTACCGAAAATGCGAATGCCGCTTGCTTCACGGATGACTTTTGGCAGCTCGATAATCGTATCTCTCAGTGTGGTTTTTAGCTCAGGTACATATTTTCTCTCCATCTCATTTCTTCCCTTTCTTTCAAAGTCATTTTGAATAGTTCTATTATACATAGAGGTTCTACTATTTGCAAAAGTAGAAGGTGTAAAAATGAACAATCTAATCAAAGGGACGTTTTTTAATAGAATACCTATCGTTATTTTATAGCAGGGGTTTAGCAGGATTTGGCAACAAACAAGAGACAAAAATCTATGAAAACAAAGAAGAAAACGTGAAAATCATTTTCATACATTTTTCTGGACGAAACTGAGCAAATATGTTACTAAATTATCGATTTTTTGTTAGAATATGTTTTGTGATATTAAACTACGAAGAGGTGCGCACAAATGCGATATCTAATCAACAAGAGTACCAACCCCTATTTCAACCTAGCACTCGATGAATACGCGATGCGTAACATTGATGTTGGCGAAGATTACTTTTTCCTTTGGCAAAACGACAATGCAATTATCATCGGTCGAAACCAAAACACTTTGGCTGAGATTAACTCAGACTTTGTTGAAGAAAAAGGAATTCGTGTAGCCAGAAGAATGTCAGGCGGAGGGGCTGTTTACCATGACTTTGGAAATTTAAACTTCACGATTATTACCAATATCGAGGATGTTTCTAAGGTAAATTTCCACAAATATGTGGAACCTGTTATCCAAGCACTCAAATCGATGGGTGTAAATGCCGAAGCAAGCGGTCGAAATGACATTTTGATTGACGGCAAAAAGATCTCTGGCAATGCACAACGCCAAGCAAATGGTCGATTGATGCACCATGGAACTTTGATGTTTGATGTTGATGTCGAAACAATGGTTCGCTCACTGAATGTTGCTGATGACAAGTTCATCTCTAAAGCAGCCAAATCAGTACGCTCGCGTGTAACCAACATCAAAGAAGCACTACCGCAAGGGACAACTTTGGAAGAATTCTGGTCAAAACTTCATTACTATCTATCTAATGAAGGAAAAGACGAAGAAATTGTTTTGACTGACCAGCAAATCAAAGAAGTCGAACAACTTGCCGAAGAAAAATACAGCACTTGGGATTGGACTTATGGCAAATCGCCTGAGTTTACCTACCAAAATGATGCTCGATTTGCCGGTGGAAAGATTGATGTTTCGGTCAATGTGCAAGAAGGTATCATTGAACACATCCGTTTCCAAGGAGATTTCCTCGGAGTAAATGATGTAGAAGATTTGGAAAACTTGCTTAAAGGTGTTCGCTTTGATACGCAAGAAGTAACCAAAGTCTTCGACTCTGTTCCACTTGCCAGTTATTTTGGCACCATTACCAAAGAAGAAGTTTTATCATTATTATTTAGCTAAATTTAGGAGGAATACAGCAAAATGACTAAAGATGTATTAGGTTTTCAAAAACAGCTGGATGACGTTGCAAAACTATATCCAGAAGTTCAAGTATTGGACAACGACGGAAAGGTTATCAACCCAGACTTGATGCCAGACTTAACAGATGAGCAATTAGTTGAATTAATGGAGCGTATGCTTTGGGGCAGAACGCTAAATGAGCGCTCAATCGTTTTGGCAAAACAAGGGAAATTAGGTTTCTTCGCACCAACAGCTGGTCAAGAAGCGTCACAATTAGCTTCATCTTACGCTTTTGATACAAAAGATTACTTGTTACCGGGTTACCGTGATATTCCTCAGTTGGTAAAACACGGTCTTCCACTACACAAAGCTTTCTTGTGGTCTCGCGGACACGCTGAAGGAAATGTTTATCAAGACGACTTGTTGGCACTTCCTCCACAAATCATCATCGGCGCTCAATTGATTCAAGCAATGGGTGTTGCGATTGGTTTGAAAAAACGCGGCAAAGCTCAAGTAGCTTATACTTACACAGGTGATGGGGGTTCTTCTCAAGGTGATTCATACGAAGGAATGAACTATGCAGGTCGCTTCAAAGCTCCTGTTGTCTTCTATATCCAAAACAACGGCTATGCCATCTCTACTCCACGCTACAAGCAAACTGCAGCACCAACCTTGGCGCAAAAAGCAGCAGCAGCAGGTATCCCTGGTGTTCAAGTAGACGGAATGGACGCTTTGGCAGTATACAAAGTATCTCAAGAAGCTCGTGATTGGGCACTTGCTGGAAACGGTCCTGTCTTGATTGAAACATTGACCAACCGTTTTGGTCCTCACTCAATGTCTGGTGATGACCCAACTATCTACCGTACAAAAGAAGATATCGAAGAGTGGACAACGAAGCATGACCCAGTTGACCGTTACCGTAAATTCTTAGTAGCTAAAGGTCTATGGAACGAAGAAAAAGAAGCAGCTTATGTTGCTCAAGTAAATGAAGAAATCACAGAAGCTGTGAAATTGGCTGACGCAACGCCTAAACAAAAAGTATCAGACTTCTTGAAGAACACATTTGAAAATCCAGGACAAGTAATCAAAGAGCAAATTGCTTACTTTGAAAACAAAGAAGCATAATTTAGTACAGTTGGAAGGGAATAGATAAAAATGGCTAATATGACGATGATCCAAGCGATTACAAACGCGATGGATGTTGCAATGGAAAAAGATGAAGATATTTTATTATTTGGTGAAGACGTTGGGGTAAACGGTGGTGTATTCCGTGCTACTTCAGGTTTGAATGCAAAATACGGCGACGAGCGTGTAATTGATACACCTCTTGCTGAATCTGGTATTGGCGGTATGGCAATCGGTCTTGCACTTGAAGGCTTCCGTCCTATCATGGAAGTTCAGTTCTTCGGTTTCGTTTACGAAGTATTTGACTCAATCGCAGGTCAAATGTCACGCTACCGCTACAAAATGAGCTCAACACGTAATATGCCAATCGTTGTTCGCTCACCTTTTGGTGGTGGAGTTCACACACCTGAAATGCACTCAGATAACCTAGAAGGTTTGATGACGCAAACTCCGGGTGTGAAAGTGGTAATTCCATCAAATGCTTACGATGCAAAAGGCTTGCTATTAGCAGCTATCGAAGACAATGACCCAGTTGTTTACCTTGAGCACATGAAACTTTACCGCTCAGCTCGTATGGAAGTGCCAGAAGATTACTACACTGTTCCTATCGGAAAAGCTGCAGTAGCTCGCGCTGGTAAAGATGTTTCAGTTATCACTTACGGTTACATGGTTACAGAAGCTTTGAAAGCAGCAGAAGCTCTTGCTAAAGAAGGCATTGATGTAGAAGTTGTTGACTTGCGTACTGTTGCACCTCTTGATATCGAAGCAATCATTGCTACGACTGAAAAAACTGGTCGTGTGGTTGTGGTTCAAGAAGCACAACGTACATCAGGTGTGGCAAGTGATGTTATGTCTGAAATCTCAGAACGTGCTATCCTTTCACTAAAAGCGCCAATCGCTCGTGTTGCAGCTCCAGATACTGTTTTCCCATTTGGTATGGCAGAAAACGACTGGTTGCCTAACCACGAAGACATCAAAACGAAAATCAAAGAAGTTTACGAATTCAACTAATGTTGTCTTCAAAGACAAGAACGTTACTGATGAAACTCAAGGGGCATATCCGCTCCTTGAGTGTTCAAATAATACAAGAGGTGAAAAATAAAATGGCTCATATCTTTAATCTACCTGACGTAGGCGAGGGAATGCACGAAGGCGAAATCGCTGAATGGTTAGTAAAAGTTGGCGATGAAGTAAAAGAAGGCGACCCAATCTTAGAGTTGCAAAACGACAAATTATTACAAGAAATCCTTTCTCCAGTTGGCGGTAAGGTAACAAAAATCTTCGTAGAAGCTGGTTCAGTTGCGACTGTTGGCTCTCCAATTATCGAATTTGACGGCACAGGCGAAGAATTGCCAGCAGCTCCAGTTGCTGAAAGTAACGCATTTATCTTCAAATTGCCTGACGTAGGCGAAGGCATGCACGAAGGCGAAATCGCTGAGTGGTTGGTAAAAGTTGGCGATGATGTTAAAGAAGGTCAAGCAGTTCTTGAATTGCAAAACGACAAATTGTTGCAAGAAATCCTATCTCCGCACACAGGTAAAGTTACGAAGTTGTACGTTGAAGCAGGCTCAATCGCAACAGTTGGCGAGCCTTTAATCGAATTTGACGGTACAGGCGAAGATGCTCCAGCAGCTCCAACTAAACCAGTTCAAGCAAGTGATGCACCAGATCTTCCAGCTCGTCTAGGTGGCGACAAAGTATTTAAACGTGTATTGGCGATGCCATCTGTTCGTCGTTTCGCATTTGAAAACAGCGTTGATATCGAAACAGTTGTAGGTACTGGTAAAAACGGTCATGTAACTATCTCTGACGTGAAGAAAGTTCTTGAAGGTGGCAGCGCAGCAGCTCCTGCAGCAAGCGCACCAGCAGCAACAACTTCTGCACCAGCGGCAGCGAAAACTGCAGCTCCTGCAGCAGCAACAGCAATCGCTGAACCAACTTCTATCGCAGCAGGTGGCTTGACTACAAGAGAAAAAATGACTCCAACTAGAAAAGTTATTGCTAAAGCAATGGTGAATTCTAAAACTCATGCACCACACGTTACAAACTTTGACGAAGTGGAAGTTTCAGCTATGATGGCTCATCGCTCACGCATGAAAGATTACGCAGCTGACCAAGATGTGAAATTAACATTCATGCCTTACTTCGTGAAAGCTTTGACTGCAGTTGCGAAGAAATTCCCAGCATTGAACGCGTCAATCGACGAGTCAACAGACGAGATTGTTTACAAAAACTTCTACAATATCGGCTTTGCAGCAGACACGCCACACGGTTTGTTTGTACCAAACATCAAAGCAGCTGATACTAAGAACATGCTAAAACTTGCTGATGAAGTAAATAAATTGGCTAAAGCAGCAGTAGAAGGCACATTGTCTCCAGCAGATATGAAAGAAGGAACAATCACAATTTCTAACATCGGTTCTGCACGCGGCTCTTGGTTCACACCAATCATCAACTACCCAGAAGTAGCTATCCTTGGTGTTGGAACAATCAACAAACAGCCTGTTGTCAATGAAGAAGGCGAAATCGTTGTTGGCAATATGTTGAAACTTTCATTGAGCTACGACCACCGTTTAATCGACGGCGTATTGGCACAAAGCGCAATGAACGAATTGAAACGTTTGTTGGGTAACCCAGATTTACTATTGTTAGAGGCTTAAAAAGTATTTAAGGGCAGTTATTAACGGCTGCCCTTAACTTTTCAATATGGAGGTTAAGAAAAAATGGTAGTAGGAAGTTTTTCAGAAGAAAAAGATGTAGTAGTTATTGGTTCAGGCCCCGGGGGCTATGTTGCGGCTATCCGTGCAGCTCAAATGGGCAAAAAAGTAACCATCATTGAAAAAGATTATATCGGCGGCGTTTGTTTGAACGTTGGTTGTATCCCATCAAAAGCTTTGATTTCTGCTGGTCATAGATTTGAAGAATCTCAGCATGGTCAAATGTTTGGTGTATCTGCAGCAGGCGTTGAGCTAGACTTTACAGCTACTCAAAAATGGAAAGACGAAAAAGTTGTTTCGACACTTACTAAAGGTGTTGAAATGTTGTTGAAGAAAAACAAGGTAGAAATCATCCGCGGTGCAGCTGAATTTGCTGACAACAACACAATCCGTGTGATCGAAGGCGATGATTCTCAACTTCTTTCATTCAACAGCGTAATTATCGCAACTGGTTCTCGTCCGATTGAAATCCCTGGCTTCAAATTTGAAGGCCGCGTAGTTGACTCATCAGGCGCTTTGAACTTAAAAGAAGTTCCTAAGCATTTGGTAGTTATCGGTGGCGGATATATCGGCTGTGAATTAGCTGGTGCATACGCAAACTTAGGCGCAAAAGTCACAATCCTTGAAGGAATGGACAAAATCTTGCCTAACTTTGATGACGACATGGTGAAACTTGTTGTGAATAACTTCAAGAAGAAAAACGTTGATATCGTAACTTCTGCTATGGCTAAAGGCTCTGAGCAAACAGCAGATGGCGTGAAAGTTTCTTACGAAGTTGGCGGAAAAATCGAAACAATCGATGCAGACTACTGCCTAGTTTCAGTAGGTCGCCGTCCAAACACAGATATCGTTGGTCTCAACAACACTGACGTGAAGTTGAACTCTCGTAACCAAATCATCGTAAACAAACAAGGACAAACAAACGTTGAAGGTATTTACGCTATCGGCGATATCGTTCCCGGTTTGACACTTGCCCACAAAGCAAGCTACGAAGCGAAAATTGCAGCTGAAGCAATCGGCGGAAACAAGGTAGAAATCAACTACCAAGCAATCCCAGCTGTATGTTTCACTGACCCAGAATTAGCATCTGCTGGACTTTTGGCTCACGAAGCAAAAGAAGCAGGCTACGAAATCAAGTCAACAACTTTCCCATTTGCAGGAAACGGCCGTGCACTTTCTCTAGGTAAAACTGAAGGATTTGTACGCTTAATCACTGAAAAATCTACTGACGTTATCCTCGGCGCACAAGTTGCCGGCGTTGGCGCAAGTGACTTAATCGGTGAATTGACATTGGCAATCGAGTCAGGAATGTCAACAGAAGACATCGCTTTGACTATCCATGCTCATCCATCGTTGGGCGAAATTATCATGGATACTGCTGAAGCAGATCTAGGTATGCCTATCCACATGTAATAATAATAATCCCCTATTTTCCGTATTATTTGCGGAAAATAGGGGATTTTTTTAGGAGCAATGGGATAATCTTTCCCTAGTCTTTTGCACGTTCGTCCACTACAATAAGTATATAGGATATGGAAATAGGAACTTAGAAGAAAAGCTAACTGTATTGGTCAAAGTGCGTATGTTATCCTTAAAATTCTTCTAAGTTCTCCACCATGTTCCTTTCTCTCTTTGCTGGGGCAAACAGCTGTCACCTTTTCCCAAAAAGTTATCCTGATGGCATAATAGCTGTTTGCTCCTAGCATTCGTTACAAGGAAAGCTCGAAGAATTCCAGTATTTCCTTATAACTAAAGCAATACAAAGAAAACAACTCTCGCAACACTTCATAAGAAGGTCGCGCTTTTTTGGTTTCCCATTTAGAGATAGCCTCTCTGGTCACACCGACAATTTCAGCTACCTGCTCTTGCGTGTAGCCTTTTTCTATTCTCTTTTTTCGCAAATAATCTGCATATTTCATCCCTTTTTCCCAATCCTTTTCCTTGACTATACTACTAATTATAGTGGAAAATAGAGAGAATAAAGAAATGGTTGGATAAACACAACTATTTTTACTTGAGGAGTAAAGCTATGTTAGGTACAGTAATCAGAGACTTTCGAGTAAAAAAGGGGATAAGGCCTAAGGATGTCTATTCAGGAATTATGGATAAGTCTTCGTATTGGCGTTTTGAGCAGGGAGAAACGCGGACATCTTTTGAAACAATGCTAGCGATTTTGCGCAAACTCAATGTATCTATGGAAGAATTTATCCACGAGGCAACGGACTTAGGCTCCCACAAATTTGAGCTTTTGCAAGAGCGTTCAAGGGCTGCATCCAACAGGCGTGATTTTGAAGAGTTGAAAAAAGTGGCAGCAGGCTTTCTGGAAATGTATAAGGAAAAGCAGTCTATTCGCTATTTTCATTATCATTGTGTTACCCAGCTTTTGATATTTCGCTTGCAAAATAAAGACTTGCCCAAGAAATATACTCAACCTTTGATGAAATACCTGATGAAATGCGAAAAATGGACGGACTATGAGATAACTTTATTCACGAGAGTTTTGTATATTTTTCCAAAGGATAGTCTGGAGCTTTTGTTTATTGAAGCACTCAAGGCGTTGGAAGAATATGGCGAGTTAGACCTGTCGAAAACACAGGCAGTTATGCTGATTAGCAACTATTTTTCCCTCATGATAGACTTTGACGATAGGCAGCAAGTTTTGAAAATAAAGGAAATTCTAAGCCAAATTCAGTTACCGGAAATTTCAACCTATCATAGAATTCGCAGAAATTGGTTGTTTGAGATTATTGAATGTTATCTAACCAAAGAAGAAAGCTATCTGGAAAAGGCGGAAAATTGGATTGAGATTTTTAAAATGCTTGAGATGAAAGGGGTTTACGATATGCACTGGAATTGGACGCAGAGATATGGAGAGAGGATATTTGATAGGTAGTGTTTGGATTGAATAGTTAAACCCCGATTTTCCATTTTGATAGTGGAAAATCGGGGTTTATTCATTTATGAAAATAGGGAATTACGCAAGGTGCCTTAACCTGAACAATTATTCTTCCTCGTTAAGTTTGTGTTTCTTTCTTCTCCGCCACCATTTAACAAACCGCACCACCATATAAACCACCCAAACAGGTGTCAGCCAAAGTCCAACGACGAATATGTTAATAACAAGGTAAGTCTGCGTGATAAGCCACGCCCAAAAGACCCATAAGAGAAAAGCAATGAGTGTTTTCTTCACGCAACTTAAACGAACGAGGACTAAATACTCAAGGAAATGCTGGTCTCCCTGCTTTTCTCCTAATTAATCATACAAATTATACTCAAACCCATTCTCATCAAGCAATCGCAAGCTACTACCCTCTAAAAACTCAAATCTCCTAGTCTCATCAAGGAAGTTCAGCGTAATTCCTCTGCTATCCCTTTCAACAACCACTGGAATATCATTGCGGTAAACTAGACCGAGCGGAGTGGTTTGGTCTAATTCAGTATTTTCAATGCCGAAGATTGTCTCCAGCTTATTTAAAAATTCCTCTTCTTGCTCCAATGAAAGCTCTGCACCTAACCATGATTTATAGAGGTGCAGTTCTCCACCATCCACAACATACTGCGTTTCAAAGGGATTGATGCCGATATTCAGTGATGCAATCCTGAAATTCAGGTCGTCCGCATGGGCGACTTCTTCTTCATTAGGCTGCCAAACTACAAAGAAAACCGATACCAAAGCAAGACCAGCAACTAGCAAAACCAACAGTTTTTTTAAATTTTTGTTCATAGACATTCTCCTTTATCTAAAAAATTGAACAGCGACGAGCAACTAAACCAAGACAATCATAGGCAAACCTCCCCCAAAATGATACGACTAGCTAAATTCTACCAGCTTTCTTGACATAAACCACACTCCCAAAAGCAAACAAAGTGCTAGCAACAAGCAATCCAAGCACTGAATTGCTAAAGAAAGCCTCAGCACCAACGCCGCCAATACCAAATATCCCCTGAGAAAAGACAAAGCTATTGCGCAAAGCCATAACCGCGCGTCCAATCATTCTTGGATTTTGCAGGTAGATAGTCTGCAAGAAAACCGAAACAAACAGCACAATTCCTAGAGTGATTGGGAAACTTCCCGTCAGGTAATTGAGCAAAAAGCCCGCCAGACTATACACAATCAGCCACAAGATTAGCATTCCGATGTTTTGCAAAAGCAGGCTGCCAATGTCATGTAACTGAGCATTTATGTAGATAGGATAGCTCCAAGAGCCAAAGCCGTTGAGGAAAGTGATGACCAATGACACCAAGACAAACGGTACAATAAACAAGGAAAGCACGACACTCAAGGTCGCAAGCATTCGTTTTGCTAGCACATTCATCAAGGAAATCGGTGTAATACCCGCAAGGTCTTGGCTGGTTCCACGTTTTTCATTGGTAATAATCGTCACGATAAACAAAGCCAGCATGATGAGGTATAGGCTAGTATTCTCAAGGAAAAACTCCTGCCAATATTGCATAAGCGGCAAATCTCTAACAGGCGTGCGAGGCAAAACGTATGGAAGTCCTCGCTCCAACAAGCTAGAAAGCACGGCTTGGTCCTTGTCAAAATCAAACTCACGCACGCCAGTCATCACTAATGCTGGGTCTTGAGTCTGTAAAAAGGCTAAATGACTAAGCTCGGCACGCAAGACCCGCTCATTATCTTCAAGATTTATCCCTGAAAGCATCTCTTCTAAGTAGTGCCTTTGTGCCAGATTGAACTCATTTTCAGGGTCACCCATCAACTCAAATCCGACTTGATTAAGCTGACTATCCAGCATCATCGTGATGGAAAACTCATACTGATTGAATTGAGAAAACAAGAAGGGCAGGAAAAGCACCACGAAGGAAAGTAAGAAAAAGAGCCAGACCAGTGGTGTTTTGAGGATTTTTTTCATCTCAAATATCATACAACCACCTTGCCCTTGTTGAAGACCTCATGATAGTTTTCCTCAATATTACTCATGTCCGTCAACTCGCGTGCGATTTTCCCCTCATGCAAGAAAGAAATCCGAGAGCAAACACGCTCCATGTGGTAGATAGAGTGCAGGGAAATTAGGATAGTCCGACCATTTTCAGCTTCAGTTTTGAGGATATTTGACAGGTCATTGGCGTTATCAATATCCAGTCCATTAAAGGGCTCGTCCAAGATAAAGAAGGGCGAATTACTCATCAGATATAGAGCAATCAATGTTTTTTGTTTCATACCGAGCGACATTTTTTTGATTTTTAGGGATTTGAAGCCCTCAATTCCCGCTCGTGTGATGATTTCTTCTATTGTATGAGGACTTTTCCAAGTCTTTTTGATGTAGCTCAGATAGTCCAGTGGGGTCAGATTGTCCGACAAACTCTGCGTCCCCTCTAGGAAAAAGAACTTCTTAAAATACTCCTTGCGGTTCTTAGCAGTGTAGCCGTCAATCTCAATGCGCCCAGATTTCTTGGGCTGCAGATTGGCAATGGCACGCATAAAGGTGGTTTTCCCTGTACCATTTGGTGCGACCAGTCCGATAATCTCGCCCTCGCCTGCCGTGAAGTTGAGGTTTTTTAGGACTTCTTTTTTTAGGAAGCCTGAGGTTAGGTTTTCTATTGTTAGGTTCATTGTCTTCTCCCTACCATTTTTTCTTTAGTTTGAGCAACAAGGACGTGAGGATTAGCATGGTAATTGTCAGCCCAAGTAACGTGAGATAACCGTTTCTGGTCACAATTCCTATCAGATGATGGAAGTCACGACGATTGGTCACTTGAGTAAAATCCAAGTAATTCATGGGTAAAAATGGCTGAAAAGCCGACGAAAATCGCCCAGCAACATTGCCTTCCCGCAGGATAGTCAGCCCACCAAGTAGGACAATCAGCTGAACAACCACATGATTGATAAACAAACTAAGCACAAGACCAATCGCAGAAATCGCCAAAATCCAAAAGAAAAGAAAGCCAAAGTCAGCAAAAACAATCCGAGAAATATCCACAATCTCCCAATCACTCAGCCCGTACATTAGGGCAATGGGATAATTTGCCGCTCCAATCCCGTTTCTAAGACCAACAACCAGCGAAGTAAGAATAACAGCAAGTAGGACAATCTCCAGCAGAATACCGACATTTATCAGCCATTTAGATAGGAAAAGCTTGACTAAAGAAAGCGGAGAAACATTGGTTAGTTCCTTGAGTTTGTTACGTTCCTCAAAGCTAAAGGCAAAAACGACCCATAAGGTGATGAGTAAAAAGATGTATGTATTGCCACCCCCGAGGACTTGCCACCAATAATTCCACAAAGGAAGTCCATGAGGTCTTACGGCAAATCTAGGAAGATAGGTCAGCCCTCTCTCCTGAACAGCTTGGTCTTCTAAGAAGAACCCCATGATAAAATCAGAAGTATTGACCCGCCGACCATCAGGAATGTAGATAGTTTGACTGCCACCATTGGCAACCGTGATGTCTAAAAGCGTGTCCCAGTCTTCTTCTTGAATTAAACGAATGGTTTCTTCGTAGAAATGTATCTGTTGTTGCCGCCAAGTAGTCCAATTATCGCCATCCATAAGTTCATCTGCTGGCATTAATCTTTGGTGCATTTGCAGCATATCTTCATAAATTTGTATCTCAATAGGTTCGCGACCGCCAGAAAGGATAAAAGGAAGAAGAAAAGTAGCGAAAAACAATCCGATAAAAATAACAAATAGGATTGGTTGTTTTCTGTATTTATTTATTTCGAGAGTGAGCATAAATCTCCTTTGTATTGAAACCTTTTAAATAATCATAACATTTAGAAAATTTAGTTCAAGGGATGTTTTTGGATAGTTGTTAGACTAGATGTTCTAATGGTGAAATTGAAGATGAAAAAGACAGTTAAACAAAGGAGATTTATATTTAAGGTTTTACCACTTTTTCCGTATTTTTAAACAAATCGCTGTTAAGGAAAGAAAAATAATTGTCAGTAAGCTAAGTGTTAAAAATCCGTTTTCCGTATATATTCCCAAAAGATGATTATAATCTTCTCTACTGACAACGGCAGGAAAATTCAAATAATTCATAGGTAAAAACCTTTGCCAAGATGTCGGAAAATACGAATTGATATTACCTTCGCCTAATAGAAAAAAAACACTAAAAAGAAAAATGAATTGCAATACTAGGTGATTAACGAACAAACTTATGAATAGACCAAGAGCGGAAATCGCCGTAATCCATAGGAAAACAAATCCGAAGTTTTCAAGAACAATAACAGAAATATCTTTGATTGCGAATTCATTTATTCCAACATTTATCGCAATAGGATAGTTTCTGGAGCCAATACCATTGACCAAAATGATAAAAATTGAGCTGATGATAAACGCAATTATCACAATCGCACTTAATATAGTGATGTTTAAAAACCACTTGAAAAAAAAGAGTTTAAGTAATGATACTGGTGCAATGTTTGTTAAATCTTTAAGATTGGCACGACTTTCAAAACTGAAAGCAATAGCAACCCAAAGTGCACATAGGAAATAAATGTTGTTATTAAACAGAGAGAATAATTTGCCAAAATAATTCCACATAGGCATAGTACGAGGGACTGCATCAAGTCTAGGGATATAGATAAGACCACGTTCACGGATAGTTATTTCCTGAAAGAGAAATTTTCTTGTTTCTGTTGTAGTGACGCCCCCATTAGTTCGTTGTAAATTTCGTTGAGCTTCTGCAATTCTAAGATTTAAAAGACCATTGTAGTCTCCTTCTTCAAGATAATGTTTAGTTTGCTCTAAAAAGAGAATAATTTTTTGTTGTTCTTCTTGCATTTCTGTTTCACCAGCTGTTTTGTGTATTGTATTAAGATGTCTAGCTAATTCTAGTTGACTTTCATAGATTGGGAAGAAAGAAAGATTATTTCCTATTTGATAAATCAAATAGGGATTTAAGAAAGTGAATACAAAAAGGAATATGAATAAAAGCTTTTTATTTTTGTATTTAGATAATTCTTGCTCTACCATCAGATATCCTCCTAGGAAATTATCCATTTTTAGATTATTATACACGAAAAACCCTTTTATAAGGGTTTTTCATGAAATCAAAAACTAAAATAACTGATATTTTACCAAGTCACGACACCATCAACTTTATAACGCCAAGTGATCATTATTACTCTTGAGTGATCATCATAAGTGATATCGCTTGTTGTGATGAAATCGTATTCTACTATTGTATTTACGAACCAAAAACTTTTATAAGTTAGGATTGTAACATTGCTCCATAAACCAGAAGGTGTCATGCGTTGAGTACCAGTGCTTTTTAGTACGGCTTCTCTTTTAACTGCATTAGTAATAGGGTCATATTTGGTATTTCCAGTAAATAAAATATTGTTACTACCAATCTCTGAAAATACTGGTTCAAATGATTGTGGAACTAATTCATTCGCTGAAGCATCAAAAGATGTCAGGAAGAAAAAACCTCCCAAAAGAGCCAATGTTGCCAATGATTTTTTCATTAATTTTCTCCTTTTGTGAACTGTTTTAGCCAATGTGTTATCGTTGGTACTAGAAATGTACAATCAATAAAACCACCTCCTTTATTGTTATCCCATAAGAATTCTTCAGAATTAAGGTCTAATGATAATAAGCAGTCCACCACCAAAAACTGTAACTAGATAGCCAATCAAATACATAATTTCCCTCCTTGTATGAATGAAGTTATAAGTTCTTTCTAAATTACAAGCTTATATTATCATGGGAATAGAACGGTCTAATAAAGTTATCGAATATGATAAATACGAGGTGCTTTTATGGATAATGAGTTAATAGAGAATTTTGGTCCTATTTTTAGGGAGTTAAGAGAAGCGAAAAATATGAGCCTTTCAAGTGTTTCAGGAGAACACTTTTCTATTTCACAACTTTCTAAATTCGAATTAGGGGTAAGTGATATTGCTTCATGGAAATTGTTTTCAGCACTTGAAGCGATAAATGTTACCTCAGAAGAATTTATGGTAGCGGTTAGAGGGTATAAAATTGAACCAATAGAAGAATTAATAATGAAAGTATTTCAATATTATACAGAAAAGGATGCTAGGAAATTACTTAATCTAATAACCAATGGAAAAGAGAATATTGAAGCTGGATATCGGAAACAATTTTATGAATTAACTAATGCAATGATAGAGGTATTATTACATGATTTAGATGAAAACTTTGAAGATGTACTTCCAGCAAAAAAGAAATTGTCTGAATACCTATTGAGAACAGAACAATGGGGACGGTTTGAGTTGGTACTATTTGGAAATGTTGTTGGAGCTTTAGAAAGTCAATTTTTATGGATTTTGGGACAGGAACTAATAGCTAGAACAGAGTATTATAAAAATTTACCCAAGCATAAAACAATGATTAACAGGATACTTCTTAACATTATTTTGGTGTGTCTGACACAAAAAGAATTTGATAAGGCGGAGTTTTTTCTTAAACAAGCAGAAAGTTTTTTGGATGATGAAACGGAATTGTACGAAAGATGTGTATTCTTGTACTATGAGGGGTATTATCTATTTTCGGTGAATGAGAAAGAACAGGGAATGGAAAAGATGAAAAAAGCAGTATCAGTTTTTGAAACTCTCGGTAGTATAAATTTAGCGGAAAATTTTAGGAATAATACCGAAGAGCTAATAAAAGGGTGAAAATTTTGGTTTTGATTTACTTGATTTATTCGATTTATTCCAAACTATCTATTTGAATTTTCCAAACTATCATGTTACTATACCTATGGAAGGGTCGCACCCTTAGGTCAGCTTTGGCTGAGACTTGTGAAGATACTTAACGAGTTGCTTGAACGGAGCCTTGTAACGTTTCGTAAGTCCCCGACTGAGACTTGTCAGTCCAAAGTATTTCTTTTTTTCTACAAATATACAAACACACCCCAATGAGAGATATGCTCATTGGGGTGTGTTTCTTAGAAATAAAGATACTCATGAAGTAAATTAAAGCCTGTAATGAGTATAATTTGAGGATTGAAATCCCAAAACCTTACTGCTCATCAAATTTCTTTTTCCTTTCAGAATAAGATTTCCTAAAATGAACCAGTCCATGAATATCTTTTAAAGTAAGTTTTCCAACGTGTTGACCATATTTTTTTAACTGAGCGATGTCATATTGCACCAAAGCTAGAATATCGACGTAGGTTGGTTTCTTTAAACCAGCTTGTCGCCAATCTTGGATTGGGTAGTATTGCAACTTCACTCTTTCGCTTTTATTTTCGTATTTTGAAGTTAGCATATTGAATGTTAAGACGAACAACTCTTTGTTATCTATAACTACAGCATAATGATTTTGAGCGCCAGCTATCTTTGTAAATTTACCATTTAAATAATATATCTCAAACACTACCAGTCCTCCGTTATACTGTTATTCTTTTTCTTTGAGTAATCAGTAGGCTCGAAATACCCTTCTTTTTCGTTATATTGCATCTTTACTGGTTCCACATCTAGTTGGACTAGCGTATCTCTCATCTGTTCAGCAAGTAAACTTTCTATTAGGGCTTCTTGTTCCTTCATTTTTTGTTGTTCATCCAGTCTTTTATGATAATCAATAATGACCGCTTGAGGACGATTGTTTTTCATGATATACACGTCAGTCAGGCTACTAATTTCTAGCAACACTTTGTTGAAATCTCTGCGTATTTCAGTCACGCTTGTAATCGAACCATTTATTTTTTCCATAGTTTCCACCCGCACTTTCTGAGGAAATTATATAATTTATCAAAAAAAATAGCAACAAATCTATCGCTAGATTTGTTGCTATTTGGATTTAAGCTTTAGGCTGTTTCTTCATGAAGTATATCAAAGTCTGCAACTCATTCGTCAAATCCACCGATTGCACAACCACCTCAGCTGGCGTAATCATGCTATGCGGAGCGAAGTTTAGAATTCCTTTGATACCAGCTTTTACCAAGCGGTCAGCCACTTCTTGTGCAAATTGTCCGGGAACGGCGACCATGGCGATGTTGATGTCTTCTTTTTTTAGCTCAACTTCCAGCTCGTCCATCGAATGAACCACTAGACCGTCTTCGACTGTTCCGATGACTTCTGGATTGGCATCAAAAGCAGCAGCGATACGCAGGTTGTTGTTTTGGTAGAACTTAAAGTTTAATAAAGCGTGCCCTAGATTACCAACACCTATCAAAGCAACTTTCGTCATTTGGTCGTCATTTAAAGTTTTAGCAAAGAAATTCATTAGGCTTTCTACATCATAGCCGTAGCCACGCTTGCCTAACTCACCAAAATAGGAAAAGTCACGGCGGATTGTCGCGCTGTCAACTTGCAGTGCTTCGGACATTTCTTTAGAGTTGATACGCGGAATGCCTTGCGTATGCAGGGTTTTTAAATAGCGGTAGTAAAGCGCCAATCGTCTAGCTGTGGCATTAGGAATACTTGTATTGTCTTTTTCTCTCACGAAATTCACCTCAAAATTCTTATAGTCTTGTGTAACTATATCACAAGCATTATATAGGTATGTGCAGTTTTTAGCAATTATTTTGCTCATTGTTTGTGATATAATTAAATGCGACAAATAGAGTGCTATATAATAGAAGAAAACTGAAAATTTAGGTGGTGGAAAAATGATTTTACTACAAGTACAAAACGTGGCTAGGCTCTTTGGAGCTGACGTTTTGTTTGAAAATATCCAAATGGAAATCGCGGACAATTCCCGCATTGCGCTAGTTGGTAGAAACGGTGCCGGCAAATCAACCTTGCTGAAAATCATCGCAGGAGTAGAAGAAGCTGACCGCGGAACTATCAGCAAAAATAAAACAGCAAGTATTGGTTATCTGGCACAGAATACTGGGCTAGTCAGCCAAGATACTGTCTATCAAGAGATGCTAAAGGCATTTGATACAGTCATCCAAATGGAAAAACGGATGCGTCAGCTAGAAGAACTGATCGGAAATACCCCACACGACAGCAAGGAATACGAGGGAATTCTAAAAGAATACGACCAGCTGCAGCATGATTTTTCTGAGAAAAATGGTTATGCCTACGAAACAGAAACCCGTTCTGTCCTGCATGGATTTGGCTTTGATGACAGTTTTTACGACAAGAAAATCGCTGATTTATCCGGTGGGCAGAAGACCCGATTGGCATTAGCCAAACATCTTTTGCAAAAACCTGACATACTCATACTGGACGAGCCGACCAACCATTTGGATATTGAAACGCTGGCGTGGCTAGAAAACTACTTGCAAAGCTACAAGGGTGCCATACTCATTGTCAGCCATGACCGTTACTTTTTGGATAAGGTAACGACACAAACCTATGAATTGTCCCGTCAAAAACTACGCTCTTACGCTGGGAATTACAGCAAATACCTTGATTTAAAAGCAGCGGAATTAGCCAGTGAGTTAAAACAATACGAAAAACAACAGGACGAAATCGCCAAGCTAGAAGACTTTGTCGCAAGAAACCTCGTGCGTGCCTCAACCACAAAACGCGCGCAAAGCCGTAGAAAACAGCTAGAAAAAATGGAGCGAATGGATAAACCAATCGAAAACGACAAGTCTGTCCGCTTTGGATTTGCCATTGATAAGGTATCAGGAAATGTCGTTTTGACCTTGAATGACGGTGCGATTGGTTACAGCAATGCCCTAAGCGACCCTGTAAATATGGATATTCGCCGCAAGGATGCGATTGCTTTGGTTGGACCAAACGGAATTGGCAAATCTACCTTGCTCAAGTCGATTATCGGAAAAATTCCTTTTATTCGAGGTCAAGTGTCGCTAGGAACCAATGTTTCGGTTGGTTATTACGACCAAGAACAAGCTGAGCTTTCAGGTAGAAAGACTGTGTTGAAAGAGCTTTGGGATGAGCATCCAACTGTTCCTGAAAAGGACATTCGCTCGGTTTTGGGTGGATTTCTCTTTACAGGTGATGATGTGGAAAAGACTATTCCTCTGCTATCTGGTGGGGAAAAGGCAAGAGTGGCACTAGCCAAACTGTCTATGGATAGGGATAATTTCTTGATACTGGACGAACCGACCAACCATTTGGATATTGATAACAAGGAAGTGCTGGAAAATGCGCTGATAGACTACGAGGGAACGCTGTTATTTGTCAGCCATGACCGTTATTTTATCAATCGCGTGGCGACAAAAGTCATCGAGCTAAGTGAAAATGGCAGCAGATTGTATCTAGGCGACTATGATTATTACCTAGAAAAAAAGGCAGAAGAAGAAGAAATCCGCCAGTTGCAAGAGCAAGCCACAGGAAAAGTTGTTCCGGAACAAGAATTCAGCAAGACCAAACAAGACTTTCAAGCAAATAAGGAGCAGCAGAAAAAACTGCGAGCAGTTCAAAGAAAAGTTGAAAAACTGGAGATTGAGCTAGCTCAAATAGAAGAAAATATCGCTCAACTTCATCAGAAAATGGAAGAAGCATCCGCAGCCAACCATGTGGATGAGCTAGGCAAACTCTCTGGCGAATACGAAAATGCACAAAAAACACAAGACCAGCTCATGCAAGAATGGGAAGAGGCAAGTTTGGAATTGGAAGAATTAGAATAATTATACTGAACCAACTCCAAAATCATATAAATTTCACGATAATCGCAAAATTTATTAATGCTTTTAGAGTTGATGCAGTATTAAACAAAAAAGCTGAACTGCGAAGTTCAGCTTTTTGTTTTAGTCTAAAATCTTAATGGTAATGTTTCGGCGACCCCACTGCCATGCAGCAGCTACGTCAACCATGTGGACATCAATGATGTGTCCGCGGATTTTACCACCTGTGTCACCGGCAATCGCAATACCGTAGCCCGGTACTTCAACGATAGAGCCTAGCGGAATAACCGAAGGGTCAACCGCGATAACCCATGGATTGACACGCAAGTCAATACCAATAGCAGTGATAAAGCCCATGCCCGGCTCATTCATAGAATAAGCTGTCGCTTGAACATCAAGGAAACGACCAGTTCCTGTGCTTTGAGAAGGCGGTGGAGTGGCAGGAGTAGCGGGTGCAGATGGCGTGTTGTTTTGCTGATTGTTGGCTGCATCTTGGGCAGCTCTTTCATCAGCCTCACGCTGTGCTTGCTCTCTTGCTTCGTCACGGATACGTTCTTCTTCAGCAGTTCTTTGGTTAGAAAGGTTTTGCAAGACTGCTTGATTATTGGCAGCTTGTGCGCGCAAGTTATCTACTGAAACTTGCATATTTTCTACTTCTTGGCTCATTGTTGCTTTGTTTTGCGCCAGTTGGATAGTTGTTGTTGCTTGTTGTTCTTTTAGTTCGTTCAAGTGTTCTACATCAGCCACAAGTGAGCGAACTTTTTCATTTTGCGCGTTGCGAATAGTTGTTAAAGCCATTGAACGCGTGATAAAGTCTGTGATATTTTCGCTAGACAAAAGCATATCCAGAATGCCTTCTTGACCGCCGTTTAACTGCATATTTCTCAGCTGAGCGTTGGCAACTTCTGTTCTTCTGTCAATCGATGTTTGAGTTTCTTCGATTTGTTGCTGGTATTCTTCTAATCGCTGATTTGCATCATCAATTTGGGTTTGCAAGTTTGAGATTTGCGAATATTTTTCATTGACCGCAGTCAACGCGTTTTGCAATTCAACATCAATTTGCGCTGCTTGAGATTGGGCTGCTTGCTCTTGTTGAGCAATATCATCCAAACTTTGCGCATTTACCCAAATCGGCGAAACCAGTGACAGTCCAATGACCGCAACCATTCCGATAAGTAATGCTTTCTTCAAAGTAGTACTCCTTATGTGTAAAGTATAAAAAGATTACCTCACTATTATACAGAAAGCACAAATTACTTTGTAACAAGAAGATTACATTTGGTTACAGTATGAAATATTTTTTCTGGGAAGTATTACAAAAAACGAGGATGATTGGTTAAAATGTTGATATTAAGGGGTTTTATTGTGATTTATTATGTTTCGCTAATGTTAAAAAGCTCTCATAAATAGCAGAAATTCAGGAAAAATTTCATTATTCCATGCAAATTTCTCAAGATTTCTTGCAAAAATATAGTATTGACAAATGAAAATTGTAACACAAAAGCACAAAAAAGACTAGGAGCTCTCGATTACTCCTAGCCAGAACTTGCGGAAGGCATTAACTAAAATCATTTATTACTTCTCTATATGTGAAGTAAATGCAATTCTTTACTTGCTGTTGAAATGAAATAAGCTACATTTGAAATACGTTGTTTGTTGCTACTCACCTTCTCTTTAGAATCGTGTATCACCATTCAAGAATTGAGTGTTATTTAATTGTCTAGTGTTTCTAATATTCTAACTTGCAGTTCCTAATCGTAATTAACTGTCACTTTGTCATACATACTGGAGTTATTGGCTTAAATCCTTTTGGCATTCTGATTACTTCTACATACTAACCAAAAGACCCCGTTACGCTTTTTTTCTAAAGGATATGCTTCAAGCTCGTTTAAACTTCAACGGGCAACTTCACTACTGTTCTAGCGTATTCACTATTTTGGGGATTTTTGTTACCTCACACATAGTTTAATCAAGGTATAACTTTACTTGCTTTTTCTTTATCCAAAATACTAATCTTCGAGAGTTGCTGATCTTAGTTAAATGTTTCCTCCTTCCTTATGCGTATATAATACAACGAAGTGGAAACGATTGCAAGGATAAACCATTTAAAATCGAAATTATTTTTAGAAAATTCACTCAATTTATTTTTGTTATTTTAAATAAAAAATATAGACGGAATGATTGCTCATTCCGCCTAAGTTTTTAGACTAATTTCACGTTTTTCTTTTTGGCAAAAATCTCTTTGGCGCGGTCGAAAACTTCGATTGAAAAAACTCTATTCAAGCTCTTGCTTAGTACAAAAGCGATATTCATGTCAACAACACTGTGAACAATTCCGCCTAAACCGATAAGAAGTAGCAGATTGAACAAGGCAGCGCGGTCCATGTGGGCAAAGCCTAAAGCGTAAAAAGCAAAGACAATCCCAGTTTCCGCTAGTGAATGAATAAGTGCAATCACGACATTAAAGACTTGGAAACCAACTTTTTGATTGACGATATTTGGTCGTTTCTTCAAGTAATAAGCACCAATCAGAACGAAAACAACATGAGAAAAGGCGCGTAGCCAAATGGTCACTGGAAAACCTGCCAAAACAAAGCCAAATGTTGTACCAATCGCCACTAAAAATGCCATTGCTGGACTAAAAAACATAGCCATCATAACTGGAACGTGCGATGCTAGTGTAAATGATGCCGGCGGAATAATCACGCGAACAGGCATATACATAGGAATCATAATCCCGATAGCTGTCAACATAGCGCCGATTAATAGTTTTCTTAATTTTTCTTTTCCTTGCTTGTTCATTTAAAAATCCCTCTTTTCCTAAATTCACTCATGAGGAGAGTATAACAAATCCATTAAAAAGGTGTCAAGACACTTGCTGTTATAAATGGTATATTTTAAAGAAAACGTTTATAATTATGGTGGAAAGAGGTGTTTGTCGTGGATGTCAAAGTAAAAGAAAGGCTGCATATTTTCTTGCAATGCCTGCCAATTTTGGGGGTTGGCAGTCTTTTTACATTGGTTTTGTACGGTATTCATCTAGGGATTTTCCGAACACCGCAAGCCTTGCAGTCCTTTATTGACCAGTTTGGCTCTTACGGAGTTTTGCTTTTTATCTCTATTCAGATTATTCAGGTTATCGTTCCTATATTTCCGGGTGGGATTTCGACAGTGGTTGGGATGATGATGTTTGGCAATGTCCGTGGGTTGATATACAGCTATATCGGGCTGATTATCGGAGAGATTATCGCTTATCATCTGGTACGCCATTACGGACATGGGCTGGTTAAGATGATACTGTCTAAGAAAAGCTATGAAAAATTTGAAAATCTGATTGAAAACAAGCAGAAGAATGTAAAAACCTTGCTGATACTTACCTTTTTAATCCCTTTTGCACCTGACGATATTGCTTGCTTTGTTGCTGGATTTTCAAGAATGAAGTTTCGAGATTATCTGTTGATTATTTTGATATTAAAGCCAATTTCCATAACGATTTACGGATTTATTTTGCTAAATGCGGTTCATTTGTTTTTATAGATGAGTAAGTTTCAAGGGGTGACCCAAGTTTGAAGTGTCTGGAAACTTATTGGTTCAACCCCTTGTGTATTGTGTGTTTTTGGTGGTAAACTATTCAAGACTTATTATAGAAGAAAATATAAGTGGTGAAACGGGCGTTTAACGACGTAGAGAATTTTATCTATTTTCCTAGTCGTTGCCCGATTGAACCCGGAGAAAGAGGAAAAGAAGTGGGCTTATCAACAGAAGATTTCGATTTTGACTTGCCAGAAGAATTAATCGCGCAAACGCCTTTGAAGAACCGCTCAAAAAGCAAATTGCTTGTGATTGACAAAGAAAAAGGCACAATGCAAGACCAGCATTTTGAAGACATTATTGACCAATTAAACGCAGGCGATGCTTTGGTTATGAACGATACAAAGGTTTTGCCAGCTAGATTGTACGGAGTTAAAGAGGAAACAGGCGGACATTTGGAAGTCTTGCTTTTGACCAATTTGGAGCATGACAACTGGGAAGTATTGGTGAAACCAGCCAAACGCGCAAGAGTTGGTACGCAGATTTCATTTGGCGATGGCAGATTAAAAGCTGTAATCACAAAGGAACTCGAACACGGTGGACGGATTTTGGAGTTTTCTTATGAAGGAATTTTCTTAGAAGTTTTGGAAAGTTTGGGCGAAATGCCCTTGCCTCCTTATATTCATGAGCGATTGGAAGACCCAGATAGGTACCAAACTGTTTACGCCAAAGATCCGGGCAGCGCAGCTGCACCAACTGCTGGCTTGCATTTTACCAAAGAATTGCTGCATAAAATAGAAGAAAAAGGCGTGAAATTGGTTTATCTAACCTTGCACGTCGGACTAGGGACCTTCCGACCAGTCAGTGTAGATGATGTGGATAACCACAAAATGCACAGCGAGTTTTACCGATTGACTGAGGAAGCCGCTGTTACTTTGAATGAAGTACGCGATAATGGTGGACGAATTGTTGCCGTTGGTACGACTTCTATTCGGACTTTGGAAACGATTGGCACAAAATTTAACGGGGAAATTCAGGCAGACAGCGGTTGGACGGATATTTTTATTTACCCGGGTTATAAGTTTAAGCTAGTTGATGCGTTTTCTACGAATTTCCATTTGCCGAAATCAACTTTGGTTATGTTGGTGGCAGCATTTGCAGGACGGGATTTTGTTTTGGATGCTTATAAGCATGCTGTTGAGGAGAAATATCGGTTCTTTTCTTTTGGGGATGCGATGTTTGTGAAATAAAGAATGTGAAAGAAAAACGCTTAGAGCAGATGCTCTGAGCGTTTTTCTATCATATTCTATGTTTATTCATTATATTTTCCAACTGTATGCAAACTGAGAGGAAGTGTTTGAAAAACTGCCACCTGCAAATGGTAAGTAGCAGCTAGGTCTTCGTATCTTTATTTATCATAGTGATAACGAACAGAAATGATATTTAGAATTTGTTGACCATTTTCATTCTCGTGGATAAAAAAGACAAAGCGATGTTCACTGTCAATCCGCTTTGACCACAGACCGCTCATGTCTCCTTTTAGTCCTTCTGGCTTTCCGATACCGCCGTAACCGTTTCTTTTGGTGTCCTTGATTAAGGCTCTTATTCTTTTGATCATCTTTTTATCAGTATCTAACCAATACTCAAATTGTTCCCATGCAATGTCCGTCCAAGCAACAATCATTCCCATTTTCTCTCCTTGCCTAGTCCAGCTTTTGCTTGCTCCCATGATTGCATGATAATATCTACATTAGCTTTGGATTTTCTGATGTGCGCATTTTCTAATAGATTGTCATAATCTGTCTTGCTCATCAAAACAGCGTTATCTTCACTGTCGCGTGAAGTGATAAAGATTGTTTCACTGTCCTCATTGACCTTGCGCAAGTATTTTTTTAGGTTGTTGCGTACGTTTGAATATGCTACTGCCTCCATGATATTCCCTCCTTAATTTGATTATAGTATAATACTTGTTCAAGAAGTTGTCAATTAAACGTACTGGGGTCATTGGTAACGGTTTTACGGTAATCTTCCACGCTCATTTCTAACGCTTTGCAATTACGATGTATGGATCTTCGGGATTTTTATATTTGGCAATATCTGTCAGGTTTATGAAATTCTCTTGATTTTGTGTGAAATTATTCACCTCAATCCCCTTAGCTTCAATTTTGTTTTTCATTGTTTTCCCCATTTTCTATCCCCTTTTTTTGATATGAATTGTGTAGTAGTTGTTTCTATTGTAATAGTTATTGAGCGATTTTTTATTATAGAAGTTTGTGAAAATAAAATAGCTTTGTGTACTTGCTTGATTTTCAATCAGGTGCGTAAAGATATTTATCGATTTGATACCAACAGAGTAAGAAATAGAAAATGTAAAGTGCTTGTAATGGGCGAATAAGTTTAAAAACACTGGTGCAAAACCCAATTTGCACCAGTGTTTTCATTCTAAAGGGAATCCTCTAAAAATAAACGAACTAAAAACAATTCCAAAACCCAAATATAAAACGGTTTAAGAATGAATAAATAACAAGAATAAACAAAATGAAAATCAGTTATGAAACTTTCATGATAATAAAATTCGTTTCATGACAAGCCTGAATGAAAAATGGAATATTAAAATCAAAAATATTTAATAAATTTCAACTTGACGAAAAAGTCCAAACAATATATAGTAACAAGGTAAAGGATTAGTGTCCTTAAAACATACAATGATGGAGGCTTTCGTGGCTAAAGAAGTGATTTTGCTGGTCTGCACGGCTGGGATTTCGACGAATTTGCTGGTGGCGAAAATGCAGCATTTGGCTGATGTTCAAAAGCTTAATGTAGATGTATTTGCGACAAATGCTAGTGAATGCAAAGAATCGATAAAAAAATACCAGTTAAAAGCAGTCATGATAAGTCCGCAGTTGCGCTATTTAAAAGAAGAAATTGCTCAAGAGCTTGTCGGTAAAGACATTCCACTTGATATTATTTCTATGCAAGACTACGGCAATATGGACAGCAAAAGCATACTCGAACACGCAATGAGCCTTAAATTTTAGGAGGAAACTTAATAATGGAAAACATGGAAGTAGTAATGGGTCTTATCATGAACGCTGGAGATGCTAAATCTAGTGCAGTAGAAGCAATCAAATTTGCTAAAGATGGCGACTTTGACGCAGCAGCAGAACGTTTGGCACACGCAAACGACGCTTTGGTTGGTGCGCACAAAGTACAAACTGAAATGCTTACTAAAGCTGCTCAAGGCGAAAAAATCGAAATCGGTATCTACATGGTTCACGCACAAGACCATTTGATGACTGCTATCGCATTTACAGACCTTGCTAAAGAATTTGTAGAGCTTTACAAAAAAATTGCATAATCTTTCAATTTTAAGGTAGAAACATTGTTCTACCTTTTTTGCTTTGTGATATAATAAGAAACGTATCGCTTACCAAACTACTTTATTTTCTAGGAGGAAATCTACAATGATTATTCTAAACATGGCACAAAAGCAACAAGACGTTATTGCTCTTTTGGAAGCTCAAGAAGGCGACTTTACTTACAAATTCGTCAGCAAACAAGGAATTAAGTTGAAATTTGAAGTTACTGGCGACCCACAAGGTGCAGCTGACAATGCGAAAAAATTGATTAAAGCACAACCATGGGGTGCAGCACTATTCTTTAACGCAGTAGTTGCTTAAGTTGCATGATTAAAAATGGACTATTCTTGATTGCCCTTGGGCTTTTACTTTTCATGGTATGGGGAGTAAATCCTGCGACCATGACCTTTGAAAATCCTTGGGCAACTCTTTTTTCAGTTGTGATGATTGTGGTTGGTGTAGTAATGTTCCGCCGTGGTCTCAAAATTGAACAAAGCAAGAACTCGAAAGATGAGAAGAAATAATATGATTATTACAAAAGAAGTAAGCGCTCCAGCAACTTTTGTTTTTGAAAAACTGATTGACAGTTCCTTGTTTGATATCAGAAAGCAGACGGGCAAAAAACTTACTCTCAAGCAGATGAATGGTTTTGAATATGTCAAAACTTTCTCAAAAAATCAAAAAGCAAAGATTAAAATCGTTGATGTGGTTGAAAATGAGAAGTATTCTTTTTCGACTTCAACGACTGTTAGTGAATACACAACAACATATAGTATTGAACCAAAAACTCAAGATACCTGTGTTGTTACCTGCTCAGAAGAAAAAGTTTCTCAAGGATTTTTCCAAAACATGAATGACATGGTTGTTGGATTTGTTCTTGGACGTATGAAGAAAAAGCAAATTATTGCGATTTTTGATGAAATGGGCAAACAATACAAAGGTGCTTAAATATGGAGGATACTCAAAATGGATCACAAAAAACTAAGTGATTTTCCCAAAGATTTTCTATGGGGCTCAGCTTCTGCAGCCTATCAAGTAGAGGGTGCATGGGATGTTGACGGCAAAGGGCTGTCAGTTTGGGACGAATTTGTTCGCATTCCCGGCAAGACTTTCAAAGGCACCAACGGAAATATTGCCGTTGACCACTATAACCGCTACAAAGAAGATGTGAAGTTCATGGCAGAGCAAGGCTTAAAAGCCTATCGTTTCTCAGTAGCATGGACGCGCGTTTTTCCAAATGGACGTGGCGAGATTAACCAAAAAGGCTTGCAGTTTTATATTGATTTGGTGGATGAATTAATCGCCAACAATATCGAGCCTGTTTTGACCTTGTACCATTGGGATTTGCCTCAAGCTTTGGAAGATGAGTATCATGGCTGGGAAAGTCGTAAAATTATTGAGGACTTTGCTAACTATTCTAAGGTCTTGTTTGAAACATTCCGCGGAAAAGTGAAATACTGGGTTTCATTAAACGAGCAAAATATCTTTACTGCGCACGGCTGGCTCATGGCTACTCACCCACCGGGCAAAAAAGACCCTAAGATGTTTTATGAAGTAAACCACATTGCAAACCTTGTTAATGCGACAGTGATTAATCTGTTTCATGATATGGATATGCCGGGCATGATTGGTCCATCATTTGCTTACACGCCAAATTATTCAGTGGATTCAAATCCGTTGAACGTATTGGCGGCTGAAAATATGGAAGATTTGCAGGCAAACTTCTGGATGGATGTCTATGTTTATGGCGAATATCCGATTGCTGCTCTGAAATATCTGCAAGAAGAAGGCATTGCACCAACGATTGAGCCGGGCGATACGGAGCTTTTACGCTCTGCAAAACCTGATTTTATGGGTATCAACTACTACCAATCAGCTGCGATTGCTTGGAACCCGCTAGAAGATGGTGTCGGCATGGGCGAGATGAACACGACTGGTAAAAAAGGTACAAGTGGCGAATCTGGTCAACCGGGTGTTGGTAAACGTGTGCAAAATGAATTTGTTGAGCGTACTAACTGGGATTGGGAAATCGACCCCGTTGGCTTGCGTATTGCGATGCGTCGTATTGCTTCACGTTACCGTATGCCAATCTTGATTACGGAAAATGGTTTGGGTGAATACGACAAGTTGGAAGATGGACAAATTCATGACCAATATCGTATTGACTTCTTGTCAGCTCACGTTTCAGCGATTCGTCAGGCGATTACTGATGGGGTTGATGTTTTGGGTTACTGCACATGGAGCTATACTGATTTGCTTTCATGGCTCAATGGTTATCAAAAACGCTATGGTTTTGTTTATGTTGATCAAGACGAAACTATGGAAGGCTCGCTTAAGCGTATTCCGAAAGATAGCTATTTCTGGTATAAGAAGGTTATTGAGGAGAATGGTTCGAATAACTAATGAATTGAAGTCTGAGATTTTATTTCTCAGGCTTTTTTTTCTGCGCACTTAAACGGGGTAACTGACATTTTCCACTTCGTCAATTATCCTTTTAATAAGCAAGTAAAGTATAATTAAAAGTGAAGAAATGCTAAGTTAGAGGAGGAGAAAATTATGCGTAGAAGAAGGAGTTCGAGGGGTGTTCATGGGCATCGTCCGGGTTTGCGGCTTTTGGTTCTTCCTGTTGTCTTGATGATTGGGTTTGCTGTGGTGCATTTTTTCTTCCTGCAAGAACATGCCAGCATACCGGAAACTGGGCGTGAGACACCTAGTAGTGTAGTAGAAGAAAGTAGCGAAACAAGCGAACGTCAAGAAGAAGTTCAAATTCAAGACCCAGTAGAAGAAGAACAGCCGGAAGAAATAGAACAAGTTGCTCAGCCTATGGCGATGAATATGGAGCAAATCAAGGCAGGAGATTTTTCAAGTCTTCAAGGTGCATGGATAGCAACTGGTCGGCAGATTGAGATTAATGGAGATATTCTCATGATGGATGGGTACAGCTACCAGCTTTCAGTGGGTGGGTACAACACGACAGATGGCAATCCTTACTTGCAGATGACTTCTCTTGATGGCGGATTAGCGATTGGAATGCCGGCAATCGGACTTTTCCCAGCTGGTTCAACAATATCCATTGCTTTAGAAGATGGGGGAATTGATAGCTCGGGAGAGCATGACCCGACAGATAAAACGCAGGATAGAATGTTGATGACGCAGAGTGTGTTGGATGCAGCATCGACTAAAGAATATACTTTATATAGGGTATCAGAATAGATAAACGAAACATCCTAAGGAAAACGCTTAGTTATCCTTAGGGTTTTTATCTTGCCTTGTTACTATCAGAAAAACACTGTTACAAAAGGGTTAAATGTTCTTCTTATGCTATAATTATTATGAAGGAATTTAAAGGGGATGAAGATATGGCAACAAGAAATACAGGAACGGCACCCAAAAAGCGACGAATAACAAAGGCAGAAAACACAGCAAGAAAGCGTAGGATTGTGGCTAGCGGACTGATTATCAGTCTAGTTAGCGTTTTTGCGATTTTCCAGCTGGGCTTTTTAGGGATGCAAGTAGGCAATATTTTCCGCTTGTTTACGGGAAATCTTTTTCAGCTGGCGGCGGTTTGCGCGATTGTTTTGAGCATTTATTTTATTTTCCGCACCAAAAAACGCAAGAGTACCTTTTCTAATAAACAGCGAGTTGGCTTTGTTTTTGTTGGACTGTCGCTACTTTTGATGAATTCTATTGTAACTTTTTCGCAGATTATCCGCAGCACTAACGTGATTGCGCTGAATTTTGAGCTGTGGAATATGGACTTTATGCAAGCCAAACACGCCCAAAATCTAGGTGGCGGTTTGATTGGCTCAACACTTTATCAAGGAACGCATTTTCTTGCTGCAACAGCTGGTAGCTGGTTGCTTTCCTTTGTCTTACTAGGGTTAGGGATATTGTTTGCCTTTAATCTGAGCCTTGCGGACATTAAAAAATTCACGCTGTGGGTACAGGAAAAACTGGCACAAGACCCAGAAATTCTTCGTCAAAAAAAGGAATTAAAAGCCCAAAGACAAGAAGAAAGACGTATCAAAAAAGAAGAGAGAATGCAAGAAAAGCTAGCCAAGAAGCAGGCTTATCATGACGAGAGACTGCGCCAAATGGCACCAGTGCATGAAATCTCTGAAGAAATTGAACCTGAGAAATACCGCGAGCCAGTTATCCAAATCAGCTCGCAAAATTATTCAAGCGAGCCTGTTCAGGAAAACCTTTTTGACGAGGAAGGTTGGCAAGTTCCTAAAGTCCATTACGACCCAGAAACTGGTGAAATCCTCGGAGAAAAAGAGGCGCTGGAGGCGAAAAATAAGGAAGAGGCTATCAACAATCTGGCAATTCAAGAGCTGGAAAACCCCAACTACAAACTGCCACAAACTCGCTTGCTAGAGCCAGTTCCACAAGTGGACCAATCAGGAGAAATAGCTATTGCAAAGGAAAATTTGGATATCCTCGCCGATACTTTTGAGAGTTTCAATGTGCAAGCAGAAATTGACAATGTGCAAATCGGTCCTGCGGTAACTAAATTTGAAGTCAAGCCAGCCGTTGGTGTGCCTGTCAGCCGTTTTAAGAAAATGACCGACGATATCCAACTGGCACTTGGAGCCAAAGATTTGCGTATGGAAGCACCAATTCCGGGCAAGAGTTTGATTGGGATTGAAGTGCCAAATGCTTATGTGTCGCCAGTTTCATTTCGTGAGATTGCCGAAAATACAGCTAGCCAAAGCGACAAACTCCTAGAAGTGCCGATTGGTAAAGACATCTACGGCAACATTCAAAACATGGATTTGACAGCACTGCCGCATTTGCTCATTGCCGGTTCGACTGGTTCAGGTAAGTCAGTTGCGGTCAACAGTATTATCACAAGTATATTACTCAAGGCAAAACCGCATGAGGTCAAAATGGTCATGGTCGATCCCAAAATGGTCGAGCTGTCTGTCTATAACGGCATTCCGCACCTTTTGACACCAGTGGTTACCAATCCGAAAAAAGCAGCGCAAGCACTCAATAAAGTAGTCGAAGAAATGGAACGACGCTACGAAATTTTTGCGGCGTTAGGTATCCGCAAAATTGACAGCTATAATGCTATGGTCGATATAGAAAATGCCAAACGTGCAAAGGATGAAACACCTTTGGCAAGAATGCCTTTTGTAGTTGTTATTGTAGATGAAATGGCAGACTTGATGATGGTTGCAGGAAAAGATGTGGAGGCGTCCATCGTTCGACTAGCTCAAAAAGCACGCGCTGCCGGCATTCACATGATACTTGCCACACAAAGACCGTCCGTTGATGTTATCACTGGCTTAATCAAGTCCAATATCCCATCAAGAATGGCATTTGCCGTTTCTAGCGGAACAGACTCGCGGGTTATCCTCGACCAAATGGGTGCGGAAAAACTACTCGGACGAGGAGATATGCTTTTTAATCCAGTCGGAGCGGCACACCCAGTCCGCGTGCAAGGAGCATTCCTAACTGACCAAGAAGTTGAGCGCATCGTCCAATTTGTCGAAAGTCAGCAAGAAGTTGAATACAACAGTAATTTCGACCCGGGCGAAGTCAGTGAGCAAGCCATTAACCCATATGGCGATAGTCAATCAAATGAAATTGACCCTCGCTATTTCGAGATTAAAGACTATGTTATCCAATCACAAAAAGCCTCAAAATCCGAATGGCAACGCGTGTTCAAGATGAATTTCAATACAGCAACAGCCATTATGGACCAGTTAGAAAGTGAGGGGATAGTCGGACCAGACGAAGGACGCAAACCTCGCCGAGTGCTTATCCATACAGATGGACAAATAGAAGATACTGCTGATTTGTTTACGGAGTAAATGGTAGCACTTAGCATCAAAACAGGTTGCCAGAAAAGGCTTTTTAGCTCCGCCAAATCTCAACATTGGGGCAGCAGGACGCAAGCGAGCCTCAAACTTACTCTAATCGCTAAAGCGATAAGAGTAAGTAATTCTTTCGCGCCTAAATGCTGCTAGAAAGTTGAGATTTGGCTCCACTAAGAAGACTTTTGTGGCAACCTGTTTTGTTTTGCATAGCCCCTTTTTTTTAAGTCATAATTTATGTATAATATATGAGAATGTTTACTTTTGAAATGAGGACTTGTAATGAGTTTTACTATAAATTTTATCCTGACATGGTTCGCCACGTTTTTTATCGGCTTAATTCTAACTCCTTTGGTGCGTTTGTTAGCCTTTAAAATCGGTGCGGTTGATACGCCAAACGAACGTCGGATTAACAAAACAGTCATGCCCAGTGCTGGTGGTTTAGCTATTTTTTCAGCATTTACGATTTCTACTCTATTGATTTTGCCAAATATCATTCAAGTACCCAACTATCTGAGCTATGTAGTGCCGATTGTTGTTGGTGGATTGGTGATTGTGATTACCGGTTTGATTGATGATATCAAGGAAATTCGTCCTTGGCAGAAGTCTATTGGTATTCTGATTGCTTCTTTGGTTATCTATATTTTTTCCGATATCCACTTTGATACATTTTCTATTCCGGGTATTTTGCAGACTGTTTATCTGGACTGGTGGCTTTCGGCTCCGCTGACGATTATTTGGATATTCTCGCTGACAAATGCGGTGAATTTAATTGATGGATTGGACGGTTTGGCTAGTGGGGTTTCGGTGATTTCGCTTTCGACTATTGGGATTGTTGGTTATTTCTTTTTGCCAGCGCAAAGTGTGTTTATTCCGATTACGATTTTTACTATGGTAGCGGCGATTTTAGGGTTCTTTCCTTATAATTTCCACCCAGCGAAGATTTATCTGGGGGATACAGGGGCTCTTTTATTGGGCTTTATGATTGCTGTTTTGTCCTTGCAGGGTTTGAAAAATGCGACGTTTGTGGCGGTTTTGACACCGATGTTTGTTTTGGGTGTGCCGATTACGGACACTTTGTTTGCGATTATCCGTCGGAAGCTCAACAATCAGCCCATGTCTAGTCCTGACCGCTCGCATTTGCATCATCGCTTGCTTAGTCTTGGATTTTCGCAAAGAAGTGCAGTTTTGACGATTTATTGTATTTCTATTGTGTTTTCTTTTATTGCGCTTTTGATGAGTTATGCCAGTCGGACGGCTTTGATTTTCCTTGTGTTAGCTACATTTTTGGGCGTGGAAATTTTTGTCGAGCTTGTTGGTGTTTTGGGTGAGCATACGCCTATGCTCAAGTTGCTCAATGCGATTGGGGATAGAGAGCGTAGATTACGGTTGTTGAAGAAGAATAAGGATGAGGAAGACGATTAAGAGATTAGTCGTTTTTTCTTTGTGTGTGGGAAGTTGTGTCGAGGCTAAAGGGGTTGGGATAAAAATCTTCCACCTCCGCCAAACAGGAATAATCGCTGTGCATGACTCGCCAGCAGCCTAAGCAAAAACCGCTTAGTCTCATGGCTAAACCGAGAAACACCCGCTCTAATCGCTAAAGCGATAAGAGCGGAGAAGTTTTCGATTTGTCTTTTACGCACGGCGATTATTCCTGTTTGGCTACGGTGGAAGATTTTTATCCCAACCCCAGATGTTTTCTTCTATGTAAAATAAATCAATGCTAATAAATCAAATGCAAAATTCATCTAATAGGACACTTTCGTTGTATTTGATGGACGAAGGCATCTACCAAATAGAACGGGTCTGATTTTTTTGCAACTGGCACCAATTTCTTGTATAATCGCAAAAGAAGAAAAGCGAGGAGAGCTTATGTTTAATTATTCAGATGACCCGTCTAAACGTTATCATTCTTGGAATTATGCTTTGCGCAAGGAATTTGGTGTGAAGTTGTTTAAGGTGCCGATTGATGGAGGGTTTGATTGTCCGAATCGTGATGGCACGGTGGCTAAGGGTGGTTGTACTTTTTGTAGCGTGTCGGGTTCGGGGGATATGATTGTGGCTCCTAGTGCACCTTTGCCTGAGCAGTTTCATCATGAAGTGGATTTTATGCACAAGAAATGGCCTAGTGTGGATAAGTATATCGTCTATTTCCAGAATTTTACCAATACCCATGCGCCTGTTGAAGTTCTTCGGGAGCGTTATGAACAGGTGGTTAATCTGCCGGGTGTGGTTGGCTTGTCCATCGGTACGCGTCCGGATTGTTTGCCGGAGGATACGGTGGATTATTTGGCTGAGCTTAATGAGCGGCTCTATCTCTGGGTGGAATTGGGTTTGCAGACAACTTTCGAGGATACTAGCAACAGTATCAACCGTGCGCATTCTTATGAGGTCTATCTGGATGCGGTTCGTCGTTTGCGCGCTCGTGGTATTCGGGTTTGTACGCATTTAATCAATGGGCTGCCCAGCGAAACGCCTGAGATGATGGTGGAAAATGTTCGTCGGACAATTCTTGATAGTGATGTTCAGGGGATAAAATTGCACCTTATGCACTTGATGACCAATACCCAAATGACGCGCGATTATCATGAAGGCAGGTTAAAACTCATGCAAATGGACGAGTATGTCAATGTTGTTTGTGACCAATTAGAGCTAATCCCACAAGAGATTGTCATCCACCGTCTGACAGGCGATGCGCCTCGCGATAGTTTGATAGGACCAATGTGGTCCTTGAAAAAATGGGAAGTTCTCAATGCGATTGACCGGGAGCTCAAAAGACGGGATAGTTGGCAGGGCAAGAAAAACGTTCGATTGGGAGTGAAAGTCTAATGGAAAGAGCCTTACACTATTCGCATACCCTACTCAAAGAAATCATCCAACCCGGTGATTTGGTGGTCGATGCCACTATGGGGAACGGCAATGATACAGTATTTCTCGCTCAATTAGTCGGACCGACTGGCAGTGTTCACGCTTTTGATATTCAAGAAATTGCCATAGAAAATACGAAAAAACGCCTAGATGATGTAGGTTTATCTGCCAATCTTCATCTAAAAGGACATGAAAATGTAGAAGAATACCTCAATCACGACCTAAAAGCTGCCATTTTCAATCTGGGCTATTTGCCAAAAAGCGACAAGAGCATTATTACCCTGCCTGAAAATACCTTAAAGGCACTGGACACTTTATTGGAACATCTATTGCCCAGCGGTCGTGTGGTTGTGGTTGTTTACTACGGACACGCAGGAGGAGAAATAGAAAAAAATGAAGTTATCAACTATTCTCAGGCCCTCTCACAAGAAGAATTTCAAGTCTTGCAGTATCAATTTATCAACCAAAAGAATAATCCGCCTTTTTTAATCTGTATCGAAAGAAAGTCCTGATTTAAAGGGGCTTTCTTTTGGTTTTTAGCTAGAAGTTTGTTAAGATTACCTTAAGAAACTTAAAATATGACCGAATAGTACCAGAAACTGAAAAAGGAGGCATCAAAATGCTGACACGCAGATCAAGAAAAGCCAGACGGCAGTTGATAGAAAAACAACAGAAAAATCAAATGATTAAAAATAGAGCCAAAACGGCTGTGGGAGCGGCAGCAGTTTTGAGCTCCATTTCAGCGAGCACGGTTTTACCTAGTTTTACCAACGAGGCAAGAGCCTTTGAAGTAGGCATGAGCCGAGCGCAATATATTGAACATTTGGCTTCTTATGCGGTACCAATCGCTAGACAAAACGGTTTGTGGGCATCAGTGATGATTGCACAAGCCTTGTTAGAGAGCAATTTCGGTAACAGCGGGCTTTCTAGTTCTCCTCATCATAATCTTTTTGGTATTAAGGGAGCTTTTCAAGGGCGGAGCGTTACTATGCCGACTAAGGAATTCCTTAATGGAGAATGGGTTACAGTGAATGCGGCTTTTCGCTCGTATCCGTCTTTTGCAGAAAGTTTTCAAGATTATGCCAATGTTATCCGCAATACCAGTTTTGGCGCAGGTCCTTTTTATATTGGTGCATGGAAGTCAAATTCTCGTTCTTTTGAAGATGCGACGGCATGGCTACAGGGGCGTTATGCGACAGACCCAAATTATGCAGCTAGTTTGAATAATATGATAAGAATGCATAATCTAACTAGATTTGATACAACAGAAGGTGTGGGAACTGGCTCTATTCCGGTCAATAATATCCCCAATACTTCTGCCCCTAGCGCTCCGGCAAATAATGTAAGCACCCCATCTACTGCAAATGGCAAGACCTATAAAATAGTCGCTGGCGACACTTTATCTGCGATTGCTGCACGTTTTGGTACAACAGTTGCCAATCTTAAGAGTTGGAACAATCTCAAGAGCGATTTGATTTATATCGGGCAGACCATTCAAGTGGGTGCAGCGACAAGTGCCAATAACACTGTCAACACGCCAAGCGCCAGTAATAATGCGAGTACAAGCAATGCGAAGACCTATACGGTTGTTGCAGGAGATACACTTTCTGCGATTGCCGCACGCAATGGCACAACAGTTGCCAACCTCAAGAGTTGGAACAATCTAAGCAGTGATTTAATCTTTATTGGGCAAAATTTGAAGGTAGGTGCAGGCACGACCAGTCCGACTACACCACCGCCAACCAATATGAACAACGTGACTTCTACACCTGCAAATAATCAAAAGACCTACACAGTCGTTTCAGGCGATACACTCTCAGCGATTGCGGCGCGTTTTAGTACAAGTGTAAGCAACCTTAAGAGCTGGAATAACCTGACTAGCGACCTAATTCTCATCGGACAGTCCTTGAAAGTAGGTGCAGCAACAGGCACCACCGCACCGCCTGTCAACACTGTTAATGTTAGTAACAATAATCAAACTGGCACGCAGCAGACCTATACAATCGTTTCAGGAGACACACTTTCGGCGATTTCTGCTCGCTTTAACACTAGCGTTGCCAATCTCAAGAGTTGGAACAATCTATCAAGCGATATGATTTATGTCGGTCAAAAGCTGGCTATAAAAGCTGGCGCACCAGCACCAAATCAGGCAAGCTCTACATCGGTTTCCTCTGCTCCAAATACCAACACACAGCAGGCAAAAACCTACACAGTAGTAGCTGAGGACAATCTGACAAAGATTGCACAAAAGTTCAATACCAGCGTAAGCACTCTCAAGAGCTGGAATAATCTAAACAGTGATTTAATCCGCATTGGGCAGGCCTTAAAGGTAGGAGATGCTCCAGTAACTACTCCGAGTAGCAACCAATCAGCCAATCAAGCAAGTGACTCAAGCTATCAAGTAGTCAGTGGCGATTCCCTATGGGGTATTTCCCAACGCTTTGGCACATCCGTTGCCGCTATCAAGCAGCTCAATAATCTAAGTAGCGACACCATTCGCATTGGGCAAAATTTGAGAGTGAAATAAAAATCAAAGAACGTTTGCAATCAATCATTTGCCAAACGTTCTTTTTTTACGAAAAATTAGAAAAATAGCAGAAAAATCTGTATAATAAAGAAGATAAAATTTATTTTTTGGAGGAAAGCCCATGAGCTACAACCATAAAGATGTAGAAAAGAAATGGCAGAAATATTGGCAAGAGAAAAATGTATTCAAAACAACAGATGACGAGACAAAACCTTATTTTTATGCACTAGATATGTTCCCTTATCCATCAGGTGCGGGACTTCATGTAGGACATCCGGAAGGATATACGGCAACAGACATTTTGTCTCGTATGAGAAAAGCGCAAGGCTACAATGTTCTTCATCCAATGGGCTGGGATGCTTTTGGTTTGCCAGCAGAACAGTATGCGCTAGATACAGGCAATGACCCTGCGGAATTTACGGCAAAAAATATTGAGACCTTCCGCCGTCAAATGCACGCACTGGGCTTTTCTTATGATTGGCATCGCGAGATTAACACGACTGACCCTGAGTATTACAAGTGGACCCAATGGATTTTCACCAAAATGTATGAAAAAGGTCTAGCTTATGTAGCGGAAGTTCCGGTTAACTGGGTGGAAGAATTAGGCACAGTTATCTCTAACGAAGAAGTGCTACCAGACGGTACTAGCGAGCGTGGCGGCTATCCTGTTGTCAGAAAACCAATGCGTCAATGGATACTCAAAATCACTGCCTATGCAGAGCGTTTGCTAGAAGATTTGGAAGAATTGGATTGGCCAGAAAGCCTAAAAGAAATGCAACGCAACTGGATTGGTAAATCCACAGGCGCTAATGTGACCTTCAAGATTAAGGACAGCGACAAGGATTTCACAGTATTCACCACTCGTCCAGATACCTTGTTTGGGGCAACTTATGCCGTTTTAGCTCCTGAGCTAGATTTGGTGCAAGAAATTACAACTCCTGAGCAAAAACAGGCAGTAGAAGATTACATTCAAGCAGCGTCTAAAAAATCTGATTTGGCTAGAACAGATTTGGCAAAAGATAAAACTGGTGTATTCACTGGTGCTTATGCGATAAATCCAGCCAACAATCAGGAAATTCCGATTTGGATTGCGGATTATGTTCTACAAAGCTACGGTACAGGTGCCATTATGGCAGTTCCGGCGCATGATACGCGCGACTGGGAGTTTGCCAAACAGTTTGATTTGCAGATTGTTCCGGTTCTCGAAGGTGGCGATGTTGAAAAAGAGGCATTTACTGAAGATGGCGTGCATATCAACTCTGGTTTCCTTGATGGTCTCAACAAAGAAGACGCGATTGCGAAAATGAATGAATGGCTAGAAGAAAACGGCGTTGGTGGCGCACAAGTCAGCTACCGTTTGCGTGACTGGTTATTCTCTCGTCAGCGTTATTGGGGCGAGCCAATTCCGATTATTCATTGGGAAGACGGCACATCAACGGCTGTTCCTGAAAATGAATTGCCACTTGTTTTACCAAAAACTGACAATATCCGTCCATCAGGAACAGGCGAATCTCCACTTGCTAATATTGAAGATTGGGTAAATGTTGTGGATGAAAATGGCAGAAAAGGTCGTCGTGAAACCAACACTATGCCGCAATGGGCTGGCTCTAGCTGGTATTACCTGCGCTATATTGACCCGAATAACAAGGAGCAATTAGCCGACCCTGAAAAATTAGCCAAATGGTTGCCTGTTGATATCTATATAGGCGGTGCGGAACACGCGGTTCTTCACTTGCTTTACGCGCGTTTCTGGCACAAATTCCTCTATGATATCGGTGTGGTTGCTACCAAAGAGCCATTCCAAAAGCTTTACAATCAAGGAATGATTTTGGGCACTTCTTATAAGGACAGCCGCGGAGCTTTAGTGGCAACTGACCTTGTTGAAGAAAAAGACGGCAAGTTCTTCCGCATTAGTGATGGCGAGGAATTAGAGCAAATCGCAGCAAAAATGTCTAAATCATTGAAAAATGTGGTCAATCCTGATGATGTTGTAGAAAAATATGGCGCAGATACTTTACGTTTGTACGAAATGTTCATGGGCCCACTAGATGCCTCAATCGCATGGAGCGAAGAAGGACTAGAAGGCGCACGCCGTTTCCTAGACCGCGTATGGCGTTTAATGGTGGATGAAGAACACGACGGAAAAATGCGCGACCGTATCACGACTTTCAACAACGGACATTTGGATAAGGTCTATCACGAAACAGTCAAAAAAGTGACCGAAGACTTCAATCAACTGCATTTTAATACTGCCATTTCTCAACTTATGGTCTTTGTTAATGCAGCCAACAAGGAAAAAGTAGCTCTCTATTATCCTTACATGAAAGGATTTGTGCAGCTTTTAGCACCAATCGCACCACATATTGCCGAGCAACTTTGGGAAATCTTAGGCGGAAAAGACAGTATTGTCAATCACGAATGGCCGACTTATGATGAGGCTTTATTGGTAGAAGACGAGATTGAAATTGTCTTCCAAATCAACGGCAAGGTTCGTGCAAAACTAACTGTTGCTGCTGACCTATCAAGAGAAGAATTAGAAAAAGCAGCACTGGCAGATGAGGATGTTCAAAGACATTTGGATGGGAAGACTGTTCGTAAGGTGATTGCTGTTCCGAATAAGTTGGTTAATATTGTGGCGAATTAACGAAAAATACTTCGATATTCCGAATAAAAAGGCAAACTCTGTCAAAAAATTCTCAGAGTTTGCCTTTTTATTGTTTTATTGATTATTTAATCTCATAAATTCTTTCAAATTTTAGTAAATCTTCATGAAATTCTTCCAAAATTTTTTCTGCCTTGATTAATTGTAAGGCTTCAAAAATATTTGAAATCTGCTTAGAACCTTCTTCTTCCTTGTTTAAGTGTAGAAGTAATGCTTCATAAAAACTGGTTAATAAATGCGCATCCATTGCGAATAAGAGGCGGTGACGTGTTTCCTTGAATTTATTCAGATAATTTCTTGCTAGCTTTAATTCTTTTCTTTCTAACATTAATAAAAAGGCATTATTGTAAAGACTTGATAAAATTGGATGGAATATTTCATAGTCAGCATATCTTTCAATTTTTTGAGCTAATTCAAAAATTCTTTGAGTTACATAATTCGTGTTAAATAAAAACATGAGAGAACTGAAAGTTATCATTTCGAATCTTCCCCAGTCATCTGCCTTTTCCAAATAATTCATTAATTTGGAAAGGAGTGCTTGTTCTTTTTTATTTAACTTACGCTCAATTTGATTCTTTTCATACCAATCAATCGTACGAGCAAACAAATAATTGCGAACATCTAAGATTTTTTTTGATTTATTAGCTTTGGCAAGAAGTTTGTCCAAAAAATATCTGCTAGTAGGCTTTTCTTCCTTTTCAGAGTGAATTTTTTTCTTGATATTTTTGTTTCTTTGTCGAATGGTATCTTTACCTAAATAGAAAATAAATTCGTCCATACTAATATGCAATTTTTCTAGTAATTCTAATAATATGTCAAAAGGAATGTTATTTTTCCCGTTTTCATAGCGAGCAATAGATTCACGAGATGTTATGTTTTCAGCAAGTTCTTTTTGAGACATTCCTCGGTCTATTCGCATTTTTTTTAATAATTCATAAACTTCCAATTCGTACCTCCTGTTTTCTTACGATATCGAATGTGACAATAGATACCAAATTGCTAATTATCTTTTTCTGGATACTATAATAGCACATATCAAGAAAAAAGGAGGAAAAGTATGATGTTTGGTTGGTTAAATTATTGGACAAGAGGGTGGTGGCGAGACGTATAATATGCAACTACGAATATAACTCGAAAACCTGTATTTTTTAGAAAGAAGGGGAAGATTATGGCAAACGATTTTTTAAAAAAGAATTTTTCTTTAATGGTCATTGCAGCAGTTACTGTTATGAGTTTTCTATTACCATCGGTAGCAATTACAGTAAGTGCAAGTGAACTTTCATCAACTGCAAACTCTGATGACGCAATTGAAATTAGCCAGGGAGTTTTCACACTAAATACCGATTTATTAAATGAAGAAGAACAAAGACAACTTGAAGTTGGAGAAAAGCTTTCGGAGCTATTTACTCAAGATTCCGAGGGTAATCTTATTATTGGAGCAAATTCCAAAGAGCTACAAAGAAAATTAGGTATTTCTGAAAATGAAGCTCAGCAACTTATTGAAGCTACAAATGAAATTGGACAAGATATTGATGTCCAATCAAGAAGGAGCATGGCACGCGGGTTTGTAGGGCTCCATTTGAATTTAGGACCTAGCACAAGAAAAATGAATGGCTGGCTTGCTGGTACATTTGTTGCTGGTTATGTGGGATGGCATTTAAAAAAGTTTGCGGTAAGTGGTGTAACAGCTGGTGCAGTAGCCGTAATTTCGGGAGCTATTGGTTGGGTAGTTAAAACGGCAGTTGAAAGAGGGTTGCGCTTTGTTAGCGTAGGGACTTTTATCCCAAATGTATCGCTAGCATTTAGTGTAACTACACCGTAAATTATGGTAATTTTAGCGAGTTTATGGTTATTCATCAGTTCTGTAACAAACATAGAATTCTATAGCTTTTTGCCTATCATAATGTGTGCTAGAGTTCTCTTTGCTCAAAATAAGTCACAACTTTTTAATTTGAGAAAGTTTATAGATATTTATCGTACACAAACGAACTTGGAACGAACAGATGAGATAGCTTTGGTCTGTTTGCTCACGACAGTATCGATAAAGGATTATAAAAGTGAGGTAGAATTATTAGTACAACTGTGTTTAATCTATATTATGTATAGATTCATATTTCTAGGAACAGGTAAATTAGTAAGGGATTATTTTCAGAAGAATAGTGCTACGAGGTAAAAATATGAAGTTCTTTTGTTGGATTTGTAAATGGCTAGGTAAAGGCGGTCACTCTAACGGGAGTGGTGCCTCTGGCTCTTGGTAGTCTTATAGCATAATAGACAAGTAATAGGTAAACTCAGTATCAACATCAGATACTGAGTTTATTTCGATTTCTTCCAATCATTTTCTTCGCTTGTCTGATATAATAGGCATGAAATATTAATCGGGGGTATTGGCTATGAATGAAGAAAAACAACTTGAAGAAGCAATCAAAAAAGCCAATCGGAAAAAAGTGCTGGAGGCTTGTCTCTTGGCTGGTACGATTATGATGGAATCCTCTGCGGAAATGTATCGGATTGAAGATACCATGATAAGAATAGGCAAAAAAGCTGGCTATGATATTCTTTGCTACACGACACAAACGGGTATGTTTGTGGCGATTGATGGCACGGAAAAGCTGAGAATGGCACAGATTAGCAAACGATACCTCAATTTAGATAAAGTGACAAAGGTCAATCAGCTTTCGCGTGAATATGTGGCGGGATTGATTGATGAAGATGAGCTTATCCGTATGCTCAAGCAGACCAAACAAGAAAGAATTTTCTTCCCGTTGTGGTTGGAAACTGTATCAGCTGCATCAATTTCTGCGGGTATGATGGTTTTGTTTGGTGGAACGATGAAGGATTTCCCGGCGGCATTTATTCTGGGTGCGGTTGGTTATATTGTCTATCTTATGGCAGCCAAATTGTTGCAACTTCGTTTTTTGGCGGAGTTTTCGGCAGCTTTTATTCTAGGTGTTTTGGCTATTTTTTACGCAAGAATTTGGGGAACAGGTGAAGTCAATGTTATGATTTTTGGTCTGGTTATGCCTTTTGTTCCCGGGGTGGCGATTACCAATTCCATTCGTGATTTACTGGCTGGGCATTTGCTTTCGGGTGTTTCGCGTGGGATTGAGGCTTTGATGACGGCTTGTGCGATTGGTTTTGGCATTGTCTTTGCCTTTCAGCTTTTAGGTTAAGGAGGAGCAAGGGATGAACGATTTATTAATGTACTTACTTTTGCAGCTTTTTCTTTGTTTCATTGCGACGATTGGCTTTAGTATTATTTGTAATGTCTCTCGTTATGTGCTAGTTTATTGCGGTTTGGTTGGTGCTGGTGGGTATTTGGCTTACTGGATTTTCATGCAGTTTTGGCATAATATGGCGATGGCGTCTCTTGTCGGTAGTGTCTTTGTCGCATTTTTAGCTAGCCGAATGTCGCGTTTTTGCAAAATGCCGGTGACGGTTTTCAACATTCCCGGCATGGTGCCTTTGGTTCCGGGTGGTATGGCTTATGAGGCAATTCGTGCATTGGGGGAAGGGGATTACAATGCTTTTATGTCGGCTGGAGTAAATACTATGATGGTTGCAGGAGCGATTGCGCTGGGCTTAGTTATGTCTGAGGCGTTTAACCATAGTATTCGTAATTTTGTTTTCCGTTTTCGTCGGGGGAACTAACAATATATCAGGTTGCTCCAAAAGTCTTCCGCCTACTTTGGAACCCGAACATTAGAGCAGCTGGACGCAAGCGACTTCGGGGAAAACCACCCCGAATTCCATTGCTCGTGAGCCTCAAACTGAGAGTAAGCGACAAGTCGCTAACTCTCAGTAATTCTTTCACGCCAAAAACGCTGCGGGAATGTTCGGGTTCCAAAGCAGGCTACAGACTTTTGGAGCAACCACCTAAATATTTGACCTCGTCCAAAATCCGACAAAATTGTATCAGATTTTGAGCGAGGATATTTAGCGATTGAAACCGATTTACATTAAAGGTACAATGAAGTATAAAAGAATTTAAGGAGACTATCCATGTCAGATGTTTTAAACCAATTTTTACAAGAAAATCTAGCAAACCTTGAGGAAAAAGGCTTGCTTAATACCATTGATGTGCTGGAAAGTGCCAATGGTCCGATGATTACCATTGAGGGCAAGGAGCTGATTAATCTAGCTTCTAACAACTATCTAGGATTTGCGACACATCCTCGTTTGATTGCGGCAGCTAACAAGGCGACAGAAGAATTTGGTGCTGGAGCTGGTGCGGTTCGTACTATCAACGGCACGCTTGCTATTCATGAAGAATTAGAGGCGAAAATCGCAGAATTTAAGGGAACTGAGGCAGCAATCGCCTTTCAATCAGGTTTTAACTGCAACATGGGTGCCATTTCAGCTGTTATGAAAAAAGGTGATGCGATTTTGTCAGATGAGCTAAATCACGCATCAATCATTGACGGCTGCCGATTGTCAGGTGCCAAAATCATTCGCGTTAAGCACTCGGATATGCAGGACTTGGAAGAAAAAGCCAAAGCAGCAGTGGAAAGTGGCGAATACAATAAAATTATGTATATCGCTGATGGCGTATTTTCTATGGACGGCGACTTGGTTAAATTACTAGAGGTAGTAGAAATCGCTCAGAAATACAATTTGATTACTTATATTGACGACGCACATGGCTCAGGAGTTATGGGCAAAGGTGCTGGAACGGTTAAACATTTCGGTTTGGCGGACAAGATTGATTTCCAAATCGGAACCTTGTCTAAAGCCATCGGTGTAGTCGGCGGTTATGTGGCTGGCTCAAAACAACTAATCAAATGGCTCAAATCTCAAGGTCGTCCATTCCTATTTTCAACCTCATTGACACCGGGAGCAGCAGCAGCGGCAAAAGAGGCGATTGATTTGATGATTGAAGAACCTGAATATGTCGGCAAACTTTGGGAAAATGCCAATTACTTCAAGGCAGAATTACAAAAAATTGGCTACGATATCGGGAAATCAGAAACACCGATTACTCCAGTTATCCTTGGCGATGAGGCAAAAACACAGGCGTTTTCTAAAGCATTAATTGCGAATGGTGTCTATGTTAAACCAATCGTTTTCCCAACCGTACCACTAGGAACAGGACGCGTGCGCAATATGCCATCAGCTGCTCACACCAAAGAAATGCTGGATGAGGCAGTAGCTATCTACAAAAAAGTCGGAACAGAAATGGGATTAATCTAATATAATAGTGGTGAAACAGGCGTTTAGCGGCGTAGAAAATTAGGAAAATTCACTTTAGGCAAACGCTTGAGCCTAAAGAGAAGATACCAATTTTCCTAGCCGCTGCCTGATTGAACCCAGAATAATAAAGTAGAGGAAAAACAACCATGAAAAAAGTGCTAATCACTGGAGCTCTAGGGCAAATCGGCTCAGAGCTGACCGAACGCCTGCGTAAAGATTTGGGCGTGGAAAATGTTATCGCTACAGACATCCGCAATGTTGAAGACAATCCAGTCATCGAAAACGGTATTTTCAATGTCCTAGATGTCCGCGACCGTGTAAAAATGCAGGAGCTAGCTAAAGATAATGGGGTCGATACCCTTATTCATCTAGCCTCACTCTTGTCCGCAACCGCTGAAAACAGCCCACAATTTGCTTGGACGCTCAACATGAACGGACTGATGAATGCCTTAGAAGTCGCTAGAGAGTTAGAATTACAGTTCTTTTCTCCGTCATCAATCGCCGCATTCGGTCCAACAACACCAATGGATAATACACCGCAGGTGACTATCCAGCGGCCAACGACCATGTACGGAGTGACAAAAGTTGCTGGGGAATTACTGTGTGATTATTATTTCAACAAATACGGAGTGGACACACGCAGCGTACGTTTCCCGGGCTTGATTTCCTACAAGACCCTGCCGGGTGGCGGCACAACCGATTATGCGGTGGATATCTACTACGAGGCACTGAAAACTGGGCATTATGACAGCTTTATCGCCGAAGGAACAAAGATGGATATGATGTATATGGATGACGCCATTGATGCGATTATTGATTTGATGAATGCGGACGGAAGCAAGCTTATCAATCGCAATTCCTTCAATATTACAGCTATGTCCTTTGCACCAGAGGAAATCGCTGCTTCAATCCAGAAGTTCTTGCCAGACTTTACCATGAGCTATGATGTTGATCCAACGCGTCAGCGTATTGCAGATTCGTGGCCGAACTCCATTGATGCGACGTGTGCCAAAGAAGAGTGGGGCTTTCATCCTAAGTTTGATTTGGATAAGATGAGTGAGGATATGTTGGAGAAGTTGAGAGAGAAGTTGGATGTTTAAAATGACCCGCCAGACGATTGCGTTTGGCGAGTTTTTTTTTAATTAAGAAAATAATTTATCAACAGTTTTTTCAAATAGTTCAAATTCATCTAAATACAGATGAATAATCTTCTCGCAGTGTTCTTTGACAATTTCTCCGTCATAGTCGTGATTGAGCTGATTGCGAATGCGTAGCATTTCTAGCCATACATCATCAAAAATGAGTTCTGCTGAAAAAGCCTTCTTCAAAACTTCTCTAGGCGAACCTGCGATAAAATCAGTAATCTCATAATGTTGCACAAGAATATCCTTCATGACTTTCCATGACAGGTCAAAGGTAATCGAGAACTTAGCACTTGTACCGCTTAGGACAAAAGAATCAGATAGGTCTCTGGATCTTGCCTCAGCGAGTGCTGTTAATGAATTTTTGAAAGATCGATAACGTTTAGTAAATTTTTCGTCCATATTGGTTAATATCCTCTATCAGTAATGGATTGGTGCAGGTATCAAGATTGAGTACGTCTATGGTATAAAGAGTTGGAATTTCTTGGATTTCTTCTTCCATTGTGTCAAAATCACGCACGCCTTTGATGGCGATATCGATATCACTGCGCTCATGAGCCGTGTTTTTTGCTCGGGAGCCGTATAAGATGACTTCTTTTGCTTTGTTCTGTTTTGCTATTTCAATAATATGCGCTAAAATTTCCTCTATCTTCATGCTACCACCTACCTATTTTCTTAATTATACCTTTGTAAGAATTAAGAGGCAAGGCGATACATATAGTCCCATTTTTGCATTTTTGTACTAAAACACTTGCGAATAATCAAATATATCCGCGATTGGAATGCTGATACCGATTGATTTCAGAGGGAGCAATCCATCTTTGTTAGGACCAAATTTGTCAAATTCTCCGATTTTAAATGGTAGGTCATTGGACAAATCATAAAGTGTAATACTCTGCGCCCAATAATCAACGACAATATACTCCAAAACTCCAGCTTGGCAATAGTTGGATGGTTTTTGGTTTCTATCCACTAAGGCCGTTGATTCAGACAGCACTTCAAACACAACCTCTGGAACGTCATTAATGAAGACTTTTTCTAAGTCAAGAAGTTCTGGACTCTTGCTTGCCTTGCAGTAAATGGCATTGTCAGGTCTGCGGCTCATCTGCTCGCCTTTGAAAATAAAGTTTATCCCTTTGGTGTCATTGGTCACGATACAGTCTTTTTTCTTCATAAGGATTTGCTCTTTGCAAATTTTTTGGATATTCTTCTGACATTCATTATGCTTGGGATTTCCGGATAGTTTGATGACTTGCCCATAAGCGTACTCGATGTTTTCGGGATAGCTGTTTTGAAGTTCGTTGACATCTATGATTGGTTTTTCGGACATATGATTTTCCATCCTTGTCTTTTTTTCTCCTTTCATTTTAGCATAAGTTTAACTAATAGTCCGTAATTCCCCCACCTCTATGGTGGCGGGATGTAAGGACTTCGGTCTGGGGCGTGCCAATAGGCACGTACATGACCGACATTTTTGTGCTTGTAAAATAAGTAATCCATCATTTTGTGTTATACTCTTTATATCGAACTAGACAAGGGGTGTGCAAAATGACGAAGCATAAAGCCTATAAATTCCGCCTATATCCAATTGCTGAACAGAAACACTTGTTCAGTAAAACTTTTGGTTGCTCTCGTTTCATTTGGAATCGAATGCTCAATGACAAGCAGGAACACTACCAAAAAACCAAAGAAAACTTGATGACAACTCCAGCTCAGTATAAAAATGAGTTTCCTTGGCTCAAAGAAGTCGATTCTTTAGCACTGGCAAACGTACAACTGCAATTACAGAAAGCCTATAAATCTTTCTTCCAATCAGGTTTTGGTTTTCCAAAATTCA
>Ga0268261_10000091_pt1 | contig 55576 bp, 49 predicted proteins | sample TergutNc150P1_FD_190353 | JGI IMG/M metagenome (GOLD analysis project Ga0268261, IMG submission 190353) | Nasutitermes corniger P1 segment gut microbial community from laboratory colony in Florida, USA - Nc150 P1 (SPAdes) (version 2) | ecosystem: Host-associated > Arthropoda: Insects >... | reverse complement strand
CAATATTTTAAATAATTGTAATTATACTTTAGAAGTGATTAATAGCTCAGAAATAATTTTATTAAATTCACCTCATTCTGAAAATGTATTTACATTTCCTATTGTACAAATCATTAAATATAATGATGAATTTTTGGAAAAAAAAATAAATAATTCTATTATAGATGCTTCTATATGGATGAGTGAGTTTCTACCTCATGTATTTTCAGCAAGTATCGAAATACACACTAAAATAGATAGATATTTGTCTTTTTCATATAATATAAACTTATTTGATGTAAATAACCCTCGTGTAAGAGGTAGAAATGAAAATTTTTTTTATTTTATTACAATAGATATGAACTCTGGAGAAAGAGTTATGTTAAATGATTTAATAAATATAAATTTAGAATTTACAAAAAAAATTCTAGATCTAAATCTTATAAATTACTCAAATAACTTTTCATTTGAAGAAAATTCATATTATTTATTATCTCAACTTGAAGCAATATCATTAACCGCAAAAGAAGTTTATGAATATTGTAATAAAAATGATAAATTTTCTAGTTTTATGAATTCCCTTGTTCATCGACACTCCTTTTTCTTAGAAGAAAATTATATAATTATTGTTTTTTCATTTTCAGGAGGTTTAAAACTTAAAGAAATTGATAGAATTGATATTAACATATTTGATATAGAGGATTTTCTATTAGTTAAAAATTGGTATAGATAAAATCTAAAATCGATAGGAAACAAATTAATTGTCCTATCGATTTTATAAAAATGATATTTATATTTTTATAAATATATTATCTAAATGAATTTAGAGCATTATTGTAATTATTATATCTATCTGCCCAACCTATAGGTAATCTAAATGACCCAAATCCATCTACATTAAGTGAATTATTTTCAATTCTTATCCCAGCTCCGTTTAAAATTGCTAGTGTAGCTTCATCGCTAGGAGGTTGTCTATTATCGACATTACCCCACCCATTAACAGCATATTGTGTAAGAATAAATATTCTTAAAGAATCTCCATGGGTTATTGCAAAATTATTAAGATTGTTAGGATTAGGTCTTACACTTGGTCTTAAATTAGACCCGTATGGTCCTACTGCCCAAAACCATACAGCAGCTTCCCAAACATAATTATTAGCAATGTATTCTGCAGTGTTATTTCCATTAAAATTATCATTTACTGATTGTAAAAATCTTAAATGAGTATTTCTCCAAGTTAATTGGATATACCCAGCACCACGTTCATGAATACTATATTGAGTCCATGAGGGTAAAGGTAAATTTTCAATTCTCCATTGTCCTAAACCGCTTTCATGAGCACAAGTAGCCATAAATAATCTTATACTTCTAATATTAGTAACACCATAATGACGAAGAGCATTATTTAATCTTTGAACATAAGTATCTGTTAAATTTGCTCTCCATCCAAAGTCTCTGAGATTTTGTAGTGTTACGAGTAGTTGTAGTTGTATTTGCTCCCACCGAGCCCAAAGAGTAGCATTCCCCTCAATAAGAAGTCCATCAGGTAAAACATTAGTATTTGACTGAGAAGTAGCCCAACCTAAAAATCTATGATTATCTTTAGTAGGTCTAGGTAATTCACCTACTGTAATACCAGATGTTAATATAAGTGGATTAGGTGTTTGCCCTCCATTACCATTAAAAGTTATTGTAAATCTCCATCTAGCACTCAAATTAATATTCCCAGTAATAATCGTACTAGCAAGCATTTGAGTAATCAAACTAGGCTGTATAAACCACCCACCAAATGTATGCCCATTTCTAGTAGGATTAGCAGGAAATAAATTTCCTAATGATTGTCCATTCTGCACTGTTCTTTGTTGTGTAGCAGGTGTACCCCCGTTTGCATCAAATGTTACTATTATATTTTGATTCCATCTTGCAAATAGTGCAATACCACTGTTAATTATAGTATCCCTCAACACCTGAGTACCACCAGTTTGTCCTGTCCACCAACCCGCAAAAGTATGCCCACTTCTACTTGTATTAGGCAAATTCCCTATAGCAGTACCAACAAGAACAGTTCGTGTAGAAGGATTTACAACATTACCGCCATTCGGATTAAAACTAACAACAGCATGCCATCTTGCAAATAATGTTATATTCCCATTTAACACAGTGTTATGATTTATCTGAGTACCACCAGTTGGGCTATTCCACCAACCACCAAAAACAAAGTCTCCTCTTGTTGTAGGTGGTAATTCTCCAAATGTTGAACCAGATATCAATGTTCTATTCGGAACTGCAATACCACCATTAGAGTTAAAAGTTATAGTAATATTCCATCTTGCAAACAAAGTAATATTTGCTGTTATTATTCTGCTTGCATCTACTCGTGTAGCGTTATTTCCAGCAGCAGTCCACCATCCCGCAAAAGTATGACCTGCTCTATTAGGCGGTGGTAAAGTTCCTATAGGTTGTCCACTAGCAACATTTATTGTGTTAGGATTAATTGTACCGCCGTTTGGATTTAATGTAACAATCCTAACTATCTCCGTCCATCTTGCAAATAATTCGATATTTCTAGTTATTGCAGTAGCAGTTGGCAATACCTGTGTACCACCAGCTGGAGCAGTCCACCAGCCTGCGAAGTTGAAATTAGTTCTAGTTGGGGTTGGCATATTACCGCCTAATTCATTCAGTAAGAATGATGTTTTGTATTTTTTATATTTCCTTGCAAGTAATATGCTGTTTAACAAAACTTTTTTTGTTTTGTATGTAAGAAGTTTAGCACAGAGTTTTTTAAAAAGAGTGTTTTTTTATTTGAGTTTTTTATTGAAAATTTTTACAGATTTTTATCTCTTTTTTAATAATCGGTCATGTATCAGTTCAAGTGAGTCAAAAAATAGAACGTAATTATTTAACTTTTAGAACACGTTTAAAGAGACTTGCTCGTAAAACTATTTGTTATTATAAATCTTTGGAAATTCATATTATTATGGTTTCTTTTCTTATTAATTTTCTTGAGTTCGACCTTCACTTGTTTTGATACATGACCGTTTTATTATTTTTCATTGTGAAAATATAAAAAATGTGATAGAATGTGTCTAAGATAAGATTTTATAGAGATTCAAAAAAAAAAAAAAAAAAAAAAAAAAAAAAAAAAAGAGAGAGAAGGTCATTACGAATAATAAAAAAAGACCAAGGGTTATAACCAATGGTCTTTTTTTATTATTGTAATTTCCTTAAATTAATGTTACAATTTGAATATGAAAAAATTAAGGAGATATAAACCATGAAATTTTCATTTGTTGGAAAACAAAATGTAGTATCAGATTCACTTAAACAAAAAACAATAGATAAAATGCAAAGATTAGAAAAATTTTTGACAGAAGATACACAAATAAATGTAACATATAAGGTAACAAACCTTACAAACAAAATAGAAGTACATTTTACAGCATACAAAAAGCCACTGCGTGCAGAAGCAAAGTCTACAGATATGTACACAGCAATAGATTTAGTTACAGAAATGATAGAAAAACAACTAAGAAGACTAAAAAGTCGTATACAAGACAAACATAAGAGAGCTGGTAAAGACTTAAACATACCAGAAATCGAAGAAAGCTATGAAGACGAAATTTACACTTCCCCTCTTACTATTACAAGAAAAAGTTTTGTAGTTGAACCCATGGAAGTGGAAGATGCTATAATGGAGATGGAGCTTTCTGGTCATCAATTTTACTTGTTTAGAAATACAATTACAAACGAAGTAAATGTTGTTTTTAAAAGTAAAGGAGAAAATAAATACGGACTTTTAGACCCGAGTTAATGTTAATTTTCGCAACATGTAATGAAGATAAATTAAAAGAGATAAAAAAAATAATACCTGAATGTGTTTCTATGAAAGAGGCAGGGTTTTACGAAGATATAGTAGAAGATGGTACAACATACGAGCAAAATGCAGTAAAAAAAGCAAAAACGGTAATGCTTGCAAGTGGATATGCTACCCTTTCAGATGATTCTGGTATAGAGATAGATTTTTTTGATAAAAAACCGGGTGTGGATACAGCTAATTTTTTGTTTTCAAACAAGGAATACAAAGAACGTAACAAAAAAATTTTAGAACTAATGAAAAATTGTACAAATAGATATGCAATTTATGTTTGTACAATTTGCCTTTTTTTACCTAGTGGAGAATATTTTTTTACAACTGGCACTCTAGAAGGAGAAATAGCAACTACTCCAGCAGGCACAAACGGTTTTGCTTACGATGAAATTTTTTATATCCCTAAGCTAAAAAAAACTTTAGCACAAATTAGCTTAAATGAAAAAAACAAAATAAGCCACAGAAACGAAGCACTTCAAAAAATGAAGATTATTATTAATGATAGTTTTTTAGAAAATGGCTCGAAAAAAGTACAAATAAAACAAATTAAACCGGTTTAATTTGTTTGCACTCAAATTTACCTAAAAAATAAAAAACCGTGGGATGTGTGGTATAGCGTCAGACGGTTTTCAAATTTTTAAAGGAGTATATTATGCTTACAAAAATAAGAGAGTTGATGTTAAAAGAAGGTATAGATACATATATTGTAACAAAAATGGACCCACATCAAAGTGAATATTCTCACGAAATGTATGGTGAAGTTGCTTTTGTATCTGGTTTTACTGGTTCTAATGGTAATATTGTAATAACTAAAGATAAAGCTGGTCTTTGGACAGACCCAAGGTATTTTTTACAAGCACAAATGCAAATGGCAGAGGACTTTGAACTACACAAAGACATCTTGGTCGGGGCATCAAATTATATAAATTACGCTTTAAATATTACAAAAGAAGATGGTGTTATAGGCTTTAATGGGGAAAGATTAAATACTACTTTGGCAAAAATACTACTAAAAAAACCAAACATAAAAATAAATAGCAATATAGATTTCGTGTCTAGGATATGGAAAGACAGACCAAAATTTTCTCGTAATAAAATTTTTGCATATGGTGAAAACTATTCGGGTGAAAGTTTCGAGCAAAAACTTACAAAAGTAAAAAAAGAAATGTTACAAGCTGGAGCTTCGTATTATATAATATCATCTTTGGATGATATTTGTTGGTTTTTAAATATACGCTCTGTTTCCGATACAAATCCGTTTAACATTTTTGCATATGTTGTTGTAACACATTTTGGCACAAATTTGTTTATTGATACCATACCAGAAGATAAAGAAGCAATCGAGTATTTGGAAAAAAACAATATAAATATTTTTCCGTATAATGACATTTTTAAATATTTGGAAAATATGCAAAAAGTAATGTACTGTGAACCAAGAACAAATTTCAAAGTTTATAATGCATTTAAAGACAAAAAACAAATATTAATAAAGCATGATATAACAACAAATTTAAAAATGATAAAAAATAGCACAGAAAAAAACAATATAAAGACTGCGAATGAAAAAGATGCTATAGTATTTACAAAGTTGATATATTGGATAAAAACAAATGTAAATGTATCTAAAATATCGGAAATAGATATAGTGGAAAAATTGGAAGAATTAAGGTGGAAAATTCCAAGTTATTTTTGTAAATCATTCGAAACAATATGTGGTTACGGAAAAAATGGTGCTATTATTCACTACAAACCAGAGATAGAAACATCGAAAATATTAGAACCAAATGGATTTGTACTTGTAGACTCTGGATCAAATTTTATAGAGGGAACAACAGATATTACAAGAACAATTGCATTAGGCGAGCTTACTTTTGAAATGAAAAGAAATTATACAGCTGTTTTAAAAGGAAATATTGCTCTATCTACTTCTAAATTTCCATATGGAACACGTGGTACACATATAGACACTATAGCAAGAATGCCACTTTGGAAGCTAGGACTAAATTATCCACACGGAACCGGTCATGGTATAGGACATATGTTAAATGTGCATGAAGGACCAAATAGTATGTCGCAAAATATAAATTCTATTGTTTTAGAAGAAAATATGCTACTATCTAATGAGCCGGGAATTTATATAAATGAGCAATATGGCATAAGAATTGAAAATTCTGTATTTATAAAAAAAGATGATAGTACGTATTTTGGCAATTTTCTATCTTTTGAAACTGTAACATTTGTACCATTTGAAATAGATGCAATTCTTACTGAGCTTCTTACAGATGAAGAAAAACAGTGGATAAATAAATACCATGAAACAGTGTATAACAATTTAAAAGATTCTCTTACAACAGAGGAAGAAAATTGGCTCCGTCAAGTTACGTATCCTCTTTAAGATACAAAAATTAAGTGAAAAGGATTTGTTATGGACAATTATGGATTACAAAAACTGAATAAATATTTGGAATCTTCTGAAGATATAAAAAATATTATGGAATTTGTTTTTAGAAAATCTTCGCTTGTTATATCTGTTTGGAGTAGTAATTTTGAGCTTTTGTACGCAAGTGAAGAGGTTATAAAAAGATATGGTTTTTCTAGTACAGATGAGTATATTGCAAATTTCGATAAATCTTCTCCGAAATTTCAAAAATGCGGAAGAGCATCAAAAGATTTAGCAATATTTTACCTAAGCGAAGCTTTGAAAATTGGTACTTTGTATTTCGAATGGTTACATAGAAATATAGTAACAAATGAAGTAATACCAAGTGAGGTACATTGTTATAAATATAGAATAAAGAGCGTAGATGTAATAATAACATATGCCATAGACCATAGAAATATAACAAAACATTATGAAGAAACTAAAAGATGGCAAGAACATATACGCCACCTCTTCGAGTTTAGCCCAACCATAATAGAATATTATGATAAAGATTTAAATATTTTAGACGTAAATATGCATGGTGTAAAAACATTCGGTTTTGAAAACAAAGAAGAATATATAAAAAATTATGATAATGTATTTTTTAATACTGTACGTGGAGTATCTTCCAAAAGTCATTTTGAAAAGAGCTTAAAATTTGCTCTGCAAAATGGAAAATGCAAATTTGAATTTGTTTGTAAAAAAAAGAACGGAGAAACTATATATCTCTATATTACTGCAGTACGAATGGTAATAGAAAAATCAACCATAATAATTGCGTATTCCAATGACATAACATATCTAAAAAAAATTTTTAAAGAATTAAAAACTTCGTACAAACGTGTAAATAAAATCGTCGAAAATATGCCTATTTCCTGTTTTACGATAGACAAAAATTATATAGTAAAAGATTGCAACAGAGAATTTTTAAAATTGTTTGGTTTTGATAAAAAAAGAGATGCAATAGATAGCCTAAACGAAAATTTAAAAAGCATAAATCCTATTTTAGAACAAAAAAATTTCGAAATAGCTTTTGACAGTGGTAAATATTCTGTAAACAAAAATGTAAACTTTAATAAAGCAACAATACCAGTAGAAATTTCTCTTGTATCTATTCCTGATTCTAATAATTCTGTTTTGATTACTTATATACAAGATTTAAGTCTGGTACATCAAATACTAAAAAATAAAGAAAATATAAAAAACTTGAAAGAAGAAAGTGAAATAAAGTCAAGATTTTTTGCAAGAGTAAGCCACGAAATACGAACTCCTATAAGCTCTGTTCTAGGAATAAGCGACCAATGTATGCAAAAGAACCTAGACCCAGAAATTTTAGGCTCTTTTCAAAGAATCAATACATCTTCTAAAATACTGCTTAGACTTGTAAATGATATTTTGGATTTTAGTCGTATTAAAGCAGGTAAATTAAATATATACAACCAAAAATATAGCACCGAAATTTTTATAAACGAAGCGATACAAACAAACATAATAACTATAAAATCAAAACCTTTAAATTTTGAAATACAAATAGACCCAGACTTACCAACAGAGATGATAGGCGACTATCAAAGAAATATACAGTGTATTACAAATATTCTTACAAATGCTTTTAAATATACAAAAGAAGGTCATGTAAAATTACTAATAAGATATGAAAGAAACAAAGGCTTTCCAGAAAAAATATTATTAGTAATAACTATCGAAGATACTGGATACGGTATGACAAATTTTCAAATAAAATCTATCAAAAATGATTTTATAAGATTTAATGAAAATATACACAAAAACATAGAAGGTACAGGACTTGGATTAAACATAGTTTCAGATATTTTAAAACTAATGAATGGAACCATGAGTATTGAAAGTAAAATAAATGAAGGTACTAGAGTTAAACTTAAAATACCACAATTTATAGAAAAATATGTTCCTATTGGCATAAATAAAGCTAAAAATTTACAAAATATATCGTATATAGCAAAAAGTCAAAAAGTAGATTTGAATTTTTCTACAATACAAAATGGGACATTTTTAATTTGCGACGATTTGGAAACGAATTTATATGTTATGATTGGATATTTAAAAAAATATAACATAAATTTGGAAATGTGCACTTCTGGAGAAGAAGTAATAAATAAAATCAAAAATGGAAAAGTATACGATATTATTTTTATGGACTATATGATGCCAAATTTGGACGGAATAGAAACAACAAAAATAATACGTAGTAAAAATTACAAAGGTATTATAATAGCTTTTACAGCTACAACATCTACAGAGTATAGAACTGATTTTTTAAAAAATGGTTTCGATGATATTATTGAAAAACCAATAAATCAAAAAGAACTGGACAAATTATTAAATAAATATATCCGTAGTAAAAATAACAAAAATATGTTAAAATCAAATAATAAAAGTTTTGATTTTGATAATTTAAAAGATATAAGAAAAACATTCTTTCAAGAGCAAAAAAACACAATAGCTAGTATAGAAAATTTTTTGGCAAAAGGTGATATAAAAAAATGTCTAGGACCAGTTCACAATTTAAAAGGAACAAGTGGACTTATTTCTGAAAATAAATTATATAATATAGCTACTGTTCTAGAACAAAAAATATTAAAAAATGAAGCTACTCCAAATTGTTTTGAAGAAATTTTTTTGGAGCTAAAAAATGTTTTAAAAAAAATAGATACAGAAAATGAAATACAAAAAGAAAGTGAAACAAAAGAAGAATTAAGGCAAATTTTTGATACCTTAAAAGAAAATTTACAAAAAAATAATGCGAAAACAGTCGAAATATCGAAAAAGTTAAATATACCAGAAGCAAAAGTTTTACAAAAACAAATAGAAAATTTTGAAAACGAGGCAGCACTTGTAACATTAGACGTAATGTACGATATTTTCGAGCTGTAAGAGGTAGAATGGCAGATTATATAAAAGCAATACAGTCAATACAAAAAGGTAACAAAGAAGTAGATGATTTTTTTAAAAAAGTAGAAGAGCTATACAGCAATTTTAAAAATCGTATAGAAGTAGAAAATTGGCAAAAATTGTTCGAGAATGATTTACTAAAAAATGAAGAAACAAATGACATGCTAAGTATAAAGCTTTTGGATTATTTGTCTTTTTCTAAACATTTACCATCTAATGTTTGGGCATTTTTAAATAACATGTTTGAATGGCAAGAAAACTACGAAAAGCTAGCACAGAGATACCCAGTAGCGTATTTAAGATTTATACAGAATATGGCAAGTGATAAAAAATTCGACTTTCATTTTCACCTATTCGACACAAGTGTAGATAAAGAGTTTGATAAATTTTTTGATATTTTCTCATTACTGATAGACAGAGTAAATGCTAAAGATGTTATAAACGCTACAAAAACTTTAACAGAAATAGAAAAACTAAATATAGAGCATCCAATGCTTACTTTAGAAAAAGCTAGAATAGCTTCTTTAAATAAAAATATAAAAGAAGCACTTGAACTTTTCGATTCTGTTTTAGAAAAATATCCAAATGAATACAAAAATACTGCGATATCAGACGAAACAAAAGCATTTATATTATTAAATTCAAATGAAATCACAGATGTAAAAGAATCTGCACGTATTTATGAAGAACTAGTAGCAGAAAATAAAAATCACTACTGGGCTAGAGTAGGTCTTATATTTGCTATAGATAGACTTGACAAAAACAAGGCATTAGAAATAGCTATAGAAACTTTAAACGATTTTCCATCTAGTCAAATAATACTGAATTATCTAAATATTACATTACCAACTGCAATAGAAGAATTGAAAGAGGAGTATAATAAAGATAATACAAATAATGATATAATACTTAAACTAGGTCATTATTATTTACTTTCTGCAAGATACGAAGAATGTAGAAAACTTTTAGAAAACCATAGCATAAACGATTATAGATACTACAACTATTTAGCATTTTCGAACGTATCTCTTGGTAATACTGGGGAAGCTGAAGTTATGATACTAAAATCTATCGATTTAATGCCATGTTTTGAAAATTATAATATACTAGCACTAATAAAACTATCTACAGGTACACCAGACGACGTAATAGAGATAGAGAATAAAATAAAAGGATTAGAAGAACCAACTATCCCACTTGAAATATTTAGCAGAGGGAGAATATATGAATTTGTAGCTAATGCATACTATTCAAAATATGATAGTGAAAATGCACTAAAAGCTATAAATAAATCTTTGGAAATAAACAGAGAATGGGCAGATTCATTTGCATTAAAAACAGCTATTTTGATAGACTTGGGGCGTTTTGAAGAGGCTCTAGAAAATATAAGAAGAGCGATAACTTTAAACCCTCAAAATATAACATACCAAGAAATTTTAATGGAAATATTTTTTAAAACGTCAAGTTTTGATGTGTTAAATAATATAATAAATCAAGTAGAACAAAATGGTATGTCTAGCCCAGCAATATCTTTTTACAAAGGTGCTACACTACGTAGGCTTGGAAAAATAGCAGAATCTACAGAAGTTTTTGAAACACTAATACAAAAAGCAAATATAAAAGATTGGGAAGAGAAATCTCTATACGAGCTGGCAGGTATATATTTTGAAAAAGACGATTTAAAAAAATCGCTAGAATATTTGGAAGAAGCACTTGAAATAGCAAAAGAATTTAACAGAATGCCAGAACCAGTATATTACCTTACACTTAGTAGGCTATATAACAAAATGGGTGATAGCCTAAAAGATTTTGAAACATTACAAAAGGGATTGCTAAACCACAAAAATAACAACTTGCTTATGAAAGAGCTTGCTTTTTACTATAGTGAAAAGGAACCATTAAAATCTATAGAAACATGGAAAGATATAATAAAAGTATATCCTACAGATGCAATGGCATATGCAAATGTAGTAAAAATGTTAGAAAGTCAAAGTAAAATAGCAGAAGCAATATCTATATTGGAGGATGCAAAAGCTCATATAGGGAACGACCCAAATCTTTATTCTACTCTAGCATATTATTATATAGGGCTTGGCAACAAAAAAGAGGCAACAAAATATATAGATGTTGCAATATCTATGGAAAATTCAGATAGAAATAAAGAATTAAAATCGCAAATAGATAATTATAAAAAAGGTAATGTGTTATCATTTTTTAACAAAAAATCAAATTAGAAGCGTTGGGGGTTTGTTGCTTAAACACCCCCACATCCTTTGGTACCAACATGAAAAAAATTTCTGATAATTTTATGATTAAAAGGCATACATACATTATTATTATTATTATTATTATTATTATTACGTTTTCATTTGCCAGAAGAAACCAAATACAAAATTTGATAAATAGATATGATGCTTCTATACAACTAACTAATCAGCGTCGTAAATATATTATAGATATAAATAATATTTTTAATGTTTCGTATATAAATATGTTATTACATGGATATTCTAGGCACGAAGATAATATACATAATCTTTTTTTATCGAATGACTATATATCAGAGATAAAAAATATTGGTGTATATCTACAAGGTTTTAAAGATAGTGTCTATAATGTAAATGTAATTACAGACTATCAAAAATTTTTTATAACTAATTTATTAAATGATATTTCAGATGTTTTTTACAATAGGTATATACCAAATATCGAAAAATTTTACTATGCTGTCTACATAAATGACAACCATCAGATACAAAATATAATGTTAGAAATGATAGACATAAACATACAAATTAGACAAATGCTAGATGATTTGCAAGAATTTAATTTTACACTAATGGAATATATCGAATCTAGAATAGAAGAATTAAATTTGGACGAATTTTTTTATTTGGGAATTGATGTTTTTTTAATGTTTCTTATTGTGTCTATTTTATTTGTTTTTGCATATATAATTGAAAAAAATTCACTACTGCATAAAAAACTTACTTCCGAAAAAATAAATTTTATCGCATCTATCTCTCACGAATTGCGTACACCTGTAAATAGTATTTTGAACTATACAGATTTATTACTTACAGAAAAAAATTTAACAGAAAATGCACAAAAAAATATAATAAGAACTGCAAAAAATGCAAATTTTTTAAAAAACATTGTAGAAGAATTGCTAGATATGGGACAAATAGAAAGCGGATATTTAAGATTAAAAGAGAGTTATTTCAAACTAGAAACAGTAATCGATATTGTTTTTTCTAATGTTTATAATTTGGCAAAAAATAAAGGTTTGGAACTAGTTATAAATATGCCAAACATACCTTATGAAAATATGGAGTTTTTTGGTGATATCCTATTACTTAAAAAAGTTTGTATAAATCTAATTGCAAATGGAATAAAATTTACCCACAAAGGTTCCATAACATTAAATATAAAAAAGATATACAAAGATAATGAAAAATGTGAATTGCAATTTGAAGTTGTAGATACTGGTGTAGGAATAACTAAAGAAAATATGAAAAAATTATTTTTACCATATGCAAAAGGTGAATCAGCCGAAGATTTGCAAAGCCAAAAAGAATACGGTGGAAGTACAGGACTTGGTCTTTTTCTCTCAAAAGGTTGGGTAGAAAAAATGGGCAGTACAATAAATGTAGAATCTACAGTCGGTGTTGGTTCTGTTTTTTATTTTAGTGTAAAATTTGGATATATAGAAGTACAAAATTCTCAATATAAAGAAAAATCTGGAATTAAATCTATTGATACCGTTAAACCTTTTTACAAAAATACTAACATTTTAATTGTAGATGATAGTGATTTTAGTAGAGATGTTGTAACACAACAACTAGAAAATATCGGTATAAAAATATACACTTGTATAAATGGAAAACAAGCAATAGAAACAGTAAAAGAAAGAATAGATAAGCAATTCGATATTATTTTTATGGATATAAATATGCCTATAATGGATGGTTTGGCAGCTAGTAGAGAAATTAAAAAAATAGTAAAAACTCCTATTATAACAATGAGTGCCGATGTTCCAAATATAGATAAGTTTAAAGAAGCCAAAGTAAGTGATTATATAACAAAACCTTTTATTTCGGATGATTTGTATCGTATATGTTTAAAATATATAGATAAAAGCAAACAAGTAGATAATGAAAACAATAAAGAAAATGCTAAAATAGAGAATTTTTATAAAGTTTTCTATAAAGAATATGAAAACGTTATAAACAATATACAAAATAATTTGAAAAATGGAGATTTTGAATCCAGCTATTTAATGTGTCACAATTTAAAAAGTAGTGCTGGGTATTTAAAATTTAATGGATTACACGAAATAGCCAAAAAACTCGAACAAAGTTACAAAAATAAAGATATAGACGAAGATAGTTTTGAAAAACTAAAAATAGAACTAACAAGTATTTTAGAATCGATAAAAACAAAATATGAAATAGAAAATAAGTTAGAAAATATACAACTAACAGAAGAAGAGCAAATATCGTTAATAGACGAACTAAAAAAATTATTAGCAAAAAATGATGTTAAAGCTATAGATATAGCAAAACAACTTTTGAATATAGAAAATATAAGCCAAGATACAAGAAATATTATTTCCGAGATAGAAGATTTTAATTTTGAGCAGGCACTAAAGATTTTAGAAGAAAAGAGATATTGAAAATGAGTAAGAACTTGAAACAAACAGAAGATTTTTTTGATAAAATATCAGTACAAAATCTAATAAAAGAATATGGAAGCCCATTGTACGTATACAAAGAGAGTATTATAATAGAAAATTGCAAAAAAATGAAGTCGATTTCGTCATATAAAAATTTCGATGTACATTATTCTGCAAAAGCAAATAGCAACTTAGCAATTTTACAAATTATAAAAAATCAGGGTTTAAATATAGATGCTATGAGTATTGGAGAAATATATTCGGAACTTTTGGCTGGTTTTTTACCAAATCAAATAATGTTTGTTTCTAACAATATACCTATAGACGACATGAAATTTGCTGTCCATAAAGGTATTATAGTAGCTCTAGATTCTATATCACAACTGTACAAATATGCAGAAAACTTTATGGGTACAAATGTAGTAATAAGGTTTAACCCGGGCTTTGGAGATGGGCATCACAAACAAACGATAACAGCAGGAGAATACACAAAGTTCGGAATAGAAATAACTGAAAAAAATATAAAAGAAATAAATGAGATTTGTAAAAAATATAATATAAAAATTGTTGGTTTGCATATGCATATTGGTTCTCTTTTTCTAGATATTGTAAATTTTTTAGAAAGTGGCAATAATATATTAAAAATAGCAAAATATTTTGAAGACTTAGAATTTATAGACCTTGGTGGGGGATTTGGTATTCCGTATAAAAAGCAAGATGGAGAAACCCCTCTTAATTTTGAATATACAAGTAAAAAAATAGACGAGTTTATACAAAATTTTATAGCTGATTATGGCAAGGAGCTAAAATTCAAAATAGAGCCAGGTCGTTTTATAGTCGCCGAAGCTGGAGTTTTACTTGGAACTGTTATTTCTAAAAAAGAAAATTACGGCAAATCGTATATTGGAACGGATATAGGTTTTAATTCTTTTATAAGACCTGTTTTATACGATGCACATCATGATATTTCTGTTTTTAGGGATAATATTTTGCAAAGAGAATATATAGAAAAAGTAACAATAGTTGGTAATGTATGTGAAAATGGTGATAGTATAGCAGTAGACAGAAATATGCCAAAAATAAACGAAGGTGATATTTTGGCTATTATGGATACTGGGGCATATGGTCATGTAATGTCTTCCAATTATAATAATATGCTAAGACCTGCCGAAATTTTAATAAGAACAGATGAAACAACACAAATAATAAGAAAAAGAGACACACTAGAAAGCCTAGTACAATTTCAAAAAACATTAAACGAATAAAATATTAAAAAAACTTGGGGGCGTTGCCCCAAGGTTTTTAATTTTTTTAGAAAGGGAAATATGACTGTTGCAATGACACCCAAGAATATAAGGGAAAAGGATTATACAAAAATAGATAAAATAATTTTTGATGGAATTTATAGCGATGAAACGGAGTTTTTTCAGTACCCACCAGAATCAAAAATAAATGATTTTGTAACTTTTTATATACGAACTGTAAAAGACAATATTGGGGCAGTATATTTAAACATAAACAACGACAAATATCTAATGAAAAAGAAAAATACTGAAAATAGCATTTTTAGTATTTACAGCTTTAAACTTAGAATAACACAAAAATATGATTATTACTTTACACTAATAAAAGGTGATTACGTTTATTTTTATAACAAAAAAGGTCTTTCAGAAAATATAGATATAAGCTACAATTTCAAAGTAATACCGAATTTTTCAACGCCGAACTGGGCAAAAGGTGCTGTTATGTATCAAATCTTTGTAGACAGATTTTACAATGGCGATAAGTCCAACGATGTTTTAACGAAAGAATATAGCTACCTTGGAACAGTATCAAAAAAACAAGAAGATTGGAATGCTCCAGTAGAAAATAATGATTTTTGTACTTTTTACGGTGGAGATTTACAAGGTATTATAGATAAAATACCTTATTTAAAAGATTTAGGAATAGAGGCTATATACCTTACTCCTATTTTTGTGTCTCCAAGCAATCATAAATACGATATTTCAGATTATGAACATATAGACCCACATTTTGGAATAATAACAGAAGATGGTGGTAAAAGACTATCTCCAAATGAGTTTGACAACCAAAAAGCAACAATGTATATAAAACGTACTACATCTAAAGAAAATTTAGAAAAAAGTAATAAACTGTTTGAAAATTTAGTTTCTAAAGCACATGGAGAGGGAATAAAAGTTATACTTGATGGTGTTTTTAATCATTGTGGTGCTTTTCACAAATGGCTAAACAAAGAAAAAATATATAAAGAGTCTGGAGCATACCAATCAGAAGAAAGCAAATATAAAGACTTTTTTAAATGGTACGACAATAATTGGCCTGACAATATAGCATATGATGGTTGGTGGGGTCATTCTAATCATCCAAAACTTAATTACGAAAATTCTAAAGAACTGTATGACTATATTTTAAATATAGGCAAAAAATGGCTATCACATCCGTACAATGCTGACGGATGGAGATTAGATGTTGCTGCAGATTTAGGGCAGAGTGAAGAATTTAATCATAAATTTTGGAAAGATTTTAGAGAAGCAGTAAAAAAAGAAAATCCAAACTCTCTTATTTTAAGCGAACATTACGGCGACCCCTCTAGCTGGCTTTTAGGTGATGAATGGGATACTATTATGAACTACGACGCTTTTATGGAACCTATTACATGGTTTTTGACAGGAATAAACAAACATAGCGAAGTATCAAATTTTGATTTGCTAAATAACACATTTGCATTTGAAGAAGCAATGCTTTTTCATAATTCCAAACTTACTTTTCCATCTTTGTATACTTCTATGAATCAACTATCGAATCATGACCATTCAAGATTTTTAACAAGAACAAACCAAAAAATAGGTAGGTTACACAATACACATTACAAAGAAGCAGAAAATGGTATTAATAAAGCTGTAATGTATTTAGCTGTAGTGTTTCAGTTTACATGGATAGGTGCACCTACAATATATTATGGCGACGAAGCAGGGCTTTGTGGTTTTACCGACCCAGATAATAGACGCAGTTATCCATGGGGAAAAGAAGATAAAACAATGCTAAATTTACACAAAGAACTAATAAAAATAAGAAAAACTAATATATCGCTAAAAAAAGGTTCTTTGACGTATCTACACAACGAACATGGTTTTATTTCTTTTGGTAGGTTTACAACAGATGAAAAAATTGTTATAGTTCTAAATAATAATGAGTATGAAAAAACAGTAAAAATACCTGTTTGGAAACTTGATATTAAAGATGGTAACCTGAATACTTTAATAAAAACTGGGTATGATGGTTTTAGTATAAATAATGATAAATATGAAGTTTGCGATGGATTTGTAGAAATTTGTATTGGAGCTAAAAACGGAATTATATTAAAATACTAAAATTATTTATTACTTGAGAAAAGAGGTATATTATACAACCGATTAAATTTATAGATTTATTTGCTGGAATTGGCGGTTTTAGAATTGCTTTTGAAAATTTAGGTTTTAAATGTGTATTTAGTTCAGAAATAGATAAACACGCTTGTGAAGTTTATGAAGCTAATTTTAATGAAAATCCATATCAAGATATAACAAAATTAGACCCAAATATTTTACCATATTTTGATTTGCTTTGTGCAGGCTTCCCTTGCCAGTCATTTTCTATATCTGGAAAACAAAAAGGTATTTTAGATGAAGTTCGTGGAACTTTGTTTTTTGATATATGTAGAATATTAGAAATTAAAAAGCCAAAAGCATTCATACTTGAAAATGTTCAAAATTTAGAAAAACATGATAATGGTAAAACTTTATCTGTTATGTTAGATATGTTACACAAGTTGGGTTACTCTGTATCATATGAAATATTAAATGCAAAAGATTTTGACTCTCCTCAAAATAGAGAGCGTGTGATTATTGTTGGTAATACAAAAGGAATTTATTTTGATTTTGAAAAAATCAAAAAATTTAAATCTAAACCTATGAAAGAATATTTAAAAAATAATTCAAATTTTGAAGTGTTAAATGAAGATGAGTATACTTTAATTGATGAAAAATATATAAAAGAACAAAAAAAATCTGGTCTAATATTTGTTGGCTATAGAAATAAAAAAATAAGAACTACTGGGGTTAGACAAGGTACTGAACATTTGTCAAGGGTACACAAACAACCAAATAGAATATATTCTTCTGATGGAACTCATCCAACAATAGCTTCTCAGGAAACTAGCGGTAGATATTTCATTCTAAATGATGGAGTTGTTAGGAAATTAACATTAGATGAATGTTTTTTATTTATGGGATTTCCAAAAGAATTTAAAAAAATTGGTTTAAAATCTAAATTATACGAGCGTATAGGCAATAGCGTTTGTATAAGTATGATTAAATCTGTGGGTGAAGAAATGAAAAATCAAATTTTTAATGAAAACACTAAAGAATATGAAGTTACACAATTTTTAGAAAATATTTATAATTTGGCTATTTCAAAATTAGAATTATATGAAACAGAACTTACAGAAACACAAAGACTATGGCTAAAAATTATTGTAGAAAAAGAAGAAAGTTTTAAAGGAGTTTTTACTGTACTAATTACAAGTTTAGTTTATAAATGTTTATATCCAAATCAAGATGTTCGTTATCATAAAAAAGAATTACAAAATGGATATAGTGGTCGTAGTTTCGATACTAAATATATTACACCTTTTTTAAAAGTAAAAAGGTTTCTAGGTGCTATGAAAGAATCGGGTTGGCTTACTAGAAGTTTAGAGCAAGTACATCCGTTTACTTTTGATTTTCCTGGAAAAATAAATGATAAAAATGTTAAAGAAGCATTTTTATCAATATTAAACGATGTTGAAGAAAATAAAGTAAATCCAAAAATATATTTACTAGAATTGATGGTTTTAAGTATAAGAGAAAAATCAAAAAAAATTGTAAATATAACAAATCCTATTAATAGAGAAAGTAAACTAAATATCGATGATATAATAAATTTACTTAAAAAACATTTTTATTATAAATATTCCTCAAGAGGAGCATCTATCCTACCAGTTATAGCTTTTTACAGCTTATATGAATGCCTTATAAGTGAATTGAATAGATTTAAAGATAAAAAATTAGAAATTTTAGAATCTCATAATTCTAGTGATAGAAGTAGTGGAAAAACTGGAGATATATCTATAGTCGATATAGTTAGTGGTGAAGTTTTTGAAGCTATAGAAATAAAATTTGATATAAAACCTAATAAAATAATGATTTTAGATGCTTATAACAAAATAAAAAATACTAAATTACAAAGGTACTACATACTTAGTACAGTTACTACCGATGATATAGAAATAGAAGAAATAAATAAAATTATATCTGAAGTAAAAAGGGAACACGGATGTCAAATAATTGTTAATGGTATTTTTGAAACAATAGCATATTATCTAAGATTGTTAGAAAATACAGATTTATTTATAAACAATTATGTTGAAAATTTACAAAAAAATGAAGAACTAAGTTATGAACATAAACTATCGTGGAATATTATAAATCAATAAGAACCCAAGAGGATAAATATGGAAGAAAAAATCGTGAAATCAGTTGTTCCATACTATACAATAGGTGTGGTATGGCTTCTGTATAGCCTTATTTTTCCTATGTATACTATTATTAATCTGATTTTAGCTACTATAATATCTGCTATAGTATTTTATTTGTTCTACAAAATAATGCCAAACAAAATTATTATGGTAGAAAAACAAATACAAAAAACAGGTGAAGAGCGAGCAGACAAATACATAGTATCTGGTACTGAAATTTTGAAAAATTTAAGAGCTTTAACATTAGATTTAGAAAAAACAACTATAGGAAATGATTTAACAAAAATATATGATATAACAGAAAAAATAATAGATTTTATTTCTAAATATCCGAAAAAGGCAAGAAATTTAGACAATTTTATTGAATATTACTTGCCAACAACTGTTACACTTGTTGCAAATTATAAATATTTGATAGAGCAAAATCAATCTAGTGAAAATATAAAAAACTCTAAAAATAATATAGAACAAACGTTACCGAACATGGTAAAAGTATTCGAAAAACAACTTGACTCTCTCTTTTATGATAAAGCTATGGATATAACAGCCGAAATATCAGTTCTTAACGATTTAATAAAAAGTGAGGGTCTATAATGATAAAAGGTATAATTTTTAGCATAATTCTCATATTTATTAGTATTTTTGTATTTGGTGGAAATAGACTAATTAGTTTAAGAAGTGAATATATAAACAATTTTAAACATATAGCAGGAGAGATTTCTATTTATAGTAGGGCTACCGATATATGGGGTCAAGGTCATAATCTTATAGTTTTAATTAATAGAGCTACAAATAATACAAATATAACAGAAAATTTAAGTAATGCACTAAATGTTTTAGATACAAAATTGAAAAATATAGATAACAATACTAATTTTGCAATTTTGTACGAAAAACTCACAGATGTTATAAACGAAATAAACATATTAAATAGAACTAGGGATACACTAAATATAGAATCTGTACACTCTGGTATGGATGGTATAATTGCAAATGTAAACTCTTCATATAATATAATAAGAAACAGCAGTTTTAATAATATGTCAAATGCTTTTAATGAAACAAGAAATATGTTCCCAGCAAATATTATTAGTATCTTTAGAGGTGTAAGAAACATAGAATACTTTGGAGAGTAGGGGTAGATTGATGAAAAAAATAGTATTATTTATGACTATAATATTTGTTTTAATGCCAAATATTATTTTTGCAAATGTACCAAATCACACAAATAGTTTTTTTGTGAACGATTTTGCAAATGTACTTAGTTCTAGTACAACAGGACATATAATAGAAAGAAACGTAACACTATCAAATAGAAGTAGTACACAAGTTGTTCTTACTACTGTAAATTTCACAGATGGTCTTGACATAGTGCAGTATGCACAAAATATGTTTAACACATGGGGAATAGGCTCCGCAACCGAAAACAATGGTGTTTTGATATTATTTGTAATAGAACAAGAAGATTATTATGTAATGGTTGGAGATGGAATACTAAATATTTTATCTCCCGAAGTAGTAGACAACATATTATTTAATCAGGTGGAATCTTATTTTGACCGTGGCGAATTCGATATGGCTGCTAGAGTAGCTTTCGATAGTGTTTTTAATATATTAGATGCTAGTATACCACAAGTAACAAATGTTCCTGTGCAACAAAGCCCAGTAGCTACAAATATGCCACAGCCTATAGCTACTCCTTCTCCTGACAATTCTAGTAATAATTTTGCTAGTATTATTGTTATATTGGTAATAATATTATTAGTTTTGATAATTTTTAGTGGTGGCTCTCGTAGAGGAGGTACTACAATTGTAACAGGCGGTAGACGCTCTTTTGGTAGCTCCATGTTTTGGTGGCTTATGCCAAGCCCACTTAGTAGAAGAAGGAGACATCATCACCATAGACCACCTAGCAGTAGCTGGAATAGACCGTATACTCCTCCTCCATCTCCAAAACCAAAACCATCTGGCTCACCATTTACACCAGGTGGTGGACGTAGTAGTGGTATGGGAATGGGTAGAAATATAGGACGAAGTGGAGGCGGTGGTCGAAGTAGTGGCGGTGGAGTAGGTAGAAGAAGATAATATTTACAACGTAGGGAAAATGATTTATAATTAAATTATACAAAAATAAAAGTTAAACGATTTCTTATTACTCAATATATAGGAGGGAATTATGAAAGATAATCTAAAAGAAGAAAGAATCATGATACTAGAAATGGTTAAAGAAAACAAAATTGGTCCAGATGATGGGGTAAAATTATTAAACTCTTTAAACGAAAGTAAAGGAGCTTTTTATTCTTCAGATAGTATCGAAGAAAAATTTAGTAAATTTCATTCATCTATAGACAGTTTTGCAAAAGAAGTAAAATCAAAAATAGATTCTGCATACCATAGTGCAGAACCAAAAGTAAAAGATGCTACAAAAAAAGTAGTAGAAAAAACTGCAAATATGGTAGAAGAGCTTTCTAAAAAATTAAACGAAGGCGTAAAAAAATTGGAAGAAACAGAAGAAAAAATAGAAGACAAAACCGAAACAACTATTGTAAGAATAAAAGAAGCTGTAGAAAACGAAAAAGAAAACAATAATAAATAAAAAAACTTAAGGGGGTGCTATGCATCCCCTAAAAAAATATGGAGGTTCTAAAGTTTTGGATTTAGAAAAAAGTACAGAAAATAAAATAAAAAATGGTAATTCTAATAGAACAAGTTTTATAAGTGAACTCTTTAGTTGGATAAAAGCCATTGTAACAGCAGGAATAATTGCTTTAATTGTAAACAATTTTGTAATTGTAAATGCCATGGTACCAACAGGAAGCATGGAATCTACAATTATGACAAACGACAGAATTATTGCATTTCGTCTTAGCTATTTATTTAACTCTCCATCTAGGTTTGACATAGTTGTTTTTAGAAACCCAGATGATGAATCTGTACTATATATAAAAAGAATTATAGGTATGCCGGGTGAAACACTCATGATTGCAAATGGACGAGTTTATATAGATGGAGAAAGACTATATGAAGACGATGAATTTATAAAAGACAATTTTTTTGGAACATTTGGACCATTTGTAATAGGAGAAGATGAATATTTTGTACTAGGAGATAACCGAAATAATTCTGAAGATTCCAGAGCTTGGGACAACCCCTTTGTAGGTAGAAATGCTATTTTAGGACGTGCTATTTTTAAATATTTTAGAGGCTTTGAAATTTTGAGGTAACAAAAATGGAAAATTTAAAAGCATGGGTAGAAATAAATTTAAGTAACATACTTCATAATTTTGATGAAATACAAAGATTTGTAGGTGTTAAAATTATGCCAATAATAAAAGCAGATGCCTATGGACACGGAATAGTAGAAATTGCAAATATTTTAAAAGACAAAGCATCTATATTTGGCGTTGCAACTCTTTGTGAAGCAATGAAACTTAGAAATTTTAATATAAAAAACGATATTTTAATATTAGCACCAAGTATGAACTATGATTTAGAAGAAATTATACAAAATAATATAATATGTACAATAGCAACTTTTGAAGACGCAGTAACTTTAAACAATGTAGCTTTAAAATTAGATAAAAAAGCAAATATTCATATAAAACTAGATACGGGTATGGGTCGTATTGGTTTTAATATTTCTGAAGATACTATAAATCAAATTTTGCTAATAAATAAGCTTGCAAATATAAATATAAAAGGTGTTTTCTCTCATTTTGCACAAGGAGAAGACTTAGATACATCTTTTACAAAGTTACAGTATCAAAAATTCGAATTTATTACAAATGAAATACAAAAACATATAGAATATTTCGAAAAACATATATGTGCAAGTGGAACTATTATAAATTGTAAGGATATGCATCTAGACATTGTTAGACCCGGAGCTTTACTATACGGTATATTTCCAAGCTTTGAAATAAAAAATCCACTAAATATAAAGCCTGCCATGAGTGTAAAAGCTAGAGTTGTTTTCATTAATCATATACATGTAGGAGAAAGCATAGGTTACAATCGTACATATTTTGCAAAAGTACCTACTACTACAGCTATTATTATGTACGGCTATGCAGATGGTTACTTAACAAATTTTAGTAATAAATCTTATGTATCCATAAACAAAAAAAAATGTAATATTATCGGTCGTATTTGTATGGACCAAATTATAATAGATGTAACAAATGTAAAAGATATAAAAGTAGGAGACATAGTCCATGTAATAGAAGATGATGGACCTAGCATTTTAGAATTATCTAAACTTGGAAATATAAATGCAAGAGAAATACAATGTCTTACTACAACAGGTAACAGACTACAAAGGATATATAAAAAGTAATATATACTTTTTGATTTTTTGTACTTAGAAGGAGATAATATTTTGCCAATAAATTTAAAAGGTAGAAGTTTTTTAACGCTAAAAGATTTTACACAAAAAGAAATACGATATTTGCTAGATTTATCACATGAATTGAAAGCAAAAAAACTAAGAGGGGATACAAATAAAACATTAATAGGAAAAAACATTGTCCTACTTTTTGAAAAAGCCTCCACAAGAACACGATGTGCATTTGAAGTTGCTGCATTAGATGAAGGAGCTGGTATAACATTTTTAGACCAAAAAAGTTCGCAAATAGGAAAAAAAGAATCGATAGAAGATAGTGCAAAAGTTTTAGGTAGATTCTACGATGGTATAGAATATCGAGGTTTTGAACAATCAATAGTAGAAGATTTAGCAAAATATTCTGGTGTACCAGTATACAATGGACTTACGGATACAGACCATCCAACTCAAGTTTTGGCAGATATGCTAACAATGGAAGAACATATAAACAAACCTTTAAATAAGATAAAACTAATTTTTTGTGGTGATATACGAAATAATATGTCAAACGCATTAATGATTGGTGCTGCAAAAATGGGTATGCACTATGTCTGCTATGGTCCAAAAGAACTTGTATTAGATATTAATACACTAAATTACGTAACCAAATTGGCAAAACAAACAGGTGCAGTAATAGAAATAACTGACAATCCCAATTGTTTAAAAAATGCAGATGTAATATACACAGATGTTTGGGTAAGTATGGGAGAAGAAGACAAGATAAAAGAACGTGTAGAACTTTTATCTCCGTATAAAGTTACAAGACAAATGCTAGAAGCTACAAATAATACAGATATTTTATTTTTGCATTGCTTACCTGCTTTTCACGATTTTAAAACCGATATGGCAAAAGAATGTATAGGACAAGGTATAGATATTTGTGAAGTAGAAGACGAAGTTTTTAGAAGTAAAAATAGCAAGGTTTTCGACCAGGCAGAAAATAGGCTGCATACAATAAAAGCTGTTCTTGTTGCTACTTTATAAAAACTTCTATATTTCAATTTATTTTTTTAATAGAAAACTAGTTTAAAGACAAAACAGACATAATTATTCTAGCTAATGGGTACATAGCATTTTTTGCTTCTTCAAGAGTGCTTGTATTTGCTCCAACTTCTACAAGCATACTACGAGGTAAAATATGAAGACTGTACCTGTAAGCTTTTATATAATTTTTTCTTACAAAATTTGGATAATATTCATTTGCTGTTAAAAACATTTGTAAACTAAGGGCTAAATTTTCTTTTATATATGGATTGAAAAAATCGTACAAATCAACAGCTTCTCCATCTATATTTCTTCTTGTTATTCCATTAAAAAACATAATCTGTGCTGTTTCTGCTCCATTTATTTCTGTAACTAACTTTGTATCTGAAGCATCTCTATGTAAGTCTATTAAGACCTCTATATCTTCGTGTTCTTCTAATATTCGTCGTATTCCTGCTTCTGCACGCTCATAGCTTGTGGCTCTTGCTAATTTTCCATCTACCACATCATATATAGATGTGTCATGCACAACATTTATTCCATTATTCGTAAATATATTTGCTAAGTAACGACCCACAGCAACTATAGAATCAGCTTCATTTCCCTCTTCGCTATCTATAAAATATTCTTGCGAATGTGTATGAGTTATTAAAATACGTGGTGATTCTCCATATAGGTTTATTCTAAGGTCTATATTTAAAAGTTCATCGATAGGAAAATCCTCTATACGTACATATGCTGTATTATCTATGTAAAAAATATGCTTTTTTATATCTTCCAATGTTACAATATGATTTATATTTTTAAATGTGGGAATGAAATTTTCTTTATCTAATATATTGTATTCCTTATTATCTTCATTATTTTCAACAGTAAAAAAATTGAAAATTAATGGAAATATTAAAGTAGCTAAAACTTTCAAAAGTATCCCTATTATTAGTTTCTCCTTTAAATCCTTTATTTTCTTTATTTTTTCTAACACATTCTTAATAATATCAAACATTTCAATTATCTCCAAAAAACAATAAAAAACTTGACAAGAGTTAAATTCTATAATATAATGTTTTTGTTGCAAAAAATTACGTAGTTTTTAAATAAAACAAAAAAATTGCCCAAGTGGCGGAATGGCAGACGCGGCGGACTCAAAATCCGCAGTTGGTAACAGCGTGGGGGTTCAAGTCCCTTCTTGGGCATTTATTAAACTAAATGAAAATTCTTTCATTTAGTTTTATTAGTTTTTTAGGTAAAATGTGTTTACTTTGTAAAAATGTATAGAGTAAACACACAATATTACCATACGTATCCTTATCAAAATCATTTTTTCAATATCAATTTTATGTATCAATTCAATTATATATGCTAAAAATAAACTACATAAGTAAGGTATAATTTACGATAAATATTTTAAAGTATGATATAAAAGAGGAGTATAATTATAATGGGGTTTTCCACTATTAAAAGCAAACAAGTACTTGTATTTACAATTACAACAATAATAACAATAATAATAGGTTTTAGTGCTTATGACATTGTTATACGTATGAATAGTATCTTTCAAAATTCTTATATAGGAATACAAAGAGATTTTTTAATATCTGAGCTGGAAACATCTTCAGCTAAAATTAATGCAGCAATTAATTCTGCAAGAGTAATACCATCTCAAAATCAAAGTCAAATAATGGAAATGAGTGATTTTATATCTAATTATGTAAATCGCATGGGTAATGCTATAGATACATATATTATAAATTTAGAATCGGACGATAGGATAGATAGCGATGGTAGAGCTTTTTTAACTAATTTTATAAATAATTATAGACAAATTTTCCGAAATTATGAAGCTCAAGTAGAAAGTATCATTTCTCTTCTGTTAAGTAATAATCAACAAGAAATAAATATAGGTTTTCTACAATTTAATCAAATATACAACGATTTATTTACTCTAACACATAGTGTTTCCGAATTTTCAGCACAAAGAAGAGCAGGTATACTAGATAGTGTTACAAATTATATTACAAATCAAATTATATTAATAATAGTTTTAATTGTTTTATATCTTGCTGTAAGTATTTTAGGGTCTAGCATTATTTACAAAATGTCTTATTCTCCTATACTTAAAATTATAAATAATATAAAAGAAATTTCTAAAGGAAATTTTGATGCAAATTTGCGTACAAATAAAAAAGACGAAATATCTTCGCTTTCTAATTCTATAGCAGATATGATAGAACCATTAATGAAATTAATTAAAGACTTGAAAGATTTAGAGAAAGAAATAGACAATGGAGCACTTAGTATTCGTTTACCCGAAGAAGGTTATAAAGGTGATTATTTAACAACAGTAAAATCTATAAACCATTCATTGGATGTGGTTATAGACGACAATATTGCACTTTTAACAATTTTTAAAGATTATGCAGATGGTGATTTTGATAAAAAACTTGCACCACTACCAGGAGAGTCGATAATTTTTAACCAAGTTGCAGATAAAATGCAGGAAGAACTACTAAATGTACACAAAGATATTTCAGATATTATAAATAGTATAAAAGATGGTAACTTAAACTTTAGGCTAGATACAAGCAGGCACAAAGGAGGCTGGAGGGATTTATTAATCTCATTAAATAATGTTTTAGAAGCATTTACAATACCTATAAACGAAGCTTCAGATGTATTAAACCAAATCTCACAAGGTAATTTAAAAGTATACGTAGAAGGAAATTATCTAGGAGATTTTGAAAAAATTAAAATATCCATAAATAATACTGTAGATGTATTAAATGCATATATACAAGAAATAAGTACAATACTTAAATCTATATCTAAAAAAGATTTAACATCCATAATAGAGAAGGAATATTTCGGAGATTTTTCTTCAATAAAAACTTCTATTTCGTTAATATCTGAAAATTTAAACAAAATAGTAAAAGAAATAGAAAGTTCATCTGCTGAAATAGCAAATGGTGTAAATCATATTACAACTACGAATATGAGCCTTGCACAAGGTTCTACCGAGCAAAATAATTCTATTAGCTCCTTAAATGATGCTATAAATATTATAAAGCAAAAAACAGACCAAAGTTCTAAAAACGCAAATGAAACAAATGAATTATCTATAGTAGCTGCAGAATCTGCAAACCAAGGAAACGAAGATATGAAAGAAATGTTAAAAGCTATGGATGAGATAAATGAATCTTCTAATAGTATACAGAAAATAATAAAAGTAATAGATGACATCGCTTTCCAAACAAACTTACTTGCATTAAATGCAGCAGTAGAGGCAGCAAGAGCAGGAGAACATGGACGTGGTTTTGCCGTAGTATCCGAAGAAGTAAGAGCACTTGCAGGACGTAGTAAAGCAGCAGCAAAAGAAACTACAGATTTAATAGAGGCATCGATAGAAAAAACAGAAAATGGTTACAAAATAGCAAATAAAACAGCAATTGCACTAAACAAAATGGTAGAAGAAATAAATAAAATATCAACACTTGTATCTTCTATTTCCGAATCTTCAAACGAACAATTAGAAGCTGTAAATAGAATAAGTACAGATGTAAATAAAATTTCCGAAGTTGTTAGTTCTAATACAGCACTTGCAGAAGAAGGTGCATCTGTATCACAGGAACTAAACGCACAAACAGATATGTTTAGAACTATTGTAAGTGAATTTAAAATTAGATAATCCAAAAGTAAAGCTAAATAGAAAATATTTTCTATTTAGCTTTTATTTTTTGAAAGGACTAAGATGGCAAAAAACAATTTTGACTATAAAAAAATAACAAAAATACTAGGTAATGATTTTGACAACAAGCCAATATATGTATCACTTGCAGATGATAGCCCTTACAGAAAAATATTCGACGATATAACCCAAAAACAGTGGCAAAAAGAATTAGAAAAAATACATAAACAAAGCAACGTAAAATGGTCTTATAGTGAATATTTAGAAAATAGAGAAAGCGGTTTAATAAAATACCCACAAATGGCTGCATCCAAAAGGTTTTTTCATTTAGGTATAGATATAAATGCACCTGTGTATACAAAATTATATGCTCCACATGATAGCGAAGTTGTAATAAGCACATTTGAATCAGGAATTGGAAATTACGGTGGTTTATGCGTATTAAAATCTAAAACAGAAATAAAAAAAGAAAATATAAATAAAAAAGATGAATATATTTATATTTTATTCGGACATCTAGACAATGATAATTTGCCAAATATTTATACTAAACTAAAAAAAGGAGATTACTTTGCTAGATTTGGTGATTTTCATCAAAATGGAAATTGGTTCTACCATGTTCATATACAAATATTAACACAAAAAGCCTTTGATAATGGTTGGATAAATAAAGGATACTGTAGCAAAAAAGAAATAGAATGTTTAGACCAATATTGTCCAAATCCAATGCTATATCTTTAAAATGTGCAACAAACACAATACTAACATTTGTAAAATGCGTGTATAATAATCTATCAAAATAAAAATTTAAAGGATTAAATAATTAAACAGAATGTTGGAATTAAACGGAAAGTATGGAACTGCAAAAGTTTTTACAAACAATATTGAAGAAAGTACAATATCTCAAATAATAGAAGTTTTAAATAGTGTTTTCACCAAAGAATCTACTATTCGTATAATGCCAGATACACATGTTGGAAAAGGTGCTGTAATAGGTACAACTATGACAATAAAAGATAAAATTGTACCAAATCTAGTTGGTGTAGATGTTGGATGTGGTATGTCTGTTGCCAAAATAAACGTAGACAAAGATAATATAAATTTTGAAGAATTAGATAAAACAATAAGAACACATATACCACATGGTTTTAGTGTAAGAAAAAAAGAACATCCATTTGTTAAAAATATCAAATTTAAAGATATAATACTTCAAATAAATTTTGATAGAGCAAAAAAAAGTATTGGTACTTTGGGTGGGGGAAATCATTTTATAGAACTAAACTGTAGTAGTAATGGTAGTATATATCTTGTTATACACAGTGGCTCTAGAAGTTTAGGAAAAGAAGTAGCTTTACATTATCAAAAACTTGCATATGACGAGCTTTTTTTCAAAAATGAAAGTATAAGAAGTAATACAATAAATAAACTTATGCAAAGTGGTAAAACAAAAGATATACAAGAAGAAATAGAAAAACTAGACCTACCATATGTAAAAAAAGAACTTGCATATTTACAAGGGCAAAGTTTCGATGATTATCTAAACGATATGAATATAGCACAAAAATTTGCTAGCCTAAATAGAAAAGCTATGATAGAAGAAATAACAAAGAATATGAACTGGAAAATAGAAGATGAATGGGAAAGTATACATAATTTTATAGATACTGAAAACATGATTCTAAGAAAAGGAGCAACATCGGCAAAACAAAATGAAAAGCTACTTATTCCAATAAATATGAGAGATGGTTCCATAATAGCAATAGGTAAAGGTAACGAAGATTGGAATTTTTCTGCCCCACACGGTGCAGGTAGGCTAATGAGTAGGTCGGCTGCAAAAAATATAGTAAATTTGAGAGATTTTAAAGATTCTATGAAAGACGTTTGGACAACATCTGTAACAAAAAACACATTGGATGAATCGCCTTTTGTTTATAAACCTATGCAAGAAATAATAGACAATATACATGAAACAGTTGATATTGTTGATATTATAAAACCAATTTACAATTTTAAATCTAGTTAATGAATTAAAAAGACTGTCTTAGAAAGAAAACTAAGCAGTCTTTTTTGATAATTAAATAAATTCATTTTTCTAAAATTTAAAGTCCCAAATATCTCCTAGTTTCATCAACTTTCTCTTTTTGATGTTCTAGCATTTTATCATAACCAGTACCAGCCATTGCATATATAAATGGGTCTTTTACATCTGTATATATTTCACTTAATTCTTCCACTATAGCAAGAGAGCAAAAAGGCACATATACAGGACAATAACCACCTTCATGCAGGCAAACAATTCTTCCTTGTGAATATTTATTCGCTAATTTTTTTATCCTTTTGGTCATTTTTCTATATCCCTCACAAGATAGCATCATTCTAGCTAGTGGGTCGAAAATACTTGCATCTTGTCCTGCACATATTAGTATTAGTTCTGGTTCAAATTCTGCTACTTTTGGTTCTACAATAGAACTAAAAGCATAATCATAGACAGCATCTCCAGAGCCTGCGTATAATGGTATGTTTATTGTATAACCTTTTCCTGTTCCCTCTCCTATATGTTCTTTTTTGCCTCTATCTATAGGCTCTAAACCATCTTGATGTATCGATATATACATTACTGTATTATCTTTATAAAAAGCGTCTTCTACTCCATTTCCATGGTGTGCATCCCAATCTAATATAAGTATTTTTTTTATTCCCAAAATTTTTTGTGCATGTTTTGCAGCTATTACAGCATTATTGAATATACAAAATCCCATGCCCATATCTGAAACTGCATGATGCCCTGGTGGTCTTGTTAATACGTATGCCGTTTTTATTGCTTTATCTTTTACTACAGTTTCTACAGCTGTTATAGCACCACCAACAGCTAGTTTTGCTATCTCAAAAGAACCAATGCCTACAATTGCAGAATCTCCACAATCTCCACCTGTTGTATCACTTAATCTTTTTACATTTTCTATATGTTTTTTTGTATGAAAATATTCGAGTTGTTCATTTGTAGCTGTTATCGGTTTTGTTTGCACAAGTTTGCTTAAAAGACCAGAGCGTTCTACCAAATTTTTAAATCTTCTTTTACTTTCTGGACTTTCTACAGAACCATTTGCTTGCAAATATCCCCCTGCAGGTTCAAACAATGCACCATCACCAGAATTGTGCCAAAAATAACTTTCATCATATATAAATGATGTTTCTTTCATTTACTCTATACCTACCATTTTCATAAGATATTTTGCATTTCTAGTTTTACTTACTCCCTTATTTATTTTATAGTCAAATTTTATTTTTCCATCTTCGTAATATTCTTTAAAATTATAATTTTCAAAACTGCCCTCATTTTCAATTTCACATAATGCCAAGTCATGAGTAGTTATAAAACCAATAATATGTTCTTTTTGGAGTTGTCTAAGCACCATTTTTGCACCATCTACCCTATCTTCTGAGTTTGTACCTCTAAATATTTCATCTATTAAAAATAACATGGGTCTTTTTTCTTTTGCTCTATCTATTATTAATTTTATTCTTTGTAGTTCTGCATAAAATGTAGATATGTTTTCAGACAAATTATCTACAGTACGCATAGATGTATATATATCTAAAATAGGAACTTCAAAGTTTTTAGAATTTACGGAACTACCAGCATAACTAAGTACAAGATTTACACCAATGGCTCTTAGAAATGTAGTTTTTCCACTCATATTCGAACCTGTTATTATAGATATATTTTTTTCGTTAAAATTATTTTTTATAGGATTATGAAGTAATGGATGTCCCATGTTTTCAAATTTTATTTCTAAATTATTTGTAAAAACAGGATATTCCCAATCTTCAAAAGTTATAGGGATAGTAGAAATACTAATAAACGCTTCAAAAAAACCTATAGTTTCTAGCCAATTTTTTACATCTCCTTTACCTTTCAGCTTTTTTAAAATAATTACAAGTTGTATATCATATAAAAATAGTATATTTAGTAAAAATAAAAATATCCCCATTTTACGAAAACTAGCAGCACCCTCTATAAAACCAAGTTTTTTTATAAAATCTACAGAGTCGTATTTGTCATTTTTTTGTAAATGACTTTGCATTTCTTTATTTAGTTTTGCATTAAAAGGTTCATTTTGTATTAATTTTATAAGATTTTTAAAATTTCTAAGGCTATTATTCGAATCTGAAACACCAGAAATAATATTTTGAGTAATAGGAAGTGATACAGCAAATACAATTAATTGTAAAAAAAGTATAGAAAATATTATCCATATTAAAAAAACACTCGGAAATATAAAATTTATTAATATACTTGTAATTAACAAAATAGGCAATCCTGATAAATATTCAAAAAAGTATTTTTTTTCTGTTTTATTTTCCAAATAATCTATCAATACTTTGGGGTTGTAAGATGAATTTGTAGTTTTCGCTATAGATTTAAATTCTTCTAAAAAATCAAATTTACTACTAATTTCTTTTACAGATTCTTGCCTTTGTTTTATTTCTTCTATAATTACTGTGTTAGACAATATATTTGTTAAAATTTTACTACCAAAATAAGTATTTGTTTCATTTACAAATTGGTATAGTGAATTTTTACCAAAAATATCCAAATCTTTTGTGTAGGGATGTGTATCATTTATACTTTCTAAATGTTCGTTATTGTATTCAAAATTTCCCCATTCTCCTTTTTGTCTTGATATAAATCTTTTTATAGATTCTAACTTATATAGCGTTTTTATAGCCTTGTTTTTTATTTGTATATGCTTTATTACCAAGTAAATGAACAATAAAACAGGTACAAAAAGAAAGACAAAATCTACATAAAAATATAGTATAATAGTAGCTAAGGTAACGATACTTCTGTATCTTACGTAATTTTGCATGGAACTTTGTAAATTGGATTTTTCTTTTTCGAGTTTCTTTAGCTCTTCTTCAAATGACATTTCATCTCCTTTTTAAAATTATAGTTAAAAAGCCTTTCCACATTGGAAAGGCTTTGATTTTAGTAGTTTTATTATAAAATAAAACTATAAAAATTACAATTTTGATAAATCTAGCAGATTACCTTCTGGGTCAGGTGCATTTGCTAAAAATTCTCTTATATTTTTTTCATGGGTATCTTTCATTGGTTTACAACCTCTTATTTTACCAGTACCTGCAAGTATTGTAGCTGCGTGTCCTGCGCAACCAGGATTACCACAAGCACCACAATTGAAACCCGGTAATAGAGAAATAAGTGTTTCTAAACGAGAATCTTCTTCAACTTTTAAAAATTTATCTGCAATTCCTATACCAAAACCAAAAACTACACCCATAATAAGTAATATTATAGTAGGTGTTATCATCATAGCTATCATAATATTTCCCCTTCGTATTTGTGATTTATTAAAAAAAATTTGTTATATTTTTGATTTTTTTGAAAAAGCAAATCTACAAAGTAAATTTGCAACCACCAGTAGATCTACAACTATCACATAATGCAGCTTCTACATCTACACCTTCTGGTACTGGTGTACTTTTATTTCCTTTATATGCAAATAGAAAAAATCCAAACATAGATAGAAACACAGTTGCTCCAACTATAAAACTAATCATACTAATACCCCCTTTTTAGATATTACCTATATTACTTTATTATCCAAGACCAAGGAAACCAAAGAATCCCATGGCCATAAGAGATGCTGTAATAAGTGCTATTGGTGCACCTTTGAATCCTTCTGGAGTTTTTGCAAGGTCTAATCTTTCCCTTATTGTAGAAAAAAGATATATAACAATAAAGAAACCAACGGAAATACCAAGTGCATTAACCATAGTCGTAGCAAAATCAAAACCACGGTCTATATTCATAAGTGCTGCACCTAGAACCGCACAGTTTGTAGTTATAAGTGGTAAATAAACACCAAGTGCCTTGTACAAAGATACCATATGTTTTTTCATAACCATTTCTACAAATTGTACCAAACTAGCTATAAGTAGTATAAACACTATAGTACGCATAAACTCTATTTCGAATGGTACAAGTATAAAGTTAAAAACAAGCCATGTAATAGCAGAGCTAAGAGTTATTACAACTAAAACAGCCCCACCCATACCAATAGCCGCACTAGATTTTTTACTAACACCTATAAAAGAACATAGTCCTAAAAAGCTAGAAAGTATAATATTTGTAACAAGTGTAGCACCGATAAAAAGACTAAATAAATGCATTATATACCTCCTATGCTTTTGCAGCTACAGGAGCTTTTGGTTTAGTTTTTTCTATTCTAGCTTTTGCAAGCCTAGTAGATGTAATAATGCCTACTATCATACCAAGCACAATAAAGGAACCCATTGGCTGTACAAAAAATCCTATACCAAATTGTTGTGGAAATAATCTTAAACTAAAAAATTGCAAGTTGATACCACCAGTACCTATCAGCTCTCTTACTACAGCAATTGTAGATAATGCTATAAGTATACCTGTACCAGAACCTATAGCATCTGCTATAGATGGTAATACTGGGTTTTTACCAGCAAAAGACTCTGCACGTCCAAGTATTATACAGTTTACAACTATTAATGCTATAAATAAACCTAATGCTGCAAATAAATCTGGAAAAAAGGCTTGTATAAGCATTTCTATAATTGTTACAACAGCAGCTATAACTGTTATATAAACAGGAATACGAATTTCTGATGGTGTATATTTTCCAATTAAAGATATAGCAGTATTTGTTATTATTAAGCAAACCAAAACCATAAAACCAAAAGCTATAGAATTGAATGTACTAGATGTTACACCAAGTGCAGAACACAAGGATAAAAGAAGAGTAAAAACTGGGTTTTCTTTAAACATCCCTACAGATATAATTTCTTTGTAGTTATACTTTTGTTTTGAGACTGCTTCTGGAGCTAAAGCCTCTGCCTTAACATTTGATGACATAATTACCTCCTAGTTAAAAAATCTTGATAAAGATCACCAACAGCTCTTATTATTGGTGTTGTAGTTGCTGTTGCACCTGTAAGAATATCTACTGGGTTACCTGCATAATTATTTACAAGCCTTTCTTCAAATTCTGTTTCAGTTACTATCCTAGCACCAAAGCCCGGTGTTTCACTATGAGACAAAACATTGAAACTTGTAAATACACCATCTATATCTATTCCCATTACATATGATATAGCTCCACCAAAACCTGGTACAGATTTTTCATAAATATAACCTATCGTTTCTCCATCATTATCAAAAATTTGTAGTACACTTACTATATAATTTGAATAAACATCTTCTTCTGTGGCTATAACTTCAAAAGAGCCTGCTTCTGGAAATGCAAGTTCTACAGCAGCTCTAAAAGCAGCATCTTGAAATTCTCGTATAATAGGAGACGTAACATAATTAACTGCTGCTAGTGCAATAGTTGATATACAAGCTACTAAACCTAGAAAAATACTTAAACGAATAGCCTTTTTCATAAATATTACCCCTCTCTTTTATTTTATATTTATTTTTTCACAATTTCTTGTAGATTATAGATTAAAAAATTAAGACATTATCAAAGTAAAGCCAATAACAATTATACTAGCTGCTACAAATGTTATACCCAAAGATATTTTCTTCTTTTTTATATTATCGGACGTAATGCCATAAGATTTTACATCTATTATACCTACTACTATATTCATTAGTAGTATGGAAAAAGCAACTGCTTCTCCATGAGAAGAATTAAATCTGATAAGAAGAGTAAACATTGCAAGTAATATACCAAACATTACCTTACCTTGGCGTGTAATAGGTATTGTAACAGGGTCTGTTGCAAGAAATGTTGCACCAAATATTATACCACCAGTAAGCAAATGTATGAGCGGGTACCAAAAGCCAGCACCAATAATAAAGCCATATATAGTAGTAATAATAAATATTGTTCCAATATAAACAACAGGAGTAACCCAATCTGCCACCCTTTTGTAGCACATATATATAAGTGCAAGTATTAATGCAAGCCTAGATGTTTCGGCTATAGCCCCAGGCACAAGTCCAAGTAGCATTCTACCAGCACCACCAACAGATGATAAAAAATTACTTGCCTCCATAGGATTCATTGTCCAATTTACAGCGTTTAGCCCAACTAGCGGCGTAGGACCCGTTACAACATCTGCTAAATATGGCATAGCTAATGCAGTACCACCAAAAGCTAATGCGTTAAATATAAGACCTACAGCAACAGGATTAAATATATTTTGACCATAACCACCATATATAAGTTTGCCAAATATTTCTGCAAAAATTGCAACTATAGCAACAACATATAAATGTACAGTAGGCTGCATTGCAAGTGCAAGTATAAGACCTGTTATAATTGTTTCTCCATTTTTAAATCTTTTTACAAATGGAGTTTTGTCAAATTTCCTCTTTTCTATGGCTGCAATAGCAACATCGAAAATGTAATGAGCAAAAGTACCAGCAGTACACGCTGTTATTATCATAAGAACAATGTGTACCCCAACTTCTATTCCGAAAATAGCAAATCGGTTATATATAGCCCAAACAGCAACGAATAAAGCAGCTTTTATAACAACACTTAAAATATCTGCGTTTGTTCTCTTCCCTCTTACATGGGGAGCTGATTTTAAGGGAAAATTCATTTTCAAAATTTCCTTCCTTGTTTATTTGTTATTTATATATTAATTTTAGCAAAAAATTAATTTTATTTTTGTAAAGCTAATGCACGACCTTTTTTAGTAGCATCGGAAACATCAATATTAGACGGACAAACATAAGAACAAATCCCACATTCTATACAATTAGCTGCAGAAAGTGATATAAGACTTTCTTTGCTTTTCAAGGAAAATGCACGAAGTATTTGTATTGGTTGTATATCTACAGGACAAGAATTTATACAAGCAGAACATCTAGAACAAGCAGTTTCTTCATAAATAGCATTTGCTAAACAAGTAAAGCCAGCTGTAATAGGTGTTACACAAAGATTGTCTGTAATAACAGAATCACCACGAAGTGGACCACCATGTACAAGCCTAGCCTCCTTTGGAGCAGATGTAACAGAAGAAGAATAACCACCAATTTCAGATAAAATATCTGTAAGTAATGTACCAATTCTAACTTTTACATTTTGTGAATTTGCAAAGCCATCTCCTGCAAGTGTTATTACTCTCTCATATAATGGTAATCCTGTATTTAAAGTTTTTGCAAATTCTATAGCAGTAGAAACATTAAGGCTTATTATACCAGCCTCTAAAGGTAGCATTTTATATGTTTTATCAAACAACCTCTTTATTAATAACTTTTCGACCCCTGCGGGATATTCATCTGGTAGAGCTTTTATTTCTATTGTAGAATTTTCTTCTGAATTGTCTTTTGCTAATTTTATTAAATTTTCTACTATAGAATTTTTAGTTTCTGCTACCGCTATGACACATTTTTGTGCATCTGCCACTTTTAAAAATAATTTTGCAACTTTTATTAAAAGTTCTGTGTTATGTGCCATATTATATTCATCCGAAGACATAAACATATCGGATTCAAGACCATTAATAAGTATTGTATCTACATTCTTTGTATTTCTAAATTTTGTAAAAGTTTGTATTCCGCTACCACCAAGTCCGAGTACGCCTGCATTTTTCAAATGCTCTTTTACTACTATGTCGGTTAGTATACTAAAATCTGCTACTGGCTCAAACAATAGCTCCTTTTCATCTTTAAAATCATTTTCTATTACAATATGATTTGTCTTTTTTAAAGATATATGGTCTCTTTTTTCTATTGCTTTTACAACACCAGATACACTCGAAAATAAAGGTAGTTTATTGTGATCTTTTCCGGTTGCAAGTTTTGTACCTATTTTAACACTGCTCCCAACTTCTACATGTACATCAAAATCTTCGTATCCCATGTTTTTTAAAGGAATAATAACAGTTTTAGGATTAGTATATTCCAATAAGGGTTTACTTATTGTTAAATTTTTTTGTCCATCTACTTTTATGTAGTTTTGACCATTAAAAAAACCCACTTTATCACCTCTTTTATTTATAATTTGACGATTATGACAAATCAAACATATTACATTTTACTTTATATATATTCTAATTGTCAAGAAAACTTGAAAATAGCTAAATATATTTTTTGTTTTATAGTGAAAAATATACAAGGTAAATGAATTAAATTAAAAAAGATAGTATATTTTTCAGTAAATTTTGTACAGAATATTCGTATAGCTATTTATTAATATTATATTTGTATCTCTATCTTTTGTATATACAATTCTATGGTGCGGGGTAGCCATCATATTATTTTCTACATATACAATATCCATATTTTCGATTATAGCAGGAGCTGTAATATTTCTCATTGCTGTAAGCAATATTTCATTGGATGGTCTTATTTCTCTTCTATTTTCCCAAAAACCTTGTACTGGGTTCATATTTATTTCTATATTTCTTATATTGTTATTTTCAAAGGTAAAAGAAATAAAATTTGTATATATGATTTTATTTTGATACATTTGTCTATATGTTAGTATAGTTTTATCTTCAGAATTATTTATATCGTCTAATACAAAATTTCTTGCATTATCATTAAGTGAACGTAATACGTTTGCTCCAAAAATTCTTTTTTCTGTTTCGTTTCCAAAATATAAATCATTGTTTGTTAAATTTTCGTATTTTATTCTATCATTAAAAAAAGTTACTCTCTCACTTTCAGTTTCAAAAATATTTATATTATCACTAAAATTTGCAGAAATATTTGTATTATTTATCATAAGCAAGTTTACAATAAAATTTTGGTTTAAATTATTTATTGTAAGCAATATTCTTCTAAGTGGTCTATGATTTAAAAATCTAAAATTTTCACTAAGAGAAATATCATTTTCATTTAAAACAGATGATATAATCCTTATATCATTTGAGGATAATGTATATTGTCTACTTTCAAGGCTTATTAAAACAAAAAGAATTATATTCAAAATCAAAAAAGAGATAATACATATAGTTTTCGCTTTAGACCAATTCATTTATCTTCCCTCTATTATTAGTTTAATATAACCCATTCTATACTTATATCATTTCTATTTATATTAGAGTTATAAATATATCCTAGAGCGGGTATAATATTATTTCCTTGTTCATTTACTAAGTCTATAATATCTTTTGTAAAATTAAAAGTTTGGTTACTATTTTTAAAATAAACCATAAATTGACTAAAATTTGAAACACTGCCCCCACGCACTGTTACTTCTATAAAGTGTCTTTTGCTATCATTTATCAAAAATATGGGTATATTGTTTATTACATAATCAAAGTAAAAAATTCTATAATCATAGCCATGGTAAAAACCTGAAAAAGAAATCTTTTTATCACTATTCATATTGTTAAAACTAAGATTATTTATAAATTCAAAAGCTATACTAAAATCTGATAAAACATTATTATCATTTCTAGAAAAAAAACTATGATTTGTATACCTAACTATATTTTCATCTTCTCTATATCTAACAACAATATTATTATCCCCTATTATAAATTCATTTCCAATATAATCACTAAGTATAGGAGAAGAATTGTCGAAAAAATCTCTAAATATTTGATTTATAGTGGAAAGATTTGCACTATACAATATATCATTACTTTTAACTAAATTATAAGAAAAAAATTGCCCTTGCCACCTTGGCAAAAACACATTACGACTAAAATTAAAACCCATAATATCAGAACTTACATAATATATATCTTGATTATTAATTGTCATATGTGCATTTTGTATTGTACTTGTTAAATTGTTGTGTGTACCCTGTGAAATGTTAGCCTCGTACATAGCCATAATATTATCGTAAATAAAATAAATATAGGCAGTATTTGAGCTGTCTGTACTTGGTCTTATTACTATTTTGTTAAAACTTTCTAAATGGTCTGATATATTATTGCTATCTATATTAAAATGTTCAAAAATAGCTGATACTGGCATCGAAAAATTGTAATAGTATATAATAGAATTGTTTAATATATTTGTATTAAAACTACCAATAAATCTTGGTTCGTTTGAAAAAGAATTTACAATAATATCCCAAAAATTTGTATAAAATAGAACAGGAGAATGTTCTGCTACAAATCTATTTCTACCACCACTTGTAAAAATAATACTAGGTGCTATAAACCTATCCCCATGATACGATGTATTTGTTCTATTTGTAAAAAATACAAAAAAGTTATGACTCATATTACTAAGCCATAACTCTCCTGTTTGGAAAATGGCAAGAACCACTAAAAAAACTAAAAATATAGATTTTACTATTTCTCTTTCTTTTCCGTTATTCATATATACCTTTACTATCTTGTTTCTGTACCAGGAAATCTTGGAGTAAATTCGAAAATATCTTGTTTAATATCTGAAGACATTTTACGCATTGCTGCTACTTTTACAAATTCTCCATTAGTATCTTCAAACAAAATAAAAACAACATTTTCTCCAAGTGGTACTAGCAATTCAAAACTAAATACTTCAGATGGTCCAACATTAACACTTTCTTCATGTACTAATAATATATTATTTTCATTTGAATTTAACAAAAACACAGTAATTGTTGTTCCACTATTTGCTGTTCCTGTTATTGTCCTAATTTCGTCAAATGTTGTTTCTACAAATAGTGTGCTAAAAAAATCATCAAATTCTAAGTTTTGCAAAAAACTGTCAAAAGAAAATCTTGATTCTGAATCTTCATATATATCGATTAAATCGAAATTATCTTCATCAAAATTATTAATATTAACTTTTGGAGTTATCGTTTGTAAATCTAAAAAAACAGAATTTTCTAAACCACCTGTTATTCTAAAGTTGTTTGCATATATATTTGTTGTAAACATTAATGTAAAAAAAGATAAAAACACAAAGATTTTTTTCATATATTACCCTCCTTTCTGTTTTAGTATAAAATCTATCTCTATTATAAATTATGAAAGTTACAATAATATTACATTAAGTTTACTTTTAAATAAAAATCACATAAATTGCAGAGGGAATGATATAATAACTTTTGTGCCTACGTTTGGTGTACTATCTACATTTATTTTACCATTATAAATATCTAGTATCTCTTTTACAATTGAAAGTCCTAATCCTGTACTTCCTACGTTTCTGCTTCTAGATTTGTCTACTCTGTAGAATCTTTCAAATATTCTATCTATATCATCTTTTTTTATTCCTATTCCTTTGTCGCATATATATATATCGTAATAATTTCCATTTTTCTTAACTAGTATATTTATTTCAGTATTTTCTTTACTATATTTTATAGCATTAGATATGATGTTTACAAAAACTTGATTTATTCTTATTACATCGCAAAAATATTCTATTTTGTCTATATCAGTTTTTAGTATTATTTTTTGAGATTTTTTTTCTGCAGATATTTTTGTGTATTTTATAGCATTTTTTAATATATCTATTAAATTTTGTTTTGCATTATTTATTTTTAACTGTTTATTATCAAAATGAGATAATTCTAGCAAATCCGATGTAAGTATTGTCATTCTATCCACTTCAGAATTAATTGTATTTAAGAAACTCTTTTTCATTTCATCTTCTTCCATATCAATTATAGTTTCTGTATATGTTTTTATAACTGTTAGCGGTGTTCTTATTTCATGGCTTACATTTGCTACAAATTCTTTACGCATATTATCTAGTTTCATATGCTTTGTAACATCCTGCATAGATATTACAGTTCCATCTACATAACCCTCTTTATTATTATATGTTTTAGTATTTATTTTTATAAACATATCATTTATTTTAAAAGTATCTAGTGAATCATTTTCACTGTTTCTTATTAATTTTAATATATAATCATAATACATATTTTCCATGCCTATAATTTCTATTGCTGTATTATTTGCATGCACCAATTTTCCTGTATTATCGAAAGCAATTATTCCATCAGATATAGAATTTACTATTATTTCTATTTTGTTTTTTTCTATCTCTATATTTTTAAGTGTTGTTTGTAAATTTTTCGACATTTTATTAAAACTTTCTGAAAGTTGCCCAATTTCATCATCACTAAAAATAGGAATATTTTGGTCGAAATTTCCTTTTGCTATTTCTTTTGATATTTTGGTTAAAATGCTGATTGGTTCTGTAAGTGTTCTTGAGAAAAAAATGCCTAAAATAGCAGACAACAACATAGCTATAATTATAGAAATAATGATTGTAATAGTTGTATTTTCTAAACTCTCCATAAGAGTTGTTACATTCTGTCTAAGGTATATTATAAAAGATTTTCCAGTATCGGATACATATACTGGTACTGCATAACTCATCCATGTTGCAGTACGACCAAATTCTCCTATTTGGTCTACTGCACGTTCCCATGGGTTAAAACTTGACACACCAGTCATTGCAGATATTATTACAGAAGAGCTAAAATATTCACCTGAAAAATTTCTACCAGAAGAATCTAAAATAATAATATTTATATCTGGTCTTGTGGTAAATATTTGAGTTCTTAATTCTCTTTCTATATATTCTTGTTCTTTAAATACCTGTATTATTTCAGAATTTATCATATTTGCAAAAAGACTTAGTTCTTCATATATGCGTCTAGATTCAGAATTTTGTATATTAAATCTTAAAAAAATACCAGTGCTTATCATTACAATAAGAACTAAAGTTAGAAAAAGAAATACTAGTTTAAATTTTATAGTTTTATGCATACTATTATTCTCTTTTTACCTCTACAAGTAAATAAGGATTTACTTGATTTGTGTTATAAAATACTATTTCATCTTTTCTTAACATACCTTTTTTACTACTTGCATATAAGTACAAATTTCTTTTTCCTTTTTGATTATTACCAAGATTATCTTTGTTTAATCTATAATACTCAGGCTTAAATTCGTAAACTGTTTTTGCCCTGTCGAAACCACCTGTTGCAGCTTGTACAAGTATTAAAAACCCTGTTGGGTACTCACCTTTTGCCCAATAACTGTTTTCTATAGAAGTATAATTTAAACTTTTAATAACATCATTTGCTAAATATATACCATCTCCAAACATAGAACCATTATGAACAGCATTTGTAGGTCTTATTAAAAAACCTTGTTTCATTATGCTTAAAATATTTTCCGACCTACTACCATGCCAAAATAAATTTACTTCTTTTTTTCCTAAATTTTCTTTTTCTAAAAAATTTTCAAAATTTTCTTTAGATTTTGGAGTTGTAATTTTAAAAACATTTAAAACTTTTAAATTGGTATCTTTCAATTTTTCTGATACTATTTGTCTATTATCTAGGCTTGCATAATGAATATCAAAACCAAATAACGAAATTGGTGTATGTATTTTTTTATCTTCTATAACTTTGTTATCTGTATTGTTTATTTGTATTATATCAAAAGAATCTAATAAATTTTGCTCTCGTTCTATAATTCTGTTAAAATCTTGCTTGTTTGTTGCAAGCCACTCCCCAACATTGTTCATACTTCTTGGTATAACTTTAAAAAGTTCTATCAGCGATTCATTAAATTTTTCTTTTCTAGGTTTTTGTAATTTTGTTTCTTCGTTTATATATTTCATAGAAAGAAAATTCAAATATTCCTGTGCTTTTTCTTTTTGTGTAGGTGTTATTTGTATTTCTCTTCCATATATTCTTATTACATTTTTCAAACTAAAGTCATATAATCTTTTTAAAACATCTATAACCTCTGTGCTGTGTACAGAAGTCGGCTTTAGGGTAGAAACAAGATTATCCTTTTTTTCTTCCTCCATCTTATTTATTTTTTCTTGTATTAAATAGGACATGTCGTTATATCCCTTTTTTATTTTACCATTTTTAAGTCTTTCAAATTCGCTTATATGGTATCTAATAACAGCTCCACTTTCTCCAAAATTATAATTTGGAAAAATTCTTCCGTATCTTACTATTAACATCTCACCCTGTGGAATCATATCGTAAAATTTATTGTTTCCTTTTCCACCAGATGTATTGGGGTTTATCATAATTAAATGTATTGGGGTGTTCAATATTACTGTCCTTCATTTTTATTTTTATCTACAAAAAAATAACCAACTCCACGTTTTGTTAAAACATATTTTGGTGCATTTGGTTCATCTTCTAGTTTTGTTCTTATTCTTCTTATCGTTACATCTACTGTTCTTGCATCTCCAAAATATTCATATCCCCATACTTTTTTTAGTAGTTGCTCACGTGAAAATATTTTGCCTCTCTCTTTTGCCAAAAAAGTAATAAGTTCGAACTCTCTTGTTGTAAGAATTACAGTTTTGTCTCCTTTGATTATTATAAATTTTTTGAAGTCTAAAGTTAAATCTTCTATATTCATAAAATCGCCGTTTTCTTCTTCGTCTATTTTTGTTTTTCTAAGATTCGCTTTTACTCTTGCAAGTAGCTCACGCATTCCAAAAGGTTTTGTTACATAATCATCTGCACCTATATCAAGCCCAAGAACTTTATCTGCTTCTTCACTTCTTGCTGTTAGCATTATTATTGGTGTTTGACTTGTTTTTCTAAATCTTTTGCAAAATGTAAAACCATCCATTTTTGGAATCATTATGTCTAAAAGTATAAGGTCGGGATTTTTTTCTACTGCATAATTATAACCAGCTATACCATCATATTCACAATGTACCTTGTAACCCTCTTTTTTCAAATTAAATGCTAAAATATCAGATATTGCTTTTTCATCTTCGACTATTAGTATCATTATATTTATTACCTCTTGTATTTATTTACTTTTTTACGTAACCAAAATTTTATATATTTTCATTACGATATGTATAAAATCTTTATCAAAAGATTTGCCTAATTAAAAAACTACTAATAGATATTATAATACATTTAAAAATTTAATACAATTGAAAATCTCGAGATTGTAATATAAATTTAATTTTTTATAATTTATATAAGTGTATTTCGTAATGAAAATAGAGTGCTAAATCTAGCAAGTCCAAGTCTGGCACGTTGTCCCAATGTTCGTCTACCCTGTCAATGTAGTCCATCATATCCCTCCTCTATAATTAAATCGAAAAATTGTTCGACCCAAGTGGCGAACATGCCTTGAGAATCACCCCGAAATGATGTATCCCCCCTACCAAAATAGCGGACGAATTCCCCTTCCTTCGTGTAGTGTCCCACAAATCTCTGTGATAAAATGTCAAAACTCCCATCTTCATAGTGAACCATGATGACCCAGCCGTCGGGTCCACTGCTTTGACCCATAGTATGAAAAAACTCACTCCCAGAAATGGCTTCTACCAAATCGGGGATTTGCTCAGGCGGCAATTGCCTCACAGTGTTCAAAGGGAACATTCGGTAGAAGGCGAAATCTTCACGTCTGGGTTGCCACAAAATATGCCTGACTAAGGGAACATCTGGGTTGTCGTAGTAAAATAGGTAGACACTTTGCACGTCGCCATCGGTTTCATAAAAGCCATATCCGTGGCATCCTGTGAGCAACAGTAAGCAACCGGCAATAAATCCGCTGGCAAAAAGCCTTTTTTTCATTCTTTACATCTCCTCTTTTTTATAGAACATATACATATTTAGTATAAAAAAATCTTTAGCTAAATAGCTAAAGATTTTTAATTTACTTCTGTTTTATTACCTGACTTAACATCCATATATTTTTTTCTATTGCTGTTATTGTTACAGTAAATAAGTCTGATGTAGCTGTGTCCTTTACTTCTTCTGCAAGTTCTATACCATCTTTTAGTTTTTTTACTATGTTTTCATAATCTGCTATAAGTGTTTTAGATATTTCTTTTGGGCAAGTTTCACTACCATCTTCAGAAATAGATGTTAAGCTTAAAAATTCTTTTAAAGTGGAAACAGGAGTACCTTTTATAGATAGTAATCTTTCTGCAAAACTATCTACTAAATCTGTAGTTTCGTCGTATAAATCTTCAAAAACTTTGTGAAAAGTATAAAATCCTATACCCTCTACAAACCAGTGGAACCTGTGTAGCTTGAAATATAAAACTGCAAAATCAGAAATAAGTTCATTAAATGTTTTTTCTAGTTTCAAAATTGCCTCCTTTAAAAAGTTTATCTTTTTTATTGTGTGTTACACATATATTATAATTCATTTGAAAATTTAATACAATTAAAATTTATGAATTTGTAATATAAGTTTAATTTTTGTAATATTAAACCACTAAGGAATAATATACTCACTATTTTCGTTATTACGTTTTATTAAACCAAATTCTACAAGGTCTCTGCGAATTTGTGCATAATCTTCGTCTGTTATGCTTTTTAAAATTTCATTTATATTTTTTTCAGTGTAAATTTTGTTAGAATCAAAAATTTTCGAAATTTCAGAAAATACAACTAATTTATTTTTTAGTTTAGACGGTATTTTTTTTAGTTTAAGGGGTGATGTTGTATCAAAATATTTTTTTATTATTTCTTGTTTTTCAGATTCTGTGGTTAAGATATCGTTGCCGTAGTATTCTATCATTAATAACTCCTTTTTTAGAAAATTTATAGTTTCTTTAATTTGGTTAATGTATAACTTAGGTACTTTATTTTTAATTAAATTATCACACAAATATTCTGTATGTAATTCAATATTTAAACTTTTTATAAACTGTATAGAATTAAATTCATCAAGATTTTTCATTCCAAAATTCATTTTGTCTTTTTAACACCATAATAAGTAAAGGAACAGTAAAGACAACAGACATTATTGACATAATAATCCAAGAAATTCCCATACTTACTCTTTCAATTAAAATTGTGTTGGTCAATAAAACTAGCATTACAATAATCGTTTGTAACGTTTCGTAAAATGCACCTAATGTTCTCCTATTGTCTTTATTAAATAAGTCTATTATATATATTCCTATAATAAAGCTTTCAACAGCAGAAAAAACAACGTGTATAATAAAAAATAAAAGAGAAATATAAAAATTTTGAAAAATAACGCTCAAAATTAAAAATATAGGGCTTATAACTGCATTTATAATTAATGCCTTAATTCTTTTATTATTGTCAAATTTCATTTTAGGGAGATAGTAAACTACAGTAACAGAAAGTATTGAAAGAATTACACTTATATAACCAGATATAATATTTCCGTCTTCAGATAAAAACAAAATTTGCCAATAATAAGACGGCAATGTAGTTAAAAAAGAACTTCCTAGAAAAGAAATCATAACCAATAATATAAATGGTTTTAAAATACTTGAAATAATTATAGGCAGTGATAAATTTAAGTTAGCTAAAATCTGTGCACCTAAAAACACAAAAATCATATTTAAAAATGTGAATAATATAGAAATTTTAGAGAAAAAGCTTTCAAAGTTATAATTACCATCAATTTCTCTAATACTATCTACAAACCAAGCATCCAGACCTCTTAAAGATGTTCCAATAGAAGTTAGAATTGATGAAATTATAAGAGTGAACATATGCCCTCTACTTAAAAACAATATTAAAAGACCTATCCCTCTTAAAAAAGTTCCTAAAACTTCTACATTTCGTCTTCCAAAAGTATCTGCTAAAAGTCCTGCTGGTATTTCTGTTATAAAAGAAACGAGATAGTAAAAAAAATAAAAAAATTTATATCGGAAATTGAGTAACCGATATCAGACATATAAATATATATTATAGCCGAAAATAGAGCTATAGCTATATCATAAGTCGATTTCGTTATTACATATCTTATTTTTATACTTTTAATACTCATACTCTAAATGTTTTTACAGGATTGTCGCTTCTAGACAAGTTACTTACATAAACATCGTAACCATTATATTTTAAAATCCTGACTATTTTCATATTCAACCTTATTTATTCAACTTTATTCATATTTTTTGAAAGTTCTATAGCAAATTCTTTTAAATCAAATCCAAGTTCATTTAATATTTTTATTAAAAGAATAACATTAGGACTTATTTTACCTTTTTCTATTCGCCAAATTGTAGTATGGTCGCAAATGTATTGACCATCAGACGAATATGTAATGCTTCCTATTGTTCTTCCTGCTTTATTTCTTAAATTCTCAAGAGTTTTTCCAATATCACTTTTCATAACTACTGGAGCTAATTTTTCTATCTTTTTTAGCTTTATTTTTTTAGCCATAGCTTTTCTTCCTCCTCCCTAAAAAAATTATAGAAATTTTCAAAAATTTTTAAAGTATGTAAATTTCCATTTAACAAAATAATACTACATATATTATAATTAGACAATTGCATTTATGCAATATTTATACAAATTAAAAACTTTTAACTTCACTTTTATAAAATTTTTCAAAAAAACTTGACAAAAGAACAATTAAATAGTAAAATATTATTATAAATAGTTGTATTTTACATCAATATAAAATTTTATAGATTTTTCGATGGTCTATACTTAATGCTATATACATAAATTTATTTAAACTTGTAGCAAATAATAAAATGGAGGTGTATAATGGAAAAAGAATATACAAAAGTACAATTGCTGGATTCTTTTTTCAATATGGGTGGAAATGGAGACCCTAAAAAACTAAAGAAATTAAAGAGAAATTAGAAATATATAAATTTAAACTATATTTTATGTTGACAAATTTATATACCTATGGTAAAATAATTGGCATCAAACTAAATCAAACTAAATCAAACTAAATCAAACTAAATCAAACTAAATCAAACTAAATCAAACTAAATCAAACTAAATCAAATGTCAAGTGTTTTAGTTTTTGAAATTTAGTTTGATAATTGATTTTTTTTGAAAAAAACGTAAGTATCAATTTATCAACAAGTAAAACACAAGTTATATCAATTAATAAATATTCAACAAACCTAAGAATCTAGCAAACTGTATTTACAAGGAGAAATACAAATGGTAAGAGAATTTAAATATTTGGAATACTTAGGTGAAGGTTCTCTATATTATACAAAACCTAAACCCAAAAAATCTGAAGAGTTTATAGTAGATGGTTTAAACGAAAATTGGCAAGTAAATAAAGAAGATGTGTTTTGGACTATGTACAGTGTAATTAAAAGAAACAGCATAATACAAGGTTGGAAAATACACGTTTCAACAGAATATGAAAAAGCACAGGAAACATTAGACATAGTGTCTAAAATTTTAATAAATTTATCTATACCTTTTAAACACGTAAAAGACAAGAAAAATTTATTTGATATGTACTCAAAACACGGTAATAGAATACAAGCAGGTAAATTTATAACCATATACCCATTTGAAAATGAGTTTATTCCATTATTAAATAAATTATCTGAAGCTTTAAAAGATATGCCAAAAGGTCCGTATATTCTTACAGATAAACGATGGAAAGATAGCAATGTATATTTTAGATATGGAGCATTTGCAAGTTTGGAAAATGAGGATGGAGTACCTTGTATATTAGACAAAGATGGAAATTTAATACCAGATGTCAGAACTCCAAAGTTTCATATACCAGATTTTATAACATTACCAGAAGAAGTACAAAAACAAGATGAAATACTAAATAAAAATATGCCAAACACTCCAAGTAGGCTAAGTTTATACAATATAGAAAAAGTTATACGTTTTTCTAATGCTGGAGGTATTTATAGAGCAACTAGAAAATCTGACAACAAAGAATGTGTAATAAAAGAATCTAGAACAAACATAGGATTAGATGGTCAAAATAGAAATTCTGAATATAGATTAAAAACCGAATATGAAGCGTTAAAAAATTTACTAGATGTAAATGGCATAGTAGATTTTATAGATTATTTTACAGTTTGGGAAAGTACTTTTTTGGTAATAGAATATGTAGAAGGAATACCTCTATACTCGTGGTTAGCTACTAATTATCCATATAATATAGAAGAAAATACAAAAAATTACTATGAAAATGTAACTAAAATAATAGAAAACTTAGAAATAATAATACAATCCATACACGACAAAAATATTGCTATGTGCGATTTGCAAACTCAAAATATAATGGTAAATGAAGATTTATCTATAAAAATTATAGATTTTGAAACATCTGAAAAAGCAGACAATGAATCTATGGCTTCTATGGCTACAAAAGGATTTTCAAATTCACAAAATACAATAGCCAAAGATAGAGACTGGTACTCTTTAAATCGTATAGCACAATTTTTATTTTTACCAATAAGTGCTGTATATGATATAGATATTAAACTTAATATTATACATCTTATATGGGTATACAACAACTTTGGAGAGATAGCATACAAATATTTGTATAATTTACAAATGAAGCACAGCAAAAAGATAAAAAATTTTAAAAATATATTTGGCAATACATATGAAACAGCAAACAGCATTATAGAAGATAATCAAATTAATAAAGAAAAAGACATAAATGAAATATCCTATAGCTTAAAGAGAGGATTACTTGCAAACTGTAATAAAAATGTCAAAAGTTTGATAAATGGAGATATAAGACAATTTGAAATGGACTGTGGATTTTTTAATCTACAAAACGGAGGTTTTGGGGCTGTTTTAGCATTATTACGTGAAGACAGTATTAATACAGATATACAAGATTGGATAAATAAAAGTATTGATGCATTATTAAATACAGAGTACAACAATGGATATTTAACAGGTAGAAGTGGAATTGCCTGTACACTTTTTGAATGTGGGTATGAAAAAGAGACTGAAATTTTGATAGATAAAATTATCCTTAGCTACAAACCTAAAACAAAAGATTTATCTTTTCGTTCTGGATTGGCTGGCATTGGTATTGCTTTAATTTCTTTATACAATCAAAATAGTAATACAAAATATCTACAAGAAGCTGAAAAAATTGCTAGTACACTTATCGAAAATATAGATAATGATACAGAATTACAAATAGGAACAGACTGGACAAGTAGTAATTTTGGATTGTTAGATGGGTATTCTGGTATATCACTTTATTTATCAATTTTATACAACACCACAAAAAAAAGATTGTACTTGGACAATTCAATAAAAGCTATTGAAAAAGATATAGAAAATCTAAAAACTTCTGAAAATGGAATAACACAATTATATGACAAAGATAGAAATATAGCATATCCATATTTATCAAATGGGAGTATAGGTGTAGGTATCTCTATGTATATTTTGGATTTTGTAAATAGTAGTTCTGTTTATCAAGAAAAAATACTAGGTATTGCAAAGGTTAACAACACTAGAATCACTATAGAGCAAGGTCTTTTTGATGGACTTTCTGGATTAATATTTTCATACCTATTTAATAAAGACAAAACTGAAATACAGAAAAATATTGATAAATTAGAACTATATAAAGTTCAAAATGATTATGGAACATTTATGCCTGGAAGGATGGCTTATAGACTCTCTTCTGATTTGCAAACTGGAAATAGTGGGGTACTTTTAGCTATAAATAGTGTTAAAAACGAGGATTTACTAGCTTGGTTACCCTTAATGAAAGGATATACTAAAAAATAAATGTCTAATAAACTGGACGGGTGGGTGGGTATGAAAATAAAATGAAAGGAGTATAAAATAATATGCCAAAGAAAGGAGGAATATACTATGTACGATTATCAAAGTGAAGTACTAGGATTACAAGCACTAGAAGAAGACTTTACAGAGATAGGAGCTTTTAAAAGTTCTACACCTTTAATAATAGGTTCATCTGAAATGTGCGGTGCTGCTGTAGGAACTATTGTAGTAAGCGTAGTTGAATCTTCTCTTAGCTTTAGATGTTAGTTGAAATTAAAATAATGCTTAATTATATTTTCAAATTTTTAGTTTTGAAGAAAGGAGGAAATAATATATGTATGATTATCAAAGTGAAGTGCTAGGATTACAAGCATTAGAGGCAGAATATACAGAAATAGATGCATTTAAATCTTCTACTCCTGTTATATCCTCACAAATGTGTGGAGAAATGATTTCTGCAGTTGTTACAGGTGCATGGAACTCTAGTGTTAGTTTGTTTTGTTAAATAACATTTATTTTAGTGGGGATTAATTATGAAATATATAAATTTTATATTATTCTTATGTGGAGCTGTTTTAGGAACTCTAATAGTAAATCTACTATCTAACAGATTTAACAATAATTTATTCAACAATAATATTACGATTATTGCTGTTATTATTATCCCTTTGTCTATAATTATTTATAAAGGTTTAAAAACTAAAACTGTATTTATTCACATTTCTAGATATTTAATTGGTATTTTGGGTGCATTTATCCCTTTATATTTTATGAGAACTGGAAATTGGATACTACCATTAATTATTTTGCCTGTGGGTATATTTTTACAAAGATATATTAATAAAACAAGAAGTTTTCAAAATAATGCCCTATAGGATTTTTAATTAATATTGCAATTAATCAAGTACAATACTATAAATGGAGGTTTGTTATGAATAGTTTATTTGATATTATTATAATTACTGTAAGTATTGCAATTGGATTAAAAATAATAAACTTATGCTACTCATGTATCCATACTCGAACTGGAAATTGGTTAGTACCACTAATTAATCTTCCTGTAGCTACATTTGTATTAAAATATAATACACTAAAACAACAAGTTTACGATGTTGTTTTAAAGAAAAATGTTTTATAGAAATTTTTAATTAATCAATTTCTAAAAAATCTAGCTGCCATAAAATTTTAACAGTACAAAATACGTCTGTTGAAATTTTTATGGCAGTTATAAGTTATAATATATACAAGTTAGGTAAAAGTAATGAAACAAGTTTTTAATATTTTCTCTACAAAAAAATTAGTTTTAACTTTTATATTTTTATTAAGTATAGTTGCCTCTTTACTTGGTATAGGAGCAACATACGTACATGGAATATTTATAGATACCTTGATAGAAGCTGAAAGTGTGCAAGATATGTATTATATAATAATCATTTTTGGGTTTATTACAGCTTTAGCTATATTATTACAGTTTACAGCCTCTATGATAATATCACCATTAAAAGAAAAACTAATATTCTTCTACAAAATGCAAATATTCAACTATGATAATATTTATTCTAAAGAAAAAGATGTAATATATTTCTCCAAAAGAATCGAAGATGATACAAGACAAATTGTAAATTTTTTTGTAGATAATTATAGCACAGCTATTATAAAAATTGTAGAATTAGTTACAATTAGTATATTAATATTTTCTATTAATTTGTATGTTGGTATAACTATGATTATAGTTTGTCCCATATATATTACTCTATACGTATTATTTCGCAAATCTATTTTTAACAGAAGTTTACAAACACGTGAAAAATCAGCAGGATTTTTTAGTGATTGTGCAAATTATTTAAAAAAAGAATCATCTATAAATTATTTACAAGAGAGCTTTTTATCTTATTTAAAGAAATATAAAGATTATGTATTTATACGTAGTATCTTTGATTCTACTCAAGGTTTTATAGTAGGTACAGTACAGATAATTGTATTTTTTGTAGGAGGAATTTCTGTTATAAATGGAAATACAACAATAGGGCTACTATCTGTTTTAATGATGTATTTCAATCAAGTAATTGGTAATATGAGTTATTATTTAGAACTAGGGCGAAAATGGCAAGTAACAAAATCGTCTTTGTATAGAATTAAAGAAATTAAAAATAAGGAAACCGCAGTATAAAGTATAATTTGAAAATATAAACTACGGTAATCTAATTATCTTAAATTAGATTACCATACTCAATTTATCAATTATGTTCTTTGTCTAAAATTTTTAGGTCATGTATCGCTTTAAATATAGATAAAATACCATCAAAGAAATGAAAACAAGAACAGAAAAATTTACAAAAATAAATAAAATACTAAAAATTATATAAAATGAAAATATAAGTATATTTATTGAATTGCCATGGGAAAATACTATAAACTCCAGATATTATAAGGGATATACAGCTTGCAAAATCACAAATAATTTCAAACGCAAAAATTGACAAAATTAAATTTTTTTGATAAAGTTAAAATGTAAGTGCAGTAGTTTATATAATTTTACAAAAACAGCGAAATTGTAATAAATGTTTATCTGTGTTGTTAAATAATAAAAATTTTATAAAATATGGAGGAAATAAAAAATGATATTTATATTTATGGCAATTAAGCCTTTTGAATGGGGGCCTGGAATAGGAGATGTGCCAACAAATGCTATTTAATTATTTAAAAATAAAAAATTACGGAGGAAATAAAAAATGATATTTATATTTATGATAATTAAGCCTTTGGGATATGGAAATGGAATAGGAGATGTACCAACAAATGCTATTTAATTATTCAGAAAGGAAAAATAAAACATATGAAATTTACAGAAATACCTTATATTCACCTAGAATATAAAGAAGTAAGTGAAAAATTAAGTTCTTTGATTGATAAATTTAAAAACTCAACTAATGTTAATGAAGCTGTTGAAAATTATAATAAAGTATATGAATATTCTAATTATATCAAAACTATGTTTGCATTGTCGTATATAAGAAATTCTTTAGATATAACAGATGAGTATTATGAAAAAGAACTTACACATGGATATGAAATGCAACCTAAATTTGAATCTATGTTTCAAGAAATGATAAAAGCTACTTTAAAAAGCCCTTTTAGAAAAGAACTAGAAGAAAAATGGGGTAAATTATTATTTATAAATCAAGAATTAATTTTTAAAACAGTATCTCCCGAAGTAATAGAAGAATTGCAAGAAGAAAATAAACTTGTTTCCGAATATAGAAAATTAACAGCAAGTGCCAAGATTGAATTTGACGGTAAATCGTTAAATATTTCTCAAATGAATGCCTATCTTGAAAACAAAGACAGGGATATACGTAAAAATGCCTTAACTGCTATGGCTAATTGGTATATCGAAAATAAAGAAGAATTTGATAGAATTTTTAATGAGCTAGTAAATTTAAGAGTTACTATAGCTAAAAAATTAGGTTGTGAAAACTTTGTAGAACTTGCTTACTACAGAAGAAAAAGAAACTGTTATGACAGTAAAATGGTTGCTGAATTTCGCAAAGGTGTTTTGGAACATATCGTTCCAGTTATTACAAAGCTTAAAGAAAAGCAAGCAAAAAGAATTGGTGTAGATAACATAAAGATATATGATAATTTATTTAGATATCTGGATGGAAACCCTACACCAGTTG
>Ga0268261_10000090_pt1 | contig 55605 bp, 54 predicted proteins | sample TergutNc150P1_FD_190353 | JGI IMG/M metagenome (GOLD analysis project Ga0268261, IMG submission 190353) | Nasutitermes corniger P1 segment gut microbial community from laboratory colony in Florida, USA - Nc150 P1 (SPAdes) (version 2) | ecosystem: Host-associated > Arthropoda: Insects >... | reverse complement strand
TGCCTACATAGAAAATCCAAATGTTTCTTTCGTTCGTTAGATACTTTTAAAGCCGTTCTTACTATCTTTGTAAATGCTTATAACAAATTTGGTGATGCTAAACTTAATTTTATTAACAAATATAAACCTAGCACTTCTAAAAAAATTGAATGGAAATTCTCTATCTTAGATTTCTTATTCATCTAATTAGTCCACTTCTAATATTCAAAAATAGTTGACATATAGTACAATTGTGTGTATAATAATATAAAATGAAATATTTTGAGACAAATCTAAATAGGCGTAGGTGTTAAACAACCGTCACTAACATATTGACATAGTATGTGGGTGTCGGCAATTTGAGTTGCACACCTGCATAAAAGAGAATTTTGTTTTTGAACTCTTTGTGCATTTTGTACAAAGAGTTTTTTGTATAAATTTAATCTTTTTGTTTGACTATTGTTGGTAAAATTATTGAGAGGATATATGATTAAAAATAAAAAAACTAAAATTGTTATACAAGCTTGTACTATATTGTTTGCTACAATGTCAGTTGCTTTGTATATTGTTGGATGTTCTAGTGCTTTAGTGTTTAGAGTCGCTACAAATGCATTCTTTGCTCCGTTTGAGTATTTTGAAAAAGGAGAGTATAAAGGCATAGATATAGACATAGCCAATATTATTGCACAACGATTGGATATGCGTTTAGAAATAAGTGATATGGAGTTTGATAGTGTTTTGGCATCTGTAGTGAGTGGCAATACAGATATTGGTATGGCAGGTTTGACTGCAACACCTACACGAGAAAAAGTAGTTGATTTTACTATACCGTACTTTGATTCGGGGCAAACTATTATCACTAGTTTTGTGGATAAAAGTTTTGACGAACTTGAAAGTATTGAGGATAGTGAAGAAAGATATAGGAGTACAATAGAGATACTTTCTCAAAAGAGAATAGGGGTAATAGGTGGCTTTGTAGGTGAATCATTTGTAGATGGTGACCAAGATTGGGGATTTGATGGAATACCTGATGCCACTAAGGTTGTGTACAACAATTCTAGTTTAGCTGTGATAAGTCTACAAAACAGTCAAATTGATTGCATAATTTTGGATACAATAGTGTCCGAAAGGTTGGTTAAGAACAATATAGATAAAATTAAATTAGTAAATATACAATTGACTGAAGAAAAAAATGTATTTGTTATTCAAAAGGGAAACAAGAAATTGAAGGAACAAGTGGACCAAATTATTGAAGATTTGATGAATTCTAGTCAATTAGATGAGATAATTGATAAATACTTTTAAAAAAACTATATATTTAAAGATAGGAGATACGCATATGTTTGATGATTTTGGTAATAGATTTTGGCGAGTAATCAGTGATAGCCCACAGTTTTTGTTGCAATCTATAGGCAATACACTACTTATAGCACTTATAGGTTTTGTAATTGGACTTATTATTGCAAGTATAATTGCTATATTGAAGATTCACCCTACACCCAATAGAGCATTGAGAATAATAAATCGTATATTTGATATTTATGTATTGATTATGAGAAGTACGCCAATAGTTGTGCAACTATTGTTGTTGTATTTTGGTTTGCTGGCATCATCTAGATTGCCTGCTATTATTATTGCAATTATTGCATTTGGATTTAATTCGGGTGCATATATGTCGGAGACTCTTAGAGGTGCTATAAACAGTATAGACAAGGGTCAGTCAGAAGCAGGCAGAGCTGTTGGAATGAGTTATGGACAGACAGCTAGGTATATAATATTGCCACAAGCATTCAAAGTTGCTATACCACAACTTGGCAATGAGATTATTTCTCTCATCAAAGAGACGGCTGTAGTTGGGTTTATTACAGTTGTTGATATCACAAGGGCAATGCAATTGATAGTTGCTAGTACATATGATGCTGTTGTACCTTATTTGGTTTTGGCATTAGTATATTTTGTATTAGTGGTTATTTTGACAATAATTTTACGGTTGTTAGAAAGAAGAGTATTTAGTCATTCATAGTATACTATTTTTGTGTGTGAAATAGATGATTTGATTTAGCACATGGTACAATATATAACACTAATATACTTTGTCTTTAAATTGATAATTAATTAAATATGTATAATAATTTTGGGAAATTAATATGGAAGATAAACATACAATATTGCATGCAAGAAATATAACTAAGGATTTTATAATAAAAAATAAAAAAAAATCTAACCCTACTGTGATACAAGCACTTAAGGGGATAGATTTGCAAGTTAATAAGAGTGAAGTCGTTGTCATAATAGGGACATCAGGGGGGGGGAAGTCCACATTGCTTAGATGTCTAAACTTGTTAGAAACGCCAACTAGTGGAGAAATTGTATTTGATAACAATATTATAGATAGTACTCAAAAAAATATAAATGAGATACGCCAAAAGATTGGATTCGTATTTCAAAATTTTAATCTTTTTGCAAATAAAACAATACTTAAGAACCTTACTTTAGCACCTAGTTTGCACAATAAAACGGTATCAAAAGCAGAAATAGATGAGCAAGCGATAGTACTATTGTCAAAATTTGGACTTCAAGACAAAGCACATGTATATCCTAGCAATTTGAGTGGTGGACAAAAGCAACGGGTAGCAATAGTTAGAGCATTGATGTTGCAACCTCAAATTATGTTGTTTGACGAACCTACAAGTGCATTGGACCCTGAGCTTGTGCAAGATGTTTTGAATGCTATCAAGACATTGCAACAAGAGGGTATGACTATGGTTATTGTAACACACGAAATGTCATTTGCAAAAGCTGTGGCAACAAAAGTAGTTTTTGTAGACAATGGTCTTATAGTTGAGCAAGGTTCTTCGCAAGAGATATTTGACTATCCAAAGAGTGATAGACTTAAGGATTTTTTATCTAAGACTTTAGCAAAATAACTGTTGGTAGAGAGTGTATATTTTGTATCAAATTTAGAATAATGCTTGTTTTACAAAAATGGTATGGTTTTTAAGAAAAAAGTCATCACCATTTTTTGTTTATTCAAAATTATATATTTTTTGAATATGCATATAATAATTAGATGAGTGCGTGGTACAAGTTGGATACCGTTGGGGCAATTTATGCTCATACTGCAAGAGATAATTGGAATGGTGTTTTTAGACTGTCCGCTGTTTTGAAAAGCAAAATAAATCCATTATTTTTGCAAAAAGCATTGGATAATGCATTGAAAAATTTTGAGTGTATAAATGTTCGTCTTAGGAATGGATTGTTTTGGTATTATTTGGAATCCAATTCTAGTCAACTTGAGATTGAAAAAGATTGTAATTATCCTTGCAGACCATTTGATATTAATAAAAAACCTCATTTGCTTAGGTTGCTTTATACCAATTATAGGATTTCTGTTGAGTTTTTTCATGGTTTGACTGATGGTGGTGGTGGTTGGATATTTTTGAAATTTATATTGAAAAGTTATTTTGAGTTGTGTGGTTTTTGTATAAGTACAGATATAGATTGCTTGAATGATACTAATAAGTGTTTTAATATTGGAAATCCATATATTAGAATTGCTGATTATAGTAAGGGTTTTTTGAAGAGAAATACTCCTAAAGCGTATGCTATACAGTTGCCAAAGAGCATTGGAGAGAGATATTATCTAACTCATTTTGAATTTGATTGCAAAAAACTTAAAGCCGTATCTAAACACTTTGGGATTGGTATAGGAGAGTTGTTGTTGAGTATTTTGGCATTGAGTGTAAATATGTATAGGAAATCTGTACAACAATTTGGTAAAAACAAGACAATAATAAATGTTTCATATGACTTGCGAAAACGCTTTGGATTGCAATCTATGCAAAACTTTTTTGGTTATGCTTTGATAGAAGTTGACGGATTTGACATAGAGTCAGTTTTGTTGAATATAAAATTGGCATTGCAAAGAGTTGATAATGACTATCTTATAAAGGGAGTTAATACTAATTTGGCGTCGCAAACTAAGTTGCTTCACAAGATAGTACCTAGAGTTATAAAGGACAAAATACTCAATTTAGCATATGATTGGTATGGAGAAAAACTTGCAACAATGAGTTTTTCTAATTATGGACAGGCAGCAGTCCCTAATGAGTTTTTTAATTATGTTGATAGATTGGAATCTAGTTGTGGAGTTGCAAGAGGATTTAGACTAGTAGAATCGTCAGCAATTAGCTTTGGAAATAAAACCGTATTGACTTTGTGTGTAAAGAGTGAGAGTACAGAGTTTGAAAAATATGTTGGTCTGACAATCAACAGTTTGGGGTTGAGTGCAATTGTAAATAGCAATAGATAGAAAAATATGGAAATAGATACCTACAATAGTTGCAATAATTGCAATATTCAAGTTTCATCTCATCACACTGTTTGCCCTATATGTAGAGCAACTGTGTATAAAAACAATGGGGAAGAAACTATTTATAGTTATACTATAGTGCAAAATAATTTGACATTTAAAAGCAACAAAAGTTATACTAGTTTTAAGAATGGAATTGTATCGTTGTGTGTATTGTGCTTTTTAAATGTATTGTTGCTAGTTTGGGATAATTTGGACATTGGTGGATTGTGGGTATTTTGGGTTTTGGTTGTAGTACTTGTTTTGGGTAATGCTTTATATAGTTTTAGCTCGCATAAAATTTGGCATTGGTTGGTCGTTGCAATGATTGTATCTTTTATGATAAGCATATTGATTGATTTGCAAGATGGTAGATTGTCATGGAGTATGTCATGGGCTTTGTCATTGGATATAGTATCTTGTAGTATTATTTTTTGGTGTATGGTATTTGTGTTTGATATAGTTAATACCAATACAGTGTCATTTGCTATATTGTTTGCAAGCTTTGGTGTGGCTATACAATTGTTGAGTTTGCTGCAAGTTTGGGTATTTGGTATGGATATAGTTAAAGAGCTAAACATAATATATTTAGTTATACAATCTTTTATTTTGTTGTATTTTTTAATATTTAAGTTGAAAAATATCAAAGTTAGTTTGCATGCTAAGTTGCATGTATGATGGATCAATCTTAATAAAAAGAAATTTGAGGTACAAAAGATGTTGAGATATTTGTCAGCGGGGGAATCTCATGGCGAAGCTTTGGTAGCTATCATTGATGGTTTTCCTAGAGGGTTGAGAGTAAATATTGATGATATCAATAGAGAATTGTATATTAGGCAGACTACATATGGGCGAGGTGAACGCTCTAAAATAGAGCAAGATAAAGTTCATTTTGTTTCTGGACTCAGAGGGGGAGTTACTACAGGCAACCCTATCTCTTTTTTGATACCTAACAAGGATTATTGGAAAGATTCTTTGGATTGTTGTGATGGAGATATTAGGTTGAAGAGTGTATATAGACCTCGTCCTGGACATGCCGATTTTGCGGGTGTGCAAAAGTATGGTATAAGTGATGCAAGAGATATTTTGGAAAGAGCTAGTGCAAGAGATACAGCAACAAGATGTGTTGTAGGTAGTATTTGTTGTCAATTGTTAGCTCAAGTTGGTATATTGTTGTATGGAATAATTTTGCAGATTGGAAATGCAAAAATAGACATTGACTTTGGCAATCTAGATACTAGCAAGTCAACTGATATTTATGGTATAAATGATAGCAATTTTGCAACTAGAGTTGTGCAAGAAATAGATAGTGCAAAAAAAAATAAGGATACTGTGGGTGGAAAAATTGCTATCATTGCTAAGGGAATGCCAATAGGTGTAGGTTCTTATACTAGTTATGATACAAAACTAACCTATCATATTTCGGCTGCTTTAGCTAGTTTGCAAACTGTCAAAAGTGTGGAGTTTGGTGATATAAGCAATTTGATTGGTTCAAGGGGTAGCAATTTTCAAGATTGTATATACTATGATGATTTTGGAGATATTCGCCACGCTAGTAATAATGCGGGGGGAATTACAGGAGGGGTATCTAATGGTCAAGATATAATTGTTAGATGTGGACTTAAACCTATTCCTACTATACTTAAGGGAATGCAAACTATAGATTTTGCAACTATGACTAATGAAAAAAACATATATCAGCGGAGCGATATATGTCATGTTCCTGCTGCATGTCTTGTAGCTAAGAATATTTTAGCATTTGTATTGGCTCAACAATTGATATCTCATACAGGTGCTGTGACTGTAGAACAATTTAGTGAGAGATTGGGTAGAAAAAATAATATATGAATATACCAAATTATGACAAAAATACAGTAGTAGGCAATTTGAGAGATGATATTAGGGATAGTATTATGGCACACAATCATTATACTATAACGGATAGTTTGTTGGCTGAATTGTATCCTGCATTGTTTGATGGTGCTACTCTCTTTGTAATACCAAATGGAGAGTTGTCAAAATCAATTGCAATAGTATATGAAATTGTTGTAGATATGTTGTCAAAAAAATGCAATAGAGATACTACAGTCGTTGCCGTAGGTGGCGGAGTAGTGAGTGATATTGCAGGATTTGTATCATCTATATTTATGCGAGGAATAGATTGGGTTTGTGTCCCTACTACACTTTTGTCTCAAGTAGATGCTAGTACAGGTGGAAAGACGGGTATAAATGTAGAAAAACACAAAAACATCTTGGGGACATTTTGGCTGCCTAGGCAGATATATTGTGATATCAATATTTTGACTACATTAGACGAACAACAGTGGTTGAGTGGAGTTGGTGAAATAATAAAAACAAGTTTGCTTAATCAAGAACTTTGGGAATATATTCAAGACAACTTACAACTTTTGATGGAGAGAGATTCAAAAACAACATCAACTGTAGTCAAAGCTTGTATAGCTATAAAGTCTCAAATAGTAGCATTAGATTTGCATGATAGTGATGTACGACAAAATCTAAATTTGGGACATACAATTGGGCATGCATTAGAAAGTTATGACAATTTTAGTCTTTCACATGGAGAATATGTATTGCTTGGTATAATGATAGAGACTACAATATTTGCCGCTTATATAGATGCTGAATATTTAGATAGTATTAGATTGCTATTAAAAAAGATTGCTCCTCCTATGCCTAAATTTAGTCCATCACGATTAGCCAATCAAGCAACTATTGACAAAAAGAATAGTGGTAATGATATAGTTTTTGTAGTACCTATCAATGTAGGAAAAGTACAAAGAATGACAATAAGACAAGACGAACTTTGTGATGCATTAAAGGTGTTTGTCAATTAATTTGTTTTGTATGTGTAAGATATGTTTTTAGTATTTTTTAGATAGATAAAATAATAGAAATATTGTTTTAAATCAAAAGAGTGTTCATAATTTTGCAATTAATTGCATTGTATTAAATTGTTTTGTTGTTTAAGTATAAGTTTATATTTAAGTTATGTAAATCTTTGGTAAAAATTTTTTGTATTATTGCAAAATAATATTAAATATAGTTTACAAAATATCAAATTAAGCATATAATAATTGCAAATCGATAATAAATGGAGACTTTGATTAGTGCCTACTAAGATAGAAAACAAAAAAAAGGTTGAAAAAAAAAACAAATCTGCAACTAAAACTACTGCAAATACAATTAATGTGCCAAGTTATATAATTTGTTCTAGGTGTGAAATAAATTTTATTTTGGCTACAGATGATTATTGTGATGTATGCAAGGTAGAAATGGGCTTGACAGATAAGGTAATCCTCATGCCTGACTTAGAAGAGATTGGAGAAGAGAAGTTGTGTCCAATATGCAATGTAACATATATTGCCGAAGATGAAGATATTTGTTTTTTGTGTGCTAAGGAAAAAAATGACAAATCTATTAGTAGAGAGAGTATGGATAATTGGGAGGAAGATTTGGATGACGAAGATACTATAGATAATAATCTAGATGATTTGAGTCTAACTGAGCTAGAGGAAAAAGAAGATTTGATGGATGAAGATGACAAAGATTCTCAAGATGATTTTGAGTATATTGATGCAGATTTAGATTTGGAAGACGATATTGATGATGACTATGACGAAGAAGATGAGTGAGATACAAAAATTTTAAACAAAATTGCCAAAGCTTTAGTAAAGAAGCTTTGGCAATTTTGTGTTAGATGAATATTGTTTGTTTAGTATTGTTCGTACTAACTATCAATTTTGATAGTCTTTATATCTTCTGCCAATTTGATATCCCCACATATGACATCGTGGTAGCTACAAGAGAGACTTTTGATATCTTTATTGTCATTTATGTTAAGTACAAATACTTGTGGAAAGAGTTGTTGTATGCTACCTGTATACTTAACTATTCTTTTACGCCCCTTATTAACACTTATTTTTAGTTTTTTACCCTCTAATGTGGTTACAAACTCTTTTACTTTGTCTATACTATTATTGACTTTACGCATGGTTAGAGTATTCCCATAATATGTATAAATTATCCATATTATGGAAATGTGATTATTTTTATACACAACTAAATTGGTATGGTTTGTATATAATGGTAATATTTGTATACATACTTTCATATATTTGATTATAATATTAATTAAGTAAGAAATTTGGGGAGATAATATGAATTTTATTCCAGAATATCAAACGGTAAGGTTGGATAGTATAATCAAATTAGGGGTAGTACAAGTTGTGGTAGATACTACAATTGTACCTAAGAGTGATGCTCCTATAGATAGGGTATTGTCTATAAGTTGTGATACTATAGTGTTGCCTAGCGAAGTGTTTGCAGGTGAAGCTAGATTTGGTGGGACGGCTCATTATAGGGTATTGTATGTAGATACAAATGGTGGAATGCAATTCTTGTCGCATTCTGTTGATTTTAGTGACAAGGTAGTGAATTCAAGTATTACGCAATCTACAAAATCTATCTTTAGTAGTCATCCAATAGATACTAATACAATTGGGACTTCTAGTCATGAGCTTAGATTGTCCACTACTGTAGAAGTGCGTTTGGATGGTGTTTTGAGACAAGATGTCAACTGTTTGGTAGCAGGTGGGGATAGTGTATATGTCAATAATACAACGGTAGATTATTCTAGTTGTGTGTATGATGTGGTGGATAGTGTGACTGTGCAAGATAGTGTGATAGATGCCAGAGCTGTGCGTGCATTGGGTACAAATGCTAATGCACAAATCAAAAGTTGTGTATCAGGCACAGATGTAGTTATATGTCAAGGGATTGTTATTGCAACTGTATTTTATTTGACAGAAGGAGATATACTCAAGAGCGTTTTGCATCCTATCCCGTTTACTCAAGAGATATCGGCATCAGGTGTAGATGCTACCAACAATGCCATAGTTAGTGTAGATGTCAAGAATATTAAGTTGGGAGATTTGGATGAAAATGGTGAGATGTCCATTGATGTACAACTGGCGTTGAGATTGTTGGTATTTAGCAATGCCACATTTTCACCAGTAGTAGATGTATTTAGTGTTAGAAATGATTTGATTACTCAGTCTTTAGTTTGTAATACTCAAAGCTTGAAAAGGCAAAATTTTGTAGAAGAACGCATAGATGGAAGTGTGTCATTAGACGACAGTGCATTGGCTGATGCTATTCTTAGCGTAAATGACAACAATGTCTATATTAGCACTCAACGATGTGAAAATGGTATAGTTACGCTAGAGGGGATTTTTGGAGCTAATATAGTATATTACAATGCAGATTTAAATACAAAAAATACTATTAGAGCCGATATTCCTTTTAGTATAAATGTCAACAATGATGTAACTAGTGATGATAGCGTAATGGCTAGGGCTATTGCTAGCAATATAACAACAAAAATACGCCGTGGCAATGAAATAGAGTTGAGAATAGATTTGGGTATATTTATAACCATTACTCAATCTGACAAAGTTGTTGCCATTAGTCAGTTGGAATTGGGTGAGGAAAGAGTATTGCCTAATGCTGCTTTTAGTATTCATATAGCTAAAGCTAATGAGAGCATTTGGGAGATAGCTAAAGTATTGGGAGCTACACCTGAGACTATTTTGCAACAAAATCCCAATCTAGTTATGCCATTGATTGGGGGAGAACGAGTTGTAGCTTATAGGCAACTATCTACATTGAACTCTCACAAATAAAATATTTTAGCTGGCAAAAGTATATAAAAAACACCTACAAACAAATGCAGGTGTTTTTGTTATTTATATCCTAATTGAAAAACTTCCAATCCCTTGCAACAACCCTATACTAGCTCCAAACATCTCTCTAATAATTTTAATAAAATCAAAGCTATCATAGTTGCCAAATATAACTGTCAATACGAATCCCAATATTATTGTTGCAATAAGCCCAAATATGATATGAAAAATAATATTTCCTTTACTAAATGGATTATCTACCGATTTAAAATTGGGTAACAAATACATATTGCTATCACTTTCTTTTGTGTTTACTATTTGTTTTTGTATTATAGCTTTATCTGTATTTGTTGTTTGATTATCTATAGGTTTTGTGTTTTCTGTATTTTTGGAGTGTGGGGTATTTCCTCGTTTGAAGATTGGATCTGGATACATTATATCTAAAAAACGCAATGAATTTGAGTAATTTTGTGGCAATCCTCTAACTTGATTATATTGTCGTATCTCTTTATCCATAGTGTGACACACACTCTCCCAAATCTATTTTATTGTATGTAAATATAGTTGAGTATTGCAAAAATTGCAATCAGTTTTTTAATAGTATGTTAATTAATTTAAATAAATTGCCTTGATATTACACATGACAATTTACTCTATTTAGATAATACTAAATTAGTATATCATAACAAATATATATTGACAAGCAAATAAAAGGTAAATTTTTGTAATTTTTCAAATTTTTATTCACAATTTTTCATTATAAGTTTTTATTTAAAAAACTTATTTTACAATTAAGTAGGTTAATTTGTATAAAAAAATGAAATTAATCTCAATAAATTAATTAAATGTAAAAAAATAGGTACAAAATTTCATTATATGTAAAAACAATTGACAGTCAATGTAAATTGTAATATAATAATATTATGGAAGATTTTAACAATGGACTGAGTAGCAATGATAATGTTATTGCTATAGACCAAATGCAGAAATCAAGGAACAAAAAGCCCCCCAAAAAAATATTGCAGATGGTAGACCCGAGTACTATAGAACGCTATGAGGTTGACTATACTGAAGGGTTGAATGACGAACAAGTCGCTACAAGATTTGAACAAGGTCTTTACAATATAGCTATTGATGCAAAGGGAAAAACATACAAAGCTATATTGATTAGCAATTTACTTACTTTTTTTAACTTTCTTACATTTGGGGTGGCGGGTGCTTTGATATTTGCGGGTGCAGCCTTGTCACAACTTTTCTTTTTATTGATAATATTAGTAAATATGTCGTTGGGTATTTGGCAAGAGATGAAAGCTAAGTATACCGTTGGCAAGCTTACTTTGGTTAATGCACCTACAGCTACGGTAATACGCAAGTCTGTGAAAGGGTCTATACCTACCGAAGATGTAGTGCTAGATGATATAGTTTATTTAGTTCAAGGTAAGCAAATCCCATCAGATTCTATAGTAGTGAGTGGAGAGATAGAAGTCAACGAATCTATGTTAACGGGTGAAAGTATACCTATATTGAAGAAAGTGGGTGACAGTATATTTGGTGGTAGTTTTGTGACATCAGGTACATGTTGTGCAAGAGTTGATAGAGTGGGAAGTGCCAACTATAGCGAACAATTGTCTAGTCAAGCAAAGAGATACAAAAAACCGCAATCTGAGTTGCAAAATAGTATTAGACGAATAATAAAAATAGTATCTGTATTTATTTTTCCAATAGCTGCATTGTTTATTTTCTTTGGTATACAACAAGGAGATAATCCAAGTGACATTATATTTAGTGTTTCGGGTGCTATTATTGGTATGATACCCGCAGGTATGTTTTTGCTTACTAGCGTTGCTTTGTTTGTAGGACAGGCACGACTTGCCAACAAAAGAGTATTGGTGCAAGATTTGTATTGTATAGAGATGCTAGCTCGTGTCAATGTACTGTGTTTAGATAAGACGGGTACAATAACAGATGGCACTATGCAAGTCAATAATGTTGTAGAAATAGCCAACAATTTGCCAGAAAAATATGGAGTAAAGGAGATTATTTCTTCAATCTTAAGTGCCACAAAAGACAATAATCAAACAGCTCTAGCCTTGGCCGATACATATGGCTATGCGACTTTAGAGACAACTAAGATACTGAGACCTATCAATATATTGCCATTTAATAGCTCAAGAAAGATGACTGTGGTAGAGTTTGAAGATGAGGGTACTTTCTTTTTGGGTGCACCTGAGTTTGTATTGAAAGAGATAGGTGTAAGAGTAGAAAAAATAGTAGAACAAAATGCTAGTCAAGGGTATAGAGTGTTGGTTTTGGCTCAAAGTAGTCAAGAGATAAAGGACGGAAGATTGCCGAGTGCAAGAAAACCATTGGCTTTGATAATTATAGAAGATCATATTCGTAAAGATGCATATGCCACTATTGATTGGTTTAAGGAGAATGGGGTAAAGGTAAAAGTTATATCAGGCGATAATCCGATTACAGTTAGTGAAGTTGCAAAGAGAGTAGGAATAGAAAAAGCAGGTCTTTATATTTCATTGCATGGGTTGTCAGACCAAGAAGTTGTTGAGGCAGCCGAAAAGTATACTGTATTTGGAAGAGTTACTCCTGAACAAAAAAAATTGCTAGTTAAATCACTTAAGTCTAAGGGTAGTAGAGTCGCTATGACAGGTGATGGAGTCAATGACATATTGGCGATGCGTGAATCTGACTGTGCTATAAGTATAGCATCTGGAGCAGAAGCAGCTCGCAATGCTTCTCACTTGGTGTTGATGGACTCTAATTTTGGGAGTATGCCGGCTGTTGTGACTGAGGGTAGGAGAGTAATCAACAATATTCAAAAGTCATCATCATTGTTTTTGATGAAAACTATAATGAGTATATTGCTTATTACTGTGGTGTTGTTCAACATGGCTATACCTAGTGACAATTCGTGGTTTGGGGCATATCCACTCAAGACAAACAACCTTTTGCCGATAGAGTTTTTTGTTATTGGAATACCTAGTACATTTTTGGCATTGCAATCTAATAAGAACATTATCAAGGGTAAGTTTTTGAGTAATGTATTGAGTCAATCTATCCCTGGTGGAGTAGTTATGGTTGTCAATATCTTGCTTATTTATGCTTTTAAAGGGCAACTTGGGATAGACCGTTCAATTGTAGATGGCGTTGGAAATGAGATTGTCAATATCAATACTGATTTGTTGATAAGTATGATAGTATTGTCACTCACATTTACGGGGCTAGTTATTTTGTTTAGGATTAGTTTGCCTTTAGATGTGTTTAGAGCGGTAGTTGTAATAGCAGTAGCTGTTGCTAGCATGATGGCTTTTGCATTTATGGGACAATATTTTGGCGTGTTGTATTTGCCAGGATTTTTAGGAGGTAAGCAAGAGCATAGTTTGTCCTTTGCTCAAACTTTATTCTTGATTGCCATAGTGTCATTGTCATATGGCTTTGTAAGTTTTTTACACGAATCATTTAGAAAAATTAGAATTTATTAGTTAGATTAAAATTTTGTATACAGATAAATATCAAAAAAACAGTGTCATATTTTTGACACTGTTTTTTTGATATAATTTGATTGTAATGTGTTGGGATTGTTAAATGTATGCCAACTTAAAGGAGAAATTGTTGAACAAATTTGATTATGAAGAATATCATACTAATATTAAATCTAAAATGATACCATTATGTAAAACAATGAACAGTATAAAGCAAACGGTAGTTGTCAATGCAAAACCTATTTTAGAAGAAATGAGTATAGTTGTACCAAATGAAATGCCAAAAACTCTAGATGATTCTACATTAGAAGAAGTGTATAATCCTAATGCTATAGCTAATATGCAAATTGCTAATAGTTGCAATCAAGTAGTAGATAATGTTGAATCTTATATATTACAAGATAATAATTTTGAAATAATAATAAACAAGTTGATACAAGATGACAGCTTGATAGAAAAGTATATTTTGTCAAACAAATCAATTGTAGACAGAATAATTTTGGATTACTTAAAAACTATTCAATCCAACAAAGTACCTAATATAATCAACAAAAATAGTAGTATCGCATTGACACCATTCAAAAAACCTAAAAACCTAAGTGATGCTAAAAAAATAGTAGACGAGTATTATGGAGTATAGTTGAAATTTAATATACACTAAAAATGAAAATTGTTAAAGTCAATGATATTAACAAATTATTGACAATTGATTTGAATCAGTTGCCAATAATAAGTATAAAAAAACTTATACGAAATAAAATTAGAGCTAAGATATATTGCCAACAATCATTAGTGCCACATTGGTATAGCATTGGTAGCAATCTTGACACAAATAAGGAGATACAAAATTATGGCTTATGACCCATTAGCAGAAAGTGCAAGTTGGTTTGCACGAGCAACAGGATATCAAAAGGGAACTAGCGAATACGATGAATTTGTCAAAAAAATGGAAGAATTATTGAATAAGCCATATGACAAGATTACACCTGACAAACCTGATACCCCAAAGTATGATGAAATGGATATGGACGAACGGAGTTATGAAGAACTGCAAGAACTAGCTAGAAATCAATTGGAAGAATATAGATTGCAACAACAAAATGCCATCAACAACAAAAAAGAAACAGAGTCCAATGCTCTCAATGATAGTCTAGCTAACGCTGAAAAACTATTGCAACAAAGGCAAGAAGAAATTGAAGCAGGATATGAAATAGCTAAGGATAGTTTGAATAGTGATCTCAATAAGAGAGGTTTGTCTAGGTCAAGTATAGCTGCTAATACAAATACAAAACTTGAAAATTCTAAGGCAAGTGCTATCAATGAAAACCAGAATCAATACTCTCAACACCTGCAAGAGATTCAATCACAGTTGTCAAAATTAGAAGCAGAGCGACTACAAGCATTGGACCAATTTGATATAACATATGCTGCAAAATTGACTACTAGTATCAATGAATTGGTTCAAGCTAGAGATAAAGCAAATGTAGATGCATTGAAGTACAACAACTCTATTAAGGAACAAATTCAAAATGACTATGGTGATAGTTTGGTAAATACCGAAAAAGAGGAAACAATCAATCAAGCTGCCAAAGAAAAGCAAATGCAAGAAAGGCAACAGGAGTTTTATAATCAAGCTAGAGTAGTGTTGGCGAGTATGTCACCTAAAGAAGTTAGACAGAAATTGGAAAAAGATCCTATTTTTAGAAACTTGCCACAACATATGTATACTGCATTGTTTAGAGAATTTGTTAAGTAACATAGTCTATAATTGATTTGTAGAGTATACAGGGAGAGTTTATTAAAAAATAATCAACAAAAGTAATATTATTCTTTTTGATACAAAAAAGAACCAAAAAATCTATTGTGGGTATTCCCCAAACTCTTTAAGGTGATTTTAATCATGGTTACTTTTTTATCTTAATGTATTTTATTTGTACACTACTTTGATTTGTATAGCAAACCAAGTATAAATTTTTTAAAAGAAGTCTATCATACTAATGGTAGGCTTCTTTTTTGTTAAATTATATATTGATGAAAAATAAATATTTGCTAATAATTGCAGTTTAATACCAACAGTTTGTTATCAATGCATAGTTTTGTAACGATTGTAAAACAATAACTATATGACTATAGGACTTTTTATATTAGGGGCATTGTCTGTACTTGTTTTTTTTGGAATGATGGGCAATGTTTTAAAAAAAATTGGAATACCTGAATGGGTGGCTTTTAGTGTAATTTTAGCATTGACATTGGGTGTTGTATTAGCTCCCTTCAATATTGGCAATGCAAGTCTTAGTGTGAGTGGTTTTTTGATACCACTTGTATTGTTGGTTATACTAACTGTTAGGATTGGATTTAGTAAAGAGATTTTGTCAGGAGCATGGGCTAGCTTGCTAGTAGCAGGATTGAGTACTGTATTTTATATGTGGTATCCATCTCAACTTGAACAAACATTTTTGTATACTCTATTACTAGGGTTGGGAATAGGTTTGGTTGCTACTTTAGCTTCAAGGCAACACAAGTCCGCTATATATGCTTGCATCGGTGGAGTGTTGTTGTTTGAAATTGGATTGGGTATGTATGATATTGCTCATGATGCTAGCAACATGTACTTGGGTAGTATGCAATCTTTGGATATAATGCTGATTGGTAGTGTGTTGTCCATACTATTGTTGCAAATGGTTGGTGGAATAGCAGTCAATAGAGAGCAAGTTGAGCAAGTAAAAAGCACTCAAGTTCATAATAGTCACATGGCTTTGATGACAGAAAGCGCTGCAGATGCTAACTTGGAAATGTTGGATTATTATAAGGCAGAAGGGGATTATTCTAAGATTTATCCAGAAGACTTTGTTGTAACTAAAAGTACTAAAGATACAACGCCTAATCACATAGACAAGAAATCAGAACAGGCAGAAGATAGCTATTTGGATTTTAAGAAATATTATCAAATAGGTGAGTTTGCAAAAGATGATAACTCAACTCAAGTTGTCAATATTAGCCCAATACAAGACGATACACCGCTAGAAAGCAATATTCAAAATAAATATGATGAGGATTTAAAAAACAAGTATATTGGATATTTTGGTGAAAAAAAATAAAATTTTATCAACACAATTATAATAATAAATATTTAAAACTATATAGTTGGTTGTAATGCAATAAAATAAACAACAAAACAAACCTAATGCAATTCTTTAGTTGCGTTAGGTTTTGTCATAAATACAAAAAATTTGTACACAATAGATTTGTGTTTTTTATTATCAATCTTTATTTTAATTTCTCTTCAATATTTTTATTGATAAAAATATTGTTATAGCATATAGCAAAATAACAAACAAAATTGTAAGTGTGTATCTAGTTATAAGCTCATCAACTTTTTTTATTGATTCCAATACTGCTGCATCCAAAAAAGTACCAGTAAGAAGAAGTTTTAAAGCGTCTTTACTTTCGTTTGCGGTATTTATATACCCAATATTCCACACTACCAGCAACACAGTTAGTATTGTTGCAATTATTAAAATGCAAATAGTTAGTGCATTTACTCCTTGCAATTTATTCTTTATATGTGTCTAAATTATTAACGGGGGGGGTATTGATATTATTATTTTGATAATCCATGCAAATATAATAGCATAAAATGTCAAAAAAGTAAATAAATTATGTATATAAATAATTTGGTAATAAAATACAGTAGATATAAATTTATATCATATCACTCATATTGTATAGTCCAATAGGTTGCTTAATCAACCATTTTGCAGCTACGCATGCTCCATTGGCAAATATCTCTCTAGATTGAGCATTGTGTGTTATTGTGAGAGTTTCTGATATTCCTAGATAAATTATTTTGTGTTCGCCAATATGATTTCCTCCTCTTATAGAGTGTATGCCAACTTCATTTTGTTGTCTTAAACCATCTTGCCTTCCTATTATTGCTTGTGCTGTTTTGGATTGTGATACTATGTTATACATTTTGTATGCTGTTCCACTTGGTACATCATGTTTTTTGTTGTGATGAGTTTCTACAATTTCTATGTCAAAATTTGGCAATAGTTTTGTAGCTTGATTTATGAGCTTGAACAAAGTATTTGCACCTATGCTCATGTTGGCGGACATCAGTATTGGTATAGTTTGGCTATGCAATTTTATGTCATCAAGTTGTGATTGTGTGTGTCCCGTACTAGCTATGACTATTGGCTTGTTGCTAAGCTTGGATAATTGAAGTACTTGTTTTAGACATTGGTTGCTACTAAAGTCTATTATACAATCAAATTGGACTGAGATTGAATTTATATCAGTATCTCTATCGTAGTTTCCAACTATTTTTACATCATTTTGATCGGATACACTTTGCATGCATTTACCCATTTTGCCTGTGCTTCCAAATAGAAAAATATTTAGCATACTATTGTTTTCTCCAAAATTTTATATTCATACAACAAATTTTGTATATTGTTTTCTTCCATTGGTGTGAGAGGTAGTCTTAATTTCCCACTGTCCAATCTCATGATTTTCATTAGTGTTTTTATTCCTATTGGATTTGTTTCTATGTACATAGCGTGAAGTAGTGATAGTAGCTTATAATGCAAATCTAAAGCCAATGGATAATTGTTTTCAATGCATGCTTTAGTAAGTTGAGATATTGTTTTGGGATAAGCATTAGAAATTACACTTATTATTCCTTTTGCCCCTATACTCATTGTGGCGAGAGCCAGTATATCGTCTCCACTATATACACAAAAATCACTATCCGTTTTGTGTATTATATCTGTTATTTGCACTAAATTGCTTGAAGCTTCTTTGATTGCTACTATATTTGGGATTTGTGAAAGCAATACGGCAGTATTTGTATCTATATTTACAGATGTTCTATTTGGAACATTGTATGCAACTATTGGCAAGCTGACATTGTTAGAAATTGCATTAAAGTGTGCTATTATACCATTTTGCGTACATTTGTTGTAGTAGGGTGTAGTTATTAGCAATGCATCTACGCCACAATGTTGAGCAGTTTTGGACAACTGTATAGCCTTTGCAGTATTATTACTACTTATTCCACACAACAAAGGGACTCTTTTGGCTACATGCTTTACTGCTGTTTTTGTTATCAAAGTGTACTCATCATCATTTATGGTACTAGGTTCTCCTGTTGTACCCAAAACCAATAAAGCATCTATACCATTATCTATTTGAAAATCAATTTGTTTTTCAAATAGTCGTATATCAACTTTATTGCTTTCATCAAATGGTGTAATGAGAGCGGTGCAAGTCCCCTGAAATATATTGTTTTTTATATTCATTTATTTTAATTCCATTACAATAGTATCTCTGCTATTTCTACAGCATTAGTAGCTGCACCCTTGCGAATGTTGTCAGCAACTACCCACAGATTATAACAGTTGTCATGTGTATTGTCTTTGCGTAAACGCCCTACCAACACATTATCCTTGCCTTTTGCATCTTTTGGAGTTGGATAAGTATTGTCGTTGTAGTAAGTTATGTTTCGGTCTTGTTTTAGAATTTGGTCAATTTCTTCAAAAGATGTTTTTTTAGATAATTGTACATTTATGCTTACACCATGTCCGTATTGTATTGGTACTCTCACACATGTGGCAGTAGTTGCTATATTTTTTTCAAATATTTTTTGTGTTTCAAATATCATTTTATGCTCTTCTTTGGTATATCCATCTTCACAAAAATCATCTATGTGTGGGATTATGTTGTCATAACAACCATATTGTCGTTGTAGTTGCATTATTGCATTTGCACCTGCACCGCTTGCTGATTGATAGGAATTGTATATTATTCTTTCAATGCCAAATGTTTTTTGCAAACTATTGAGAGCTACTACACATTGTATAGTAGTACAGTTTGGATTGGCAATTATCCCTTTATGATTTTTTAATGATTGAGAATTGACTTGTGGAACTACAAGAGGGACACTTGAATCTTGTCGCCAACAACTACTGTTGTCTATGACTATAGTCCCTTTTTGTTGAAATAATGGAGCATATTGTCTTGAAATATTGCTCCCTGCAGAAAATAGAGCTATATCATATTCGGTTGACAAATTGTCAGTTGATAGCAATTGTACTGTATATTTATTTTCTCCTTCAACAATAGGACTGCCAGCACTTTTGTGGCTAGCGTACAATGATATTGTTGCATTAGGTATGCGTTGCAATAATACTTGTAGCATTGTTCTGCCAACTAGTCCTGTTGCCCCGACTATAGCTATTTTGGGGGGATTTTTCATATATATTTATTTATTAGATTTTAGTAAGATTTGATGCAATTGTAAGCGAAATTTTGTTTTTGATTGACAACTTTTAATTTATTGCAAATAAAAACTGACAAAATTTTTTGTTGCTATAAATTTAAATTTATAGTATAATAACTATAAGAGTCGACGCATCGCACATACAATCATTGTATGCAAAGGGTAGGTATAATGGCACAGTACAAGAGTATTTTGGACAAAATGAGTTTGGGAGATAGACCACAGCCTGACTTTGTAAAGGTCACTTATCAAGGTTCTAGGTTTAGATTTTTTTTTGAAACTCTTAAGCTAAGATTGGGAAAAATTTGTGGAATAAATTTGCTTAGTTTGTTGTTGTTTTTGCCCGTGGCAGCTGTCATATTTTATTTTTATTACACAAAATTGGGTTTTGGTGTATATTTGCCATTTAATAGCAATGTGGGAATAGGTTATCCGCCTAGTGATCTCAATTTGATGGAAAAATATCATAGTATGGTATTTTTAGCAGATTTGCAACAATTTGGTTTGATTGTTCCATTGAGCATGCTTGGGTTTGTAGGACTTGCAGGTGCATTTAGAGCTACCAAAATATTGTCATGGGATAAGGAACTTTTGACAACTAAGGAGTTCTTTTGGGGTGTAAAGCAAGGATTTGCAAAATTTTTCTTTTATGGACTCTTGTTTGGGATTGGATTGTTTGGAGTCTATATAAGTTTGTCTATGTTGCAACACACTAATATCAATGTCTTTTTGGGTGTTGTCATATTTATAGCTTCTATACTTTTATTCATATTTTTGGCGAGTGCTTGTATGTTTATGTGTACTCAAGCGACATTGTTTAGTATAGGATTTTGGAGAAGTGTAGGCAATGGATTTGCTATGGCAGGAGTATTGTATTGGCCAAATTTGTTGATTAGTATATTGGGTTTTGGACCTGTAGTTTTGTTTATGTATTTGTCTAGTATTTCTCCGCAAATACTTAATATGATATTTATTATACCAATATTTTTGTATGGAATAACATTTGTTATTTTAGCTTATACTTTGTATTCACACTTTATATATGAGAGATTTTTGTTTAAAAAAGTTTCCACTGTGCAGGCAACATCTACAAAGATAGAGACAGATAGCGATGAGAATAGTGAGAATACTAAAGAACCTAAGATAAAGAAATCAAAATCAAAACCCGTTAAGCCACAAAAATATAGAAAAAAGATAGATTAATCTATCTTTTTATCTTTTAAAAATACTAAATTTGTATTGTACATTGAAATGATGAAATTAATAAAATTTAAAAACGATCCAATCCAGTTGTTTATGAGAGCTTGCGATAAAACTGAAGATGGAAAATATCTAGAAGCTCTAGATTGTTGTAATAGAGTTATTGAGCTTATTACTACAAAGAGTAAGAGTAATAATTTTTATTATGATGTGGTATTGCAAATGGCTACAATATATACAAAGATGGAACTTTATGACCAAGCTTTGAACTTATATTATAGTATTATTGATGTAACAGGTTTTAGTACCGTTGTGTCAGATTCAACAGATTTTAGTTATTTGATTTATATGGGGATAGTTAGGTGTTTTGCATATAAAAATATGCTAGAACATGCTTCTTACTACATGAACTATGCCATAAAACGCAAAATAATATTTGACAGTGAGGAATCAAATATTATTGAGTTTTTTATTAATAGTGGTATAGAGCTTGATGAGATGTTTGGACTTGGTTCAATTGTCCGTTTAGATGAGCAGATAATATCAAATGCCAAAAAGGAGATGCGTAAGGATAACTCTAAAAAGGCCATAAAGATGTTGGAGACAATAAAGCCACATAGTGAGAGTTATGGTGAGGCTTGCTTACTCACAACGCTAATACACATAGAAACTGAAGATATTAACAAAGCTAGTTCTAAACTAAATGAACTAATAAAAGCTAGATACAACTCTAGCAATATTGTATATACTCACAAAGATTTATTTTTTTTGCTCACAAAACTTCAATTATGTTTTTTGAAAGGTGAATTGGAAGTTGTACAACAATTGTGTCAACTTATAGATAGTTTAGATGTAGATGACTATAGGTCATGTAGACGAATTTTGTCTAATATGATTATTGTCAATAAGCATGATTTGGTATATAAGTATGCTTGCAAAGTAGCAGAAATTTTGCCTTATGATACGCAAAATATTTTGTTAGTGGCTATATCAGCATACAATATTGGATTGTATGAACAATCTAGAGCCAATTTTGTTGCTTTGCACATAATAGATAGCAATGATTTGATAGCTAAGGAATTTTGCAATATTGTATTAGAGCCAAAAGTAGGTACAATATTGAGTTATCAAAATCCTATACCCGAAGAACCTTTTGAAAGCTATATTAGAGAGGTTAGAGAAATAATAGATTCCCCAAAGAGAATCAAAAAATCTAAGGCTTTGCTTGTGCATAAACATAAAGTTGAATGGATTTTGTATGGTAGGGAGTTTGAGTTGGCTTACAGTATAGCATCTGAAATATCAAGTGACTTAAATTGGCTAAATACTATCAAAAAATATTTAATAAGCTTTTGTGGTGATGAAAATATTAAGGGTATGTTATTGCATTCTTATTTGTGCAACAATACCAACAATTTTTTTAAAAAAACAAACAAGACATTTAATATCAATATCAATATCAATTCTTTTTTGATTAAAGTTTATCCTATTTGTCCAATATCTTTGAAAGATATGAACCCTGTATTTGTAGATGCATACTGGTTGATTTTTGTACATTTATTGGTATACAATGGTACAAGTCCATTTGCTAGCAAACTGTATAAAAAGTTTGAATCTTTTGCAGAGCTCATGGAGTCTAAGCAGTTTGAGTACGATGATCTTTATGCGTTGTGTGCTTGCTTTGCATATTTTTTTGGAGATGTTCCTATTTTTTCTACACCTAAAAAATGTATAAGTGAGTTTTATGCCGATGAGGAACTATTCTTTTTATACTCATCATATCTCAATAGTCAATTGCAAAAGCTTAAGCCTATCAAAAAGGATAAGCAAGTTAAAGGCAAAAATACAAAATTATCATCTACTGCAAGCAAAGTCTCAAAAACATAAATATGAAAAAACGAGAGTGTGCAACGAGCGGCTATTACAATAAGATACAAACAATTAACAAAATAGGCATTATTCTTTTTTGACGCCAAAAAAGACCCAAAAAGAATTTTTGGGTGGGGGCGAATTCCCCAAAACCCCCGAATGCTTTAAGGTTGATTTTAATTGTGTGTTACTTCATTTTTCTATTAATGTACGCTATTTGTACACTCATAAAAAAATAGCTACGGATTTATACCGTGGCTGTTTTTTTTGTTTTTATTATATGTTTAATTTTATCCAAACATAGTTCGCCAATCCAAAATCCAATTATTGTAGCCAAACATAGATAAAAAGCCACTCTTTCAGCCATAAATATCATAGCAAATCCTGCAATGCATATGCAAAACCCTACAGTACAAAAATCAATAATTATATAGATTGATTTGATTTTGAGAGATTTTCCTAAGTTGCTACTAATGACCAATATTATTCTAAATACTAGACCAAGTGCAATCATAATCAAGAATTGTATAAGTTGGTTTGTTGCCATAATTATTGTGTGTTAGACATATCTTGACAGTGTATGAAATTGTTGGAATTATCTATAAGTTATTGATTTTATTTAAACATCTTTTTTAGTATTCCACCTTTTTGCGGAGTGCGTAATTGAGAATATTTGATATTGTCTACTTCTCCTTCAAAGCTTATTATTCCTTCTTCTTGACTGTATTTTTTTATTTTAAAATCTTTGCCAGACATATGTAGTCCACCATCTATGGTATGTAAGTTTATGCTAGTATCATTGCTACTTATTACTTTGTCAACACCTGTGACAGTACCTCTATTGCGTGTTTCTATGTTTATTGAATGTGTTTTGGTAGATTGATTGTTGTTTTCCATGCTAGTAGTCTCCTATGTCTTGTTATTTTATATTGTATGTATGATGTTTTTTGTTTAGTACAAAAATATCATATTAATGAGCAAACTTGTGTTGGTATTAATGTATGCATATATTGGAAATGCTATTTAGTGTATGTTTTTAGAAGTGTAAAAATAATATAATAAGATGGAAATAAGAAACATTAAATAAAATCAACCATAAAGCGTTCGGGTATTGGGGGGAGATTCGCAATCACCACATAGATTTTTTGGTTCTTTTTTGCTGTCAAAAAAGAACGATATTGTTTTTGTTGATGGTTTGTATTTTATTGCAATATTCGCTCGTTGTATACTTTCTGTTTTTCAAACACAATTAAATTGCTTGATTTTGTAAAAATAAATATGATATAATGTAACAAATAGACAATTAGACTCCAATATAAGTCTCGTGCATTCAATATGGTTGATTTGCAAATGTTAGGCTTTTTGTATTGTAAAGGTTAAATATTATGACTCAAGACAAAGATATATCTACATTAGACAGTGTGACACCAAGTATAGATACAGTAGCAGTACCATATACCCCTTTAGATATAAAACTTCAACTTTCTCAGGAGTTTAATTTGAAGTTGGAGTATAGTGCAAATATTGTAGATTTGATTGCAGATGGAAATACTATCCCATTTATAGCAAGATATAGAAAGGAAATGCACGGGGATTGTGGTGATGAGACATTGCGTGATTTTGCAGATAGATTAGCATACTTAGAAAGTTTGGAAAAACGCAAAGAAGAAGTTATGTCATCTATTGTAGGACAAGGCAAGTGGACAGATGAGATTAGTCAAGCTCTAACCAATGCCAAGACTATGACAGAAGTTGAAGATATATATAGACCATACAAGCAAAAGAAAAAAACAAGGGCAAGTGTAGCAATAGAAAAAGGATTGCAACCTTTGGCAGATATAATGCTTTTGCAAGCGTTGCAACAAGGTAGTGTGTTAGATATAGCACAACCTTTTGTAAATCCAGAAAGTGTGGTAGATACAGTTCAAGATGCTATTAATGGGGCTAAGGATATAATTGCAGAAATAATAAGTGATGATGCAAATTGTAGAAAGCAATTGAGAGATTTGTATCAATCTATTGCAAAAATTAAGGCTACACTTTTGGAAGTGGATGAAAAACTAAAAGAAAAGGCACTAGTATATGAGACTTATAAAGATTATGAACAGAACATTAAAGATTGTCCAAGTCATAGAATATTAGCACTCAATAGAGGTGAAAAAGAAGATTGCATAAAGGTAGATATAGTGATTGACAAAGAACCTTGCATTGATATTCTCAATAAAGAATATCTCAAATCAAGTATTTTTGATAGTGAGATTGCCGATGCTATAAGGGATAGTTATGATAGATTGATATCACCATCTATAGAAAGAGAGACTAGGACAGATTTGGCAGATAAGGCAAGTGAGCAAGCTATCAAGATGTTTGAGGTCAACTTGCGTCCTTTGCTAATGCAACCTCCTTTAAAGGATAAAACTATTTTAGGTTTAGATCCTGGATATCGCACAGGTTGCAAGGTGGCTGTTATTGATAAGACAGGCAATATAATTGACCATGGTGTTATTTATGTCACTATGTCTGATGCTAAAAAACAAGAAGCTCACGAAACTTTACTTAAATTTGTTCAAAAGCATGGGGTAGATGTCATTTCTATTGGCAATGGTACAGCTAGTAAAGAGACTGAGATTTTTGTAGCTGACTTTATTAAGGATACAAATTTGCCACTGAATTATATAATAGTCAATGAGGCGGGTGCTTCGGTTTATAGTGCTAGCAAGCTAGGTACAGAAGAAATGCCTGACTATGATGTGACAATAAGGGGGGCAGCAAGTATAGCTAGACGCTTGCTTGATCCGTTGGCTGAATTGATAAAAATAGATGTTAAGTCTATAGGTGTGGGACAATATCAACATGATATGCCACAAAAACGACTAACCGAAGTTTTGACAGGTGTTGTAGAGTCTTGTGTCAATCAGGTTGGCGTAGATCTCAATACAGCTTCTTATAGTTTGTTGAGTTATGTTGCAGGACTAAATACCACTATAGCTAAAAATATAGTTAAAGTAAGGGAGGTTAAGCCTTTTAATAGTAGAGAAGAACTTATTAAAGTGCCTAAATTAGGACCTAAGGCTTATCAACAGTGTGCCGGATTTTTGCGTATAACAGATAGTGGCAATATTTTGGACAATACTGCTGTACACCCTGAGAGTTATCAAGCGGCTAATGCATTGCTAAAGTTGTTGGGATTAGAGAGTAGTGTAGATGGAATTAAGGACATAAAAGACAAAACAAAAGCTTATGGCATAGACAAAGCCGCTATAGAATGTGGTGTAGGTGTACCTACGCTATTAGATATTGTAGAAGAGCTAGCACGCCCAGGACGAGATGTTCGTGACAGCTTGCCACAACCTATATTGAGAGCGGATTTGATGAAGCTAGAAGACTTGCAAGTAGATGCAGAACTTGTGGGCGTGGTACGAAATGTCATAGATTTTGGAGTATTTGTAGATATAGGTGTGCATCATGATGGATTGGTTCATTTGAGTCAATTAGCAGACCATTATATCAAACACCCTTCCGAAGTTCTAAAAGTAGGTGATGTAGTTAAAGTAAGAGTATTAGAAGTTGATTTGGTTAAAAAACGCATTGCTCTTACAATGCGTACTAAGGGATTGGCTAAACCTGTTGCCAAGTCAGCTGAGCAAAGAGAGCAGGAGAGACAACAAAAAGAACAAAATAGACAACAACGATTGGTAAAAGAAGAATCTTCAAATCAAACTAGACATAATAGGCAGTTTAGTAATGGTAGACCTAGCAATAATAATACATCTCAAAATACTCAATCTCAGTCTAGTGTTCAAGACCTTTTGAAACAATTACAAAATAAATATAAGAAATAGATTAATTGTGAAATTGCAATTTATATTGTAAGATATTGTAAATAGGTTTAATATTATTTTTATAATAAATTGTCGTTGCATTGTTTGCAAAAGTAATATTGATATGTTATAATCTCAAAAATATGTGTTTTTGTGCATATTTATAAAATTGTATCAAATATTTAAGGACTATATATAGAATAATTATGGAACAAAGTGACAGGCAAATAGTCAATCATGACAATGCTGACAGTAGTATTAACAACAAAAGTGGATTGCAACGCAAGTACGGATTGTTTACTGCTATAGCTATGGTAGTTGGCTGTGTGATAGGTAGTGGGGTGTTTTTTAAGACTGGGCAAGTCTTGGATGCAGCAGGTGGAAATGTTGGTATTGGAGTGTTGGCATGGATTGTTGGTGGACTTATAATGGTTGTTTGTGCATACGCATTTGCAACCCTAGCCAAAAAGCATGAAGTTGTAAATGGTTTTACAGATTATACCGAAGCATATTGTGGGACAAAGTTTGGCTATTTTAGTGGTTGGTTTATGGCAACAATATATGGACCCGCTACAATGGCTTTGTTGCCGTATGTTGCGGCGGACTTTACCGCTACACTCTTCAATATTCCTGATGATATAAAGGGTACATTTGTATTTGGATTGACGGCGGGCTATATGGCTATTATATTTTCTATGACTGTACTAGCTCCAAAGTTGTCAGGTAAGTTTCAAATTAGTACAACAGCTATAAAAATGGTACCTATAGTTTTGGTTGGTATAGTGGGTACTATAGTGGGAGTATCTAGGGGATATAGTTTTGAATCTGCAATTTCGGCATTTGATAATGAGACAACTCGCAACATATCTTTCTTTGGAGCATTGTTTGCTACTTCATTTGCATATGCGGGATGGGATGCTGTTTCTGCTATAAATAGTGAAATCAAGAATAGCAAACGCAACTTGCCGATAGCACTCACTTTTGGTAGTATATTGATTATTGTATTGTATGTACTTTATTTTTTGGGAGTATCAGGGATAGGTAATATAGGAGAATTGATTGCAGGTCCTCAAGGTACACAAAATGCTATTGCTAGTGTATTTGGTAGTTTTGCTTCATCATTGTTGACGGTATTTATTATTATATCATGTTTGGGTGCAGCTAATGGACATACTATGGCTACCAATAGGCATTTGTATAGTTTGGCGAGTCGTGGTTTGGGACCAATCCCAAAATTATATAAGCAAATAGACACTCAAACTGATACGCCGCACAATGGTGCAATACTTAGTTTTATGCTAGCTTGTGTTTGGTTGGTAGTGCATATGACTTCTGAACTACAACTTTTTACTAAAGATTTTTATTTTGATATAGGTGATATTACTGTATATGGTTTTTCACTTTTGTGCATACCTTTGTTCTTTATGTTCATGATTAAAGCAAAAGATGAAAATGTGATAAATAGGTTTATTTTCCCTAGTTTAGCATTTGTAGCGTCGGGATTTTTGGTTGTGGCATTGACTATTTCTAATTACAAACTTAGCTTAATATATCTAACTGTGATAGTATTGTTTATTGCTATTGGTGCATTGTTTCTTATACGCAAGCGACAAATTAGAGCTAATGTAGATAAAGAGGCTATTTATGAAGAAGATAAATCACCTATGATGTAGTTGTCAATGAGTCGCTTTTGTATAAGATAAAGGTAAAAAATAACGACAATAAAAGTCGTTATTTTTTGTATTGTATGATATTTAAATTTAGAGTGTACAACGATGCGGATATTTAAGATGCAAATAATCAACAAAACAGGCGTGATTCTTTTTTGACGCCAAAAAAGAATCAAAAAAGTATTTGGGGGTGGGGCGAATTCAAACCCCGAACGCTTTAAGGTTGTTTTTATTTATCTTGTTACTTCCTTTCCATCTTAATACACTTTATTTGTACGCTCATTTTAAATTTATACACTCAATTTCTAATTTTTCATATTATTTATAGAGGGCTAAAAACATGCAAGATAAAATATTGAGACGACAACATTTTAAACAAATCAAATCTCTCTTTAAGTCTTTGCGCTTAAAGATATATTTGCTAAGTGCAGTTATGGCAATATTGTCTATCATTACGGTTGGTCTTGCATTGTTGTTGAAGTCAGTAATTGATCAGGCAATAGATGGACAATCACAACAACTTTTGATTAGTGTTGCTATCTCTGTTGGCTTGCTTGTAGGATATGCCGTGTGTCAGGTTGTAACCAATTATTTTATTAGTTCGTTGGTGTGGGAGTGTGGCAAAAGACTTAGAATGCATTTGCATGACAAAGTATTGGCTAGAAATGATATAGAAGGATACACAACGGGAGACTTGATAGCTATAGCATATGATGAATCTTTGGAGATTTGTCAGTATTTTACATTGTATGGAATTAGAATAATTATTGCTTGCATAGAAATTGCTGTGTATGTGGTACTATTGTGGATGGTATCATACATTATTGCTTTGGTAGTTATTGCAGCTACTTTGATATTTATTGTATTTTTGGATATATTCAACAAAAAACTTGCCAAGTCTACGCTAGAATTTAACAAAAAAAAGGGTGCATCGCAAACTGTATTTTTGCAAGGATTACATGGTTTTTGGGTGATAAAATTTTTGCAAAAACAAACTTATCAAAACCAAAATTATCAACAATCTCTCAAAGAAGCTCAAATATACAAAAGTCATCAAATTAGAGACAACGCATTTTGGCAGACTATTGCGGCGTTATTTCACAAAACTTTTCCAGTGGTTGTAGCTATCTTGGTGACATATCTAGTATCTATTGGTTATGCTAGTAGTATGAGTTCTGTCATGCTAGTATACTTGCTTGCAACCTATCTCATAACACCAATTGTGACACTTACAGAAGCATTTAAGACAAGAAAGATAAATATAAAAGCTTATGAACGCATCAAACCATTATTGATAGAACAACCTTGCAACTTTGGTGATGAGCATTTGGACGAAATAAAAACAATAGTTGTAGATATAAAAACATTTGGATACGCCGACAAGATTGTATTAAGAGATTTGCAATTAGAAATCAATAAGGGAGACAGTTTGTCTATAGTAGGTGAGAGTGGAAAGGGAAAGACTACATTGCTAAAATTGCTACTCAATCAATTGCAATTGCAAGATGGAGCTATATATATAAATGGTACAAATATTCAAAAAGTAAGGCAAGAAGATTTTTATAACAATATAGGTTTTTTGAGTCAAATGCCTTTTATGTTTGAAAAGTCAATAAGAGAAAATATAATGTTGGGTGACACATTTAGTCAGGCACAACTAGACAAAGCTATATTAGATTGTGGATTGACTACATTTATACAAGATTATGGATTGGATAAAAAAATAGATGAAAAAAACGAAAATTTGAGTGGAGGGCAATTGCAGAGAGTTGCTTTGGCTAGAGTGCTAATAAGACAACCAAAAGTCATAATATTGGACGAACCAACTTCTGCTTTAGACAAATCAACAGCTACAAGTATTATGAATAATATATTTAGTTATGCAAAAGATTGCAATATAATATTGATATGTGTTACTCATGACATAGAGCTAGCAAAGAAGTTTGCTAAGGTAGTGCAATTGTAAAAATAATTTGATAAAAACTATTGATGATTTTTATCATACTACAACAAGTTTGATATTGTAATAATCAATTATATTCAAATTTATAGTATTGGATATTGATACTATTTTATTTACAATTGACACAATTACAATTAATAGATAAAAATATACAACTAAATATTGTTGAGATACTGTACATTGTTCTAATGACTTGTACAGTATTTTGTATTATTAATATCTATAAAAATTCTACTCAATCTCTAAATATGTATTATATATTGCTAATATATGAATATATGTTGACAATATATATATATATATATATATATATATATGCTATAATATTGTGATAAATTGTATAATATATATTCTTTTAAAATTAATATAATATTTTGATATTGCTTAATGAGCTTGAATATAACATAGATTTGCGTATAGATGTACAGTATATAAAATTAAAATTATAGTTGTAAATATAAAAAAAGGAAATCATTATATGAATGAAAAAGATTTATCAAAATCAAATAAAAAATATAATTTTTTACAATTATGTATAACATCGGTAGGAGCTTTTATATTAGCAATAATACTTACATTGTCAATACAGGGTTGTTCTAATGGGAAATAGCCTACAGTAGACTATACAGGTTTAGACTACATAGGTAACACATGGTATACTTACTATGACATTGTCAATACAAACGACTTTGATGTGGTTGTAGTAACAAAAGATGGCTATTTTGGTACAAAGTATTATTCTTTCGTAGTAAAGCAAATATCTAGATTATCTATTTATACAACAAGTTCATACACTCCTGTAATTGAAAAGTGGTATAGAATTTAAAACATAAAACAACAAATATTTTTGCACTTGTAATATATTAATTGGAAGAATATAAATTTAATTAAATTATATTTTGATTAGGAATTTTTATGGATGATTTTATGACATGGTTAAGCGATAATTGGTATTATCTATTATTTTTTATAGTAATTATAGTATTAATAATTTCAAATAGAGAGAAAGGCAAAGATTATGAAGATGTTGATTATGAAGAATATTACAGTGAAGAAGAATATGAGATAGAATATAATGACGATGGTTTTAATGATGAATACGAAGATGAAGATGACGAAGATGACAAACACGAAGAAGAAAAAGATATTTCAAAACAGGACAATACTGTTTTTGAAATACCAAAGATAAGGTTGATGGATATAGCAGGATTGGAAGATGCCAAAAAAGCTTTGGATGAAAAAGTAATATTGCCAATAAAGCACAAAGCTTTGTTTGAAAAATACAATAAAAAATTTGGTGGTGGTATTCTTCTGTTTGGACTTCCTGGGACAGGCAAGACTATGTTTGCACAAGCTGTAGCAACAGAGTTGAATGCCAAGTTTTTTAGTATAAAGTGCAGTGACATTATGTCAAAATGGTATGGAGAGAGTGAAAGTAATATAAAAAAATTATTTGTACAAGCTAAAAAACAATCAATATCTGTAATTTTCTTTGATGAATTTGAAGCTTTAGGCAAAAAAAGAAATAATGAAAACAACTATAATCCAACGATAAATGAAATACTAGCACAAATGCAAGGAGTAGAAACAAACAATAATATGTTGCTAGTAATAGCAGCTACAAATTGCCCTTGGGAACTTGACGGAGCATTGCTAAGACCTGGTAGATTTGACGAAAAAATTTATATCCCTCTTCCTGACAAAAAAGCAATACAATTTATAACAACAAAGAGTTTGAAAAATATCAAGTTTGATGGGGTTGATTGGGACAATATATCACAAAAATTGCTAGGATTCAATGGAGCTGACATAGAAAACTTTTGTGAAAAAGTAAAAATGTACATGATAAAAAAAGAGTTGCAAAATCAAAATGATTTAAAAATATCTAATGATGAAATACAACAAATATTGTCAACAATAAAAACATCTGTGCAACAATATGACCTAGACAAAATGCAAGAATATTTGAGTAATAAGGAGATTGCATGAGAAATACTAGTGGTGATTATTTGATATTAAAACTTTGGAAAAGAATTAGAGAAAAGAATAGAGAAGAGAAGTATAGAAAAGAATTACAGGAAAGAAGTATGTTGTTTAAAAAATATCTAAATGCTTGTGAGTGTATTCAAATAGATCCAAGTATGATATATAATGAGGATTATATTGTAGATAGAGCTAATCAAGGATTGCAAGTATATAGTGATGATGAAAGTGCAATTGAGGAGTGGGATACTAATGTAATGTGGATTATGGATAATTATTATGGTTGTTTGAAATTATATAGTTTTGATGAATATTGTGAAAAACTTATACGAAATGGTATCATTATTATAGATATTGATGAAGAAACTCTTGAAAATAAGGATATTACTACAAATTGGCTATATCGTTGGGAAAATTTTATTGAAGAATTTGGATATAATTCATTTTAATAATTAGGAGATTGTATGAGCAGTAGTAGTGATTACTTGACTTATTATCTTTGGAAAAGAAGAAGAATATTTAAAAAATATCTAAATGCTTGTGAGTGTCTTCAAATAGATCCAAGTGTGATATATAGTGATGATTATATTGAACATAGAGCTAATCAGGGATTGAGTGTATATAGTAATAATGAAAGTATATTGAAGAAGTATAACAAAAATGCAAGATGGCTTATGAATAATTATTATAGATGTTTTAAATTTGGATATAGCTTTGATAAATATTGTGCAAAACTTGTACAAAAGGGTATCCTTATTGTAGATGTCAATGAAGAAGCTATTGAAAATAAGGATATTACCACAAATTGGCTAAGCTGTTGGAAAAAATATAAGTGGAAAAACTTTGGCATAATTTGCTGTGTTTGTGCAGGTGTAGTTCTAAGTATTAGTTTAATATTAGCATTTACATTAAACAAAAATTGATACTATAATATTTATTTGAGAATATTAGTATTTTGTATTGTATTACGCAAGCTTAGCAATGCTCTTTGGCTATAAGCTTTCTTGCGTATTTGTTTGTCTCTTATATTTTCTATAGGTGGAAGAATGCCAAAATTGGCGTTCATAGGTGTGTAGTTTGAGTTGGGTTTAGTTATATAATCAGTCAATGCCCCCATCATTGTTGTGTTGTCAAACTCAAGTGTGGGCTTGTGGCAAAGAAATTGTGCCATGTTTATTCCGGCAATTAGTCCACTCATTATACTTTCCATATATCCTTCTAGTCCCGAAAGTTGTCCTGCTATATATATATTTGAATGAGATTTGAGTGCAAATGTGTTGTTTAGTACTTTAGGAGCATTTACAAAACTATTGCGATGCATCACACCATAGCGTACAAACTCAGCATTTTTGAGTGCGGGTATGATTCCAAATACTCTTTTTTGTTCGCCAAACTTGAGACTAGTTTGGAATCCCACTAAATTGTATATGTTGCCATTTGTGTTTTCTTTTCTCAACTGAAGCACGGCATACGGGCGTTTGTTGGTAGCAGGGTCTACAAACCCTACAGGTCTAAGTGGTCCAAATCTCATAGTATCGTATCCACGCTTTGCTATGACTTCTATAGGCATACAATTTTCAAAATATTGTATGTTTTCCCAATCTTTTGGTTGAACTCTTTCGGCAGATATTATTGCATTAAAGAACTCGTCATATTCTTGCTTGTCAATTGTACAATTGATATAATCACCTCTTGTCTCTTTAGATTGCTCATTGTCATTTGCATGCTTGTTGTATCTATCCTGAACAAAAGCTCGTTCCATGTTTATGCTATCCATCTCTATTATAGGGGATACAGCATCAAAGAAGTCCAAAAATCCGCCTGTAAGCTCTTGCAACTGCAATGACAATTTGCCACTAGTCAATGGACCTGTGGCAATTATTGTAGGGATATTTGTATTTATATATTCTACTACACCTTGCTTGATAGTTATGTTGGTTAGGGTTGCAATAGTATTAGTGACAAGTTGGCTAAATTGTTCTCTATCAACTGCCAAAGCACTACCAGCAGGAACACTGCATTGTTTTGCTAATCGCAAAAGCAAGCAGTCCATCAATTCTAATTCTGCTTTTAATAGACCGCTTGCGGTACTAATTTCTTGAGATTTTAGACTATTGCTACATACTAGTTCGGCAAAAGTATCTAGAGTGTGGGCATTACTTTTGTATTTTGGTTTTTGTTCATACAATACTACACCAAAACCTCTTTTGGATAGTTGATAAGCTGCTTCACAACCTGCTAGTCCTGCACCTATGATGTTGACAAATTTCATACAAATATTTTAACATACTTATTGTTGATTTGCAAATAATGTGATTGTTTATAATTTGTAGAGAGTGTACAACGAGCGGTTATTGCAATAAAATGCAAACAATCAACAAAATAGGCGTTATTCTTTTTTGACTTCAAAAAAGACCCAAAAAACATTTTTTTGGGTGGGGGAGAGAATTCAACCCCCTAACGCTTTAAGGTTGTTTTTATTTAGTGTTCTTATTTTCATCTTAATGCACTCTATTTGTATACTCCAATTTGTAAAATTTGTTTGCTAATAAATGAGTTGTATATTTATGTATTAAATATTATATTGCAATTTGTAATATACTAAAGATATATAAAATATATAAGGAATAAATTATGAACAAACAAGGGTACCAAGCAACAGTCGGCAACAAAAATCTTAATAATTTTGCTATACTTCAAGTGGATTTTGATGATAATTGTTTTTTTGAAACATATCACCAAGCTTTTGAATGCTTGTTAAAATACTATAATTCTCGTTTTGGAGATACAAAGCAAAAAGTAGAAAAACGATTAAACACCCAAATGTGTTCTATTAATGTAGTAGACTATGAGTTTAGTGGAATAACTTACCATACAGATGAAAACAAGACTGTTGTAGAGAATTCGTCTAATAATAGCAATGATTTAGAATTGAAAACATCTAAGCTAGGAGAGAGTAGAGATGAGGATTGTATACAGCAATATGATTTGACAAAAGAGAGACAAGAGTTGCTTATGCAACAACAAGAGTTAGAACGAGCTAAGCAAGAGCAACAACAAGAATTGGAGCGGGCAAAGCAAGAGAAAAAGGAAGAATTGGAGCGAGAGAGACAAGAGCAACAACAAGAGTTAGAACGAGCTAAGCAAGAGCAACAACAAGAATTGGAACGGTCAAAGCAAGAGAAAAAGGAAGAATTGGAGCGAGAGAGACAAGAGCAACAACAAGAGTTAGAACGAGCTAAGCAAGAGCAACAACAAGAATTGGAACGCATTAAGAATGAACAAGCACAAGAATTTTTTAAACAACATCAAGATTTGATTGAACAACAAAAGCAATTAGAATTACGCAAACAAGAACAACAAAATTTAAAAAATACAAAAAAGAAATCAACTACAGTAAAAGATATCTTTAATTTTGAGGGGGGAGAAAAACTTACCAAAATGGGGGCTGCGTGGTTCGTATCATATGCATATTATGAGAAGATAGACACAAAACATTTGAATTGGGATGTACTACAATCATCAAAGAGCAAAGTTACTATATACAAAAGGACAACTGATTTACACAATTTTTGGTTGCAACAACTCAAATCTATTAGTGCAAGCAAGTTGTCAAACAAAATAGGATTGATACCAACTCAAATAAATAAAATGATAGAAGAAATTTTGAATGAAGAAGTTGAATAATAATCGTAATTGACTATATCAAATATATTTGTTGTAGTACTATATAAGGTATATGTATATGTGCGTTGAATTAAAAGCATAAGATAAATTATTTATCTTATGCTTTTAATTCAATTTGAGAGTATAAAAACACTTTAAGACAATTTTTTAATAAATGATTTTTGTTTTTTATATTTTGTTGTGTGCTTAGTTTTAAATGCAAATATGAACAATATATTAATTTTATGTAAATAAATCATATAAGATATAAAATATTAACTAAATGTAAATGATTTGTTAAGGTTGAAATATTAACACATATATTGTATAATATTAGTGTTATGATTAAATTAGCTTATATGAACAAGGCTTGTATCTTGATTGCATTGTTGTTTGTTTGTTTGTTTGGGTCTAATAATATTTACCATAAAACTTACAATTCATATTCAGTTGAACAGTTTAATATAGATAATAATACAAGATTGGGAATATCAGATATATTTGTTAATTATCCAGATAAATACAATTATGGATTAGTGGGACAAGAAGTTGTATTAGAAGTATCAGTAAAAGAGGGCTTTGATGAAAATAAGCTAGAGTGGTTTAGAAATCCTAAGGAATATGGGTTTGACGATGCTCCTCAAAGTACTTTTTGGGAATTAACAGATGTAAAAGGTAGTACATTTCATGTTCCAACTGATGAGATAGGTGAAAACTATTATATGTGTGCTTATGAGGACGGATGGATTCTTGAAGGAATTATTTCTGATTATAGTAGGGGTGAAATTGTCAAAGTTGAGATACTAGAAGAAGCACCACAAGAATTGTGGACAATATCACTAGATCATAATGGTGGTGATGGTGGAGCAAATGAAGTGCTTGCAAGGTATGGTGATCCTTTGCAATCGGGTGTCCCTAGTCCTAGAAATAACAAAAGATTCTTGGGATATTATGATAAAATTTCAAGTGATGGCAAACAATATTATGATAAAGACATGAAATCTGTTAGAAATTATGATAAAATTGGAAATTCTAAGCTTTATGCAATGTGGGATGATTCTCATACTATAACTTATTTAACGCTAGATGCAAATGGTGGTGATGGTGGAGTATCTAATATTATAGCAGATTATGGTTTGCCAATGCCTCAAGTGCAAGCTCCAATAAGATATGAATATAAATTTATGGGGTATCAAGATGAAGATGGCACTTTGTATTATGACCAAGATATGAATAGTATGTCTAATTGGGACAAACTAGCACAAGAAGGTGACACATATCCACAAGATACATTGTATGCACAATGGGAAAAAGAAGTGGAGAAGTATACAGTAAAATTGGATTTTAATGGAGGGAGTGGTGGAACTAGTAGAGTGGATGTAATCTACGGAGAAGATATGCCACAAGCAACAGCACCTACAAGAGAGGGGTATAATTTTAAGGGATATACTAGTAGCGTTAGTGGTGTAAAATTTTATTATGATGAGAATATGAATTCTATGGTAGCATGGGACAATAAACAAGATTCTACTTTATATGCACAATGGGAAGAAAGTGAGGTGATTATTCCACCAACTACTGACCCACAGTCGCCACAAGAGCCACCAAGCTTAGATTATGGAGCAATATCTGGTTGGATTTTGGGAGGTGTACTTGTGGTAGGTGTGATAACAAGTATTGTATTAATTTTGATAAAAAAGAGAAGCTCCAAATCAGTACAAAATGATTATTATGGAAGCCAAAATACTTTTGTAAATACTAATGATTATAGTCAATATAGAAATAATCTGCATAATCACAATGCTAATCAATATCTCAAAGGAAAAAACAATAGAGATGGCAATAGCTATTATAATGATAGATATGGCAAGTATTAGGTATAAATTTTAATACAAATAAAGCAATAGATATTTTGAGTCTAGAAAGTGTTGTTGGTATTTCTTTAAGTTTTTGATTAAGACTTATTTTTAGTAATAATAAAATTGTCAATTCAAATAACGACCTATTTGAATTGACAACTTTATGTCAATAGTAGGATTGAGTGTAGGGAATATTTTGGTTAGTCAAGATATCTTGTCATAACTATCTATGGATACTAAACTAATCTATACTATGTAAAATATTTCAATTTTAAAAATATTAATAAAAGCTTTTTAATATTTGTGATATATGATATAATTGTAGTATGTTTGTTAATAAATTTATTATTAAGAATATATGTTTGATTCCCATTGTCGTATTTAGTATTTTATGTAGTATTGCGGGGGGGGGCATCATTAGTTGCAAAAGATGAGAGTAGGCATACAATTAGTTTTGCTACAAAGAATGGTTGGACCCCTCCAAATCCAGTTGTAGCTACAGTTGGTCAATTGATACCACAGATTGAAGGAGGAGTTAGTCAAGATTTGGACAATGTGTTTTGTGGGTATTTTAGTGAGAATAATGGAAATGGCATTTTGTATTATGGCAACAATGTAGAGTCATCGGGTACTGTACAAAATATTGCTAGATTAAAAGTATTTGATGAAAATAAGGATATAACGCTATACCCATATTAACTCCAACATATTTTACATCTAATCAGATAGCATTTAGACCAATAATATTTAATCCAAATGGGGGCAAGCTTGCAAGTACAACTAAGTATGACAACATGGAGTTGGTTGAATGGAACACGCCTTTGACAAGTGGTAGGCAAAAGCCTACAAGAGATGGATACAAATTTGTGGGGTACTATAGTGGCTTGGGTGATTTTGATACTATTGATGGTAGTTATCAAGTTAGTGATGAAGATGAGTGGTATGATGAAAATATGCAATGTCACAAAACTCCTGATGATATTAATTTGGATCACTTGCCACGAGTTGTGCATGCTAAGTGGATTAAGACTGCTAAAGGTAGTGATGACAACAGTGACAACAACATTGATTTGATAAAAATTTTGGTTATATCTAGTGCTATTGTTGTAGCATGTGGAGTTGCCGTAGCTGTTTATTTTATAATCAAGAAAAGAAAGAATAGGTTTTAGAAACTAAAATAGCAACACGATGCAATATTGCAATAGTGTTGCTATTTTATAGAGTGTACAACAAGCTATTATTAATAATAAAATACAAAAAACCAACAAAAGTAGCATTATTCTTTTTTGACGCCAAAAAAGAACAAAAAAGCTCTTTGGGGTACGAATTCAAACCCCCGAACGCTTTAAGGTTGATTTTAATTATGTATTAATTCTTTCCATCTTAATGAACTCTATTATTATACTAAAGTATGTTGCAAAGTGTATGTTTGTAATCTTACTTGCTATCATACAAGTATTTGTTGTATACTATTTTTATGGATAATTTGCAATTAAATATAGCTAAGCAATTAATTTTGTCTGATAACAAATTTGTATTAGGCAACCTATCTAATCTAAGTAGTTGGATATATCATGAGTTTGATGCAATCAATTGGGCGGGTTTTTATCTTTACGATGGGAGCAGTTTGGTACTTGGTCCATTTTGTGGAAAAGTTGCATGTACAAATATAGGGTGGGGAAAGGGCGTGTGCGGCACAGCTCTTGCACAAAATAAAACTATAATTGTACCTGATGTGCATAAGTTTGATGGACATATAGCATGTGACAGTGCAAGCAATAGTGAAATTGTAGTGCCAATGTATTTGCATGACAAACCTATAGGAGTGCTAGATATAGACAGTATACTGCTTGATAGATTTGACAGTTCTCATCAAGAGTTGTTTGAAAACATAGTACGGCATTTGATACAAACTAATGGTAATGCAATATCAAGGTTGGTTGCAAACAATGAATAATAGCGATATAGTATGTGGCAACAAACTATATACTATATCTATTGCTATTCACATAAATAATAATATTGTCCGTCTTTGTCTGCCGGTGGAAATATGTCTCCCGCATTGAGTTGAATATTTAGTCCTGTATATGCTATACCATTGCGATCGCATAGTTGATATGTTCCACTTTTGTGTACTATAGAACCTGCTGTGTATGATTGTTGGTTCATTGTATCCTCCATAAATAATTATTGAATTATATACAATTTTGTCGATATAAATATTTTTAGTTATCAATATTGCAACAAATTGTTTTATTTTGTGTACTATATATATAGTATTTTATTATTTTGTGTATTTTTTAAAAACAAATACAAAAAATATCTGCAAAACTGCTTGCTATTATAAACAAAATAGTGCTATAATACAAATATTGTGGGTGAATATTTTGAACAATCTTGGGAAAAGCTAGTAAGTGCTTTTGAAAATTTTAATGCTTATAATGCATTAGAAATTGTATTGTTGGCTTTTGTGGTTTATGGCTTGTTAGTATTTTTAAAAAATACTAGTTCTTTACGATTGCTCAAATTTTTGGGTATTTTTATAATTGCTGGCATATTGCTAAATGCTACCATATTTAGAAATAATTTTATAATATTGCCACAACTACTCAACAACTATTTGTTGTATATATTTGTAGCTATATTGTTGTTATTCCCCAATGAATTGCGAAGAGGTTTGTGGCGTCTCAGTAGTCCAAAGGCTGTGTCAAGTATATTCAATGCGACAAAGGGAGCTAACGAACAAGATTTGAGAAAAGTAGTAGCCGAAGTTGTGAGATCATTACAAAACATGGCAAAGAAAAACATAGGAGCTTTGTTGGTAGTAGTGCCTGACAATACATTGGGTAGTCACATTATTGATAGTGGAACTATGCTAGATGCAAAGTTGACAGGAGCATTGATAGAATCAATATTTATTACTAAAGGTCCATTACATGATGGTGCTGTGATAGTAAAAGGTGACAGAGTAATTGCAGCGGGTTGTTTTTTGCCTTTATCACAAAATCAAAATATTTCCAAATTGCTTGGTACAAGGCATAGGGCAGCCATAGGTGTAACAGAGAATAGCAATGCCGTTACTATAATATGTAGTGAGGAGACAGGGGTAATAAGTGTAGCTAAAGATGGTATACTCAAATCATACTATGATGGTATAATGTTGCAAGATGTATTAGAACAAGTGTTGGGATTAAAAGTAAATAAAGCAACCAAAATTAATAATACTATGTCTAATATATAGTATTAAAAAATTATTTGTTTTTACTATAAAATTTTATATTTATTTAGGGGAAAATAAACATGTCTACAAATTCAAACACACCTACTAATTTGCCTGTGCCAATACAGACACTAGAAAAAGTCAAAGTTGAAAAAGAAAACAGGTTTGCCAAATTTTGGAAAAACACATTTAGCAATAATATTGTACTTAAATTGTCATCTATAGCTATATCAACATGTTTGTGGGTTTTGTATGTGGCTTTCTTGTAAATTACAAAAGTAGTGTAAAAATAGAGTAGATTAATATTAAAAGAAGAATACACATAAATAAAATCAACCTTAAAGCATTCGGGTTTTTTGAGGATTCCCCAATAGCTTTTTTGGTTCTTTTTGGAGTCAAAAAAGAATAACTCTAGTTTTGTTGATAGTTTGTATTGCATTGTAATAACTGTTCGTTGTACACTCTCATTGCAAACAATACTTTCAATTTATGATGAAAAAACAACTGTAACAGTTGTTTTTTTTTTGCATAGTATGGTTGAGAGGTGTGTTGCACATATGATAAAGGTTTGCAAGTTTGGTGGAACTGCAATGGCACAGGCTGAAAGTATTAAGAGAGTTGCAGATATTGTTGTTGCAGATGATACTAGAATTGGAATAGTATTGTCAGCTCCTGGCAAAAGGCATGAATATGATACTAAAGTTACTGATTTGCTTTATAGAGCGTTTGCCGAACCACGAGTTTGGAATGATATTAGGGAGAGATTTGTAGATATTATTGTTGGTTTGGACATAGATTTTGATATTGATAAGGAATTTAATCAAATTTTTTTAGATATCAATAATGGTATCAATTCTCATTATATTGTCAGTCGTGGAGAGTATTTGATTGGCAAGATATTTGCCAAATATATAGGATTTGAGTTTGTAGATGCTAAAGAAATAATAATGTTAGATCATAATGGCAACATAGATTTGGTAGCTACAAGAAGACAATCAAAAGTCTTACTTAATCAATATATGCATTACTTGTCATCTAATATATCTAGTAGCAATTTGTCTAAGCATAAGGGTTTTGTATTGCCAGGATTTTATGGTGCATGCAACAATCAAATATGTCTATTAGGGCGTGGGGGCAGTGATATTAGTGGAGCTATACTAAGCAATATTTTAACTGCTAAAGTATATGAAAATTGGACTGATGTAGATGGTTTTTTTGCTTTTGACCCTAGATTTGGCAATAGTAATCTCAATGCCACAATATCTTATCGTCAAGCTATAGATTTAAGTCAGTTTGGAGCTACAGTATTGCACCCTGACAGCTGTGTAGTTGCTAGTATTGATGAAACTCCAATAATAATCAAAAACACCTTTGCCCCAACAAATTGTGGTACAAAGGTTGTAAAACACAACTATTGCAAAAAAAGCAAATTGGTAGGTGTTGGTGGGATAAAGTTTAACAAAATATTGCAAGTAACCAAACCTGACAATATTGGACACCCATTGTCTAGAGATTTGCTTTGGGCTTTGCATAAGTCAGATATTGAAGTCAATAACTTGGTTGTAAATGACAATAATGCATACCTACATTTAACCAACAATACATCTACAAAAGATATAAATATATTCAAAAAGGCACTAAAGAATATTAATTCAAATTATGTTGTCGCTAGCAGGAAATTGTCACTTATTAAGTTGGTAGGTAGAGATATAGTAGACAAGGCATTGAGTATTCTTCGTCTAAGAGATATTAAGGTAGTGTACAGTATGGTTGCTCAAGATAGTACTCTTTTGGGAGTATATACAAAGGATTTTGACAAATCTATAAAAGTATTGTATAGTAGCTTTGCATAGGAGTGTACAAATATAGTACATTAGATGGAAAGGAAAACACCTAATTGAATAAAATCAACCTTAAAGCATTTGTGGGTTTGGGGGACTTTGCAACTCTTCAAAATTTTTTTGCTTTTTTTGGTGTCAAAAAATGATATTGTTGATTTTGTTTAATGTTTGTATATATTGTTAATAACCGCTAGTTGTACACATTCCTCTATGCAATAATTAACAAATTTATTTGACTTTTTAGCTATTTTGTTATATCATACCCATAATGAGTGATGGGTTGAGAAGATTTACTGCATGGGTAGCGTTGTTCTTTATGACGGTATTCACGGTAGTATTTATTATTGTTTTGGCAATGCCTGACATATTGCAAGGTAGACTTGTATGGTTGGCAGTTTTTTGCTTTGTTGTAGGATTGTTGTTGTTTGTGTTGATAAAGATGGACAACAACAATAGAGCACGAGAGCAAATGCATGATAGTCAAGATGACAATTTGGATTAGTTTGTTGTTATAAAATTTGTACAAAGTATAGTTATAGTCTATATTCATAGTTTAATATTATATAACAAAATCATGTTTGTTTGGCAAAACCTAGTTTGCATGCCAATGCTAATATCAATGCAATACCTGCAAATGTGAGATAGTATGTGGGATTGCCAAAGAAATAAGAATATACAATAAATACAAACGATAGCATTAAGTATTTTTTTGCATTTTTGGGTGAGAGTGCTAGAGCTATCATAGACAATTTGGATATCTTTGTAGCCTTTTTGAGTTTTGTATTTATGTCTGGAAATGTTCCAAATGCTTTGAGCATTTTGTATGTTTGAGTGTCATTATAAATATCTATTTCTATGTCGGGTAGATGTGATATTAGTTTTTTGATATTTGAACTTTCTCCGCTAGATGTGAGTATCAACATTTTGTCAGCTCCTATATTGTTTGCTTTGGCAAAAAATTGGCACAATTGAGTTTCGCTCAAGTATTCGGGATTTATAGACAAAAATACAACGGTGCTAATTCCATTATGTTTTATAGATACAAAGTCATCTACAATGATTGTATTTTCAAATTTTTTTAAAAACACTTTTTCAAAAAAATCTAGGTTGACTTGTGGCATATTCAACATTAGTTGATTGATACATTCTTGCATATGTGATATTTGGTCTTGGTTGAGTTGCCCTATCTTTTTGCTTTTATTTTTGAGCTTAACTATAGAATAAACGCACAGAGTTGCAAGAGTTGATATATATATGCTAGTCCATAGTTGAATTTTGCAATATCTAGCCCAAATAAAGCTGATACAAAATACTGCCAAATTGGCAAAGAAGAAGTCAATTGATTTTGAAAGTGAAAAGCTTTTTGTTAATTTCATATGTACAATTTTTGTTGACTTAGAAAGTATCCTTTGTTTATTTTAATAAAAACTTATTTCAGTATTATTGACAATATTATTAAACAACAAACCTACTAAATGAGCAAATCAATAACTACCAAAATTCTACTTCCTACTGATGATAATATAAAACTGTGTGCTGATGCTATAGTTGATGGAAAAGTAGTTGCATTTGCAACTGAGACAGTGTATGGATTGGGAGCCAATATTTGGAATGATAGGGCTTTAGAAAATATATTTGAAATAAAGAATAGACCTGTAGACAATCCTTTGATTGTTCATATATATGATATTTTGCAAATAGAAAGATTTGCATTTGGATTGAGTGAGAATGTGTTGACATTAGCACAAGCTTTTTGGCCAGGACCACTTACTATGGTTTTTAAAAAAAATAGTAATGTATCCAAAATTGTGACAGCAGGTAGTAATACTGTTGCTGTGAGAATGCCAAATTCAAAAACAGCACTATCTTTGTTGAAATTTTGTGATATTCCCGTGGCAGCACCTAGTGCTAATTTGTCTACTAGACCTAGTCCAACCAAAGCCAAACATGTCTACTATGATTTGCAAGGTAAAATAGAATATATTTTAGAAGATGATATAGCTTGTAAAATAGGTATAGAATCCACTGTATTGGATATGAGTACGGACAAGCCATGTATACTTAGGCATGGAGCGATTACGGCACAACAAATATCTAATATATTGGATATTTCGGTAGATGAACTCAATAGCCATTCGTCTACTCCAAGTCCAGGTACAAGATATAGACACTATGCCCCTAGAATCCCATTAGAATATTTGCATTATCAATTTGATTTTAATAAATTAAAACAAATATATTTTAAAAACAAATGCGTTATATTGTGCGAGAAATCGGTATATGATATATTAGTAAACAATTATGCCGTTGTCAATATGGGAGATAGTTGGCAATATGCTGCTCAACTATATGACACTTTGCGTACTGTTGAGAATATTTATGAGTGTATAATAGCAATAGGTGTCAACCCACAAGGCATAGGACAAGCTCTAAACAATAGATTGCAAAAGGCATCTAGTGGATTGATACATTGAGTATATACTTATAAACCAAAGATTATGGTCAAAAACACCAAAAATCCAACCAAAGCCTCAATCTTGTTTGTGTGTACGGGCAATACATGTAGGTCACCTATGGCACAATTTATTTTTGCTAAGTACGCTAGTGGGAGAGATGAATTGGATGTCACTACGGCAAGTAGTGGTATTTATGCTAAGAATGGTACTTCAATGTCTAATAATGCCAAATTGGCTTTGCAAATGTTGGACAAAGATGCTAAGCAAAATACAAAACTCTCAAAATTTGGTTCAACATTGTTTAAGCAAGAATATGTTGACAAATATGATTTGATTGTGTGTATGACGCAAGGTCACAGGATAGCAATAGGTGAATTTGACAATGTAGTTTTGATGAGTCAAATTAGTGGTGGCAAAGATGTTATAGACCCTTATGGTGGCTCTTTAGAAGAATATTTGAGTGTAGCAAAATATATAGAGTATGCTTGTCCAGATATCTATGAAAAACTAAAGTGCATAGTAATACCAAATAATTGAGATAAAGTTATTATTGAATAATTGTTTTTTATATTAAGATTTGGACAACAAAATTGAGGCATAAATTTGTATATGCAACCACAAGAAAGACCTGAATTAAATAAATTGTTATTTATTATATTGTTGCTATGCATTATTGTGCCTGGACTAATATATCAATATATTGTGCAACAAAAGCAATTACAGTGGGATAGAGAGCAAGCTGATTTGTTGTTAAAGAGACAGAAAGAAGAGCAAGAATTCAAATTATTATCTTCGGTTACAAGTCCAGAAAGATGTACAGAATTAGAAAAAAGATTGCTTTTAAAGTTGCTTACAAATGGCTTTAGACCAGAAGAAATCTATTTTGATATCTATTTTGAAGACAATTTGGAGAGATTTAAGCGAGTTCAATTGGTATTGACAACTTCGGTTGGATTGATAGTAGTATGGTTGCAAGTTTGTAGTGGATTGGTATATGCTAAAAAACATAGAGATGTATGGGTGCAAAAGCAAGATACAGGTGAAATGGTAAAGATACTAAACCCTATCAAACACAATCAAGATTGCATAGATACAGTTATCAATAATTTGGTAGTTAGTGATTTGCCCAAATCACTAAAGTATCAAGAAACTAAAGTTTATAGTGTAGTAGCTTTGTGTGGAGATTTTGAAGTTGATGGTATAAAACTAGACCAAGATATGGATAATCAAAACCCAACACCAGATACCCCGCCTGTTGAACAAACAGATTTTTTGATTAGAGATTGGCAAGTATTAGAAGCTTTGCAATTTATTACACATAATCACGAACCATCTACAATAGAACACGATAAATTGGTACACACAATATTGCAACAAGCAAAAGATAACGGCAAAGAGCAAGAGATAGTGTTGGATCACCTAAAACAAACTCATGACAATTTTCACAAATATTTGGTTAAGTAGAGTTTGATTGATTATATGAAATACTATACATGTATTTGAAAATATGTTATACTAAATTCCAAAAGGAATAGTGTAAAAAATCCACTGATGAAGTACAATTTTTTAGTTAATGCTAATTGCAAGAATGTAGACAAAACTGTAAAAAAATTGAGTGAGTATTTGGACAGTCTAAGTATTGCATATTCTTTTGATTACTCTCAGTATCATGGTCATTTGGGTGAGTTGGCTAAAAAATTAGAGATACAATGTGTAAGCAATATAGTAGTTATGGGAGGAGATGGGAGTATCAATGAAGTTCTCAATGGACTTTTAGATCCATCTTCAATACCAATAGGTATTATTCCAATAGGTACGGGCAATGACTTTGCAAAAAGTGTTAAAATTAGCAAAGATCCAATTGTAGCAATGCGAGGGATTTTGAATGGAAATATACAATCTGTTGATTATTTTACTAGTTTAGATCGCAGGGCTATTAATACTGTAAGTATAGGTATAGATATTCAAGTATTGACTAGATATAACAAAAAGAAAAGAAAAAATAAATTGTCATACTATAATGCTTTACTCAAGTCTTTGATTTCTTATAGATGCAAGAAAATGCAATTTGTAGTAGATGGCTTTATTTTATCGCCTGATAGATACTTTGTTGCAGTTGCAGCTAATGGTAAATATTTTGGTGGAAACATGAAAATAAGTCCCAATAGTAGTCTACATGATGGCAAAATTCACTTTGTGGCTATAAAGAAGTTGCCATTTTACAAAATACCTCTAGCTTTGATAGGTATGATTAGAGGTAAGCATATACGAAAAAAGTACACTCAAGAGATTCCCTGCAATACTGTTCAGTGCAATATAGAAGACAATTCTAATAGCTTTCAAACAGTCAACTATGATGGAGAGCTTTTGGATAATAGTTTGTTTGATATAAGGGTGGTTCAAGGCGGTGTTAGGATATACTTGCCTGTTGTGTGAGTTTTTTGTAATTAAGTTTGATATTGTTAATATAATGGAGATAAAAATGTTATTAATTAAAAATGCTACTATTAATACTATAGAAGATAAAGAGCCTATAAATGATGGATATATATTGCTTAAAGAAAATAAGATATTTCAAGTAGGCAAGATGTCTGATTTTGATTTAAAATCATACGAAAAAAAAGTTTCTCATACTATAGATGCTCTAGGCAAGCAGGTTTATCCGGGGTTTATAGATGCACATACACATTTGGGTATTGCTAATGTAGGATTGAGATGGGAGGGAGCGGATTACAATGAGATAAGTGATCCTGTTACTCCTCAAATGAGAACTGTAGATGGCATATATGGTTTTGATGATTCTTTTCGTGATACCATGATAGGAGGTGTGACTACTGTGGTAGTTTGTCCAGGTTCTGCTAATGTAGTTGGTGGAGTTGTTTGTGCAATCAAGACAGGTGGGAGCAATATTGTAGATGAGATGATAGTAGATGCCAATTTGGCAATGAAGTGTGCATTTGGTGAAAATCCAAAGAATGTATTTGGACAATCTCAAAAGAAAGCTCCTTTTACTCGTATGGCGACCGCATCACTTTTGAGAGAAATTTTGATTAAGACTAAAGAGTATGACAATAAACTAAAAAATGCAACCAAAGATAAACCAGTGGATATCAATATTAAGTATGAAGCTATGTTGCCCGTAGTTAGGAGAGAAATCCCAATTCATATTCATTGCCACAGAGCAGATGATATATGTACCGCCATAAGAATAGGTAAGGAGTTTGATTTAAGATTGGTATTAGTACATGCAACTGAGGCTTCTTTGGTAGCACAACACATCAAATCAAGTGGGTATCCTGCAATTATTGGTCCAACAATGACTCACAAATCTAAACCTGAAGTGAAGAATAAGGGTTTTGGTACACTTAAGTCACTATTGGATATAGGTGTTTTGGCATGTTGTACCACAGATCATCCCGTAATACCATTGCAACACATCAATATTTGTGCTGCTTTGACTAGTCAAGCTGGTTTGGATAAGTATCAAGCTCTAAAGGCAATAACTATATATGCCGCTGAAATAATTGGCTTGCAAGATAGATTGGGTTCTATCAAAGTAGGAAAGGATGCAGATTTGGTTTTGTGGGATGGACATCCATTTGATGCTACTGCCAAGGCAACTAATGTCATTATCAATGGAAAAGTTGTATATTAAGTTGTTTTGATTTTATATTGAGTTAAATAAGTTTCAGTAGTGTATAAATGGGTACATTAATATGGGAAGAAGTAATATTAAAATAAAATTAACCATAAATCGTTCGGGTGGTTGTGGGTATTAAAAATCTTCACAAGAGCTTTTGGGTTTTTTGGCGTCAAAAAATAATAATGTTGGTTTTGCTGAATGCTCTAGCTTATTATTAACAACCACTAGTTGTACACTCTATAAGTTTCTAATTAATGTACTAATCAAGTACTAATTGGAGACTTATTTTGCTTTTAATGGTATAATTAAGTGCAATATTTCTTAAACTAACTTAATGAGAAGACGCACTTACAAGCTTTTGGCGTTGGTATTTACTGTGGCTACATTGCTGTTGGTTGTAGCATATACACAGTTGCCCTTGCAATATATAGACAATTTGCCAGATTATGTAGAGATTTCGTGGGGTGATATAGATAGTCTAGATGCCAAAAATCTCACATTTGAAGTAGATATAGCTCAACCTACAAGTATTGATGGTGATGCTCAAGGATATATCAATGTCAAGGCATTTAGATTTTTTCCACTTAAAAAAGTCAAAGTCAAGGTAGAGTCAAATCGCAAGGTATATAGTGGTGGACAACCTATTGGATTGATGTTAAATAGTAATGGAGTGATGATTGTAGGAAGTGGAAATATCCAAACTATTCAAGGTGTAAAGGGGAGTGTAGATTTAAAAAAGGGTGATATAATTAAAAAAATAAATAGTACTCACATACTCAAGCCTAAGGATATTGCAGATTTTTTTAAAAAACATGATGGCAAACCTATAGAGTTGACAATAGATAGAAATGGCAAATCATTGACATTCAAAACTCAACCTCTATATGATGAGATTAACAAGGAGTATAAATTGGGAGTGTGGATTAAGGATAGTATTACGGGTTTGGGGACTGTTAGTTATGTGAGACTTGATGGTAGATTTGGTGCTTTGGGGCATCCCGTTGTAGATAGTGATACCAATTTGATGTTTCCAATTTATAGTGGACAAGTATATGATGCAAAGGTAGTAGGAGTAGAAAAAGGACAATCAGGCAAGGCAGGTGCTTTGAAAGGTACATTTAATAGTTATGACAAGTGTATAGGTAGTGTGCATGACAATAATAAGTATGGTATTTTTGGAAAACTTGATATTTATTCACAAGATAAAATGCTTCCTATAGGAAGTCGCTTATCTGTTAAACCAGGAAAGGCAAAAATCATAAGTACAGTCAATAGTAAGTGTGAAGAGTATGATATAGAAATAATAAAAACACATAGTCAAAAAAAGAAATCAGACAAAAGTATGGTAATCAAAGTCACAGATGCTCGCTTGCTAGAAACTACAGGTGGTATTGTGCAAGGTATGAGCGGGAGTCCAATACTACAAGATGGAAAAGTTGTTGGCGCAATTACACATGTATTTGTCAATGACCCAACTAGAGGATATGGTATTTATTTGGATTGGATGATAGATAATTAAATATAGTTAAAAAATATTTAAGAGTTTTAGATTTATTTTATCTACTGCTCTTTTGTTTTTATAGTATTTACGATTAACTATAGTGATTAAGATGATAGAAAAATAATTATCAACATATTGACAATACAACAAATACTTGAAAAAAACTATTTGCAAACAACTTACTTTTTTTCTTGTACTTGACTTTTCAATTTAGGTGATATAATATATACACAATATGTTTAATAGAAGGCTTTATAAATATAGCTTTGGCATACTCTTATTTTTGCCTTTGATATCTATTATTGTCAAGGCAATTTTGGGGGTAGATGGCAAGTATATTGTTGTAGATGCTGTAGTGTTTGGTCAAGCTTTTATTGTGTTTGTAGGTTGTTGGATTGTTGTGTACAAGCGTAGAAATTTGGTAAAAAGGATTAACGAATCTGTAATTCCATATATACTTACTAGTCTATTGATTGCTACCCAAAGCATAAGATTTGTTTATTATCTTGACAGGAATTTTGTCAACAAATGGGTATTTTTTGTATTTGAAGAAGGTTTTAGTATTCAACTTTCATTGTTATATTTGTGCATGTTGGCTATTTTGTCTATGCAAAGTGTAATTATATTTACACAAATTTTGTATAGAAGAAAACCAATAACTACAATTTATTTACCTAAGTCTTATCAATCTATGGTTGCTTTGGCACTGTTTAATGTAGCTGTTGTTGGTTTATTGTTGATTATCAAAGCAATATTGGGTAACAACCAAGGCAAAGTTATGGATTCTATTTATTTGGTTTGTGCATCTAGCTTGTATTTCTTTATACTATTTTTGCACTTTGTGTTAAATAGATTCAAATTTGCTAAACATGTATTCAAGCAAAGCTTGTTGATTATTATTGTGCAAACTAGTTTGCTGTGGATAATTTTATTGTTTTTGTCACTTGATTTTGTTGGTACAGTTTTGCAATACCTATTATTGGGTATTGTCAACATAGTTGCTCTTGTGTGGTTTTACAAATGTTCAAAAGTCAAACCTGATGTCCTAGAGATATTTGAATGATTGTAAAAAGTGGCAAATTGAATAGCTATGAATGATTTAATTATATTAGATTTGTTTGTATTGAATAATAGACAATTAAAACTCTTTGCAAACAACATTGGTTATGGCATATAGTCATAAAATATATCTTGACAAAATATACTAAAATATGAGTTTATTTTTGATAAACAAGCAGGGTATATTAGGTGATGTCAAATATCATATGGCAGACAACCGCAAAAAATATATTTTTGCGGTTGTCTTATTGTGTGTGGCTTTTGGATTTGGAATGTCAAAAGGATTGAGTGTGTTAAATCCTATATCAGCTTTATATCAGTACAATCAACCTTATTATGATATGATAAATCTAATTGGTAGAGATAGTTATGTATTGTCACAAATATTATCCCACTTGATGAGTATGTTGCTTATTTATGCTTGTTGTTTGCTTTATTTTTTATCTCCACTTTGTATAGCAATATTGTGGAGTAGAGCTTATAATATTGGTATTATGATTTCTTTACTATTTAGAATACATGGTATTGGAGCAATATTGGTATGTTTTATAGCTATTATTCCATTTTTTATTGTGTTGTATGTATTGCTTGCAAGTTATACAGTTTATCTTATCAATACATCTAAAGAATGTTACAATTATGGTCAATCTAAGTGGCTTTTTTTTGAAATAAAGTACATGTGGAGCAAGATACTGTACTTTGCTTTGTGTATTTGTATTGTATGTGGCATTGGTGGAGTTTTTGTTATGTGGCTTGGTAGTGGTCCTATATAGGTATTATTTTATACATTTACAAATTTTGACAAGTTGTATCAATAATATATTGAATTATATTTAATTTGCAATATGTTATAATATGTAAATGGAAATAATAAGTGTAGTAGTAGGTTTGGTATCTACTGTTTTGGTTGTATTTAATCTAGTTATTTTATTTGCTCGTACAAAGACAAATGCAAATAGTGATGTAGAATATTCTCTAGAAAAGCTATTGCAAAAATTTGAACAGTTCAAGCAAAGTACAGATGAGAAGTTTCTAAATTTAGATAGAAAGCAATTTGATAGTTTTGCCACTATAAACAAGAGCATAAGTGACCAACTATCTATAAACAAGCAAGAATTTTCTAGTTGGCTATCTGAGTTTAAAAAAGAAATTCAAGAAATAAATCAACGAAATCAACTCACTATAGAAGCCAAGTTGGATAAATTGCAGGGAGATTCTGTACAAAATAATGAAAAAGTAAATAGTATATTAGAACAAAAAATTCAAAGCTTGCAAGAAAGCAATGAGAAAAAATTGGAATCAATCAATACTCAAACAAGTCAAGCACTTACAAGCTACAAAAAAGAGATAAACGATAGGTTAGATGCTTTTTCTATACATGTGTACACAAGGTTGGATAATAATTCTAATACAACCAATGACAACTTAGAAAAGTTTGGTAAGATGTTGGACGCAAGATTAATAGCTATGCAAAGAGGAAGTAGAGAAGATAGTGAGAAAGTAAATAGTATATTGGAACAAAAAATTCAAAGCTTGCAAGAAAGCAATGAGAAGAAGCTAGAACAAATGCAAGCAGTAGTAGATGAAAAGTTGCAAAAAACATTGGAGACTAGACTACAACAATCCTTTGAAACTGTAGGTAAACAACTAGAAAGTGTACATCAAGGTCTTGGTGAAGTCAAGACTCTTGCTGATGATACTAAGAGTCTCAAAAATGCATTGATAAATGTCAAAGATAGAGGGTCTTTTGGTGAATTGAGATTGGAGCAATTGCTATCTGATATATTGTCACCTAGCCAATATTTTACCGAAATTGAAATTGAAAATGGTAAGAGGGTAGAGTTTGCTATCAAAATGCCAAACAAAACAGGAGATGATTATGTTCTGTTGCCTATAGATTCTAAGTTTCCGCAAGAAGATTACAACAGGCTTATTGATGCTCAAGACAATCAGTCAGCAGATGTAGCACGCAAAGCATTGTACTCTACAGTTAGGAGTTTCGCAAAAGATATCAATACAAAATATATTGTACCACCTAAGACAACAGATTTTGCATTTTTGTATTTGCCTACCGAAGGGTTGTTTGCAGAGATTCATCGTGATTATTCATTAGTTAATGAGTTGAGAGAAAAATACAGTGTACAACTAGCATCACCATCTACTATGTCTGTATTGCTCAACACTATTCTTCACGGATTCAAAACTATGGCTATAGAGCAAAAGTCTGTAGAAATAGGCAAAACACTTAGTGCTGTAAAGACAGAGTTTGGAAAATTTGCTGGCGTACTAGACAAAGCTCATAGACAAATTGAAACCGCAGGCAATACACTAAAAGAGCTTACCATAACTCGCACTAATGCAATTAATAAAAAACTCAAGTCTGTAGCCACATTGGATGATTTTTCTGCCAATGCATTGCTGAATACAAGTGAGAATGCTGAATATATAGAAGAAGATAGTGTAGTTTGATGTATTGTTTAAAGTTGATATTCTTAAAATGATAGTAAAAATAAAATAATTTAACTAATTTATTGATATTTTCAACACAAAATTAAATATAAAAGTAGCCTATTGTAAATATACAATAGGCTACTTTGGGTTTAAAATCTAAGCTAAATAAAATTAATTATTGTATTTTAATATTTTAGTCTACAATAGCTCTATAGTTGTAAAGTAATCGTACCAATTGGTAGACATCTACCCATATTTCTTTTGGTCCTTTTTCTTGACTTGGGTCAAATATTATTTGTAGTCCCAAATGTAGATGTGGTTTTGCATTTTTTATTGTAGAGCCTTCCTTTCCATAGCCTGTATTGCCCAAAAAACCTATTAGCTGTCCTGCTGTGACTGTGTCACCTTTTTTAAGTTCTTTTGGATATGGATTTTTGTTGCGTAAGTGTGCGTAATAATAGTATCTTTTAGTGTCATGACTTCTTATTCCTATACGCCATCCACCAAACCTATTCCAACCAAGTTCTTGAATAGTCCCCCCTTCTATTGCCATTATTGGTGTACCTATATTTCCAAATAGATCATTGCCTAAATGTAGTCTCTTATATCCAAAGATTCTAGAGTTGCCAAAGTCATCAAAATTGTTGTACCAATATCCTTTGGTTATTGGGTGATAACCTATTATTCCAAAATGCTTTAATCCTGTATCATCATCATTTATATACCCTACAATACCACCCAAAACAGCTTTGTTGCTCTCTACAAAATATTTAAAGTTTTTATTGTCTTTATAATTTTCTATAGGATTTATCCCCTTTTCTAGTTTTGTTTTTAAAGTTTTTAAGACTTTATTGTCACTAAATCTTTCAAATTTATTTCCATTTTGTATAGATAAGTAGGATAATATGTCATAGAAGTCAGCTTTGGTATACTCTGGTTCGTTATCTAAATGATTGACCAAAGCTATAGTTTTGTGAATAGTCTCAGCACTAGCATTGAAGTCTATCCATTTGATAAAGTCATTTTTGGGTTCTGTGCTAGCAAATTTTATATACTGTTTTGTAGGATAAATTGCAATTAAGCAACTAAGTACAATCAAAGCACAACAAGCAAGTCTAAAGTATACACGGTTTTTCATTTATATATTATTTGTTAGTTAGTTTGTTTAAATTCATAAAGTTTATGTTGGTTGATATATCTATATACATGTTTCTCAAAAGTATATTGCTAATAAGCAAACATTATTCATTGTTTTAAAAATAATTATTATATATTACAATTTATAATCAAATATACTTTATTTTTGACTTGCAACTTTATCATTATTTTTGTTGTTACAGTAGTTATAATGCCTAGTAAAACTTACCCATCATCACATTTCTTCATCAAAAAAGAGTACAAAAGTAGTTGACAAAACTATCTGCAGATAGTAAACTATCTGCGAAAAACATCTTAGAAATAAATACAAAAGCTCGTAGTAAGGGGGGGGGATGAGTGAAATATTGAAGAGATGAGTAAAGGCAAAGCCAAGGGTACATATATAAGTGAAGACAATAGAATAAACAAGAAATAAGATATAGTATATATACAG
>Ga0268261_10000089_pt1 | contig 55785 bp, 56 predicted proteins | sample TergutNc150P1_FD_190353 | JGI IMG/M metagenome (GOLD analysis project Ga0268261, IMG submission 190353) | Nasutitermes corniger P1 segment gut microbial community from laboratory colony in Florida, USA - Nc150 P1 (SPAdes) (version 2) | ecosystem: Host-associated > Arthropoda: Insects >... | reverse complement strand
GAGGGGGGGGGGCTGAACTCGAGGTGTCAACGAGTGGCAACCGGGCATGCCTACTAGCGCGACTCGTAAAAGTACTTCCGGAACTCACCCCGCAAGGATAGTACAACGATTAAACAAAACGAAAAAGTGTCAGTCTGCCCGATGCGAACGCGCCACCTAAAGATAGCTGAACACGATTACTCGCTGGCTATCCTTCGAAGGTGGTGAGGAGCGGCGGCTCTCGCCCTTCGAGGAACTTGGTGAGGTGCTGAGTAAGTTGCTCTTTCCACCAAGGCCAGTCATGAGTCGCAGATTCGCCCCAAATGTCCACCCAAGCTGGGATTTCCTGCTCGGCTAAGACATGGAATAAAGCCTCGGTATCGTCGAGCATATCTTGTTCCCCATCGCCCTGACCGACGCAGAAAACCATGTGCGCATTGCGATAAGCCCAACGTTTCCCCTCAGGGATATCGTCATTGAGGAATTCCAAAGCAGAGTTTGCCTTAATCAAATCCAAATCAGGTTCACCCAGGAAATGATTAAGCGAATAAATCCCGCTCATCGCAATAACCCCAGCTAACCCCTCCGGGTAGCGCAAAAAGTAGTTACCCGAATGGTAACCACCCATAGAGCAACCAGTAAGCACTGGCTTCTGACCAGTTTGATCACCCAGCAATGGGAAAAACTCATCGTGCAAGCAATTCATATACGCTTCATAAGTGTTTATGGCATCGCCGCGTTGCAGAAAGCTGCCGGGCAGCGGGAAGAAGGTGTCATTATCGTAGGTGTCCACGGTCCAGACCTGGATCGCCCCGGCCTCAATGAAGTCCGAGAGCGCCTCGATCATGCCGAAGTCTTCCCACTGGGTGTAATGCGCCTCTGAGGTTGGGAAAGCTACTAACGGCACGCCTTGTTCCCCGTACCGCTTGTACAGCAAACCTTGGCCCAGATGTTCGCTTTTCAGTTCATGCTCGGTGACCGGAAATGGCCACTCCCGCTCTTCATTAAGCACCACATCGGGGTGAGGTGCCTTTTTGAGCTTCTTCGGCTGCGGCTTTTCGGGTACGGGCCGATTAATCCCGGCCTTGCCCGCGTGTACCGCCGCACCCTCGCGCTTGATCGATCTGTGTTTACCCATAAAAAGTACTACGCCCGTGCCTGGATATAGTTGGCGATTTCGAGGGCCTCATCGTACGACTTAGCCTTCGCGATGTAAGCCTCATCCCCCGCCGCGGCAGCCAGCACACGCTCAACTAGCTTGTGCATCGCCAGGCGCGGACCAAGGTAATCAGCAATCTGCTGACCATCGTGTTGATAGTGGTTGAACCACTTGCGGCTCGCGTAGGGCGCAAAGAACTTCTCCGGCCCATCCCACGGCTGCTCGGCACCGGCCACCACGGCCGCCCAGCGCTGGTAAACATCGGTGGAGAGTGCGAAGTTGTAACCATCGGTCATCCACGCTCCCGGCGGACGCAGATTAATTTCTAGCCCGACGACCTTGCCGTTATCCCGCCGCTTAAATAATTCAATGTGGAAATAACGCTCGCGCAAGTTATAAGCTTTTACAATTGCCATACCAGCCGCGCGGATATCCTCGGGCACATAAGGCAGGCAGACATAGTAAGCGTTACCGCCAGTATTAACTACCTCCATAATGGATTGGTCAACTTGGCAGCTGCTTTCAAAGATGATGTTGCCGTCAGCATCAACGATGCCGTCATAAGAAATAATGATGGCATCCATAAACTGTTCAACCACTACCGGGCCAGTTTGATCCGGTAACTTATGGAAAACATCGGTCAATTCCCACTCGTTGTTGACCCGATAAGTTGCAGTTGCCCCGGAACCTGAGTCTGGCTTAACTACCAGCGGGTATTCGGTGCCTCGGGCGAAAGTCAAAGCCTCATCCAAGGAATTAACTACGGTACCTTGAATTGTGGCCACGCCAGCCGCTTTGAATACATCTTTCATCTTGGACTTGCGGCGCACATTCTCGATGAAATCTGGCTTCGGGCCGGCAATGTTGAAATCTTGACGAATATCAGACTCTAATTCCAGCCAATGCTCATTTAGCGACTCAAACCGGTCAATCTTGCCGTATTTATGCGTAAAGAACCCAACTGCTCTCAATATCTCATCGTAATTATCCATCGAGTCAATGCGGTAATACTCGGTGAGGGTATCTTTGAGATCCTGCGGCAAAGTGTCGTACGGATCGTTCCCGATGCCTAGCACGTTCACCTGTGGATAGCGCCCCAAAGCCACAGCGAATGGAGTCACCCAACTGGGGAATTGCGGGGAGAAAAAGACCACATTGTGCGCCGGAGGCAACGCCACACCATGCGGATGGATGTGGGGTGCCGGACTATCCTTTACCGGGTCAGACTGGCTCGGTGCAGGCTCTGGCGACACATGCAGCTCGGCAGTTGCCGAGCGCTCAGCCGGAGCCGCGGTAGCAGATGGCACCTCGGCAGCTAAGGAAACGGAATCCACCAACTGAGTGGAAGCCGTGATGCTGTGGGCATTGACCTCAATAATAGGGGCGGCAGCGGCGGCCTCGTCTAAGTGAAGCACCTCTTCATCGGGCACCCTACCAACGATTACCGGCTTGTTGACATTAGCGGACATAGCAGAACCTTACAACGCTCACCGGACAAGCGTGAAGTTAGGCTATTCGCCGAGGCGGGTCCTTTGGCGCATTGCTCGCTGTGCCTCCCGCGCATCTTGGGCCTCACGCAGCGCATATCGCTTGTCATATTCTTTCTTGCCCTTAGCTAATGCGATTTCGACTTTCGCCCGGCCATCCAGAAAATAAAGTGAAAGCGGTACCACGGTATGGCCCTTTTCAGCCATTTTGTGTGACAGTTTTAATATCTCTAACTTATGCAATAGCAGTTTACGGCGCCGCCTCGGTGCGTGATTATTCCAAGTTCCCTGGAAATACTCGGGAATGTGAACGCCCTCTAAATAAGCCTCGCCGCGGTCAATCGTCACCCAGCCGTCAGTTAATGAAGCGCGGCCCATCCTTAATGCCTTGACTTCGGTGCCCGATAACACCAGTCCCGCTTCGAAAACATCTTCAATTAAATAATCGTGCCTGGCTTTTTTGTTATTCGCGACAATCTGCCTTACCGGCCCAGCCGGTTTAGCTTTCGCTTTATTGTTTTGCTTCCAAGCCTCGGCAACTTGCTTGACCTGCCCCTTAACCACCGTGGCATCTTATCCCCAAAAGCGGTGGGACAGTAAATTCGATGCAACAGTATTTTCGAAACACCTGCGTGGTCTGGAACTATTTCAGGCGGGTCATGGGGTCCACATGCGAGCCGTTGACATAGACCTCAAAATGCAAATGGCAGCCGGTCGAGACCCCGCCGGTCATGCCGGAGTAACCGATAACTTGACCTTTGGAAACCCACTGGTTTTGGGCCACATTGTAGCCGCTGAGGTGCAGGTATCGGCTCATGATGTTGGCGCCGCCATCGTCCTTGCCATGATCAATCAGCACCATGTTGCCGCCCGTGCCATACCATTCGCGTTTCACCACGATGCCAGACTGCGAAGCATAAACCGGCACCCCACAAGCCGCTCGGAAATCAGTACCTGCATGCAAGCGGCTGATCTTCAAAGTGGGGTGGTAGCGCCACCCATAACTGCTGGTAACAGTGTGATTATCCGTGGGCCAACCGAGGAACCCGCCGAACGATGGGGTCGCAGCGGGAGGGACTGGTGGCGGGGACGCTTTCGGCTGCAAAGCCGCGCAGGTAGTAGCCGGGTCAACTGTGGTGACCGGAGTGGGAGTTGGTGCCGGAGTTACCGGCTCTTCGCTCTCCCCTGCCTCACTTGCGGGCGGCTCCGGGGCAACGGGTGCAGGTGCTGGGGCAACTTGGGCAGCGGCATCATTTGCTGCCTTAGCGTCAGCTAAACATTTCTCGTGGGCTTGCTTTGCTGCTTCATATTCCGCATCTTGCTTCTTTTGCCGGTCCAAAGCATCTTGCCGACGTTTCTCTTCAATTATCCGATCTCGTTCGGCTTGTTGCGCAGCTAATTCCTTAATGGTTTGAATCATTGCTTCTTGATCTGCCTTAGCATCTTCAAGTTCTTGCAATTCCTCATCACGTTGATCTTCAATTTCTTTAGCCAATTGACTTTGCTTGGCATAAAGATTAGCAATTTCATTTTGTCGATTAATTGCAGCCTGTTCCGCAGCTTGGCGTTGTTCAAACGCGATTTCCGCTTGGGACTTAAGTTCGGTGATTTGCGCCGCAATCGCATCTATCCGAGCTTCGGTATTGCGCGCGGCCGCATCGGAATCTTGGATGGCGGCCACGGTACGAGCTTGGGCCCGCGCCACGGCCGAGTTAATCGTAGTGTTGATAACGAACTCTGAAACCGACTGCGCGCCGGTAATCATCCCAACGATGGTTAATTGATCGCCCCTAGCGGCTTGCCGGGCCGAGGCTGCCATGTGACGATGTGCCTCTTTAGTTAGGCTCTGATTTTCGACCCGCAACTGCTGTACCGCGGACAATTCAGCTTCAGCATCGGCTAGCCGCTGGGCTAATTCGGCGACTTCCCGCTCGGCTGCCTGGCTGGCAGACTTGGCATCGGCCAGGGCTGCTTTGGCCACCGGAATTCGCACTTCCACATCGTGTAACGCTAAAACTGCTTTGGCCAGTTTCTCGTTTGTGCCTTCTAATTGCTTTTCGAGTTCTTTACGCTCGGCAGCTCGTTCGGCGAGTTCCCTTTCTGCTGCGGCTTTTTGATTATCCAGATCATCAGCATTGGCCATGCTTGATGCCGCAATTGGGCTAATTACCAATGCTGCACAAAGTAAAATACGAATACTTAATCTGGCTCTACGCATGTTTTACACCTACACCCGTGCATGTTTCGCGAGAGTCACAAAGGACGATGCAGCCGCCAAGACCAAGGCAATGCCTAACATTATCGGAGCGATAGCGAATAAATCATGGGCGCCGACATAAGCAATCCAATTAACCGATTGCCGCAGCCAACCGCTAATTACCAAGCGGATAAAGAACCATAATGCCCCCAACGCCAGCGCTGAGCCGAATAGCGAAGCTACCATGCCTTCCAGCAAGAAAGGTAATTGGATAACCCAATTAGAAGCCCCAACTAGTCGCATAATTGAAGTTTCTTTACGCCGGGAAACCGCAGAGAGCCGAATAGTGGTGGCAATTAACAGCGTGGCGGTGGCCAACATAACTACTGCCAGGCCTCCAGCCAACATTGAACCTCGGTTGAGCGCAATAAATAAGGGGCCGAAAACTGCCCGTTGATCAACTACATCTTCAACCCCTGGGCGACCCTTGATAACATCTGAAATGATCTCAAAATCCGCCGGGTCAGCGAGCTTTAAGCGCAATGAAGCTTGCATATCATCTTCGGTTAACTGCATCCCTTGATAACCACCGGGCGACCTGCGCTGGAATTCAGCTAAAGCCTCACCCTTGCTCTCGAAAACTACTGCTGAAACGCGAGTACCTAATTCAGTTTGAATGGTGTTTGTTAACTGAGTAATTTGGTCTTCAGTCGCTTCTCCCGCTGCACAAGCTGGAACTAACGAGTCTATCGGGCATAAGAATACGGACACTTCAACTAGGTCGTACCAATCGCCTTTGAGTAAACCAATTTGACGTTGAATCAAACCAGCCGCACCCACAAACGATAACGACACAAAAGTGACTAGGATAATCGAGGCTACCATTGAGCGATTACGCATTAAACCCTTGAAAACTTCGGCGAGGATATACCTAATTCGCATTATCTTGCCTCTCCGTTCACATTGTTAATGCTTACCGTTGCGACATATGGGCGCCGGGTTGGTTGCACCCCGTTGATAGCGGGGTTTTGCGCAATTAGTGGCGTCGGCGCAGTTTGGGGCCGCGCGGCTGCAGGTTGATAATCATGATTAACCGCTTGATACTGCGTCACCGAGTATGGTTCGGATTGGGTCGGAATAGGGCTTTCTTGTTCTGCACAGTATTGGCCCGAATATTGGTCGCGGGTGACCCTCCCGTTTTCCAGTTCAATTACTCGTTTCCGCATATCATCAACGATGCGGAAATCATGAGTGGCCATTACCACGGTTGTGCCGGTGCTATTGATGAGTTCTAAAACTCGCATAATGCCTAACGAAGTAATTGGGTCCAAGTTTCCAGTTGGTTCATCCGCTAATAGAATCATCGGGCGATTAACAAATGCCCGAGCAATTGCCACCCGTTGTTGCTCGCCACCTGAAAGTTCATGTGGGAAACGTTTCTCTTTGCCACCAAGACCCACCATTTGCAGAGTCTCTGGCACTGTAGTTTTGATGTAGTGCCGGGGCTTACCAATAACTTCTAAGGCGAAGGCTACGTTCTCATAAACGGTTTTAGAAGGTAGCAACCGAAAATCCTGAAATACTGTGCCAATCGTGCGGCGAAGTTGCGGAATTTTGCGGGAGCTATAGCTGCCGAGGTTGCGACCCGCTACGAAAATCCGACCACTAGTTGGGCGCTCTTCCCGCAACATCAGGCTGAGACACGTGGACTTCCCGGACCCAGATGCTCCCACCAGGAATACGAATTCCCCTCGCCCAATGTCGAAGCTGGCCCCGACTAAGGCTGGTTGGGCGCCGCGGGAGTAAACCTTGGAAACCTGCTCAAACCGAATCACACTCTTAGAATTACATAAAACGACAAGTCGGCGAACAAGCCGCGCCGCTTACAGAGTAGCCCACTTGTGCGCCATCTCACTAATTGTTTAGAAACTATACGCACCCTTATGGTCAAATATTCAGAATACCACGGACGAATTCGGCTATACCACCAGGTCTAAAGTCAAATCCGAAATATCCCGCAGCCGCTCCCCATCAATTAACACCCCGAGCATTACTTCGGCTTCATCGTTGCCACTTGCAGCTACGGCCGACATCAATTCGGGTAAGGCAAAATGGTAAACCATATCAATATCGCCAGTGCCTAGCGCCAATGATGCGAGCCTAGAAGGTGTGGGCTCCGCAGTAACTACTGAGATATGTGGGGTGCGTCCTTTACGATTTCGAATAATATTCAGAGCTTCAGAACGAGCATTTTGCGCGCGGTCTGACCGCAATGTCCATTTACACGAAACGATGGCGTGAACTATTTTCCGCTGCTGATTAAAGTTACGAATAATTGTGCGGGTTGCCACATCTTCATCAACCACCAGACGATTTTCGTTAATCAGGTCGTCGGATACCGGAGACCGTAGTACCAAAACATCAGGGCTTATCTCATACGAATTCCCAAGCACCGCTGCCAACGTGGAATTCTGTTTGATCGCAATCGCTAGCGCATCGAGGTGCACATAGGGCTCATACTGAGCAATCTGGTACTCTGACCGGCTGCCACCTAGGTTCTCAATGGACCAGTCACCGGGCCGCAAATGTTCGACTAGGGGAAAGGAATCTATGAGAAACTGCTGTACCGCCTGTTCGAACTGAGCCCCAGCTCTTTGGCCACTAATCTTAGTGACTGCCTCTGAAGCACCCAATTTTGAAGCGATAGAGTTTGCGATAAATCGGGAAGTAGCTTGGCTCGAATCTGAATTTGAGGCCACCCCATTTATAAACGACAAAGTGCCGTCACTAATCAATCTATTATGAAAGCTGGTACGAGCTTTGGTAAGTAGCGGGGTCATGCCGCCACTTCCGCTCCTATAGCTGATGAGACAAGCGCCGACTTAATTTGCAAACCCACTGCTTTAGCAATCGGAGGTGGCAATGCGTTACCGACTTGCCGGTAAGCAGACGTTTTCTTACCAGTAATTAGCCAATCGTCAGGGAAAGCTTGAACCCTTGCCGCCATCCGTACAGTCAGTTTCGGCATCCCTTCAAAGCCGACGCCGGGCGGGGAATCCGCGACGCCAGACCCATCCACTCCGAGTTTCTTCCATGCTTCGCGGGCCCGCGTGGGGCCGAGATCTGGACCCCCATGCTTTTTAGAACCTCCCACTAAAGTCGGCGCGGCAGCGTTAGCTGCGGCCGCCCAATCCTCCGCACCTAGCCAGCCTTCTGATGCCATCAGGTCAACAAGTGCTTCACCCACGGTACGGACTTTATGAAGCGCTGGTTGTGGCCAATTAAATTCAGCACAGTCTTGACGGATGGCCACTAACACCACTCTTTGGCGAATCTGCGGCACCCCGAAATCTACCGCATTCAGCAGGCGCCACGATGGCGCATATCCCAGTTTCCGAAGTCGAGAATTCAGATTCTCCCGATAATCATCGAAGCGACGGTCTAGCAAACCTCGGACATTCTCGAACATCAATGCGCGCGGCGAAATCGCTTCTAAAATTTGCAACGCACGTGGAAATAAATCACGCTCATCATCAGAACCCAGCTGCCGACCCGCCACGGAGAATGGCGGGCATGGCACCCCCCCGGCTAACAAATCTACTTCGCCAAAGCCATTCGGATCCCAGTTCTGAAGGTCTGCATTTACTACATTCCATCGGGGCCGGTTGGTTCGGAGCGTTTGGCAGGCATCAGGGTCAATTTCTACCAATGCGAGATGTGAAAAACCGGCTTGCTCTAGCCCAAGCGCTTGACCTCCGGCGCCTGAGCAAATCTCCACCGATGTCAACATGTCACACCTCCCAACTTTCCCCAAAGACTAACCCATACTTGGGAAAATTAACTTCAACGCCGCGCGAACTTGTGTTCGAAAACCTGAGCAAATTTTCCGAGCCACTATGCCTCGAGATTGCTGGTGCGGCGCCAGCGGATTCCGGCCTCGATAAAGTCATCCAAAGCCCCATCCAGAACTGCGGTGACATTGCCGGTTTCATGTTCGGTGCGTAAATCTTTTACCAATTGATAAGGATGCGTGACATAAGTTCGCATCTGGTCACCCCAGGAGGCTTTGATATCCCCAGCTAATTCTTTCTTCTTGGCAGCTTCTTCTTCACGCTGCTTTAACAGTAATCGCGATTTGAGCACCCGCAGCGCGGCAACTCGGTTTTGCAACTGCGACTTTTCATTTTGCATTGAAACCACGATGCCGCTCGGAATGTGCGTCATCCTGACTGCGGAATCAGTGGTGTTTACAGATTGGCCGCCAGGACCAGACGACCGAAAAACATCAATTTTTAGTTCCGATTCGGGAATGTCAATTTCATCAGTATCTTCGATTAAGGGAACCACCTCTACGGCCGCAAATGAAGTATGCCGCCGAGCTTGGGAGTCAAAAGGTGAAATGCGGACTAGACGATGGGTTCCAGCTTCGACCGATAAATTACCGAACGCAAACGGGGCATTAACTTCGAAGGTGGCTGACTTGATCCCGGCCTGTTCTGCATAGGAGATATCACCTACGCTAACCGGATAACCTTGGCGCTCCGCCCAACGTAAATACATCCGGAACAACATTTCCGCCCAATCCGCCGCATCAACTCCACCAGCGCCGGAACGGATTGTTACTACCGCTTCACGTTTATCGTATTCGCCATTAAGCAGCGTGCGAACTTCAAGTTCCGATAACTCCTGTCGAATGACTAACAAGTCGGCAGCAGCCTCGGTTAGAGTTTCGGCATCGTCGGCTTCTAAACCCATTTCAATTAGGGTTTCCGTATCATCAATTCTGGTTTTTAAGCCGATTATCCGATTTAACTCATTTTGCGCGGCAGATAAAGCGGAAGTTACCTTTTGGGCAGCATCAGGATCATCCCAAAGATTCGGCGCAGAGGCCGCTTCGGATAATTTGGAAATTTTGATTTTTAACGCATCCGGGTCAACCACCGCAGCAATTGCCGACCAGGTGGCCCGTAATCCTGGGAGTTCGGCCAATAGGTCAGCGGTCACGACGTGGAATAATACCTCATATGTGTGGGCGGTTTGTGGCGTTTAGTAGCGCCGATGCCATTGCTGACCGGCTGGGGTTGCAAGTAATTTCGCAGGGCGCTCGGTTATTGCCGCCCAATTGGAATGTGGCGCCAACTAATTCGATCCGGATTATCCACGGTGGGTTTGATGGGGTGGATTCTGCGTCTGCGGCCTCCGGCCTTGCGCAGAATGACGGTGAAACGCCGGCCTTGGGCCTTGCGCAGAATGACGGCAGGAATGCGGAAAATGACGGGGGCTTGGTACTAGATATTGCCCGATGGGGATTACTGCCGCCGTGGGCAAAGAACGGCAGCGGAATGATTAACGCCCGGATTGAGACGGTAACCGAAAAGCCTGCGTTTGCCAAAGCCTTTAAGAATCGGCGGTGCATCGTGCCAGTTGATGGTTATTACGAATGGCAAAAAACATCAACCGGGAAACAGCCTTGGTTTATTACTGGCGGCACCCAACAACTTTATTTTGCTGGAATCTACAATGCTAATGCTGACGGATCAAATACTGCAATTCTCACCATGCCAACCGCACCCGAAATTGCCGACATTCACCATCGGATGCCGGTTTCTTTTCAGCCCGATGCCATAGAGCAGTGGTTGCTGGGCAGCCCGGCGGAGGCATACGCGTTAATTGACCAAGCTGACCAGAATTTCACCAAATGGATGGTCGGGACGGCAGTCAACAATGTCAGAAACAACGGGCCTCAACTAATTGAGCCGGTGAATCCCACATTATCTGAACTGTTTTTGTTTTAGGGATTCTGCGGCTACGCGCAGAATGATTGGAGCTAGCCGGGGAGGTCTTCTAACTTGATTGGGCGGATTATGCCCAAACCTTTAGCTTCCGCTTCCGGCATTTCAGTAAATAAGAAATCCCCCGCTAAGCGAACCGCTGTATCTTGATCAGTTAATACAGTGCCAGGTTCCGCTAAAGCAGTTAAGCGGGCCGCCAAGTTCACCGAGGTGCCAAAGGCATCACCAAAGCGAGAAAGCACCCGGCCATAAACTAAGCCCACCCGGATTTTAGCGTCTATTTTACCAGGGCGCGGATTGGCCAATTCCAGCGCGATTTTAGCTCCCGCATGCGCACTATGCGCACAATACATAACCGCATCACCGATGGTTTTAATAACCCAACCACCATTGTTAGCCACGATATCGCGCGCCCGCAATTCCTTTTCATTAAGAAACTCAGCTAGCTCAACTTTGGAAAGGGTTTTAGCTAACGACGTATAACCCACAATATCTGCAAAACCTACTGCGCGTAATAAGGGCAATTCTTCGGAAGTATCGGCCTTTTCAGACCGCATATCCGCGCGGAGCCGGTCAAGAATCAGCACCGTGGTACGGCGCCAAGCGTGGTCAAGCTGCCGGGAAAGCGGGTCTATTAAGTGCGGGAAGCTATCAACTACCGCTTGGCGGGCGGCGGGATCATCCAACTCTTTGAGCCGAACCATTTGATCCACAAATGCCTCAGTTTGCCAAGTTGCTAACCGTTCCGACGAATGTCCCACAGCTCGCACTAATGATTGCAGTGTGGATTCATCTAAGTGTTCTTTATTGATTAGCTGACTAAGTTCGCGTAGGGAATCTAGATCGCCGTCGGTATAAGCAACTTCGTCCGGTTCGCGCGAAGGGATTCCCAACCATAACCAATAGTTTTCAATTTGTGAAGTGGTTAGCCCGGTTAAATCAGCTAATTGATTTAGGTCGTATTTAGGTACGCCACCGAGAATTGCCGAAGCATAGGCCCGAATTGGTTCAACTTTATCGGGCGGGTAATGGTAATTCGGATCAGACATTAGCTAGCCACCCTCAGCCAAACATCACCGGCGTGGATCGTATCTAATTCTCCACTATCCGTCGAAATCACTAAGCCGCCATCATCAGCGATGCTATGTCCAACCCCAATTAAGTTAGGGGCGGCATCATCGTGCTGGACCGAAATATGTTGCCCGATAGAAACGCAATGTTTTGTAAACTCGGCCCGCAATTCGGCGTCACCATTTTCTTCCCATTGGGAGATAACTTTCGCCAATTCCTCCAAAATTGCGATACGCAAAGCGCCGCTATCGGGCACCGGCCCGTAAAGCGCTAATGAAGTAGCGGTCGGAACTGGCAATTCATCGGCCGTTTGCGAAACATTGAGCCCGATGCCTACTACTAACCCCACGCCGGGCACCGCTTGGCATAGTATCCCGCCGACTTTGCGGTAGTTGCCAAACCCTTCAATTGGGGCCGCGGCGGGCAGCAGCACGTCATTTGGCCACTTGGCCACGGCTGGGAAACCCGCTTGGTTCAGCACCCGACAAACCGCGAGCGCCGTAAATAGCGGGAACAACCCGACTCGCTCAGTCGGAATTTCAGGCCTCACCAGCGCGGACATCGTGATAGCCCCCCGCGCCGGAGTAACCCAACGGCGCCCATTACGGCCCAACCCCGCAGTCTGCTCTAACGCGACCAGCACAAATGGCGGCTCAACCTCGCCCGCCTTCGCGCGCCGCACCAACTCGACATTTGTTGACGGACAGGTCGCCACTTGTTCAATCGTCCACCCCAGGCCCATAGACTGTTACCTTATGGCATCCACACGCGGGTCGGAACTCTTGCGGCTCCTTATTGACGCCGAATCGTTTGTGGATTTGCCGACAATGCCCGATGTGGCCGCCTTAAACTGGCCTGATGCCTCCCCTTACGACGGCGTGGTGACCGGGTTAGGCCGGGTCAACGGGCAACCCGTGGTGGTTTTTGTGCAGGATGCCAGTTATTTGGGAGGTTCGGTCGGCACCGTGCATGGCAGGCAAATCGCGGCTGCTCAAACGTACGCTTTAACCAATAGACTCCCGATTATCGGTATTTGGAATGGCGGCGGCGCCCGTTTGCAAGATGGGGTTAACGCCTTAACCGTGGTAGGCAATATTTTTCACAATAACGTGACAGCCAAAGGAATAATTCCACAAATCTCCTTAGTTTTGGGGCCCTGCGCGGGGGCAGCATGTTATTCCCCGGCATTAACTGATTTTCTAATCACCGCAGCCGATACCACTAAAATGTTTTTGACCGGCCCTGCGGTTACCGCTGACTTTATTGGCGAAACCACTTCAATTGAGGAACTAGGTGGAGCGGAAATCCATTCGCATAACGGGGTGGCAGATTATGTAGCGCCCGATGCCGCAGCCGCGATTGCCTTTGCGCGGCAGCTTCTGCCTTACTTGGTCCGCGATGCTGCGGCTCCGTCGCATTACGCGAAGCATGACCAGGTGAGTTCGCCAGGCTCCGCACGGCCTGGCGACGTGGGTTCGCCACACTCCGCACTGCCTGACAGTAAGGGCCCAAGCCTGCCCGAGTCACCAACCCAGCCTTACGACGTGCGCAACGTGCTGACCAGCATCTTTGACTTAGACACTTTCATAGAACTGCAGGCAGAATACGCCCCCAACCTAGTTACCGGACTAGCGCACTTGAGCAACAAGCCGGTGGCGATTGTTGCTTCCCAACCGGCCGTTTTAGCTGGCACCTTAGATGCCGATGCTACAGATAAAGGTTCCCGATTCATCAATACTGCTGCCAGTTTTGGATTACCGATAATCACATTTGTGGATGTGCCCGGATTTTTACCTGGAGTAGCCCAAGAAAAGGCTGGCATTATCCGGCACGGGGCCAATTTAGTGTCGGCATATGTTAATGCCAAGGTTCCAAAATTTACCGTGATAATGCGCAAAGGTTATGGCGGTGCTTATATCGCATTGGATTCTATGTCGTTAGGCGCCACTAAAGTATTTGCTTGGCCTGGGGCCCATATTTCAATTATGGGAGCTGCCGGAGCGGTGGATGTGCTACATCATCGGGCATTAGCTGAATTATCCACCGCGATGGCCGCCGAAAGGCGAAAAGTGCTGATTGAGCAATTCGAAGCTAACTCCCCCGGCCTAACTGCGGCAATCGAAAGCGGCCAAGTTACCGCAATTATTGACCCCGCTGACACCCGAGCGGCCTTGATTGAGGCGCTAGGATGAGTGCGTGCAACGTGAAGCAACGCCAATTGACCAGATCGCCGAAGACTACGTCCAGAAAATGGCCGCGCTCTCCCCGGAGTTTGCCACTGCGGTGGGAATTCCCGGTTATGACGGCGAAATGGGTGACTATTCGCCAGCCGGGATGGAGGCTTGGGCCGCGTTGATGCGGGCGACGCTAACCAAGTTGGATGAGGTGGACATTCAGGACGATGTTGACCAGGTGACTTTGGCGGCTATGAAAGAGCGCCTTGGGCTGCAATTGGAGCTGCACGATGCCGGTGAGGATCTGGCAGTGCTGAATGTGATTGCTTCGCCGCTGCAAAACATGCGGCAAATTTTCGACATGATGCCGCGCGAAACCCCGGAACAGTGGGCCAACATTGCCTCTCGGTTGAGCAAGTTACCTGCCGCGATGGACGGGTACCTGGAATCCTTGCGCGCTGGGGTGGCCCGCGGCTTGGCTCCGGCTGTGCGCCAAGTTGATGAAGGGATCAAGCAGGCCGATGAATTGGCGGCTGAGGGAACTTCTTTCTTCGATAAATTGGCAGCCTCCGGGGAGAAGGTTGACCCATCGTTAGCTACCGCTTTGCACGACGGCGCTGCCGGGGCACGGGCTGCCTACGCCAAGCTCAGTGCATACCTAACCAATGAATTGCGCCCGGTGGCTCCGGTGGCCGATGGCGTGGGAGCTGAACGTTACGCCCGCTTCTCGCGTGATTTCCTGGGCACTGCGGTTGATTTGGAAGAAACTTACAACTGGGGCGTGAAGGAATTACGTCGCATTATTGCTGAGCAAGAGAAAGTTGCCGCCGAAATTGCTGGGCCTGGGGCAACAGTTGCCGATGCAGTAGCCAAAATTGAGGCTAATGAGAACTACGTTATTCATGGGGTAGAAAATCTCCAAAAGTGGATGCAAGAAACCTCTAACCAAGCAGTTACCGAATTAGGGGAAACTCAATTTGACATTCCCGATGCAATTCGCAATTTGGAATGCATGATTGCCCCGACTCAAGATGGCGGCATCTATTACACTCCGCCGTCGGATGATTTATCCCGCCCCGGTCGGATGTGGTGGTCAATTCCGCCGGGAGTTGAGGATTTCAATACTTGGCGGGAACGGACCACGGTTTATCACGAGGGTGTGCCGGGCCACCATTTGCAATGTGCCACTGCCGTATTGAATAAGGATGAATTGAATTCCTGGCGGCGGTTAGGTTGCTTTGTTTCTGGGCATGGCGAAGGTTGGGCGTTGTACGCCGAGAAGTTAATGGATGAGTTGGGCTATTTGTCCGATGCCGCCGATCGCCTAGGCATGTTGGACGGCCAACGGATGCGCGCCGCCCGGGTGGTCTTCGACATCGGCATGCACTTGGGCCTCAACGCGCCTGAGGAGTGGGGCGGCAAACCTTGGGATGCCGACACCGCCTGGGAATTCTTGAAAGCCAACATGAACATGGACGAGGAGCGAGTGCGCTTCGAGTACAACCGCTACCTCGGTTGGCCGGGGCAGGCTCCAGCTTACAAGATTGGCCAGCGAGTGTGGGAGCAAATCCGTGACGAAGCGCGGGCGGCCGCCGAGGCCCGTGGGGAGCAGTTCGACATCAAGAAGTTCCACCGCGACGCCCTAGCCCTAGGCTCAGTCCCCCTTGACATTCTTCAAAATGCCATGCGCGGGTAGTCTGCAGTGTTATCGCACCTACCCATGACATTTTGAAAGCTGCAACCAATGGAAGTTGTCTTAGCTTCGGCCTCCCCGGCTCGATTGAAGACTTTGCAAAATACGGGAGTATTTCCGCAGGTAATTGTTTCCGATGTGGATGAACGGGCTTTAGTTGCTGAAACTGAAGCGAGCCAAGGCCCGTTAACTCCGGCTCAGCAGGCGTTACTGTTGGCTCGGGCTAAAGCCGAGGCCGTAGCGAACACCCTTACGGTCGAAACGCCTACCGTAGTAATTGGCTGCGATTCGGTATTCGAATTTCAGGGAAAACCATACGGGCGGCCACCTTCCCCGGAGATTGCCATCCAACGCATCAAACAAATGAGCGGCAATTCCGGGATTCTGCATACTGGGCACTGGGTAATTGCGCTCCCATCCGGGAAAGGCATCGGCGAAATCGGCAGTAGCATCGTGCATTTTAGCGAAATAGACGATGCCGAAATTGAAGCCTACGTTGCCACCGGCGAACCGTTAAATGTGGCTGGTTCGTTTACCGTTGACGGGTTAGGCGGTCCTTTTGTCGAAGCAATTGAAGGTGATTACCACAACGTAGTAGGCATTTCGCTCCCTCTGTTGCGTAAGTTGCTGTTGAAATTGGACATCTCCTGGCGCGCCGTTAGGGGCGCATAGGGGCTATCGACGCATGCGGCAGCAAACATAAGCCGTAGTGGAGGCGATGCGTCAGCATCGGCGGGAACGGTTTGCAGAGCATCGGCGGGAGCCCCCCACTAGGCAGCGGACACTACGAGGTAAGGATTTGCTGCATTTCAGATTTCATCTGATCCATAACTTTGCGAGCCGAATTACGAGCCTCAGTTACCCGATCAAAGGTCGCATCGTACTCAACCGGGTGTGTCACTTCGAGATAACACTTGACCTTGGGTTCAGTTCCCGAAGGACGCACGATAACGCGGTTATCATTTTGGGTTCTAATCAAGATGCCATCGGTGGGGGGGAGTCCTTGATAACCGTCATTTAGATCAGCAAGTTCCACAACCGGCGACCCGGCCAATTCACGCGGCGGATGCGCCCGGAGTTTAGCCATCGTAGCCGGGATTTGTGATAAATCGGTAAAGCGCAATGATAGCTGATCGGTCAGGAATAACCCATGTTCTCGAGCTAAGTCATCAAACTGGTCAATGATAGTGCGACCTTCAGCTTTAAGCTGATTGGCTAACTGCGCAATTACCAGAGCAGCCGAAATCCCATCTTTATCGCGTACATTCGCCGGGTCAACGCAATAACCTAGAGCCTCTTCATAACCAAATACCATATTGGGCGTGCGCGCAATCCATTTAAATCCGGTTAGCGCATTGGAATAAGTTAGCCCCGCTTTAGTGGCAATTCTGCGCAGTAAAGTCGAAGAAACGACGGAATTAGCCAACACCGCATTAGCTTTATCCTTTTGCACTGCGGGGGAATTGGCGACAGCCAAGCCAAGAAGCGCCCCAACTTCATCGCCGTGGAGCATCCGCCAGCCACCCTTGCCGCCATGAGACCGGGGGTCGAACACTGCAGCGGCACAGCGGTCAGCATCGGGATCGTTCGCAATTACCAGATCAGCGTCAATTTCCTCGGCTAAGGCGATAGCCAGGTCAATTGCCCCCTTTTCTTCCGGATTGGGAAATGCGACAGTCGGAAAATCGGGATGCGGATGCCGCTGCTCTTCCACCGGGTGAACATCGGTAAAGCCGGCAAGCCGGAACATCTCGGCCAGCGTATCACCGCCCACGCCATGCAAGGAAGTGGTAACAATGCGTAAATTGCGCGGCAGATTATCGGAATTTCCGATAACTGAATCGAGATAATCCTTGACGATAGCATCGTCTAGGATCTGCCAACTTGGTGCAGGGTGGGGATTCTGCGTTGCCCGTTGCTCCGCATCGTGCCCGCAGAATGACGTGGGAGGCACTGACCGTGGGATTTGGTTTGCCGGGCCGACCTGCGCAATTTTATCGGCGATCTCTTTATCGTAAGGCGGCACAAGGAGGGCACCTTGCCCAGCATCCGTGACAATCCGACCGCCCAAATAAACCTTATAACCATTATCGGCCGCCGGATTATGCGAAGCGGTAACCATCACGCCCGCATCGGCATTTAGCTTTCGCACCGAATAAGCCACCAAAGGAGTGGGCAGCAACCGGGGCATTAGATAAACCTCCAGCCCAGCGGCAGTAAAAATGGCAGCCGTAGTTTCGGCAAACTTCGCCGAATTATGTCGCCCGTCATAACCGACGATAACCTTTGGTATCTGGCCTGGGAGGGCCTCTTTCAGAAAAGCGGCTAACCCGGCTGAGGCTTTGGCGACTACGGCAGTATTCATCCGGTTTGGCCCGGCAGCCATTGCGCCGCGCAGACCGGCAGTACCGAATTGCAAAGTCCCCGCAAACCGATCCGCAAGTTCCACTGCGGCATCGCTGGCTGGGCCACCCCGCCTGGCCTTATCAATCAGAGCGGCTAACTCAGCCTGGTCAGCGTTGTCCAAATCCCCATCCCGCCAGGCCTCAGCCTGGGCCAAAAGGCGGTCGAACTCAGTCTGGTTCATCGTTGCTCAATTCTTAGGCTTTGGGTATTCTGCGACGGTCTCGCTTCGCTCGGTGCGCAGAATGACGGGAGTGGTTTCGCGTAATGTGGGCTAAATTTTCTTGATAACTGCGGCGAGCAGCTTGGAAATCCGCGGGCCAGCTTCAGCTCCGGCCTCGATGACCTCTTCATGGCTGAGCTTGTAAGGTGAAATCCCGGCTGCTAAGTTGGTGACTAGGGACATCCCCAATATATCCATTCCAGCTTGCCGGGCGGCAATAGCTTCCAGCGCAGTAGACATGCCCACTAAGTCTGCGCCGATGATGCCCGCCATCCGCACTTCAGCAGGAGTTTCATACTGTGGGCCACGGAACTGGGCATAGACCCCATCGGGCAGCGAAGGGTCAATTTCGCGGGCCAAATCCCGTAACTTGGGCGAGTAAAGGTCGGTAACATCGATAAACGTGGGGCCTTCCAAGGGGGAAGCGCCGGTCAAGTTAATCTGGTCTTTGATGAGCACCACCTGGCCGGGACGCCAAGCCACATGCAGACCGCCGCAACCATTGGTCAACACCATCGTGGTGGCGCCGGTGGCGGCGACGGTGCGAATCCCATGTGCCACGCGGCGTACTCCCTTACCCTCGTAGTAATGGGTGCGCGAGCCAAGCACCAGCACGTTGCGGGTGGTGCCATCGGGGCGCTCAACTCGGATCGAGCGGGTGACGCCCAGGTGCCCGGCCACGGCTGGCGCGGAAAAACCGGGGATTTCCTCGGTGGGGATTTCCGCGACCACGGTACCGAGCAGTTCGGCGGCGCCGCCCCAACCTGAACCTAGAGTCACGCCGATGTCGTGATGCGCCACTCCGGATTTTGTGGCGATGTAATCGGCTGCCTCCTTGGCCACATCGAAAGGGTTAACTTCCGGGTCGTCCAGGTCAAGCGCTGGCTGCGTCATCGTCATGTCCCTACCTTACAAAATCCCGCCGACCTCCGCGCTGGCGATGCGGACGATGAGTGATGCTCTCGGTGAGCGGTGCTCTCAATGAGTGGGGATGTCAGTAGCCGGAGCCTTCGGGTGCCGCATCGGGTACGTTATCGTCAAAACCGGCCAATACGGCAGCAGTGCCCGAGAGTCCGAGCCGGGTGGCGCCGGCCTTGGTAACGGCTTCAGCGTCGGCCAGCGTGCGCACTCCACCGGAAGCTTTCACCCCGAGCCGATTGCCGACCGTACGTGCCATGATTTCCACCGCGTGTGGGGTAGCTCCCCCGGCTGGATGGAAACCGGTCGAAGTCTTCACAAAGTCAGCCTTGGCCGCCTCAGCACATTTGCATACCTCTTCAATTTCCGCATCGGTCAACGCGGCGCTTTCGATGATGACTTTGAGCAGCGTACCTGGGATAGCTTCGCGCACAGCTTGAATATCCGCAGTGACCTGGGGGAAGTTGTGCTCTTTGGCCATGCCCACGTCAATTACCATGTCAACTTCATCGGCTCCGTCCAGCACCGCTTGCAGCGCCTCGGCGGCCTTAATCCGGCTGACCACTTTGCCCGATGGGAAGCCGACCACGGTGCAAATCTTGACTCGCGCTTCGGCATATTCCTTGGCGTGGCGGACAAAGGTCGGGGAAACGCAGACCGACCAGACGCCCAGGTTGGCGCCATCGTCAATCAGCGCCTCGACATCGCGGGTGGTCGCTTCGGGTTTGAGCAGGGTGTGGTCCACCATGCTGGCGAGTTGGCCGGGGGTGAAGGGGTACAGTTTCATCAGGCGATCCGTTCTATTATTAGGGGTTCGGGTTGATACTCGGCATTGGGGTCGGTGATCGCGATGGCACCTTCCAGCGCCGCCAGGGCACGATCAAAACGCAGCGGTGTGTCGGTCAATAGGGTGAGAATTGGCTGCCCCTCCTCAACTAAATCACCGGGTTTGGCATGCATGATGACCCCGGCCCCAGCTTGCACTGGTTCGCCTTGCCGCGCCCGACCAGCCCCCAACCGCCAAGCAGCGATGCCAACAGCCAGGGCATTTAACTTGGTGAGCCGACCGGATGTTTCCGCTAACACATCACGGCTGTGCGCGGCGACCGGCAGTGGAGCGTCGGGGTCCCCACCTTGGGCGCGAATCATCTCTCGCCATTTCTCCAACGCCCGGCCATCTTTAAGCGCGGCTTCAATCTCAGCCGGCGGGGCAGCTTTCCCGGCTGCGGCGAGCATTTCGCCGGCGAGCGCCACCGTCAACTCGACCACATCATCCGGACCGCCGCCGTTTAACACATCTAACGCTTGCTGCACTTCGATGGCGTTGCCTGCCGCCTTGCCCAGCGGGGTTTCCATGTTGGTGATTAGGGCAACTGTGTTAACGCCAGCATCCTTACCGAGGTCAACCATCGTCCGGGCCAGCTCAGCGGATTCCGCGCGAGATTTCATAAAGGCACCCGATCCGGTTTTCACATCCAGAATTAGGGCGTCAGTGCCTTCGGCAATCTTTTTGCTCATAATGGACGATGCGATCAGCGGAATACAATCCACGATAGAAGTTACATCTCGCAGGGCATAAAGTTTTTTATCCGCAGGAGCTAAATTCGGCCCGGCTGCGCAAATAACCGCACCAACATCTTTTAGTTGTTCTTTTATTTGCTCATTAGTTAAATTACAATTCCAGCCGGGAATTGACTCTAATTTATCCAAAGTGCCGCCGGTGTGGCCTAGCCCGCGGCCTGATAATTGTGGAACTGCTACTCCAAATACCGAAACTAACGGAGCTAGCGGTAGGGTGATCATGTCTCCCACTCCGCCGGTCGAGTGTTTATCCGCAGTTGGTATCCCTAATTCGGCGAACCCCAGCCGCTCGCCGGAGTTGATCATGGCTTGAGTCCAGCGCGCTATTTCTCGCCGGTTCATTCCGTTTAGGAAAATCGCCATGCCCAAGGCTGACATTTGTTCCGGGTCAACGGCCCCACGGGTGTAAGCGTCAATTACCCAGTCAATTTGCTCATCGGATAATTCCTGTTTATCCCGTTTGGTCTTGATTACCTCAACTGCATCGAATTGTGCTGTCATGCTTTACTCCAAGGTTGTTGCGGCATCGTGCATTCTTAACTCGTTAGGTATTCCGGGCCAAAGGCTTGCGGTAACACTTCAGACATGGGCAAAACTCCCAGCGGGGTTTCAATAAGCATCGTCGGCCCACCGTTTTCCCATAGCAATTGTCGGCATCGTCCGCAAGGCATAATCACTTTCCCAGTTGCGTCCACACAAACAAAGGCCGTCAGCTTCCCGCCTCCTCCCAGGTGCAGGTCAGATACCACCCCGCACTCAGCGCAGAGCGTCACGCCATAGCCTGCATTCTCCACGTTGCAGCCACGCACTACCGTTGGGCCGCCATCTACTAGGGCTGCTGCTCCTACCCGGAAACCCGAGTACGGGGCGTATGCCCGGTCGCAGGCAGCCATCGCCTCGGCCCGCAGCGCTGCCCAGTCCACCTGAACCATAGCCTAACTCTATTAACGCATCATCGTTAATACAACGGCCCCTTGCCGTGGCCTCGATCCAGGTGGGCGATCCCGCTTCGAAAACTCCTCATCATGCGGCGGCGCTAGCGGAATAGATCAGTCCCATCATCTGGAATCTTGGCAATGTAGTCTGCATCGGCCTGAGCTTTTTCCGCTTTTTCTTTAGCTCGTTCAGCGTCGTAGTCATATTCATCAAGATTCGTGCCGCGAAATTATACTACCAATATTAGTAATGAAATCAGTGCGACGAGAATTGCGATAACTAAAACGATAATGTGCAGGTTAATGGTTTGCGCAAAATGCAACACCAACAATGCCCCGGCGAAAACCAGCAGAACAATCGACACTCTATTACTTTTAGCGATTTGAAGTTTGCACGTTCTTTCACACGGACGATTTTACCTGCCAATCAGTTCCGCTTTATTGCCGTAATAGCAATTAATTTGCACCCCCGCCTGTTACTAGTTCTTTCGGAACTTTCGGAACTGGACTTGCTAAAGGGCGCCGCTTTGTACGGGTAACCAAACACGCGGAAATACTCCTGTACGGGTACATGGGATTCGAAGATCACGACCTCACCCAAAACATGCAGACTTGGGATTCCGACAATTGGGCAGTGAAAATGCCCTTCCGCCCAAACCGACCGGGTGGGTTGAGAGCTAAGTCAATGGCGCTGCAAGCGGCTGCCTCCAGCGGGAGTAGCATTGAATCTACTCAGCGTCCAACCTTGAGTGGAAGGAAAACTTACGCGGAGTGGGTGAAATAGGGCCGATAATCTATTTCGATGATCCGAATACCGCGGACGAACTAAGGGCGGTATTGGCCCCATTTGGACATGTTAAAGAATATAGACCTGAGCAGCCCTGGTTAATAAAGAATCCGCCGGTTTAGCCTCCGGGGTTACGCCGTAACGTAAGAAAGACGTAATCCCGGCGATTTATCAAGGCTAGGGGTCGTTCCGGGGTTTTCTTAGACTACTATACCGGCTGTGGATGACGACGGAGCGAGCGTGTGGCCGGGTAGCACGTATTCGCGTCCCGAGTTACCTAGCGAGGTCTATCAAGATGATTCCGGTGCGGAATTCGAATATGGCAACGGCAGCACATGGGTTCATCTGCGGATATGGAACCCACCGTTGTTGAAGTATTTTGCCAATCGTAATGAAGGTGAAGTGGAAACCTTGGCCGCGCAACGGCGTGGCATAGCACGCTTCATGTCAGGCGACACTGACGAAACAAATCGTTGGCGGCTAATGGTAAACTGCTGCTATGAACGCGCTGAGAATGGAGCTTTTTGAGCTTATTGAGCGGCTACCCGCCGACCAGGTTGATGGCGCCATTGATGACCTCAAACGCCGAGCTGGCCCACCACGCGCGCACACGGCATCTACTAGTGAACCTTTTTCGTGGATTGGAAAAGGTAGAGGCCCACGGAACGCCTCAGACCCGGAAGTTATTGATGCGTTGTTAGCTAAAGGCTTTGGTCGCAACTAGATGATTCTGGTAGATACCGGCGTTATAGTTGCTGCGCTCGTCCCTGAAGATGATTGGCATGAGGTTTGCGCACGGCTCTTACGGGAACTGAAATCTCGCGGCGAGGTATTGCTCCTTCCGGCAACCGTGGCCGCCGAAGCCGGATACCTAATCTACTCATCGTACGGCGGCTCGGAGCTTGAAGTCGAGTTCCTAGAATCAGTCGCAATCGGCGACTTTCAGCCAGTCGAGCTTCTCACCGAAGACTATACGCGGATGGCTGAACTGGCGAAAAAGTATATCAACTTCCCGCTCGGAACCACCGATGCCTCTGTTATCGCGATTGCTGAACGCCTAGAAACTGACACCGTAGCAACCATCGACCGCCGCCACTTTACCGCTGTTCGACCCAAACATGTAAAAGCGTTCAATCTGTTACCAGCCAGACTGTGATTATTGATCGATGAGTTACCACGTTTTGGTTGTCTGCTCTGGCAATACCTGCCGTTCGCCAATGGCCAAAGCGCTGGTTCCAGACGGCGTCACGATGCCGACGATTCGACTCTTACGCAGCTTCGACCTCGAATGCGCTAAACCTCAAGCGGTTATGGAAAACATTATTGTCAATCCCTTTCTTAAAGTTGTTAATTGCAACGTTCCGGTTTATTTACCTTAAAGCGCAATCCCCGAGTCGAAGAAGGCTGATTTCCAGGGTTCGGTGTCGAGGTGGGTGGTGTCGGGGCTGCTGCCCACCCTTTCGGAGAGCGCGGCTACGAGTTTATGGAATGGTAGTTGAACTACAAACGGCCGGATTAATGGATTGCAGTCGGCGAACCGGAGGTCTGCGTCATCGGCGGTCCCGCAGATGAGTGCTCGCGCGCCGAGCAGGTCAAGGAACGCGAGCAGGTCTGCACTGCGCCCAGCATCAGCCCACTCGGGTTCGATGACGATGGCGGCCATGCCGGGGCGGAATACTGCGGGTGTGCCGTGCAGGGTCACTTCGGTGTGCATCCCCTCAAACCAGAGGTAGGTGCCTTCTTTGATTTTCAGGGCCACCTCGTCAGCAGTTGTGGCGTCCAGCCCAGTGCCAGAGATTATGCCGGGGGTCGCGGCTGGCGCCACTAGCGTATCTACTACGGCATCGGCGATTGGCATTTCCAGCGTGGCCCGCATCGCGGTGGGCGCCTCCGCCAAGGCAGACAGCAGAGGTACTCCGGCATCGCCAACGTAGCCTGCCACCAACTGCGCCAACACGGTCAGCGCAGCGGAATATGAAATGGTGTGGGTGCTGGCCTTTTCCTGCGGAATCGTGGTCAGCAGCACATCTGCCGATGGGGTGGGCTGCAGGCGTGCGGGGTTCTGCTCCGCCTTGCCCGTCGCCAAAGCGTCTTGTGATTGCGCCGCCCCAACGCCCTCGCCACTAATCGCAACCGTAAACGCGCCAACCTCTTTAGCCTGGGCCAGCACCGCGTTCGGATGACGTTTGGTGCCCCGGTGGCTGATAACCACAATCTGATCTTCTGGTTGAATGGCATCGGACATCGCCAAATCGTGCGCATCGCGTGCAAAAGCACGCAGTTTGCCATCGGTCAGCAACTCCACCCACGATGCCGCAATCCGCGCAGCGTGCAGTGATGTTCCAATTCCTGTGAAGATGAGTGGCCGGGCCGGGTCAAGTTTCGGAACACGATGCCCTAGCGCAATCATGTCGGCTACGGCATCGGGCTGAGTGTAAATATGCTCGACGAAATTCACCTGGCTCATGCAATATATTGTCCATCGCATTAGGGGCCATTTTGGGAATTGGCGAGATAACCAGCCACATAACCGCCACAACAAACGCTGCTAATACGATTATCAGGCCGATGCGCGCGCCAAACCATTCGCCAATCACCCCGCCGAGCAACGCGCCCAGCGGCAAGGTGCCCGAGGCAAAGAAACCCATCGTTGCGGTGACCCGGCCCAGCACATTTGGAGGGCAGAGAAACTGCCGCAACGAGACGCTGGTTATGTTGTAAATGGCCAAGCCATAATGCAGCGAAAAGTTACCGATGGCGAAAAATACCACTGCGGTGCTTGGAGTTGCGAGCGCGAAAAATAGCGCCGCAATTGGCGCGATGGATTCTGAAAGCACGATGGCATACTCAACAATTAGCACTAAAACTAGTAGCGGGGTGAGCAGTCCGTAACCAAAGTTGTAAGTTGCTGCTGCCCCTGCTAGGCCAGCGAGGCGCCGGTCGCGAGAAATATGAGCGATACCCTCTCTTACTTCAGCGAGGGTAAATGGTTTCTTCACAACTCTTGACGACTGCGCGGTTTGGATGCTGTGGATTCGTGTCGCCGAAAACAGGTGCAGAACACTCTGAACCAGTAAAACGAAAGGCGCAGCGATAAACTCAAGCAGCGCACCCGCCACCAGAGGCCCGGTAAGAGCAGCCGATGTGCGCCCGGTTTCCAGCCGGGTATTTGCGAGCACTAAATTGTCGTTAGGTACGATATCTGGCAGCAGTGACTTATACGAAATCTCGAATAGTAAGTTACCTAGGCCAACCAAAAACGCAATAACGATTACCACATAAAGGTTTAGCCAACCTAGCACCGCAGATATTGGAATTAACGTTAATAAACCAGCTCGAACTAGGTCACTAATTACCAATAGCTTGCGGCGGGTGAAACGATCCGCCAGAATACCTGCCGGAATTGCAAATACCAGGAACCCAGCGGTTTGAGCGGCACTCAGAATCCCAAGCTCAAGCGAACCAGCAGCCAGAGAGGAAGCACTCCGAACAGCGCTAGAACAGCAGTAAGCTGCGAAAGACGTAACCCCGGCGATTTAGCAACGCAAGGGATCGTTCCGGGGTCTTCATTTACTACTATACCGGATGTGTTAGTTGTGTCAAACTTCGGGAGCGCCGGTGCGGCGACGTGGCAATCAACCACAATCCGCGACTTACTCACCGCTGAGCGCCTGAAATCATATCTAGACATTTGCGGCAGCGATCTCGACTGCGGCTTGGAACTATACAAATGGAACCTATTAGCTTCCGCGTCTGTCATCGAACTATCGGCGATGGTCGAAGTAATCGTCCGAAACGCTATAGATGCGCAGCTTTCAATTTGGGCGCAGGAACACGGCGATTGGTTCGATATCATTCAGTTAGACACCAAAGGCATGGCGGACTTGTCCAAAGCCATCGACCGCGCGACCAAGGGTGGCAGGGTGCCTCAAGTTCACGGGAAAGTTATCGCGGAGCTGAACCTCGGATTTTGGCGTTACCTCGTTGCGCAACGCTACCATGCCGGTTTGTGGGTGCCGTTTTTGCATAACGCGTTCCCTGGTGGTAACGCAGATCTGCGGCGACGGCGCCAAGATGTTGAACACCGGCTGGATAATCTAACCGTGGTGCGAAACCGGGCGCCTCACCACGAGCCAATCCACAAACGAAATCTCGGGCGTGACCTGCAAAACAGCCTGGAATTACTGGCTTGGATTAATCCCGAAGCAGCAGCTTGGGCGATGGAAGTATCGACGCTCGGCGAGATAATAGCTAACAAACCGCTACCGCCAATTCAAGTATCATGAGGGATCGAATCCTGGTTGTCTGCATTTGGCTACCTCTGAAATCGGTAACGCGGCCAGCCCATTACCGCCAAAAATCTATGCTCAACCCGGAACTACGCATGGGCCGCCATGCTACCTGAGATACCGAAAAGTAATAAGCGCCCTGTCGGTTTAACCGGCAGAGCGCGTTTGGATTGGATTAGGTTATTAGTTTTCGGAGCCGAGGTGAGCGTCCAAGCCATCCACCATCCGGTCGAGGCCACGGCTAAGCCCATCGAGGAACGAACCTGGCGTGCGGTTTACGAACAACACATGTCCCACGGATTCGGACTTGGACTCGGCTTGGGCAAAGCCCGCCGGGGCAGGAATGTTGTTTACCACTAAGTTAGCGCCAGCTACGATGGCGAGAGTTACGACGATCTTCTTGGTGCGGTTGTTTTCCATGTCTTAAAGATTACGGGCTGCGCCCGGCCATGTAATCGGCCGCAAGGATGATTTAAGCGCGTACCGGAAGTCATCCGAAAGTATGACTGTCAAAGATGGAACCAAAAGTGAGTTGGACTAGTTGGCGATTGCGACTCCGGGCAGGCCATCGAACCGGGCCTTGTTGTCGCCGGATAGCACTTGGCGTCCGGTTTCGCGAGCGTGAGCAGCGATGATGATGTCATAAGGGCCGCGTGGTTCCCCAATGAGCCTAGTGTGAGCCAGCAACTCACCATGCTCGCGCGCAGTGGTAGGGGTGTAGTGCAGCAACCGGAATGATTCGCCAGAGGTTAGCTCATCGAAAAATGCAGCACGGCGCTTTCGAATTTCCTCCGTGGGCGCCGCGCATACGCCCCGGTAGAACTCTGCCAACGTTATTGGGGCGAGCGCTAGGTCGTCACCGTCTTTTACGCCAAGTATTCCCCCGGTCCGCTCGAACTGAATTAGCGCAGTGGTGTCTAGGACTATTCGGCGCCCCATGGGTCAGTCCAATCTGCTAAACCGTCGGTAGCGCTCAGCACGTCAGCGCCGAAACCTGGGTCAACCGGAACCAGACGGTCAAAACATTTGCGGATCGCACCCCAGGTGTACTTGGTGGTGGCCTCGGAAGCGGGAGCGATTTCGGCGACCGGCCTCCCATCGCGCGTCACAGTGACCGTCTCACCGTCCCGCTCCACCCTATCCAGCAGCGCAGAAAACCCGCGCGATGCCTCCGTGGCAGTCATCACCAACGTCATACCATTAGCTTATCAGATAAATCTGATTTAAGTTATACGAACGATGAGCTTCAATTGAATGAGTACTTTTGATGCGGTGCTGATGGTATCATCAACTCATGCGCACCACGCTCGACGTTGACCCGAGCGTGTTGTCGGTGGCTCGTTCGCTCGCAACACTAGAGCGGATATCTCTGGGAGCGGCGGTATCCAACCTCGCCATGCGCGGCATTACATCGGCAGCGCCAGTTAACCAAAGTGGCACTGGTTTTCCAGTGCTAGTGCCGCGCAATCCTAATCGGGTAATTACCGATGAGCTAGTCGAGCAGTACCGCGATGATAGCTAAGGTTTACCTGCTAGACGCTAATGTTCTAATTGCACTCAGCGACCCCGACATTCACATCATGTCGCTGCCCAAACCTGGTTTGACTCCCTTAAGAATTTTAAATTCGGCACTTGTTCAATAACTGAGTCTGGCGTCGTCCTCAATGAACGTGTGGGTTGACAGTGCTCGCATTTGCTCAAGTAGTAAAAATGCGGTCGCTGGGGTTTCATCGCCTACTGCTGGGTTTATCATCAGCCGAACAAACGCCAGCTTGGCGGAACCAATAATTGACCGAAGCTATTTATTTGGCTACAAGCAAGTTACCGATTTCCAACTGGTAAACCTCGCAGCTAAACACAAAGCGATACTTGCGACTTTCGATTCCAGGCTAAGCGCCTCATTGGCGGAATCGGACCGGCACCACGTTTTCATCATCCCTGTATAAATTGTGTTTGATCAGGGTTTCTATTGGTGGCGCACCCCCAAAGAGTATAAGTCGCGTACCTAAATATGTCACCCGATTATGTCATATGACCAAGTTTCTGCTATGGTTCGCTATCATGGGCAAACTCCAGGAAACGGCAAAACGGCTTACCGCTTCCCAGCGCCGAGAATTGCTGGTTGCTGCCGCACTTAAAGTAATGCGAACAGATGGTGTTGCTGCGGCAACCACCAGGGCTATTTGTAACGAAGCCGGGATGCCGCAGAGCGCATTCCATTACTGCTTTCATACCAAGAAAGACCTATACCGGGCTTTGCTGGCGACCGAAATTGATTTCGATCTGGATGGCATCTGGCCAAGCGCCATAGCAGGTACCAACCTTGAAGCACGAGTTAGCTCGATAATGCTGGCCTGGTGGGGTGCGATTGAAGCCGAACCAAATTCACAGCTAGTTTTGTTTGAGCTGAGCGACCTCGCGCTGCGTGACCCAGAACTACAAGACCTTGCACAATGGGAACAGCAAGCCGCTCTCAAAAAAGCCACCCAAGCTATCGACCGGGTAGTTAGCGAAACCGGTGTCAAACTTGATCCCCCGCTGGAAGAACTCGCCGAAATGGTGATCGCCGCCCTTGATGGGGTAGCCCGCTCTTGGTTGCGTCATCGTGACAATAAGCGCGCCCGCCAAACCATCACAAATTTCGCCGCCGCCATAACGGCATTTGCCACCAAATAGACCCGCCATAAGAATGACAGAGGAATCCATATGCCCAAAATAGAGTACCGCGCTTACCAACCAAGGGATGCCGAAGAGGTAAAGAACCTAGTTAATCAGGCATTCTCCGTGGATCGCTACGTTAAAGCACCCCGTCTCCTATCCGGCGCTAAGGACGTTTACCTGCGCACCTGCCTGACCGCCAGCAGTTACACCCAAGTCGCCGTGGCTGAAAGTAAAGTGGTTGGCGTTTTGATGGGCCGAGTCCAAGGTGAACCGCGCTTGCCTGGCCGGTTCCGTAACAACTTTATCGCATTTGCGCAGATGGCCAAGTTAGCGATTCTTGGCATCAATGAATACAAGTCATTAATGCAATTCTTTGAATTCCAAACCGTTTACAAGAAACTCAAAGCCGACACTAATGCGCCAACGACAGATGAATTAACGTTATTCGCAGTTGATACCAATACCCAAGGTATGGGCATCGGCAAAACTCTCTACAACAAATACATGGAACACCTACGCGCCCACGGCCGCACCGACTTCTACCTTCACACCGACAGCCGCTGCAATGTTGGATTCTACGAAAGTCATGGCATGACGAGGGCGGCAGAGCAGGACATGACCATCTTACTCGACGGCCAGCCCGAATCTCTCGGCGTCTATCTCTACACCGGGGACCCAACAAGCAGCCCCGAATAGGGCGCATTTGGGTTGGATTAGATTGTTATCTCGCCGGCCAATGCCCTAACAGGTTCAAGCCACTTTCGACAGCTTGCCCTAGGATAGCGTGCTCGACGACGGCAGCATCGTAAACCTGAGTTTTGCTAGATGGGCCTAGTACGAGGTGCCATCGGCGGCTGGCATCCGGGATTTGCCGACCAGGCCAGCTACGGCCAAGAGGGTGACCAGATACGGCAGCATCAACATGAACTGCGAAGGCACGGGTGACCCGATGATGCCAAGCGTGGTCTGCAAGCTAATCGCAAAGCCGAACAGTAGCGCCGCGAAAGCCGCCCGCACCGGGTCCCAGTTACCGAAAATCACAGCCGCCAAGGCGATGTAGCCAAAACCCGCAGTCATTTCGCGGTTGAACTGCCCGTTGCTGACCAGCGTGTAGGAAGCCCCACCGATGCCAGCAATCGCACCCGCGATCAACAAGGCCCGCCATCGGGTAGCGCGGACCTTAATCCCCATCGTGTCAGCCGCTTTGGGATGCTCCCCCACGGCCCGGACCCGCAGACCCCATCGGGTGCGGTACAGCGCAAACCAAACGCCGAGCACCGCGAGATACATCAGGTAAACCAGAATATTTTGATTGAACAGGGCTGGCCCGATAATCGGGATTTGAGATAAACCAGGGATCGGGATCGCAGCAAACCGGATGTGCAGGGTGTTGTTCAACCGAGCCTGGTCCGACCGCATCCAGCCTTGGAGTAAAAAGGTGGTAATCCCAGCTACCAGCACGTTCAACACCACGCCGATAATGACTTGTTCAATGGCATAGTTGATTGCAAACAATCCGAGCAGCGCGGCTACCAGCGCGCCAGCCAGCATCCCGGCCAGCAAACCGACCCACGGGTTTTGAGTCATCGAAGCCACAGCAGTGGCGGCAAAAGCAGCCATGAGAAGTTGCGCTTCGATGGCAATGTTGACCACCCCGGCTCGCTCGCCGATTACCCCACCGAGCGCGCCAAACACCAATGGAATCGCCAGCAGTAAGGCTTGCCCGATAACGTTGATGACACTGATGGTGCCGGGTAACCCAGCTCCCGCCCAAGCAAGGAACGATGCCATAGCGGCAATCGCGAAAATCGCGATCACCCACAACCACTGCTTCCGGAAGGAGTTTGCGAGCCAGAACGCGATCAACGTCATCGCTGTCATGATAGCAATGCCGATCCAGCCGACGGTCGCAGCGTTGGGCTCCAAAACCGGGAACCCAGACAATAGGTCTTGGCCGCTAGTTATGGCGAAGCGGACATTGCCGGGGCGCCGCAGGAGCAGCCACAACAAAGCCAGCAGTAAGGTCAAGGCCCCCATCACCAACGGAGCTTTGAACGACTTATGTTCAATGGTGCGGCGCTCGATCGGAGCTTCATCGGCTCGCACCTCGTTGCTGGCAACTGCCGGACCCAATTCCGTGACTGGAGCACGATAAGTAGTGACCATTACGGCACCAGCCTTTCGGTAATTCCGGCGTTAGCCGCCGCGAGGGCCCTGGCATTTTCGACACGGGCAATCCGGGCGTCGGCCACCCGCGCTGGAGTTGGCAGCCGGAATATGGTGCGCACCAGCGGTGGAGCTGCGATGAATAGCACGATTAGGGATTGGATCACCTGCACAATTTCGGACGGAATATTTTGCCCGGCCTGCAGTGCAGAACCCCCACTGCGGAAAGCTCCGAACAAGATGCCAGCGAACAAGATGCCGATTGGACTGGAACCACCCAACAGCGCAACCGTGATGGCATCGAACCCGATGCCGGCGTCAATCCCGTCGGTGAAACCGCCCGCTACGGTTCCGAGCTGGAACAAACCGGCTAGGCCCATTAGCGCGCCGCTGAGAGCCATCGACAGAATCGTATTGCGCGCCACGTCCATGCCGGCCACCCGGGCGGCTCGCGGATTTAGTCCCACTGCCCGGAATGCGAACCCGAGGGCCGACCGGTTCAGCAGCCACCAGATCAAGGCGACGGCGCCTAGTGCGAGTAAGAAACTGAACCGGAGGTTATACCGCTGGCCTAGCAAGCGAGGGAACACGGCTCCGGTGGGCGCGACCGTGATTGGGTTGTTTGATCCGGGCGCCTGCATCAAACCAGGTGTGACCAGGAAATACTGCAACAGATAAAAGGCGATGAAGTTCAACATGATGGTACTGATCACCTCGTGCGCCCCGGTTCGAGCTTTCAGGAACCCGGCCAAGCCACCCCACAACGCTCCGCCGATTAGGGACAGGATGATTGCGATGATCAAGGTGAGCCAGTGCGGCAGAACGTTTTGCAGAGCGATGGCAGTCCAGCCACCCAGGATGATCCCCATGATCATTTGGCCCCGACCGCCGATGTTGAATAACCCAGCTTTGAAGGTTATGGCTAGGGCCAACCCGGCCACGATCAGGGGGCCGGCGTTGGTGAGCGTGTTGATCAGCGGATTGATCTGATTGGCGAAACCGCTTGCTTGCCAGTTGAAGATAGAACCTCGGATTAACTGGCTGTAGGCGCCCATCATAGCATTGCCGAGAGCGGCGAAAGTATCGCCCGGTCGAGCGAATAAGTAGCTGGAAGCGGCGCGGACGGCCGGGTTGGTGAAACCGATCATCAGGGAGCCGCCGAGTAAGGCCAGCATCAAAGCGCCAAGGCCGACGGCTGGACCGCTGGAGGTGATTTCGCGGAAGGCGTCGCCCCATACCGAGGTCCGAGGTTCAGGTAATTGGTTAGGTTCGGGGTATCCTGCGGACGGTTCGACGCCGGACCCGGGCTCCGAAATATTTTCGCGTAGATGTTTGTGCTCGCTCATGCTTTCACCTCCGGCTTGATCCCAGCCATCATCATGCCAAGCACATCGCGCGGCGTATCCGGCGGCACGATGCCAACGACCGCCCCGCGATACATCACCATGATCCGATCCGCTAAGGCCACTGCTTCATCAAGTTCAGTGGAAACCACCACCACCGGGATCCCAGAGTCGCGAGTCTCAATAATGCGCTTATGGATAAATTCAATAGAACCGACATCTACACCGCGAGTGGGTTGAGAAGCGACAAACAGTTTTAGTTTTTTTGAAAGTTCGCGCGCGATAATGACTTTCTGCGCATTACCACCCGATAACGAACCCACTTTCTGATGAATACCTTGAGTCCGGACATCATATTCTTTAATCTTTTCCGTAGCGAATTGATTCCGATGCCCGAGTTGCAAGGAGCCACCTTTGACGAAAGGCTGCGCATTGGCTCGGTTTAACATCATATTCTCGGCGATGGTGAATTCCCCAACTAAGCCATCTTCATTGCGATCTTCGGGAACAAAACCCACCCCGGCATCTAGATGTTGACGTGGAGTTTTGCCAATCATCTCTACCCCATCTAGTTTTATAGATCCGGTGGCACTAGCTTCTAGACCCAATAGCGCTTCAGCTAATTCTGTTTGCCCATTGCCCTGCACACCTGCGATGACCAGCACTTCTCCGCCTTGCACGGTAAAGGAGACATTATCAACTAAAACCTGACCCGCATCGTTGGTTACCACAAGGTTCTGCACAACTAAAGCATTATCATGAGGCTTTGCTGGGCTTTTATCTACTTTCAAAGAAACTGCCCGGCCAACCATTGCGGCAGCTAATTCAGCGTCACTAGCAGATGGGGAAGCTTCACCAACCACTTTGCCGTGGCGGATAACCGTAATCCGGTCCGCGACAGCCCTTACCTCGCGCAATTTGTGAGTGATAAAAACGATAGACTTACCCTCGGCTTTAAGCTTGCGCATTACGGCCATTAAGTCGTCAGTTTCTTGTGGCGTCAGCACGGCGGTCGGCTCATCAAACACGATAATCGAAGCATCGCGCGCTAGGGCTTTAATAATTTCGACCCGCTGCTGAACCCCAACTGGTAAATCTTCAACTCGGGCATCGGGGTCCACATGGAAACCGAATTGTTGCGATATCTCTTTAACTTTTTTCCGTGCCGCACTGATATCCAGTACCCCAGCACCTTTGGTTTTTTCATTGCCGAGAATCACATTTTCTGCGACCGAAAACACCGGAACTAACATGAAGTGTTGATGGACCATGCCGATGCCGGCAGCCATAGCATCGCCGGGGCCTCTAAAATGTTGAACCTTGCCATCCAGCAAAATCTCGCCTTCATCAGGCTGTAAAAGGCCGTAAAGCACGTTCATCAGTGTGGATTTACCGGCCCCATTTTCGCCCAGCAGGCAGTGGATTTCGCCTGGGTTCACAGTCAGGTTGATGTGGTCGTTAGCCACTAGTTTTCCGAACCGCTTGGTGATGTTCCGCAGCTCCAACCGCATATCCTCAACCTACCCGACACATAACAAAACGGCATAAAACAACGCCGCCCAACGGTGAGCTGGGCGACGTTGTTCTTGTGGGTGATACCGGTTAATTGAAGGGTGAGTCAACGTGGACCCTACCCGCGATGATGTCTTGCTCAAGCTGGGCAACTTTGTCCCGAACATCTTGCGGAATTTGATCCTCGAAATTATGGAACGGGGCGATGCCGACGTAGCCGTTTTCCAAAGTGCCGACCAGGTGGCTGGAATCCCAGTTACCTTGCGCCGAGTTCAGTACGGTATCGTGAACTACCCCGCGGATGTTCTTCAGAATTGAAGTCAGCACGATTTCTTGAGTGGACGGGTCTGAATAGAACAGGTCGGAGTCCACGCCGATGATGGCGATTGGCCGCCCAGCGGTAGCGATTGCAGCCTGGGCGGATTGATAAATGGGACCGCCAACCGGCAGGATCACATCCACACCCTGCTCAACGATGCCTTGGGCCATTGTGAGCGCGGTGGCGTTGGCCTCGAAGCCGCCGGTGAAGGAGTTCATGCCGGTGACTTGGACATGGGTGCCGTTTTGCTCGTTGTAGTAATTGACGCCTTGCTCGAAGCCGTGCATGAAGATGGTTACCGGGGGAATCTCGCCGCCGCCGAAAGTGCCGACATGGTTGGCGCCACCTTCGCGGGAAGAATAAGCAGCAGCTACATAACCAGCTAGGAAAGCGGCTTGGGCAGTGTCGAATTCAACTGGCTTCAAGTTGCCCGGAGGTTGCTGGCCATCAATAACGCCATTGTTATCCACTAATAAGAAGTGAACATCGGGATGCGCATTAGCAGTTTGCACAGTTGCGGCAGCTAAATTGAAACCGGTTGCGGTAATCAAAGTGCAGTTCTGAGTAACCAGGTTTTCCAGGTTCGGGATGAAATCAGTTTCCGCATTTGACTCAATCCTCGGGAACGCGGTGAGGCCAAATTGGCTGGCTGCGTCCTGGGTGCCTTCTAATGCCGATTGATTAAACGAACGATCATCAAAGCCACCGGAATCGGAGACTACACAGGGCAGCACATGGGCGCCAGGTTCCGCGATAACTGCGTCGCCAGCAGTGCCGGGTTCCGTCTCAACTATGGCCGGGGCTTCAGGTGTGGCGGCGGGTGGAGCACCACACCCAGCAAATAGTAAAGCGCCACTAAAAACGAGGGCACTAATTCGAGTTAGCTTTTTCAAGGTTTACTCCTTGGTGGGTGGTGGGCGGTTATTGAGTGATACCGACCACATTAGGGGGTTATTTGGCATCGTCGCTTGGCTAAATGCACAAAAACGTAAAAGCGTAACTAAATCGCAATCACACCGAGTTATTTCCCGGTTTAATTTTAAGTATTTAGCTACTACGCGCTATTACATATTCGGCAAATAACCGAACTGCAATCCCGATCGCATCTTCATCAATATCTAGGCTACCTTGGTGCAAATCTTGCCGCTTAGCGCCAAAGGCAGCAGTACCCAGCCGCGCCATTGTGCCGGGAACTTTTGTCAAATACCAGGCGAAATCTTCACCGCCGAGCGATTGTTCAGTCAGAACCACATTTTGCGGACCCACTACTTTGGCGGCAGCTTTCTCTAAGGCTGAGGTGGTGGCGGCATCGTTATCCACTGGCGGCACGCCGCGAACGTGATGCAGGGTCACATCCACCGCGTAGGGGGCGACCACCTGGGTAACGGCGTGGTCAAGCACATTGCCCGCCTTCTCCCAGGCGCGCACATCCAGGCACCGCAGCGTACCTGCGACTTTCCCGCTCGCCGGGATGGCATTGTGCGCGTCGCCGGCCTGCACCATGCCCCAGGTGAGGTTGACGCCGCTGCGTGGGTCGAGCCGCCTGCCCAGCACGCCCGGTACTTGCGTAATCACTTCCCCCAGCGCAAACACGATGTCGCCGGTCAGGTGCGGGCGCGAGGTATGGCCGCCCGATGAGGTCAGCGTGACCGTCACTTCATCGGTGGCCGAGGTGATGGGGCCGATGCGGGTACCGATCTGGCCGACCTCTAGTTTAGGTTCGCAGTGAACCGCCACAATCTCTTTGACATCTCCGAGGATGCCTTGGGCCAAAACGGATTTGGCGCCGCCGGGGATGACCTCTTCGGCTGGTTGGAAGATTATCCGGGTTGGCGGGACTTCGAAACCCTGATTGATCAACTCTTTAAGGGTCAAGGCCGCGCCGAGTGCTGCGGTGGTGTGAACATCGTGGCCACAGCCATGCGCCCAACCGTCCGTTTCCGACTGCCAAGGTTTGCCGCAGGTATCGGGCAGCGGTAGGGCATCAATATCAGCGCGGATCGCTAGTTTTTTGGGTTGAACTTGGTCCGCAGTTGCCGCTGTCATTTCGGTTTCCACGTCCACATAGAGGCCGGTGCCGGTGAGCCGGACCGGGCTGAACCCAGCTTGGATTAGGCGTTCCACTATTTTCTCGGTGGTGCGGTATTCTCCGAACGATGGCTCCGGGTGCCGATGCAAATCTCGCCGGAATTCAATCAGCTCGGGCTCTAAGGCTTTAACCACCGACTTAATGGCAGCGGTAGCTCCACTGTCATCGTGCATATGCCCAGCCTACCTGTTTTATCCCGGTTGACCAGCGGGTAAATAAAATATCTTAAACCATGCGCAAGGTGCCGCCAGGATTGGGGTTAGGCCGCAGCGGGAGGTAAACCAAGGCGGTCGCAATGGCTGCCAGGCCTTCGCCCCGACCGGTCAGACCCAGCCCGTCAGTAGTGGTGGCACTAAGAGAGACCGGGGCATTGATCGCCTCGGAAAGGGTACGGCTGGCCTCGTCGCGACGGGGGCCGATTTTGGGTTTGTTGCCGATTAGCTGCACCGAGACATTGCCAATTTGCGCGCCGGTCGCCCTTAGGCGTTTGGCAGTTTCGGCGAGCAGCGACCCCCCCGAAGCCCCGGCCCATGCTGGATCATCGGTACCGAACTGACTGCCCAAATCCCCCAGGCCCGATGCCGTCAACAGGGCATCGCACATGGCGTGGGCCACCACGTCCGCATCGCTGTGCCCGGCTAGACCACGCTCCCCTGGCCAGGTCAGACCCGCGATGGCTAAGGGTCGGGCTGGGTCATCGCTGAATGCGTGGACATCCACTCCGATGCCAACTTGCGGGTTCATCGTGCCTCGATTCTTGTTCGATTCCCGCGATTACTCGGTGCCCGAGGGGCTGTAGAGTAACGTGGCAATTTTTAGGTCGGATTGAGTGGTGATTTTCATCGCAGCGGGGTCGCCTGGGATTACGAATACCGCTACGCCGATGGCTTCTGCTAAACCGGCGTCGTCAGTCGCTTCCAAGTTTTGGGTTATCGCGGCCTCATACGCTTGCGCTAACGTGGCCCGGTCGAACCCCTGCGGAGTTTGCACTGCGCGTAAAGTGGTTCGGTCAACAGTAGCGACGACCTGCTGCGATTCAAGGGGCCGAACCACTTTGATGGTATCGGTGACCGGGAGGGCGGGGATAACCGCTTTGGCATCATCGTTTACTTTTTGGGCAACACTTTCGATAAGGGCTGCGGGCGCGAAGGGGCGGGCGGCATCGTGAACCAATACTTTCCCACAATCTGGATGCAGTTGGTTTAACGCATTTGCGATGGATTGCTGCCTGGTCTCACCCCCGATGACAAGGGTTATTGGTTGCTTGATCCCGTCCAGCGCGGCGGCGAACTCAGCTACATATCCATCGGGCACCGTCACGATGGCATCGTCCACCACGCCGCTAGCGAAGAGGTTCTCGGCCGCAATCCGCACCATCGGTACGCCGTTTATCGGCACTAATGCCTTGGGCACATTGGCGCCCAGCCGGGAGCCGCTGCCCGCCCCAGTCAGAATCGCCGTCGTTCTCATCACTGGACTACTTTAGAGCAACGGAGCAAATGCGGGGCGCGACGCAGGGGCAAGCAGAAACCCCGGCGAGTTGCCGGGGTTGAGCATTAGAAATTAGGAGGCTAGGACGGAGTTTAGTAACTCGTCGGCTGCATCCTCTTCCGAATTATTAGCCAAAGCCAATTCGGAAATCAAAATCTTACGAGCCTTGGAGAGCATGCGCTTCTCGCCAGCAGACAAACCCTTTTCGGTGTCGCGGCGCGAAAGGTCACGCACAACCTCAGCCACTTTAAGTACATCGCCAGAAGCGAGCTTCTCTTGATTTGCCTTGAACCGACGCGACCAGTTGGTCGGTTCCTCAGTGAATTGTGCCTTCAGAACATCGAAAACCCGGTCAAGACCCTCAGTATCAACAACATCGCGTACGCCGACCATCTCAACGTTATCGGCCGGAACTTCAATCGTTAAATCTCCCTGGACAACCTTGAGCTTCAAGAAAGTCATTTCTTGCCCGCGCATCTGCCGGACGTTGATAGCTTCAATGGTTGCTGCCCCGTGGTGGGGGTATACAACGGTTTCGCCTACTTCAAAAATCATGTAGTTGGCCCCTTTCCCAGCTAGCTACCTTACCAGAAATGTCCAACCGATGAACTAAGTACGCGCGAATGGCCCGTTCTGTCGGCGCTAACCCTGCTCATGGCCATCGAATCGTTACGATGCTGTTATCCGAAGCGACCGGAGACATAATCTTCAGTCGCCTTCACGCTCGGGGTGGAGAATATGACGGGCGTGTCGTCCATTTCGATTAGTTTGCCGGGCTTGCCTGTCCCCGCGATGTTAAAGAACGCAGTTTTTTGGGAAACACGAGCAGCTTGCTGCATGTTGTGAGTCACGATGACGATGGTGTAGTCCTGTTTTAGCTCTTGGATCAAGTCTTCAATGGCCAAGGTTGAGATCGGGTCCAGCGCGGAACACGGCTCATCCATCAAAAGCACTTGCGGCTTAACCGCAATGGCCCGTGCGATACACAACCGTTGCTGCTGACCGCCGGACAAGCCAGAACCGGGTTTATCCAGGCGATCTTTGACCTCGTTCCACAAGTTAGCCCCGCGCAAGGATTGCTCAACGATTTCGTCGGAATCTGACTTGGAAATCCGCTTATTGTTCAGCTTGATCCCGGCCAAAACATTGTCCCGGATGGACATGGTGGGGAACGGATTGGGCCGCTGGAACACCATGCCGATGTTGCGGCGGACGGCCACCGGGTCAACATCCGGGGCGTAAAGGTCAACCCCGTCCATCAGCACCGACCCTTCCACCCGAGCGCCGGGGATGACCTCATGCATCCGGTTGAGCGTGCGCAAAAATGTGGATTTGCCACAGCCCGATGGGCCGATTAAGGCAGTGACCGAATTTGGTTCGATGGTCATGTTGACATCGTTCACCGCGAGGAAATCCCCGTAATAGATGTCTAGGTTAGATACGTCTATCCGCTGTCCCATCATTCCTCCGTCCGGTCTGTTTGAATCCGTCTGCCACGTTCTCGCTCCCGCTCGTGGCCTGCGTGACGGATTATCGGCACGCCACGCGTGCACAGACCTCCACGTCGCTCATGCTCGGCCTTGCATCCGAACTCAACCACACGCGTATTCATTCGTTATTTCAATTTCGGTGCAAATAGGCGGGTAACTAACCGGCCGAGGCCGTTCAACGCCATAATGATAACCACCAGAGTCAGTGCTGCGCCCCAGGCGCGCATAAAGTTGATGTCAGAAACACAACCGACTTGATCGGGGCGGCAGGGCACCACGCCCATCTGGTATTGGCGGTAAATAAATACTGGTAGAGCCATCATGCGACCGTTGAATGGATTCCAGTTGAGCGAGTCGGCCACCCCGGCAGTGATCATGATCGGAGCGGTTTCGCCGATAACGCGGGCAATCGCCAGCAGCACCGACGTGGTGAGGCCCGCAACCGAGGTTCGCAATACCACTTTGACGATGGTGAGCCATTTCGGAACACCGAGCGCGTAAGCGGCCTCGCGCAACTCATTGGGCACCAGCCGCAGCATCTCTTCAGCGGAACGCACCACCACTGGGATCATCAGGACCGACAAGGCCACCGAAGCGGCGATGCCGAGCCGGACGCCAGGGCCAAAGAAAATCGAGAATACGGCGAAGCTGAATAGACCAGCCACGATGGACGGGATGCCCGTCATCACGTCAACGAAGAACGTGGTGACGCGAGCTAGTGGACCACGGCCATACTCAACTAAATAGATGGCGGTTAACAGCCCGATGGGCACCGAGATTAAGGTAGCCCAAAGCGTAATCATCAGTGTGCCAGCGATGGCATGCAGGATGCCGCCGAACCCCAAGCCGGTATCCACGCCACCAAATATGCCCCGCATGTCGCCGGTGAAGAATCCGGAGCTGAACACCCGGTCAACGCCGCGCCGCACCACGGTGAACAGCAGAGATACCAACGGCAGCATCGCGACGATGAAAGCCGCCGTGACCAGGCCGCGCATAAATAGGTCTTTACGTTTGCGCGCCGGGTCAGCAGCGGTGAGCAGGCTGTGGGTCACGCCGTCAACCAGGGTTGGCGTTGGCATCGGGGGTTCCACCGGCTCAACTACCGGGCCAATCGACTCAGTAACTACGGTAGTAACTACGGGAGGTTCTACATCAATTGCCATTATCTCTTCGCCTCAATCCGCATCCGCTACCTAGTTGGCTCCACTGAAAGCTGCGCGCCGGGAAACAACCCAACGAGCGCCCATATTGACCGCCATCGAAATCACAAACAGAGCCAAACCGGCCGCGATAAGCACGTTAATCGTGAGGCCTGCCGACTCGGGGAACATGGAGGCGATGAAAGCGGCGATGGTGTGAACCTGGCCGCCGTCGAAAATCTGTAAGGAAACCAGGAAGCCGGGCGATAAAATCATCAACACTGCCATCGTTTCGCCCAAAGCCCGGCCCAACCCAAGCATGGCCGCTGAAACCACGCCTGATCGGCCAAATGGCAGCACGGCCATCTTGATCATTTCCCAGCGTGTGGCCCCTAAAGCTAACGCGGCTTCTTCATGCAGAGCTGGAGTCTGCCGGAAAACTTCACGCGATACGGCCGTGATAATTGGCAGGATCATGACCGCGAGCACTACCGATGCGGTTGCCACCGAGCGGCCTGTGGCAGAGTTATTTACCGTCAGTCCCGGAATCAAGCTCAGGGCGCTGGCAATCCAACCCCAAAATGTTCGAATGTGCGGGGCTAAAACCATCGCGCCCCACAGGCCGAACACCACTGACGGGATTGCGGCCAGCAGGTCAACCACATAAGAAATGATGCCCGCCACCCGTTTGGGAGCGTAATGCGATATAAACAGAGCGATGCCGACTGCGATTGGAGTTGCCAGGATCAGGGCTAGCAGGGCGGCTAAGAGGGTGCCGAAAATCAGAGTGCCGATCAGGCTCCACAGGCTGTCCATCCGGGGCAAGTGGGTGCGCACTTCGTCGAGCTGAGCCTCGGACGCCGTGAACGCCGGGATGGCCCGGTAAATCAAGAATATCGCCACCGCTGCTAGCGTGGCCAAGATTAGTAGCGCCGCCCCGGTGGCAATCCAACGGAACACCCGAGAAAAACCGCGCTCGGCGTTGGTGTTTATCTTCCGCGGCTTTTTGGGCTTTTTGCCGGCAGGCAGCACCGTTTCGACGATGGGCCTAGTGGCAGAACTACTGGTTGTACTCATCGCTCTGAACCCTTCCAGCCAGGAAAGGAACACCCGCGCTGTGGGTGAGCACGCATGGACCCATTCTTACACAGGTTCCATCTTTTTGTATCGCTCGCCTCGCGGCGACGATTGGTACGTCGAACCGACGGTTCGCCTGGAATTAGAGCGCTCCGACGAAGTGGTTTGTCCTTCTTCAGGATTTCGGATAGCACAACCTACTTCGATTTCTATCGGGATAAGTGGCGAAACAACAGCGGCTCAGCAGTGTTTAACCGCTGAGCCGCTGACATGTTTCAGTCTATTAGTTGCCGTAGGTGATTTGAGCTACAGAACTGTGGATCTGATCACGCATAGTAGCGGTGATCGGAGCGGAGTCAGCTACTTGCGCAGAGGTCTGCTGAGCAGAATCCGAAGTGATGTAAGTGATGAACTCGCGGACGAACTGGCCGTCAGCTTCGTTCTGATAGTGCAAGCACACGGCGATGTAGCTCACCAAAACTAGCGGGTAAGCGCCAGCTTCGGTAGTGGTCCGGTCCAGGTTTACGGCGAGGTCGTACTGGTGACGGCCTTCTACCAACGGGGAAACCTGCACGGCCAGGGCAGCGCCTTCAGCCGAAGGAGCTTCCCAGTGATCGCCAACTTGGATCGAAGCGCGGCCCAGGCCACCGATGGCGCCGAGGTCGGAATAGGTGATGGCACCCGGAGTCTGGGTAACTACGTTAACTACACCGGAGGTGCCAGCAGCGGACTCGCCACCCTCTAGCGGCCAAGTGCTGGATGCGCTGTGCGGGAAAGCGGTGGGCGCGGTGGCGTGCAGCCAAGAGATGAAGTTGTTGGTGGTACCGGAGCTGTCGGAACGGTGTACCGGGGTCACGGCCAGGTGAGGCAGGTCAACACCGGGGTTGTCGGCAGCGATCGCGGCATCGTCCCAGTAGGCGATGTCACCGGTGAACAGCTTGGCGATGTTGTCGCTGGACAGGTTCAGGCTGTCAATGCCGTCCAAGTTGAACGCAACAGCGATAGCGGAAATGTAAACCGGCAGGTCAATGGAACCTTCCGGGCCGCAAACGCCGAGGGACTGCTGTACCTCATCGTCGGTCAAAACGTTGTCGGTACCGGCCCAAAGCACGCCGCCCGCGAGGAACTGGGTGCGACCGGCACCGGAACCCGAAGGATCATAGTTGACGGTCACATCGGGGTGTTGGTTTTGGAAGCTTGCGATCCAGGCTTGCATGGACTGCTCCTGAGTGGAAGCGCCAGCGCCGGAGAATTCGCCAGCCAAACCGCTGGCGGTTACTTCGCCGCCACCCGTAGCTGGAGCAGCATCGTAAGCGCCATTACCGCAACCGGTGGAGATGAATACAAAAAGACTTGCAGCGATTGCTGCGCCAACCCTAGTAATTGGGGAAAGCTTCACGAATATTCCTTCGTTAATTTTTGGCGAGCCTTCAGGTATTTCTTATGGGTTGAAGGTGGGAATCTCGCCGCGTACTAGATTAGTGCGCCGAGATATCAAGGTAACCTAGAAATTTGCGGGCAAGAAATCTGCTGGCGCATTTAGCACTTGATTTTGTCTAACGATTAAACAAAATCCCTGATGGGTTATTGCGTCGCTATGGAACCGTTTCGATTTGCCCTGCGATTGAAAGCCCGAGCTTGCCGTTGTTGGGCTTCGCGCGGCGCCTCGCGCACCCCCGCGATTTCTGGCGCCCCTTGCCCCTCTCCGATCACGTCGGCGGCCGGGATGCGCAAGGTGAAAGTAGAACCCCGATTAGGTGCCGACCAGATGGTCACTTCACCACCGTGACCAGAGGCGATATGCTTTACTAACGACAACCCTAGCCCGGTGCTGTCGGCCACCTGCTCCCGCGCTTTGCCGGTACGATAGAAGCGTTCGAACACCCGCTCGTGTTCTTTAGGATGAATGCCCATCCCCTGATCCACCACGGCCACTTCGACAAAACCTTCACGTTCACTCACCCCGACACCTACCCGAGTGTTATTGGGCGAATAAGTAATTGCGTTATCGAGCAGATTGCGAACCGCAGTTACTAGTAACTCATGATCCCCATAAACCAGTACATCCTCAGCTCCGGCCGTGGTGATTCGGATATTCTTAGTGTTGGCGTCCTTCTGCTCGCGCTCCACCGCCTCGGCGATGACGTCACGTAGGTGAACCGTCACGGCATCGGACAACGCCCCGGCAGATTGAATCCGAGACAGCTCAATTAGCTCCTCCACCAGCTTTGATAACCGCCTGGCATCCGCAGCTAACTGAGCGGATTGCTCCCTAATGGCGGCTGGATCATCGGCTGCAGCTGACATGGATTCCGCCAACTGAGCTAACTCGGCAACTGGAGCACTGAGCTCTTGAGTCACATTCAATACGAAGTCACGCCGGATCATGTCTATCCGGTGCATCTCGGTCCGGTCGGAGGCAAGCACCAATATTCGGCCTTTACCGATGGGCGCGCACCGTACACGCAGAAACGCGGGCACAGCCCCCGGCATCGGCCTAGGCAACTCCAACTCCATATCTTCTACTTCGCCGGTAGCACGCACTTTGGTGATAAGATCAACTACGGCAGCAGGCGTGACAACATCCCCCTTGACCAGGCCCGATGCGTAGGCCCGTGGTGAAGCATTGATAATTTCGCCATCGGCATCCAGCACGATAGTAGAGGAACGTAAAACTGATAACACCCGGGCTGCATCGGGATCGAGAATCGGGGGCGGGCCAGCAGCTTCAATGAATTTGTGATGCTCGCGAGCCTGGAGCCAGCGGTTTAGCACCAGGGCAAAACCCACCAACAGCAAGGCAAATAGTGCCCACGGCAACCACGACATCCACATATTTTCACCCTAGACACCCCCACGGACAAGAAATGAGAATGTGACCTAGTGCAAACAAACACGGTTAATTGCGCACCTTAATGTGACTTATCTGGCTAAACTAAGAAAAGTTGAATTACGCGCAATTGCGTGCGGATAGGCAGAAGGGCAAAAATGCGGAAGATATTTGAAGCCGAACTGCGGGGTGTAGGCGAAGACCTGGTGCAGATGGCTGAGGCCGTGTATTCCGCGATGGACCGGGCCGGGCGGGCCTTGTTGGAACGCGACATCCAGCTTGCCCAAGAGGTCATCGTGGACGATGCCAAAATTGACCAGATGCAACGAGACCTCGATGAACGATGCGTTCACATCCTGGCTCAGCAGGCTCCGGTCGCAACTGACCTCCGCACGGTTGTCGCTGCTCTCCGTATGGGTTCAACTTTGGAACGGATGGGTGACCTGGCGCGGCACGTCGCCGAGATCGCTCGCGGGCGTTACCCGGACGAGGCTATCCGGCCTTCAATTAAGCCGGTGTTCGGCAAGATGATCGCTGCTGCGGTTGACTCGGCCAAGGCGATTACCGTGCTACTGCGCACCCGTGATTTGGAGTTGGCCGAGCGGATCGAGAAAGACGACCAAATCCTGGACGACCTGCACATGGATAGTTTTAGTGAGTTGCTACATCCCACCTGGGACGGAACTGCGCAGGAAGCCGTGGACATCACGCTGCTTGGCCGCTACCTCGAGCGGTTTGGCGACCACGCCACCTCGATCTCGCGGCGCGTGGTGTTCCTAGTGACTGGCCGGGTTCACGACATCCTCCAACACAGCTAATCCTCGCCCTCTCGGGTGCCTGCATCCGGCTCTGTGGTTGCGCCCGGTTCGGGAGTCGGTTCCTTTAACAGATCGTCAAAGTTGACCTCGGGAGCGGGATTTAAAACAGGAAGTTGCAGGGTTGGGCCTTTCGGGTTGATCACTGCCAGCTTAAGGTTTGCCATCTTGCGGACGATGTCAATGACTTCGTTGAGCCGAACTGGCACCGGAGTCCACTGCTCTGGATTGAAAGCAGCAGCAATCTCCGCCGGAGAAGTCCCGAAGCACACTGCAACCTCATTCTCGCCCGTCGCTTGCTCCCCGGAGGTGCCAGGTTTGAGCGGGATCAACGGGAACTTGGGTTGACCGGTTTCATCTAGAGTGGCCTTTTCCGTAGCGGTATACAACGGCCCGGCTGCCACTGCACTGATTAACGATTGCCGGATTTGGGCATCGGCAGCGGGATCGGTTGACCCCAAGCCAGCCAGAATGGTTTTTGCCTTGACATTGGTGCGACCATTTGGCAGCCCGGCGCTCAAGAAGGCGGCCGGAATGGCAATTCCGTTCTCCGAACCGGGGTCAATTGCTAAGCCGGCGTAGGGCTCTTTTCCGGCGATCGCCGCTACTTGGAGGGCTGGCATCAACTGCTCCGAAATTTCTTCGGGCGCTCCAGGCGGAAGCATAGAGCGGACGTTACGCGCCGTGAAAGCTACCAGCAGTGGGCCCTTTTCTGATCCGATAGCTAGCACGGACTGAGCGGGGGCGAGGTCACTCGGGAGCGCAGTTGGATCCAAGGCCGACTGCTGCGCCACATCGGTGTTGATGTTCACGATGGTGAGCGGGCCTTGACCCAACTGCCGCACTACGTCCCAGGCGGCACTTGGGTCAGCTTGGGCCTTTGCCTTGGCCAGTGCTTCGTTTACCGCAAAATTTACGATCTCCGGTTTAGCTCCAGGGGAATCAGCCATTCTTCAACTCTACAACTAGCAAGTTACAAATGCCTAGGCCTAGAGGCGCTGCGGAAGCCGAAACAGACCTGTTTGTAAATAGCGTGTGGTTCGGTTCAGCTACCAGGCCGAGCTAAAGCGGGGGTAAATTCGCGTGCGGTTGCGTTCAGATGCCAGGCGCGTGAGCGCGACGCCTACAAATGAGTAGGCGAGCGCGAGCAGCAACGCCGCAGATGGACGCAAACGAACCGAATTTATTATTTACCCTGGTTGGCTACGGCAGCCGCCCCAGCCGCCGCCGCTTCGGGGTCAAGGTATTCCCCACCCTTCTTCAGCGGCTTAAAGTTCTCATCTAGCTCATAAACCAGCGGGATACCGGTAGGCAGGTTCAACTCAGAAATCTCATCTTCAGACAACCCGTCCAGGTATTTCACGATTGCACGCAACGAGTTGCCATGTGCGGCAACAAGAACGGTCTTCCCGGCTTTGAGGTCCGGTACGATGTCCGACTCCCAATAAGGCAATGCCCGGTCAAGTACTTGCTTCAGTGCTTCGGCACGAGGAATCGGTTCGCCAGCGTAACGCGGGTCGGCATCCTGCGACCAGGTGGTACCCAACTCAATCTCGGGCGGCGGCACATCGTAAGAGCGGCGATATTCTTTGAACTTCTCATCGCCGAACTCCTGGCGGGCTTCCGACTTGTTCATACCCTGCAGCGCACCGTAGTGACGCTCATTGAGACGCCAACTCCGCTTGACCGGAATCCAGAGGCGATCCGCCGCATCCAAGCTCAGGTTGGCAGTATTAATAGCGCGGCGCAGCAGCGACGTGTGAACCACATCGGGCAGCACGTTCTTTTCTTTCATCAACTCGCCGCCACGCTTGGCCTCTTTCTCGCCCTTTTCGCTCAAAGGCACATCCACCCAGCCGGTGAAGAGGTTTTTTGCGTTCCAATCGCTCTCGCCGTGGCGGAGCAAGACCAGTTTATATGTCATGCCCGTTATCGTAATGTGACCCTAGGACAAATTTCTATCTAAAACATCGCGGTAACCGGCGAGGGTTTGGGCTGCCGTTTGTGACCAGGTGAAACGACCGGATTGAGCGGCCGCCGCAGCAGCCATTTCCGAGCGACGATGCGGATCGTCTAGCAGGCTGGCAATCGCCGTCGCCCAATCGGCTGGTTGGTAGCTCCCGACCAACAAACCCGTGACCCCATCGTCAATTATTTCGCGCAGCCCGCCCACAGATGCTCCAATTACCGGCGTGCCGCAGGCGATGGCTTCGGCTGCCACCAAACCGAATGTTTCATTATAAGAAGGTACAGCCACCACATCGGCGGCCCGATACCATTTCGCCAACTGCTCAGGTGGCACGGGCCCCACAAACTCAATCCGGCCCGCCACCCCAAGCGACTGAGCTAATGATTTCAGGGCCGGAATAATTTCCAAATCCCCAGATGGCCCCCCAACGATGACAAGCCGCACTTGATTGGGTAACAACTTTAAAGCTTGAACTAGAATATCCGGGGCTTTGAGGCGTTGCACCCGCCCAGCAAACAAGACGATTTGATCGGTTAGCGAAATACCTAATTCCCGTCGAGCAGCTAGTGAATTACCTTCCGGGTGGAAAACGGTTTTATCTACACCGGGGTTAATTACTTGAACTTTTTCCGGTGCAGCTTGGTACTTGGTAACTAAATCAGATTTTTCTTGGTTGGTTAATGCCATTAGCGCATCCGCCTTGGCAACGATATTATGTTCGCCGAGTAACCTTTCATCCGGTTCAGGTTTATCACCGGGTGCCAAGCGAGAATTTTTTACCCGGCCCGCAGTATGCATGGTATGAACTAGTGGAATTCCCAACTGTTCCGCTAACGCCAACCCGGCTATGCCAGAAAGCCAATAGTGTGAATGTATCAAGTGAACCGGAGAGCTTAGCTGCTCTTCAATTACGGAGTGAGTTTTTTCTACAAAATCTGGAATTACCCCGGCTAACTCACCTTTGAGTAACTCATTTGGCCCGGCCGTTATCTTCCATAATCTGACGCCGGGCGAAATTTGAATCGGAACTGGGGTTTCAGAATCTACGTTTTCAGCGTCGGTGGCTCTAGTGAAAATTTCAACCTCAGCCCCATTAGCAGCTAATTGGAGAGCTAATTGATGAACATAGACATTCATCCCACCTGCATCTCCGGTGCCAGGTTGCGTGATTGGGTTGGTGTGCATGGAAAGTAAAGCCACCCGCAATGGATTGGCTACTTCCACTGCCTTTCCCGCGCCCACGATAACATCCTAATGCAAAAGGCCCGGAAATAAATCCGGGCCTTTTTACAAAAGTTAGCAATTAGTGCTTAGCGTCGTAAGCAGCCTCAATGTGAGTGGGGATGCGACCACGATCAGCAACGGTGTAACCATTGTTGCGAGCCCATTCGCGAATTGCATTCAAGCGAGCCTTATCCGAGGTGGCAGCTACGCGAGCAACGCGGTGACCACGGGGGCGGCCAGCGCCACGAGTGGCGGGAACTAGGCGAGCCTTGGCAATATAACGGCCAAGAGCATCATGCAGCATATTGTGGTTATCAACGCTTAGGTCGATTTCATAATGCTTGCCTTCATAAGCGAAAGACACAGTCTTGTGTGCTTCGCCGCCGTCGATGTCATCGTGTAGCTGGGTAACGTGTTTCTGTACCATTGATATCCCTTGTGTTGAGTGCCGCCTTTCGGAATTGAAAGGCGGGCATAATGGTTGCGGTGACAATGATTATTTAGCGGCTTTACCTTTGTCAACTCCAAATGGCGCTTTTCGCATAATTAAATCGACAATTTTTAGTTTTTGGCTCAAATTTTCACGAGCGGGAACAAAATCGTCTCTCGAATGCCTTGTCCAGTTAATGCCATTAGTAGCCGATCAATACCCATTCCCATACCCCCACTGGGTGGCATTGCATGTTCCATTGCAGTAATAAAATCTTCATCAATCGGCATTGCTTCATCGTCGCCTGCTGCCGCAAATTTGGCTTGTGCTGCAAATCGGGCTCGCTGAATCACTGGATCAACTAACTCAGAATATGCGGTAGCGAGTTCAAACCCTCGGACATAAAGGTCCCATTTTTCTACCAAACCAGGTTTGCTGCGGTGATCCCGAGTTAGCGGAGAAGTCTCCACAGGGAAATCCATAACAAATGTGGGTGCAGTTAAGTGGTCACCCACCGTATGCTCCCAAAGAGTTTCTACCAATTTGCCCGATGAAGTAGCCTTCTTCTCTAAACCTTCCATACCCAGCCGCTGCCCAATTCTCAGTAATTCAGGGATCGGTGTTGTCGGGGTTATCTCTTCGCCTAAGGCATTGGAAAGCGAATCAAACATGTGCAACCGTTCCCATTCGCCACCTAGTTCATATTCTTCACCATTCGGCAAAGTGACCAAAGTGGTGCCTAGAGCATCTTGGGCTGCGGTTTGCACCAGATTTTGGGTTAAGTCTGCCATCGTTAGGTAATCACCATAAGCCTCATAGGCTTCCAACATGGCAAATTCTGGCGAGTGGCTGGAGTCGGCCCCTTCATTGCGGAAATTGCGATTGATTTCGAATACTCGCTCCACGCCACCTACTACGGCACGTTTTAGAAATAGCTCAGGCGCAATCCGGAGAAATAGCTCCATATCATATGCATTCATGTGGGTAGTGAATGGCCGGGCTGCCGCTCCAGAGGCAATTGCTTGTAACATCGGGGTTTCAACTTCAATAAAATCTCGCCGATGCAGGTTTTCCCGTAACGAGCGAACCACTGCCGCCCGCAACCGCACCATATCTCGGGCCGCAGGCCGGGCGATTAAATCTATATAACGTTGGCGTACTCGCGACTCTTCAGAGAGTTCTTTATGCAAAACAGGCAGCGGGCGTAATGCTTTGGCCGCCATTCGCCATTCGTCAGCGAAAATGGATAACTCGCCACGCCGGGAAGTCCCCACCTTACCGTGGACAAAAATATGGTCACCTAAATCCACATCAGATTTGAAACCGGCTAAGGCATCGTCACCCACATCGGCCAAACTCAACATGGCCTGAATCCGATTCCCGGCCCCATCTTGCAACGTAACAAAACACAATTTGCCGGTATTACGTTGGAAAACAACCCGGCCCGCAATGCCCACTTCCACCTCGGTATGCTGGCCTGCTTCCAATCCGCCCCATTCAGCTCGGATGTCTGCTATTTGGGCGGTTATGGGCAAATTCACTGGATAGGGGTCACTGCCGTTGTCCAACATTCGCTGGCGCTTTTCAGCACGAATTTGGAACTGCTCAGAAACATTTTCCTCTGAGGTGTCAACTGGCCCTGAAGTTTGAATTGGCTCTGTTTCGGTCACAATGATGAGTCTAGTTCCCCGTGGCCAGTTACCGCTGCCCACTTAACACCTTTGGGCCACTCTCTGGTAGCATTGCTGGCCGTGACTAACCCGGTGATTGCAGCAATCAAACGGTTGCTCGCCGATCAGCGAGTCCGTTACTTAATTGTCGGCGGTTTTAACACCGTTTTCAGCCTCGGCATTTTCACTGCCGTAGAATTGCTTTTCGGCCATGCCTTAGATCAATTCGGCTTGATTCCCTTAGTTATTTCTTACTCGATCGCCATACCTGTCGCTTTTTTATTGCACCGGAAGATAGTTTTTCAGGTTAAGGGCGGCAATGCTTGGCTTGACTTTGGCCGTTTTGTGTTGACCAATGGGGTTGGCTTTGGGCTTAATTTTGTACTCTTGCCAATTACCCAGATAGTTACCGGGCTGCCACCGGTAATTGCCCAGCCGCTAACCCAAGTTTTCGTTGTAATAGTGACTTATTTTATGCATAAGCATTTTTCATTTAGGCGGAAAACGTCTGACACTTCCGATGCTGCGGTTGATTCAGATAAGTCACCGGTTAACCAGGCCGAACCGCACTAATAACGGTTCAATGATGACATCGCGGCCCCTTAGTGCCCGGAATGATTCTTTGGGATCGCGAGTATTACCTCTCGCCAATACTTCCTCAGCGAATTTGCGACCATTTTCTCGGCTCAATCCACCATTTTCTTTGAACCAAGTAACTGTATCTGCATCGAACATCTTGGATAACATGTAGGAATAATAACCGGCGGCGTATCCAGATCCCCAAATGTGATTGTAATAAGCGGAACGATAACGAGGTGGCACCGCCGGGCAATAAACCCCGGCTCGTTCTAGAGCCTTCTGCTCGAATACTTCAACTTGGTCTGGACTCGGAATTTGTTCCGGAGTTAAGCGGTGCCAGGCTTGATCAATCGCATTGGCTCCCAGGATTTCAGTCAAGGCAAAACCTTCACCAAATCCTTTAGTATCTTTCAGGTGGCTGTGCCATTCGGACGGCATAAGTTTGCCGGTTTGATAATGCTTAGCAAAGTTGTTGATGATTTGCGGGTCATGGGACCACATTTCATTGACTTGGCTGGGATATTCCACAAAGTCAGTCGGCACATTCACACCGGATGGAGACGGGTAATAGGTATCGGATAACAGCCCATGCAAGGCATGGCCGAATTCATGGAAGAGGGTGCGGACGTTGTCCCAAGTAATTAGGGCGAATTCTCCGTCAGCGGGTTTTACGATGTTAAGAGTTTGAGTGATAACCGGTTTTCGGCTTAGCAATTCACTTTGTCCGATAATCGGGTTCATCCATGCCCCACCTCTTTTAGTGGGCCGGGCGTAGAAGTCAAACATCACCAAACCGCGACCTTGATTTTTAGTTTGCGGCTTATCATCGTCAAAAACTTCGTATACTTCGACCTCATCATGATAACTTCGCAAATCCGGCCTGCGCACAAAGTTCAAGCCGTAAAGGTCATGCGCTGCTTTGAATACCCCATTATGCAGCACCGAGTTCAATTCCAAATATGGGCGCAATTGCTCAAAGTCGAAGCTAAATTTATCGCGTAGCAACTGCTCGGTTAAGTAAGCCCAATCGCTGGCAGATACAGATGAGGATGCAGCCACCCGTTGTGATTCTGCTGTTAATTGGGCAGCTTCGCGCCGGGTATTCACCATCGCTGGCTCGGCCAATTGACCAAGTAACTCAGCGATCGCATCTGCAGTTTCAATAACATTGTTATCCGCTACATACGCTGCGTGATGCGGATAACCTAATAATGCTGCATGTTCCGCGCGGAGTCTGGCAATTTGGGTAATCAGTTCTCGGGTGTCGTTCTCATCGTCCATTATTCCTCGGGATTGTGCCGTAGCCATTATGCGCGCACGCAAATCGGGGTTTTTTAATCGTTTCAAAATCTGCTGGCCGGTGGTTAATTCCAGGCCGATTAACCAACCCGTTAACCCTTGCTCGGTTGCCGCGCTCGCGTAAGCAGCCCGTGCCTCGTCATCTAATCCAGCCAATTCTGCTTCGTCGGTGACTAATACGGCAGCGGCTTTATTGCCCGCTAACAACTTTTTACCAAATTTGGCTTCGAGCTTAGTCAATCGTTCATTAATATCACGCAACTTAATTTGGGCGGCATCGTCCAGATTGACTCCAGCGCGGCTCATTTTCCGGAGCCAGTTTTTTAGCAAGAACTTTGTTTCAGCTAAAGAAGGCTTATTGCTGGAAACCTCAGAAACTGAACCAGAATCCGACATTGCATCGTCGGATTTCAGTGATTCCGATAACTGCTCTAGGCGCCGATACAGCGGGCGATTCATCAGAATTTCATCTTGGGCAGCAGCAAGTTTCGGTGCGATCCTCAAATTTATATCTTCAATTTCAGGCACCCCATCAGCCCATAAAATCTGATGAAATGGACCTAATATCGGATGTAGTTTCCATTGCAACTGCTCTAGCGGCGCTAAAGTATTTTCAATCGTGGGCGGCTCGGGGTTATCCGCAATTTTGGCTAGCGCATCGTGCCGCTCGGCCAATCCTGCCATAATCGCTTCTTCATAATGGCGCGGCTCAATGTTGGCAAAATCGGGCAACCCATAAGGTAATTCAGGCTCAACAAGCAGCGGATTACTCACGCGTTATACCTTAGTCGGATACACCTAAAGAATCTTTTAGGCTTCACTCAAACGGATAGTGACTTTGGCAATGAAATATAAGCAAACCGGGCCGCGGAGTTATTCCCACGGCCCGGTATTTAGTTGAGTGTTAGGTTACAACGCGGCAGCCTGGCGGCGGCGCAGAATGAGGGAGACGGCGCCCACCAGAATGGTGGTAACGGCAGCAATCGGCAGAGCGTTGGATACGCCAGTCGCGGGATGCTGGGCGGTCGGTGCTCCAGCCACAACATTTACTATCGGGGTGCTGGTTATCGGATCCGACGGCAGCGTAATTACTACATCGGGCAAGTTGCCTTCAGGGACATCGGTGTAGAACAGACCAATTGGTTCCCAATGATAGGCCGCGCGAGCCAGAGGCGAAACATTGGTTACTGGTTCAATCTCGCGAATCTCATCCAAGGTGGCGCGGAATACTACGCCCTCGTTAACTACCACATCTTCAACGTCGTAAATCCAAGAAGCAGTCCAGGCTTGGAACGTGGTACCAAAGTCTTGTCCATCTACCACTAGCGGTTCAGCGCGAGTTAGATGCTCGCCATATTCCATCCACAACCCATCGTTGCGAAAACCAGGGCGTTCATTACCTTCAGCAACCCCCGTCACGCTCTCACGAGCGAATTCGTAGGTCTGACCCAGGAATGAAACCCGATCGCCCGGCATGTATTCGCAAGCCGCGAACCAGATTTCAGAATCGCAATCAGGGGTCGGCATCGGACGAGCCGGAACGGTATCAGGCAACTCTTCCGGAGTCGGCATCGGACGGTCAACAACTAAGTCAACACACGGTACCGAAATGTTCACGCTGGGGAAAGAAACCTCAGGAGTGAACGCCCCAATCAAACGCCAAGCGCTTTGCGAACTCGGAGGGGTAACGGAGGGCTTGCCAGTGGTGATCGTGCGTTGCCAAATGTTGCCATTGTGCAACACCCGGTCACCAGTTTTGTAGGTATCTCCAGAAGTCCATACCAAGCCTTCCCATACCTCAAATACCGGGGAACCATCAACGGCAACTTCACAAAGTTCGGGAGTGGGCAGCGGACGAGCCGGAACGGTATCAGGCAACTCTTCCGGAGTCGGCATCGGACGGTCAACAACTAAGTCAACACACGGTACCGAAATGTTCACGCTGGGGAAAGAAACCTCAGGAGTGAACGCACCTTCCAAACGCCAAGCACTCTGCGAACTCGGAGGCGTAGAAGAAGGCTTACCGGTGGACATCGTGCGTACCCAAATGTTGCCATCATGCAACACCCGGTCACCAGTCTTGTAGGTGGCACCAGATGCCCAAACCAGGCCTTCCCATACCTCAAATACCGGGGAACCATCAACAGTGACCTCACACATGCCATTGGGCAAGGGGCGATCTACTACGGTGTCAGGCAGTGGTTCCGGGGTAGGTAGCGGACGAGGTACAGTCAAATCAACACACGGTACTTCAATATCGGGCGTGGTAACTACGGGGGTGAACTCACCAATCAAGCGCCAAGCGCTCTGGGCACTGGGAGGAGTAGAAGAGGGCTTACCAGTGGACATCGTGCGCTCCCAAATATTGCCATTGTGCAACACCCGGTCACCAGTTTTGTAAACATCACCAGAAGTCCAAACCAAGCCTTCCCAAGCTTGCATTACCGGACCGCCGGCAACTACGCACATGTCTGGTTCTGCAGTTTCGGTTTCTACCACTGCTTCAGGCTCATCGGTGACACCGGGAGCCAGATCGGCGGGGAGAGTTACTACGGCTTCAGGAGCTACTTCGTCCAGGATGATGCCAGGTAGTACCTCGGCGGAGACAATATCATCGTCTCCCTCAGTAACAACATCGGCGATGACAGCATCGTCAATTGCGATATCAGCAGTCTCGACCACTGCCACACCCGCGGCTACGGGCTCGATATTGGCATAAGCCGGAGCCATCCCGGCGAGGGAGGCAATAACAGCGGAAACGGCGACAACTGCCGATTTCCTGCGCAAATTCTTAGAAATCATACTCTTCTTTTTCATCTCGTTTCCGCCCGCAGCCCCCACCTATAACCGGGAGCTGAAAGCGCTAATCAATGGTTTGCACTTCTGTTTCACGGCCATCTTGATGAACCGCTTAAGCTAATGGTTAATCCGCTGTTCCCGGCACCGTCGTCAGAAAAAGAGCCTTTGAGCACCACCCCCCCCCCCCCCCCC
>Ga0268261_10000088_pt1 | contig 56678 bp, 24 predicted proteins | sample TergutNc150P1_FD_190353 | JGI IMG/M metagenome (GOLD analysis project Ga0268261, IMG submission 190353) | Nasutitermes corniger P1 segment gut microbial community from laboratory colony in Florida, USA - Nc150 P1 (SPAdes) (version 2) | ecosystem: Host-associated > Arthropoda: Insects >... | reverse complement strand
GAAGTTGGAGTGGGTCGGGGGAACTGGATGGAGTTGGCTCAGGATAGGGACAGGTGGCGGGCACTCGTGGGTACGGTGAGGGACTTTCGGGTCCCATAAATGCGGGGAATTTCTTGACTAGCTGCAAAGTTTACTGGTTAGCTTCTCAAGAAGGACTCTGCTCCATGGAGTAAGTAAGTAAGTAATGGAATAGGCCAAGAGGGTTAGTCTCCACCATAATAAGGAGAATTTCTTAGAGTCTCTAAAGAATAGGCCGAGAGTAACTGTCTCTCAATTACATAAGGCAGAATTCTTGGAGACTGTAAAGGATTGGGCCAGGAGATTTACTCTATAAATTAATAAGGCGAAACTCAATGTGTCTCTAAAGGAATAGGCCAGGAAAGTTACAGTCTCTAAATTAAAATAGACGAAAGACTTGGAGTCTCTAAAGGAATAGGCCAGGACTGTTAGAGTCCCTAAATTGAATAAGGCGAAAGAATTGGTGTCTCTAAAGTAATAGGCCAGGACAGTTAGTGTCTCTAAATTAAATAAGGCGAAACACTTGAAGACTCTAAAGGAATAGGCCAGGACAGTTTGTGTATCTAAATTAAATTAGGCGAAACTCTTATGGTCTCTAAAGGAATAGGTCAGAAATATTAGTGTCTCTAAATTAAATAAGGCGAAACCCTCGGTGTCTCTAAAGGAAAAGGCCAGGAATGTTAGTATCACTAAATTAAATAAGGCGTAAATCTTAGAGTTTCTAGAGTAATACGCCAGAGCAGTTAGAGTTCCAAAGTTAAATTAGGCGAAACACTTGGTTTCTCTAAAGTAATAGGCCAGGAATGTTAGTCTCTAAATTAATAAGCGAAAATTATAGAGTCTCAAAAGAAATAGGCCAGGACAGTTAGTGTCTCTAAATTAAATCAGGCGAAATCCTTTTAGTCTCTAAAAGAACAGGCCTGGACAGTTAGAATCTCTAAAAGATTAAGGCGAAAACATTATATTCTCTAAAGGAATAGGCCAGGACAGTTAGTTTCTCTAAATTAAGTAAGGCGAAACACTTGGAGTCTCTAAAGTAATAGGTAAGGACAGTTAGAGTCTCTAAAATAAATAAGGCGAAATCCTTGGTGTCTCTAAATGAATAGGCCAGGACAGTTAGAGCCTCTAAAAGTATAACGCGAAAACATTAGGTTCTCTAAAGGAAAAGGCCAGGAAATTTCTTGTCTCTAAATTAAATAAGGCGAAACACTTGGAATCTCTAAAGTAATAGGCCAGCATCGTTAGAGTCTCTAATTTAAAAAAGGCGAATCTCTTGGTGTCTCTAAAGTAATTGGACAGGACAGTTAGAATCTCTAAATTAAATTAGGAGAAACTCTTAAATTCTCTAAAGAATATGCCAGGACAGTTATAATCTCTAAATGAAATAAGGCGATAAAGTTAGGGTCTGAAAAGAAATAGTCCAGGACAGTTAGAATATATAAATTAAATAAGACGGATCTCTTAGTCTCTCTAAAGTAATAGGCCAGGCCAATTATAATTTCTGAATTAAATTAAACAAATCTCTTAGTGTCTCTAAAGGAATAGGCCAGGACAGTTTGAGTCTCCAAATTAAATAAGGCGAAATTCTTGGAGTCTCTAAAGAAAAGGCCAGGATAGTTAGAGTTTCTAAAAGAATAAGGAGAAGCTCTTAGAGCCTCTAAAGGAATAGGCCAGGACAGTTAGATTCTAAAATAATAAAGCGAAACACTTAGAGTCTCTAAAGGAATTGGCCAGGTCAGTTAGTGTCCCTAAAATAATAAGGCGAAATGCTTGGTGTCTCTAAAGGAATAGGCCAGGACAGTTAAAGCCTCTAAAAGTATAACGCGAAAACATTAGGGTCTCTAAAGGAAAAGGACAGGAATTTCTTTGTCTCTAAATTAAATAAGGCGAAACACTTCGAATCTCTAAAGTAATAGGCCAGCATCGTTAGAGTCTCTAATTTAAATAAGGCGAATCTCTTGGTGTCTCTAAAATAATTGGACAGGACAGTTAGAATCTCTAAATTAAATAAGGTGAAACTCTTAAATTCTCTAAAGAATAGGCCAGGACAGTTGTAATCTCTAAATTAGATAAGGCGAAAATGTTAGGGTCTCAAAAGAAATAGTCCAGGACAGTTAGAAACTATAATTTAAATAAGGCGAAACTCTTAGTTATAGTAATAGGCCAGGTCATTTTTAATTTCTGAATTAAATTAAACGAATCTTTTAGTGTCTCTAAAGGAATAGACCAGGACAGTTTGAGTCTCCAAATTAAATAAGGCGAAACTCATGGAGCCTCTAAAGAATAGGCCAGGACAGTTAGAGTTTCTAAAAGAATAAGTAGAAGCACTTAGAGCCTCTAAAGGAATAGGCCAGGACAGTTAGATTCTAAAAGAATAAAGCGAAACACTTAGAGTCTCTAAAGGAATTGGCCAGGTCAGTTAGTGTCTCTAAAATAAATAAGGCGAAATTCTTGGAGTCTCTAAAGGTATAGGCCAGGAGAGTTAGGATCTCTAAATTAAATAAGGCGGAAATCTTGTAGTCTCTAAACGAATAGGCCAGGACAGTTAGTGACTCTAAATTAAAAAACTGGAAGCACTTGGAGTCTCTAAAGTGATAGGCCGGGACAGTTATTGTCTCTAAATTAAGTAAGGCAATACCATTGGGGTCTCTAAAGGAATAGGCCAGGAGAGTTTTTATCTCTAAATTATATAAGGCGAAACACATGGAGTCTCTAAAGGAATAGGCCAAGACAGAGTCTCTATATAAAATAAGACAAACTCTTGCGGACTCTAATGGAATAGGCCACGACAGTTAGTGTCTCAGAATTAAATAAGACGTATCTCTTGGTGTCTGTAAAGGAATAGGCTAGGACAGTTAGGGTATCTACATTAAATAAGGCTAAAACCTTGGAGTCTCTAAAGGATTAGGCCAGGAATGTTAGCGTTTATAAATTAAATAATGCGAAACACTTGGGGTCTCTAAAGTAATAGGCCAGGACAGTTAGTCTCTAAATAAAATAAAACGAAAATTTTAGAGAATGTAAAGGAATTGGCCAGGACATTTAGTGTCTCTAAATTGAATAAGGCGAAAAACTTAGAATCTCTAAAGTAATAGGCCAGGACAGTTAGTGTCTCTAAATTAAATAAGGCGAAACTCTTGGAGACTCTAAAGTAATAGGCCAGGAGAATTTGAGTCTCTAAATTAAATAAGGCAAAATTTTGGTTTCTCTAAAGAATAGGCCAGGACAGTTAGAGTCTCTAAATTAAATAAGGCCAAAGTCTTGGGTTCTCTAAAGGAATAGGCCAGGAAAATTAGAGTCTCTAAAATTATAAGGTGAATCTCTTGGAGTCTCGATAGGAATAGGCACGGAGAGTTAGTCTGTAAATTATGAAACGGGAAAATTTGGAGTCCCTAAAGGAATAGGTCAGGGCAGTTAGAATCTCTAAATTAAATAAGGCGGAAATCTTGGTGTCTCTATAGGAATAGGACAGGACACATAGATCCTCTAAATAAAATAAGGCGAGACGCTGGGTGTCTCTAAAGGAATAAGTCAGGACAGTTAGAGTCTCTAAATTTAATAAGGAGAAAAACTTGATGTCTCTATAGGAATAGACCAGGAATGTTAGTGTCTCCGAAAGGATAAGGCGAGACTCTTCGAGTCTCTAAAGGTATAGGCCAGGACAGTTAGTGTCTCTAAATTAAATAAGGCGATACTCTTGGGGTCTCTAAAGGAATAGGCAAGGACAGTTATTTTCTCTAAAATAATAAGACGAAACTCTTGGGTTCTCTGAAGGAATATGTCCAGGACAGTTAGAGTCTCTAAATTAAATAAGACGAAACACTTGGGAACTCAAAAGGAATTGGCCAGGACAGATAGAGTCTCTAAATTGAATAAGGCGAAACACTTAGTGTCTCTAAAGAAATAGGCCATGACAGTTAGAGTCTCTAAAGTTAATAAGGAGAAACTCTTGGTTTTTCTAAAGGAATAGGCCAGGAGAGTTAGAGTCTCTAAATTAAATAAGGCGGAACACGTGGATTCTCTAAAGGAATAGGCAAAGAGTGTTAGAGTCTCTAAATTAAATAAGGCGAAACTCTTGAGGTCTCTATAGGAATCGACCAGTAATGCTGGTGTCTCCGAAAGGATAAGGCGAGAGTCTTGGAGTCTCTAAAGTTATAGGCCAATACAGTTAGTGTCTCTAAATTAAATAAAGCGAAACTCTTGGGGTCTCTAAAGGAATAGGCCAGGACAGTTAGAGTCTCGAAAATAATAAGGCGAAGCACTTGGGTTCTCTGAAGGAATAATTCCAGGACAGATAGAGTCTCTAAATAAAATAAGACAAAACACTTGGTAACTCAAAAGGAATTGGCCATGACAGATAGAGTCTCTAAATTGAATAAGGCGAAACACTTTGTGTCTCTAAAGGAATAGGCCAGGACAGTTAGAGTCTCTAAATTTAATAAGGAGAAACTCTTGGTTTTTTTCTAAAGGAATAGGCCAGAAGAGTTAGAGTCTCTAAATTAAATAAGGCGGAACACGTGGAGTTTCTAAAGGAATAGGCCAAGACTGTTAGAGTCTCTAAATTAAATAAGGCGTAACCCTGGAGGTCTCTAAAGGAATAGACCAGGAATATTAGTGTCTCTGAAAGGACAAGGCGAGACTCTTGGGGTCTCTAAAAATATAGGCCATTACATTTAGTGTCTCTAAATTAAATAAGTCGAAACTCTTGGGGTCTCTAAAGGAATAGGCCAGGACAGTTAGACTCTCTAAAAGAATAAGGCGAAGCACTTGGATTCTCTGTAGGAATAATTCCAGGACAGTTAGATTCTCTAAATTAAATAAGACGAAACACTTGGGAACTCAAAAGAAATTTGCCACGACAGATAGAGCCTCTAAATTGAATAAGGCGAAACACATAGTGTTTTTGAAGGAATAGGCCAGGACAGTTAGAGTATCCGAATTAAATGGGGCGAAACCCCTTGAGTCTCTAAATTATTAGGTCAGAAATGTTAGAGTCTCTAAATTAAATAAGGCGAAAATCTTAGGGTCTCTAAAGGAATAAGCCAGGACAGTTAGAGTCTCTAAATTAAATAAGACGAAAGTCTTGGAGTCTCTAAAGAAATAGGCCAGGACAGTTAGAGCCTCTAAATTAAGTAAGGCGAAACTCTTGTGGTCTCTAAAGTTAGAGGCTAAGACATTTAGAGACTATAAATTATTAAGGAGAAACACTGAGAGTCTCTAAAGAAATTGGCCAGGACAATTAGTCTCTAAATTAATAAGGAGAAAAACTTAGAGCCTCTAAAGAAATAGGCCAGGACAGTTAGAGCCTCTAAAATAATAAGGTCAGGACAGTTAGTCTCTAAATTATTAAGGCGAAATAATTATGGTCTCTAAAATAATAGGCCAGTACAGTCAGTCTATAAATTAGTAAGGAGTAACTCTTAGAGTCTCTAAAGGAATAGGAGAGGAAAGTTAATGAATTTCAATTAAATAAAGCAAAACACTAGGAATCTCTAAAGGAATAGACCAGGACAGTTTGTCTCTAAATTAATAAGCAGAAACACTTACAATCTCCAGAGGAATATGCCAGGACAGATAGTCTCTAAATTAATAAGGTGAAACGCTTACAGTGTCTAATGGAATAAGACAGGATAGATAGTATCTACATTAAATAAGGCGAAAAACTTGGAGTCTCTAAAGGATTAGGCCAGGAAAGATAGATCCTCTAAATGAAATAGAACCAAATTTTTGGAGTCTCTAAAGGAAAAGGCCAGAAATGTTAGAGTCTCTAAATTGAATAAGGCGAAACACTTAGAGTCTCTAAAGTAATAGGCAAGGACAGTTAGTGTCTCTAAATTAAATAAGTCGGAAATCTTGGAGTCTCTAAAGAATAGGCCAGGAGATTTAGTTACTCTAAATTAATTAAGGCGAATCTCTTGGTATCTCTAAAGGAATAGGCCAGGACAGTTAGAGTCTCTAAATTAAATAAGGCGAAACACTTGGAGTGTCTAAAGGAATAGGCCAGGACAGTTAGAGACTCTAAATTAAATAAGGTCAAACACTTAGAGTCGCTAAAGTAATAGGCCACGACAGTTAGAATCTCTAACTTAAATAAGACGAAAATCCAAGGGTCCCTAAAGAAATCGGCCAGGACAATTAGAGCCTCTAAATTAAATAAGGCGAAACACTTGTTGTCTCTAAAGTTATAGGCCAGGACAGTTAGTTTCTAAATTAATAAGTAGAAAATCTTAGAGTCTCTAAAGGAATAGGCCAGGACAGTTAGTATCTAAATTAATAAAGAGAAACGCTTAGTGTCTTTAAAGGAATAGGACAGGAGAGTTAGTGTCTGAAATGTAATAAGGCGAAAATCTTACAGTCTCTAAAGAATAGGCTAGGACAGTTTGTCTCTAAAATAATAAGGCGAAAACTTTAATGTCTGTAAAGGAATAGGCCAGGAGAGTTAGTCTCTAAATTAATAAGTAGAAACTCTTAGATTCTCTAAAGGAATATGCCAGGATAATTAGGCTGTAAATAAATAATGAGAAACAATTAGAGCCTCTAAAAATATGCCATGAAATTTAGAGTCTCTAAAAGAATAAGACCATACACTTAGAGTCTTTAAACGAATAGGCCAGGACAGATAGCCTCTAAATTAATAAGGCGAAATACTTATGGCCTCTAAAAAATAGGCCAGTACAGTTAGTCTATAAATTAATAAGGAAAAACTCTTAGAGTCTCTAATGGAATAGGACAGGCCAGTTAATGCCTTTCAATTAAATAAGGCATAATACTTGGAGTCTCTAAAGAAATAGAAAAGGACAGTTAGTTTCTAAATTAATAAGCAGAAACACTTACATTCTCCAAAGTAATATGCCAGGAGAGCTAGTCTCTAAATTAATAAGGTGAAACACTTACAGTCCCTAAAGTAATAGGCCAGGACAGTTAGTCTCTAAATTAAGTAAGGCGATATTCTTGGAATCTCTAAAGGAATAGAACAGGAGAGTTAGAGCCTCTAAATTAAATAAGGGGAAAATCTTGGATTCTCTAAAGGAATAGGCCAGGACACTTAGAGACCCTAAATTAAATAAGGCGAAACACTTGGTGTCTCTAAAGCATTATGCCAAGCGAGAGACTCAAATTTAAATAAGGCGAAATACATTGAGTCTCTAAAGAAATAGGCCAGGACACTTAGAGGTTCTAAAAGAATGAGGCGAAAACGTGGAAGTCTCTAAAGGAATAGGCCATGACAGAGAGATACTCTAAATTAAATAAGCCGAAAATCTTGGCGTCTCTAAAGGAATAGGCCAGGACTGTTAGCGTCTCTAAGAGATTAAGGCGAAAATTTTGTGGTCTCTTATGGAAATATTCCAGGACTGTTAGAACCTCTAAATTAAATAAGACGAAACACTTGGGTTCTCCAAAGCAATAGACCAGGACACTTTGAGTCTCTAAATTAAATAAGGCGAGACACATGGTGTCTCTAAAGGAATAGGCTAGGACAGTTAGTGTCTCTAAAATTAAGGAGAAGCACTTAGAGTCTCTAAAGGATTAGGCCAGGACCGTTAGTGTCTCTAAATTAAATAAGGCGAAAAACTTGGATCCTCTAAAGGACTAGGCCACGAGAGTTAGAGCCTTTTAATTAAATAACGCGAGAAATCTTGGAGTCTCTAAAGGAATAGGCCAGGACTGTTAGAGTCTCTAGATCAATTAAGGCGAAAATCTTGGACTCTCTAAAGTAATAGGCCAGGACAATTAGAGTCTCTAAAAGAATAAGGCGAAACACTTGGCGTCTCTAAAGTAATAGGCCAGGACAGTTAGAGTCTCTAAAAGAATAAGGCGAAAATCTTTGTGTCTCTAAATGAATAGGCCAAGACCAAAAGAGTCTCTAAATTAAATAAGGCGAAACTCATGGATTCACTAAAGAATAGGCCAGGCGAGTTACAGTCTCTGAATTAAATAAGGCGAAACACATGGAGTCTCTAAAGTAATAGGCCAGGATTGTTAGAATCTCTAAATTATATAAGGCGAAACACTTGGTGTCACTAAATGAATAGGCCCGGACCGTTAGTCTCTAAATTAAATAAGGCGAAACTCATGTTGTCTCTAAAGGTGTAGGCCAGGACACTTAGGGTCTCTAAATTAAATAAGGTGAAACATTTCGAGTTTCTATAGGAATAGTTCATGACAGTTATTGTCTCTAAAAGTATAAGGCCAAACACTTGGGGTCTGTAAAGGAATAAGCCAGGACAGTTAGAGTATCTAAATTAAATAAGGCGAAAATCTTGTAGTCTCCAAAGGAATAGGCCAGGACTGTTAGTGTCTCTAAATTAAATAAGGCGAAAATCTTGTTGTCTCTAAAGAAATTGACCAGGACACATAGAGTCTCTAAATAAAATAAGGCGAAACTATGAGAGTCTCTAAATGAATAGGCCAGGACAGTTAGAGCCTCTAAATTAATTAAGGCACAAATAATGTTGTCTCTAAAGGAATTGGCCAGGACAGTTAAGGTCTCTAAATTAAAAATAAGGCGAAACTCTTGGAGTCCATAAAGGAATAGGCCAGGAGTGTTAGAGTCTCTTAATTAAATTAGGCGAAAATCTTTGAGTCTCTAAAGGAATAGGCCAGGACAGTTAGAGTCTCAAATTAAACAAGGCGAAAAAATTGGAGTCTCTAAAGGAATAGGCCAGGACATTTAAAGTCTTTAAATTAAATAAGTCGAAACACTTGAGTTCTCCGAAGTAATAGGCCAGGATATTTAGTGTCTCTAAATGAATTAGGCGAAATTTTGGAGTCTCTAAAGGAATAGTCCAGAACAGTTAGAGTCTCTAAATTAAATAAGGCTAAACCCTTGGAGTCTCTAAAGGAATAGGCCAAGACAGAGAATCTAAATTAAATAAGGCGAAACACTTTGTGTCTCTAAAGGAATTGACCAGGACTGTTAGAGTCTCAAAAAATAAGTCGTAATTCTTGGAGTCTCTAAAGGAATAGGCCAGGACAGTTAGAGTCTCTAAAAGAATAAGGCGAAATACTTGGAGTCTCTAAAGGAATAGTCCAGGACAGTTAGAGTCTCAAAAGTAAATAAACGAAACACTTGGATTTTCAAAAGGAATGGGCCAGGACAGTTAGAGTTTCTAAATTGAATAAGGCAAATTCTTATTATCTCTAAAGGAATAGGCCAGGAAATTTAGAGTCTCTAAATTAAATAAAGCGAAACTCTTTTGCTCTCTAAAGAAATAGGCCGGGATATTTAGTCTCTAAATTAAATAAGTCGAAAATCTTGGAGTGTCTAAAGGATTAGGCCAGGAGAGTAAGCGTCTCTAAACTAAATAAGGCGAAACTGTTGGAGTCTCTAAAGGAAAAGTCCATGACATTTAGAGTCTCTAAATTAAATAAGGCGAAACTCTTGGAGTCTCTAAAGGAATAGGCCAGGATAATTAGAGTCTCTAAAAGAATAAGGCGAATTACTTGGAGACTTTAAAGAAATAGGCCAGGAGAGTTAGGGTCTCAAAATTACATAAGGCGAAACTCTTGGAGTCTCTCAAGGAATAGGCCAAGATTGTTGGTGTCTCTAAATTAAATAAGGCGAAATACTTGGATTCTCTAAAGGAATAGACCAGGACAGTTAGAGTCTATAAAAGAATAAGGCGAAAATCTTGGAGTCTCTAAAGCAATAGGCCAGGTCATTTAGGGTCTCTAAATTAAATAAGTCGAAACTCTTGGATTCTCTAAAGAAAGAGGCAAGGACAGTTAGAGACTCTAAATAAAATGTGGCGAAATTCTTGTAGTCTCTAAATGAATAGGCCAGGACAGTGAGTGCGTCTAAAAGAATAAGGCGAAACACTTGGAGTCTCTAAAGGAATTGGCCAAGAGAGTTAGTGTCTCTAAAATTAATGAGGCGGAACTAATGGTTTCTCTAAAGTAATAGGCCAGTCGAGTTAGAGTCCCTAAATTAAATAATGCGAAAAACTTTTGGTCTCTAAACGAAAAGTCCAGGACAGTTACTGTCTCTAAATTATAAAAGGCGAAACTTTTGGTGTCTCTAAAGGAATAGGCCAGGTCAGTTTGTGTCTCGAAATTAAATAAGGCCAAACTCTTGGGGTCTCTAAAGGGATAGGCCAGGACAGATAGAGTCTCTGAATTAAATAAGGCCATACAAATTGGGGTCTCTTAAGGAATAGGCCAGGAGAGTTAGTATCTCTAAATTATAAAAGGCCAAAGCCTTGGAGTCTCTAAAGGAATAGGCCAGGAACGTTAGAGTCTCTAAACTAAATAAGGCAAACTCTTGGAATCTCCAAAGGTATAGACCAGGACAGTTAGTGTCTCTAAATTAATTAAGGCGAATTTCTTGGTTTCTCTAAAGGAATAGGCCAGGACAGTTGGAGTCTCTAAATTAAATAAGGCTAAAAGCTTGGAGTCTCTAAAGTAATAGGCCAGGACAGTTAGAGTCTCTAAACTAAATAAGGCGAAACTCTTGGTGTCTCTAAAGGAAAACCAGGACATGAAGAGTCTCTAAATTAAATAAGGCGAAACTCTTTAAGTCTCTAAATGATTGGCCAGGACAGTTAGAGTCTCTAAAAGAATAAGGCGAAACCCTTGGTGACTCTATAGGAATAGGCCAGGGCAGTTAGTGTCTCAAAGTTAAATCAGGCGAAACTCTTGGAATCTTTCAAGGATTAGGCCAAGAGTTTTAGAGTCTCTAAATTAAATGAGGCGAAACACTTGGATTGTCTAAAGGAATAGACCAGGACAGTTAGAGTCTCTAAAAGAATAAGGCGAAACTCTTGGTGTCTCTAAAGGAATAGGCCAGGACAGTTAGTGTATCTAAATTAAATAAGGCGAAACTCCTGGAGTCTCTAAAGGAATAGGCCAGGACAGTTAGAGTCTCTAAATTTAATAAAGAGAATCTATTGTAGTCTCTAAATGAATAGGCCAGGAAAGTTATAGTCTCTAAATTAAATAAGGCGAAACACTTGGGGTCTTTAAAGAAAAGGCCAGGACTGTTAGTCTTTAAATTAATAAGGCGAAACACTTAGAGTCTCAAAGTAAATGGCCAGGAATCTTAGTATCAAAAATAATAAGGCGAAATTCTTAGGGTATCTAAAGGAATAGGCCAGTAAAGTTAGAGTCTCTAAATTAAATAAGTCGAAATACTTTGAAGTCTCTAAAGGACTAGGCCAGAACTGTAACAGTCTCTAAATTAAATAAGCCGAAATTCTTAGAGACTCTAAAGGAATAGACCAGGACAGTTAGAGTACATAAATTAATTAACGAGCACACTTGGTGTCCTTAAAGTAATAGGCGAGTACAGTTAGTGTCTCTAATTTAAATAAAGCGAAACTCTTGGATTCCCTAAAGGAATAGTCCAGGAGTGTTACGGTCTCTAAATTAAATAAGGCGAAACTCTTGGTGTCTCTAAAGGAATAGGCCAGGACAATTGGAGTCTCTAAATTAAATAAGGCTAAAACTTGGAGTCTCTAAAGTAATAGACCAGGACAGTTATAGTCTGTAAATTAAATTAGGCGAAACTCTTGGAATCGCTAAAGCAATAGGCCAGGACAGTTACTCTCTAAATTAAATAAGACGAAAATCTTAGAGCCTGTAAAGGAATTGGCCAGGACAGTAAGTATTTTAAAATTGAATAAGGCGAAACTCTTAGAATCTCTAAAGGAATAGTCCAGGACGGTTAGTTTCTCTAAATTAAATAAGGCGAAACACTTGTAGACTCTAAAGTAATAGGCCAGGACAGTATGAGTCTCTAAATTAAATAAGGCGAAAATCTTGGTGTCTCTAAAGTAATAGGCAAGGACAGTTAGAGTCTCTAAATTAAATATGGCGAAACACTTGGAGTGTCTAAAGGAATATGCCAGGGCAGTTAGAGTCTCTAAAAGAACAAGGTGAAAATCTTGGTGTCTCTAAACGAATAGGCCAGGAGTGTTAGAGTCTTTAAATTAAATAATCCGAAACTCTTGTGATCTCTAAAGGAATAGGCCAGGAAAGATATTGTCTCTAAATTAAATAAGGCGAAAGCTTGGATTCTCTAAAGTAAGAGGCCAGGAAATTTAGGGTCTCTAAAAGAATAAGGCGAAACACTTGGCGTCTCTAAAATAATAGTCCAGGACAGTTAGGTTCTCTAAAGAATAAGGCGAAAAACTTGGAGTCTCTAAATGAATAGGCCAGGAGAGTAAGAGTCTCTAAATTAAATAACGCGAATCTCTTGGAGTCACTAAAGGAATAGGCCAGGCGAGTTATCGTCTCTAAATTAAATAAGGCGAAACACTTCGAGGCTCTAAAGGAATAGGCCAGGGCAATTAAAATCTCTAAATTATATAAGGCGAAACTCTTGGAGTCTCTAAATGAATAGGACCGGACAGTTAGAGTCCCTAAATTAAATAAGGCGAAAATCATGGTGTCTCTAAAGGAATAGGCCAGGAAACTTAGAGTCTCTAAATTAAATTAGGTGTAACGCTTGGGGTCTCTAAAGGAATAGGCCAGGACAGTTAGGGTCTCTCAAACAATAAGGCGAAACTCTTGGAGTCTCTAAAGGAATAGGCCAGGACAGTTAGAGTATCTAAATTAAATAAGGCCAAACTCTCGGATTCTCTAAAGGAATAGGCCAGGACTGTTAGTGTCTCTAAATTAAATAAGGCGATATACTTGGTGTCGCTAAAGGAATAGTCCAGGACACATAGAGCCTCTAAATAAAATAAGGCGAAACTCTGGGAGTCTCTAAAGGAATAGATCAGGCCAGATAGAGACTCTAAATTAAATAAGGCAAAAAATCATGTTGTCTCTAAAAGAATAGGCCAGGACAGTTAGAGTGTCTAAGTTATATAAAACGAAACTATATGTGTCTCTTAAGGAATAGGCCTGGACAATTAGAGCCGCTAAATTGAATAAGGCATAACTCTTAGAATCTCTAAAGGAATAGGCCAGGACAGTTAGAGTCTCTAAATTAAATAAGGCCAAACTCTTGGCGTCTCGAATGTAATAGGCCTGGAGGGTTAGAATCTCTAATTTAAATAAAGCGGAACACTTGGAGTCTCTAAAGTAATAGGCCAGGACAATTAAAGACTCTAAATTAAACAACGCGAAACACTTGGGTTCTCTAAAGTAATAGGCCAGGAAATTTAATGTCTTTAAATTAAATAAGGGGAAACTCTTGTGGTCTCTAAAGGAATAGGCAAGTATATTTAGAGTCTCCAAAAAAATTAGGCGAAATTTTGGAGTCTCAAATGTAATAGTCCAGGACAGTTAGTGTCTCTAAAATAATAAGGCTAATCTCTTGGAGTCTCTAAAGGAATAGGCCAAGACAGGGTCTCTAAATTAAATAAGGAGTAACCCTTTGGTTCTCTATAGGAATAGACCAGGACTGTTAGTGTCTCTAAAAGAGTAATGCCAAATTCTTGGACTCTCTAAAGGAATAGGCCAAGACAGTTAGAGTCTATAAATTAAATAAAGCGAAACTCTTGGAGTCTCTAAAGAAATAGGCCAGGACAGTTAGAGCCTCGAAAGAATAAGGCGAAACACTTGGAGTCTCTAAAGGAATAGAACAGGACAGTTAGAGTCTCTAAAGTAAATATGACGAAACACATGGAGTTTCTAAAGAAATAGGCCAGGACAGTTAGAGTCTCTAAATTGAATAAGGCAAACTCTTATTGTCTCTAAAGGAATAGGCCAGAAAAGTTAGAGTCTCTAAATTAAATAAGGCGAAACACTTGTTGTCTCTAAAGGAATAGGCCAGGAGATTTAGTCTCTAAATTAAATAAGTCGAAATACTTGGAGTCTCTAAACGAATAGACCAGAAAAGATAGAGTCTCTAAACTATATAAGGCGAAACACTTGGAGTCTCTAAACGAAAAGGCCAGGACATTTAGAGTCTCTAAATTAAATAAGGCAAAATTTTTGAAGTCTCTAAAGGAATAGGCCAGGACAATTATAGTCTCTAATAGAATAAGGCGAAACACTTGGAGTCTCTAAAGGAATAGTCCAGGACAGTTACAGTCTTAAAATTAAATAAGGCAAAATCTTGGAGTCTCTCAAGGAATAGGCCACGAGTGTTAGTGTCTCTACATAAAATAAGGCGAAATTCATGTATTCTCTAAAGGAATAGACCAGGTCACTTAAAGTCTCTAAAAGAATAAGGGAGAAAATCTTGTAGTCTCTAAAGGAATAGGCCAAGACATACAGAGTATCTAAATTAAATAAGGCGAAACCCTTGGATTCTCTAAAGTAAGAGGCCAGGAAATTTAGGGTCTCTAAATAAATTATGGCGAAACTCTTGGAGTCTCCAAATGAATAGGACAGGACAGTTAGTGTGTCTAAAAGAATAAGGCGAAACACTCGGAGTCTCTAAAGGAATAGGCCAGGAGAGTTAGAGTCTCTAAAATAAATGAGGCGGAACTAATGGAGCCTCTAAAGGAATATGTCAGAAGAGTTAGAGTCTCTACATTAAATAAGGCGATATTCTTGAAGTCTCTAAACGAATAGGCCAGGAGAGTTAGTGTCTCTGAATTATAAAAGGCGAAATTTTTGGAGTCTCTAAAGTAATAGGCCAGGTCAGTTAGTGTCTCGAAATTAAATAAGGCGAAATTCTTGGGGTCCCTAAAGTAATAGGCCAGGACAGTTAGAGTCTCTAAATTAAAAAAGGCGAAACTCTTGGTGTCTCTAAAGGAATAGGCCAGGAGTGTTTGTATCTCTATATTATATAAGGCCAAACACTTGGAGTCTCTAAAGGAATAGGCCAGGACTGTTAGAGTCTCGAAATTAAATAAGGATAAAATCTTGGATTCTATAAAGGAATAGGACAGGACAGTTAGCGTCTGTATATTAAATAAGGCGAAAATATTGAAGTCTCTAAAGTAATAGGCCAGGAGAGTTAGTCTCTAAATTAAATAAGACGAAAATCTTAGAATCTGTAAAGGAATTGGCCAGGAGAGTTAATGTCTCAAAATTGAATAAGGCGAAAATCTTAGAATCTCTAAAATAATAGGCCAGGGACGTTAGTAACTCTAAATTAAATAAGGCGAAACTCTTTGTGACTCTAAAGTAATAGGCCAGAACAGTTTGAGTCTCTAAATTAAATAAGGCAAAAATCCTGTTGTCTCTAAAGGAATAGGCCAGGAGAGTTAGAGTCTCTAAATTAAATAAGGCGAAACACTTGGAGTCTATAAAGGAATAAGACAGGAATCTTAGAGACTCTAAATAATAAGGTGAAACACTTGGAGTCTCTAAATGAATAGGCCAGCTGAGATAGGGTATCTAAATTCAATAAGGCGAATCACTTGGAGTCTCTAAAGAAATAGGCCAGGACAGATAGAGTTTATAAATTAAATAAGGCGAAATTCTTGGAGTCTCTATAGGTACAGGCCAGGACAAATAGAGCCTCTAAATAGAATGAGTCAAAAATCTGGGAGTCTCTAAAGGAATATGACAGGACAGTTAGATTCTCTAAATTTAATAAGGAGAAACAAGTGGGGTCTCTAAAAGAATAGGCCAGGAGAGTTAGAGTCTCTAAATTAAATAAGTCGGAACACTTGGGATCTCAAAAGGAATAGGCCACGACAGTTAGAGACTCTGAATTAAATAAGGCGGAACGCTTGGTTTCTCTATAGAAATATACCAGGACTCTTAGAGTCTCTAAAAGGATAAGGCGAAAATCTTGGAGTCTCTAAAGGAATAGGCCAGGACAGTTATTGTCTCTAAATAAAATAAGGCGAATCTTTTGGAGTCTCCAAAAAATAGGCCAGGACAGTTAGAGTCTCTAATAGAATAAGGCGAAGCACTTGAATTCTCAAAAGTAATAAGTCCAGAACAGTTAGAGTCTCTAAATTAAATAAGACGAAACAATTGGGGACTCTAAAGGAATAGGTCAGGAGAGTTAGAGACTCTAAATTGAATAATGCGAGACTCTTAGAGTCTCTAAAGCAATAGTCCAGTCCAGGTAGGGTCTCTAAATTTAATAGGGCGAAACACTTGTATTCTCTAAAGAATAGGCCAGGAAAGTTAGAGTCTCTAAATTAAATAAGGCGAAAAACTTAGTGTCTCTAAAGAATAGGCCAGGAAAATTAGAGTCTCTAAATTAAATAAATCGAAAGTCTTGGAGTCTCTAAAGGAATAGGCCAGACAGTTAGAGTCTCTAAATTAAGTAAGGCGAAACTCTTGGAGTCTCTGAAGGAATAGGCCAAGAGTGTTAGGGTCTCTAAATTAAATAAGGCGAAAAACTTGGGTTCTCTAAAGTAATAGGCCAGTACAGTTAGAGTCCCTAAATTAAATAAGACCAAACGCTTAGATTCGCTAAAGTAATAGACCATTACAGATAGAGTCTCTAAATTAAATAAGACTAAATAATTAGAGTCCCTAAAGAAAGAGGCCAGGACAGTTAGAGCCTCGGAACTAAGAAAGGCGAAATCCTTTGTGTCTCTAAAAGAATAGGGCAGGACAATTAATTTCTAAATTAATAAGTAGAAAATTTTAGATTCTCTAAAGAAATACACCAGGAGGGTTAGTCTATAATTTAATTAGGGGAACCCCTTAGAAACTCTAAAGGAATAGGCCAGGACAGTTAGTATCTAAATTAATAAAGATTAACACTCAGTGACTCTAAAGGAATAGGCCAAGACAGTTAGTGTCTCTAAAAGAATAAGACGAAAATCTTAGAGTATCTAAAGGATAGTTAATCTCTAAAATAATATGGTGAAAATTTTAGGGTCTCTAAATGAATAGGCCTGGACAGTTAGTCTCTAAATAATAAGGAGAAAAACTTAGAGTCTCTAAAGTAATAGGCCAGGACAATTAGTCTCTAAATTAATAAGGAGAAGCACTTAGAGCCTCTAAAGGAATAGGCCAGGACAGTTAGATTCTCTAAAAGAATAAGTCGAAACACTTAGAGACTTTAAGGGAATAGGCCAGGACAGTTAGGCTCTAAATTTATAAGGCGAAATACTTATGGCCTCTAAAGGAATAGGCCAGGACAGTTATTCTATTAATTAATAAGGAGAATCACTTAGAGTCTCTAATGGAATAGGCCAGGAGAGTAAATGTCTTTCAATTAAATAAGGCAAAACACTTGGAGTCTCTAAAGGAATAGACCAGGACCATTATTCTCTAAATTAATAAGGAGAAACACATTCTCCAATGGAATATGCCAGCACAGTTAGTCTCTAAATTAATAAGGTGAAACACTTACAGTCTCTAAAGAAATAGACCAGGACATTTATTCTCTAAATAAAATAAGGCGAAAATCTTGGAGTCTCTAAAGGATTAGGCCAGGACAGTTACAGTCTCTAAATTAAATAACGCGAAAATCTTCGAATCTCTAAAGGAATAGGCCAGTACATTTAGAGTCTTTAAATTAAATTAAATAAGGCGAAACTCTTGGATTCTCTAAAGGAATAGGCCAGGAAAGTTAGAGTATTTCTTTTAAATAACGCGAAATTCTTGGTATCTCTAAAGGAATAGGCCGGGCAGATAGAGACTCTAAATTAAATAAGGCGAATATCTTGGTGTCTCTAAAGAAATAGGCCAGGACACATAGAGCCTCTAAATAAATTAAGGCGAAAATTTGGGGGTCTCTAATGTAATAGCCAAGGACAGTTAGAGTCTCTAAATTTAATAAGGAGAATCTCTTGGAGGCTCTAAAGTAATAGGCCAGGAGAGTTAGAGTCTCTAAATTAAATAAGACGAAACAATTGGAGACTCTAAAGGAATAGGCCAAGACAGTTTGTGTCTCTAAATTAAATAAGTCGAAATTCTTGTGATCTCTATAGGAATAGACCAGGACTGTTAGGGTCTCTAAAGCAATAAGGCGAAACTCTTGGGTTCTGTAAAGGGATAGGCCAGGACCGTTAGAGTCTCTAATTTAAATAAGACAAAACTTTTGGAGTCTCTAAAAGAATAGGACAGGACAGTTAAGATCTCTATAAGATTAAGGCGAAGCACTTGGATTCTCTAAATGAATACGTCCAGGACACTTAGAGTATCTAAATTAAATAATTCGAAACACTTGGGGACTCTAAAGGAATAGGCCAGGACAGTTAGAGTCTGTAAATTGAATAAGGAGAAAATCTTAGAATGTCTAAAGGAATAGACCACGACAGTTAGAGCCTCTAAATTAAATAGGGCGAAACTGTAATAGTCTCTAAATTAATAGGCCAGAAATTTAGAGTCTCCAAATTAAATAAGGCGAAACGCTTACAGTCTCTAAAGGATTAGGCCAGGACAGTTAGAGACTCGAAATTAAATAAGTCTAAATCATTGGAGTCTCTAAAGGAATAGGCCCTGACAGTTAGAGTCTCTAAAATAAGTAAGGCGAAACTCATGATGTCTCTAAAGTAATAGGGCAGGACATTTAGAGTCTCTAAATTAACTAAGGCCAAACACTTAGAGTCGCTAAAGTAATAGGCCACGACAGTTAGAGTCTCTAAATTAAATAAGACGAAAAACTTAGTGTCCATAAACAAATATGCCAGTACAGTTAGACCCTCTAAATTAAAAATGGCGAATATCTAGGTGTCTCTAAAGAATATGGCAGGAGAGTTAGTTTCTAAATTAATAAGTAGAATATCTTAGAGTCTCTAAAACAATAGGCCAGGAGATTTAGTCTATAAATTAATAAGGAGAACGTCTTTGAGACTCTAAAAGAATGGGACAGGACAGTTAGTCTCTAAATTAATAAAGAAAAATTCTTAGGGCCTCTTAAGGAATAGGCCAGGACTGTTAGTGACTCTAAAAGAATAAGGCGAAAATCTTAGAGTCTCTAAAGGAGTAGGCCAGGACAGATAGTCTCTAAAATAATAAGGCGAAAAACTTAGAGGCTCTAAAGAATAGGCCTGTACAGTTAGTCTCTAAATTAATAAGGAGAAACACTTAGAGTCTCTAAAAAAATAGGCCACGAACATTAGTCTCTAAATTAATAAGGAGATTCTGATAGAGCCTCTAAAGAATAGGCCAGGACAGTTAGAGTCTCTAAAAGAATAAAACGAACAATTTGGAGCCTTTAAATATATACTCCAGGACATTTAGTCTCTAAATTAATAAGGCGAAATAATTATGGTCTCGAAAGTAATAGGCCAGGAGAGTTAGTCTATAAATTAATAAGGAGAAACTCTTAGAGCCTCTAAAGGATAGGCCAGGGCCGTTAATGTCTTTCATTTAAATAACTCAAAATACTTAGAGCCTCTAAATGAATAGACCAGGACAGTTAGTCTCTAAATTAATAAGGACAAACACTTACATTCTACATAGGAATATGCCAAGACAGTTGGTCCCTAAATTAATGAGGTGAAACCCTTAGAGTCTCTAAAGGAATAGGCCAGGACATTTAGTCTCTAAATTAAAGAAGTTGAAAAACTTGGAGTCTCTAAAGTAATAGGCCAGGACAGTTAGAGTCTCTAAATTAAATAAGGCGAGAATCGTGGAATCTCTAAAGTAATAGGCCAGGACAGTTAGAGACCCGAAATTAAATAAGGCGAAATTCTTGGTGTCTCTAAAGTATTAGGCCAAGAGAGAGGCTCTAATTTAAATAAAGCGAAATACTTGGAGTCTCTAAAGTAACGGGCCAGGTCTATTAGAGTCTCTAAAAGAATGAAGCGAAACTCTTGGAGTCCCTAAAGGAATAGGCCAGGACACTTAAAGTCTCTTGATAAAATAAGGCGAAAATCTTTGCGTCTCTAAAGGAATAGGCCAGGACTGTTAGAGTCTCTAAGAGAATAAGGCAAAACACTTGTGGTCTCTAAAGGAAACGTTCCAAGAGATTTAGAATCTCTAAATTATATAAGGCGGAACCCTTGGTGTCCCTAAAGTAATAGGCTAGGACAGGTACAGTCTCTAAATTAATCAAGGCGAAAAACTTGGGGATTTCTAAAGAAATAGGCCAGGACATTTAGGGTCTCTAAAAAATAAGGCGAAACCCTTGGAGCCTCTAAAGGATTAGGCCAGGACACTTAGAGACTCCAAATTAAATAAGGCGAAAATCTTGGATTCTCTAAAGGAATTGGCCAGTGAAGTTAGAGTCTTTAAATTAAATAAACCGAAACACTTGGAGTCTCTAAAGGAATAGGCCAGGAGAGATAGAGTCTCTAAATTAAATAAGGCGAAACACTTGGAGTCTCTAAAGTAATAGGCCAGGATATTTAGAGGCTGTAAAAGAATAACGCGAAACACTTGGTGTCTCAAAAGTAATATTTCAGGACACTTAGAGTCTCTAAAAGAATAGGGCGAAAATCTTGGAGTCTCTAAAGGAATAGGCCAGGACAGTAAGGGTCTCTAATTTAAATAAGGCGAACCCTTTGGATTCACTAAAGGAATAGGCCATGCGAGTTAGTTTCTAATTTAAATAAGGCAAAATACTTGGTGTCTCTAAAGGAATAGGCCAGGACAGTTAGAATCTCTAAATTATATGAGGCGAAACTCTTGGAGTCTCTAAATTTATAGGCCCGGACAGTTAGAGCCTCTAAATTAAATAAGGCGTTAAACTTGGTGCCTCTAAAGGATTAGGCCAGGACAATTAGAGTCTCTAAATTAAAAAAGGTGAAACACTTGTTGTCTCTAAAGGAATAGGCCAGGACATTTAGAGTCTCTAAAAGAATAAGGCGAAACATTTTGGGGTCTCTAAAGAATAGTCCAGAACAGTAATGTATCTAAATTAAATAAGGCGAGACGCTTGGAGTCTCTAAAGGAATAGGCCAGGTCTGTTAGTGTCTCTAAATTAAATAAGACGAAAATCGTGGAGTCTCTAAAGTTATAGGCCAGGACACATAGAGTCTCTAAATAAAATAAGGCGAAACCCTGGGAGTCTCTAAAGGAATAGTCCAGGACAGTTAGAGCCTCTAAATTAAATAAGGCAAAATCACGTTGTCTCAAATGGAATAGGTCAGGACAGTTAGAGTCCCTAAATTAAATAGGGCTAAACGCTTGGGTTCTCTAAAGGAATAGGCCAAGACAGGGTCTCAAAGTTAAATAAGGCAAAAAACTCAAAAGGAATAGACCAGGACTGTTAGTGTCTCTAAAAGTATAAGGCGAAAATCTTGGAGTCTCTAAAGGAATAGAACAGGACAGTTAGAGTATCAAAATTAATTAATGCTAATATCTTGGAGTATCTAAAGGAATAGGCCAGGACAGTTAGAGTCTCTAAAAGAATAAGGCGAAACACTTGGGGTCTCTAAATATTTAGTCCAGGACAGTTAGTGTCTCTAAATTAAATAAGACAAGATCTTGGAGTTTCTAAAGGAATAGGCCAGGACAGTTAGTGTCTCTAAATTGTATAAGGCAAACTCTTAATGTCTCTAAAGAAAGAGGCCAAGAATGTTAGGGTCTCTAAATTAAATAAGGCGAAACACTAGTTGCCTCTAATGGAATAGGCCAGGAGAGTTAGAGTCCCTAAATTAAATACGTCGAAACACTTGGAGTCTCTGAAGTAATAGGCCAGGACTGTTGGAGTCTCTAAACTAAATAAGGCGAAACTCTTGGGGTCTCTAAAGGAAAAAGCCTGGACATAATGAGTCTCTAAAATAAATAAGGCGAAATACTTGAAGTCCCTAAAGGAATAGGCCAGGACAGTTAGAGTCTCTAAAAGAATAAAGCGAAGCCCTTGGTGACTCTATATTAATAGGCCAGGACAGTTAGTGTCTCAAAATTTAATAAGGCGAAACTCTTGGAGTCTTTCAAAGAATAGGCCAAGAGTTTTAGAGTCTCTAAATTAAATGAGGCGAAACACTTGGATTGTCTAAAGGAATAGACCAGGACAGTTAGAGTCTCTAAAAGAATAAGGCGAAACTCTTGGTGTCTCTAAAGGAATAGGCCAGGAAATTAGTGAATCTATATTAAATAAGGCGAAACTCCAGGAGTCTCTAAAGGAATAGGCCAGGACTGTTCGAGTCTCTAAATTTAATAAGGAGAATCTATTGTAGTCTCTAAATGAATAGGCCAGGAAAGTTATAGTCTCTAAATTAAATAAGGCGAAACACTTGGTGTCTTTAAAGAAAAGGCCAGGACTGTTAGTCTCTAAATTAATAATGCGAAACACTTAGAGTCTCAAAATAATTGGCCAGGACATTTAGTATCTAAATTAATAAGGCGAAATTCTTAGGGTCTCTAAAGCAATAGGCCAGTAAAGTTAGAGTCTCTAAATTTAATAAGGCGAAATACTTTGAAGTCTCTAAAGGACTAGGCCAGAACAGTAACAGGCTCTAAATTAAATAAGCCGAAATTCTTAGAGTCTCTAAAGGAATAGACCAGGACAGTTAGAGTCTATAAATTAATTAACGAGCACACTTGGTGTCTATAAAGTAATAGGCCAGTACATTTAGTTTCTCTAATTTAAATAAGGCGAAACTCTTGTATTCCCTAAAGGAATAGGCCCGGACAGTTAGAGTCTCTAAATTAAATAAGGCGAAACTCTTGGTGTCTCTAAAGGAATAGGCCAGGACAATTAGGGTCTCTAAATTAAATAAGGCGAAACACTTTGATTCCCTAAAGAAATAGGCCAGGATAATTAGAGCCTCTAAATTAAATTAGGAGAAATTCTTGGGTTTTCTAAAGTAATCGAGCAAGACAGTTATAGTCTCTAAATTAAATAATCGATACACTTGGAGTTTGTAAAGTAATAGGACAGGACAGTTAGTGTCTCTATATTATATAAGGCGAAATTATTGGCGTCTCTAAAGGAACACGCCAGGACAGTTATAGTCTCTAAAGGTATAAGGCGAATAACTTGGAGTCTGTAAAGTTATAGGCCAGGACAGTTAGTCTCTAAAATAATAGGGCGAAATTCTGGAGTCTCTAAAGGAGCATGCCAGGACTCTTAGACTCTAAATTAATAAGGAGAAACGCTTAGAGTCTCTAAAGTAATAGGCCAGGGCAATTAGTCTCAAAATTAATAAGGAGAATACCTTAGAGTCTCTAAAGGAATAAGCCAGGACAATTAGAGCCTCTAAAATCATAAGGCGAAACTCTTAGAGTCTCTAAAGTAATAGGCTATGACTGTGAGTCTCTAAATTAATAAGGCGAAATATTAGGGTCTCCAAAGAATAGGCCAGGACAGTTAGTCTCTAAATTAATAAGGAGGAACACTTAGAGGCACTAAAGGAATAGGCCAGGACAGTTAATGTCTCGCAATTGAATAAGACAAAACACTTGGAGCCTCTGAAGGAATAGGCCAGGAAGTTAGTCTCTAAATTAATAAGGGAAACACTTAGAGTCTCTAAATTAATATGCCTGGACATTTAGTCTCTAAATAAATAGGGAGAAACACATAGAGTCTCTAAAGTTATAGGCCAGGACCGTTAGCCTCTAAATTAAATAAGGCGAAAGGCTTATGGTCTCTAAAAGAATATTCCAGGACAATTTGACTCTCTAAATTATATAAGGCGAAACACTTGGTGTCTCTAAAGGAATAGACCAGGACAATTAGAGTGTCTAATTTAAATAAGGCGAAACTCTTGGAGTCTCTAAAGGAATAGGCCAGGACATTTCGTGTCTCTAAAAGAATAAGGCGCAACTCTTGGAGTGTCTAAAAGAAAAGGCCAGGAGAGTTAGAGTCTCTAAACTAACCCATTGGCATACTACATTTTATAACACATGACGCACCTATAAGTACTAATTTTTAAGCAAAAATGGCAATTTTGTAAATTTATATTTTATTGAAGCAAAATTAATTTTTATTGACTTCAATACACACCCCTGTTGTGTTGGTCTCTGAATTGCGTCCCAAACCCGGCTGTGTATTAATGGAGCTAGCGATTCCGGCCATCTCAGAGACGTCTGTGTATTCCAATGGGTAAAAAGGGCGAAAATCTTTGAGTCTCTTAAGAATTGGCCAGGACAGTTAGAGTCTCTAAATTAAATAAGGCGAAAATCTCGGAGTCTCTAAAGGAATAGGCCAGGACAGTTAGAGTCTCTAAATTAAATAAGGCGAAACCCTTGGATTCTCTAAAATTATTGGCCAGGGCAGTTAGAATCAATAAATCAAATAAGGCGATTCCCTTGGGGCCTCAAAGGGAATAGTCCAGGTTAGTTAGAGTCTCTAAATTAAATCAGACGAAAATCTTGCTGTCACGAAAGGAATAGGCCAGGACAGTTGGAGTCTCTAAATTTAATAAGGCAAAAAACATGGAGTCTCTAAAGTAATAGGCCAGGACAGTTAGAGTCTCTAAATTAAATGAGGCGAAAGACTAGAATTCTCTAAAGGAATAGGCCAGGACAGTAATTTTCTAAATTAATAAGTTGAAAAAATTAGAGACTCTAAAGGAAAAGGCCAGGACAATTAGAGTCCCTAAATTTATAAGGAGAAACACTTAGAGTCTCTAAAGTAATAGGCCAGGACACTTAGTCTCTAAATTAATAAGTAGAAAAACTTAGAGTTTCTAAAGGAATAGGCCAGGACAATTAGTGTCTCTAAAAGTGTAAGGCGAAACACTTAGATTCACTAAAGGCATAGGCCAGGAGTGTTAGTCTCTAAATCAATAAGGCGAAACACTTAGAGTCTCTAAAAGAATAGGCAAGGTCAGTTAGTCTCTAAAAAAAAAGGCAAAAATCTTAGATTCTCTAAAGTAATAGGCCAGGACATTTAGTGTCTAAATTAATAAAGAGATACACTTAGAGACCCTAAAGAAATAGGCCAGGACAGATAGAGTCTCTAGAAAATAAGGCGAACAATTAGTGTTTCTATAGGAATAGCACAGGACAGTTAGTCTCTGAAATATTAAGGCAAAAAATTTGGGTCTCTAAAGAAAAAGGCCAGGAGAGTTAGTTTCTAAATTGATAAGGAGAAACTCTTAGAGCCTCTAAAGGAATAGAGCAGGATATTTCGTGTCTCTCAATTAAATAAGGCGAAATATTTGGAGTCCCTAAAGTAATAGGCCAGGAATGTTAGAGACTCTAAAAGAATAAGACGAACACTTGGAGTCTCTAAAGGAATAGGCCAGGACAGTTAGGGTCTCTAAATTAATAAGAAAAAATCTTGGATTCTCTAAAGGAATAGGCAAGGACAGTTAGAGTCTCTAAAGAATAAGGCAAAACGCTTAGAGTCATTAAAGAAATAGGCCAGGACAGAGAGTGTCTCTTACATAAATAAGTCGAAACTCTTGGATTCTCTAAAGTAATAGGCCAAGACAGTTAGAGTATCTAAATTAAATAAGGCGAAAATCTTGAGGTCTCTAAAAGAATAGGCCAGGAAATTTAGAAGCTCTAAATTAAATAAGGCAAAGCTCTTAGTTTCTCTAAATGAATAGGCCAAGAATGTTAGAACCTCTACATTAAATAAGGCGAAAGTGTTAGAATCTCTAAAGTAATATGCCAGGTCAGTTAGTATCTCTGAGTTAAATAAGGCGAAAATCATAGGGTCTCTAAAGGAATAGACCAGGACTATTAGAGTCTCTAAATTAAATAAGGCGAAAATCTTGGAGTCTGTATAGGAATAGGCCATGAGAGTTAGAGTCTCTGAGAGAATAAGGCGAAAATCTTAGAGCCTCTAAAGGGATAGGACAGGACAGTTAGAATCTCTAATTAAATAGGGTGGAAATAAATGTGTCTCTAAAGTGATAGGCAAACATACTTAGAGTCTCTAAAAAAATATGGCGAAACACTTAGAGGCTCTAAAGGAATAGGCCTGGAATGTTAGGGTCTCATAAAGAATAAGGCCAAACACTTAGAGACTCTAAAGGAATAGGCAATGACAGTTGGTGTCTCTAAATTACATAAGGCCACATTTTTGGATTCTCTAAAGGAATAGGCCAGGACAGTTAGGGTCTCTAAATTAAATAAGACGAAATTCTTGGAGTCCCTAAAGGAAGAGGCCATGACAGTGTCTCTAAATTAAATAAGGCGAAAATCTAGGGGTCTCTAAAGTAATAGGCTAAAATAGTTAGTGCCTGTAAATTGAATAAGGCGAAACTCTGAGAGTCTCTAAAGGAATAGGCCAGGACAGTTAGTCTCTAAATTAATAAAAAGAATTCCTTAGGGTCTCTAAAAGAATAGGCCTGGATAGTTAGAGTCTCTAAAAGTATAAGGCGAAAAACTTAGAGTCTCTAAAGGAATAGGCCATGACAATTAACCTCTAAATAAATAAGGTGAAAAAATTAGAATCTCTACAGGAATAGGCCAGGACATTTAGTCTCTAAATTAATAAATTTATACACTTCGAGTCTCAAAAGGAATAGGCCAGGACCGTCAGTCTCTAAATGAATAAGGAAAAACTCTTAAAGGGATTAAAGGAATAGGCCAGGACAGTTAGAGTCTCTAAATAAAAGGCGAAACACTTAGAGTCTCTAAAGGAAAAGGCCAGGACATTTAGTCTGAATAAATATTGCGAAAAACTTAGGGTTTCTAAATAAATAGCCCAGGTCAGTTAGTCTCTAAATTAATAAGGAGAAATTCTTAGAGTCTCTAAAGGAATAGGCCAGGAGAGAAAGTGTGTCTCAAATAAATAAGGCAAAAGCCTTGGAGTCTGTAAAGGAATAGGCCAGGAGTGATTGTCTCTATATTAATAAGGCGAAACTCTAAGAGTCTCTAAAGGAATAGGCCAGGAGCGTTAGGGTCTCTAAATTTAATAAGGCGAATCACTTGGAGTCTCTAAAGGAATAAGCCAGGCGAGTTACAGTCTCTAAATTAAGTAAGGCGAAACACTTGTCGTCTCTAAAGGAATAGGCATGGACAGTTAGAGTCTCTAAATAAAATAAGTCGAAAATCTTGGAGTCTCTAAAGGAATAGGCCAGGAGAGTTAGAGTCTCTAAATTAAATAAGGCGAAAATCTAAATGTCTCTAAAGCAATAGGCCAGGAGATTTAGAGTATCTAAATTACATAAGGCGAAACACTCAGTGTTCCAAAAGGAATAGTCCAGGGCAGTTAGAGTCTCTAATTTAAATAAGGCCAAATCTTAGAGTCCCTAAAGTAATAGGCCACGACAGTTTGCGTCACAGAATTTAATTAGACGAAATGCTAAATGTCCCTAAAAAATAGGCCAGCACAGTTAGAGCCTCTAAATTAAATAAGGCGAAACACTTGGAGTCTCTAAAGAGCAGGGCAGGACAGAGAGTTTCTAAATTAATAAGGATAAAATCTTAGAGTCTCTAAAGAAATAGGCCAGGACACTTAGTCTCTAAATTAATAAAGAGAAACACTTTGTGTCTCTAAACGAATAGGCTAGGACAGTTAGTCTCTAAATTAATAAAGAGAAACTCATAGTGTCTCTAAAGAATAGGCCAGGAATGTTAGTGCCTCTATAAGAATAAGGCGAAAATCTTAGAGTCTCTAAAGGAATACGCCAGGAGAGTTAGTCTCTAAAATAATAAGTCGAAAACTTAGTCTCTAAAGGAATAGGCCAGGACAGTTATTCCCTAGATTAATAAGGAGAAACACTTAGATTCTCTAAAGAATAGGCCAGGAAAATTAGTCTCTAAATTAATAAGGAGAAACACTTAGATCCTCTAAATTAATAGGCCAAGACAGTTAGAGTCTCTAAAAGAATAAGACGAAACACTTAGAGTCTCTAAAGGAACAGGCCAAGACTCTTAGTCTCTAAATTAATAAGGCGAATTTCTTAGGGACTTTAAAGGAATAGGCCAGGACTGTTAGTCTATAAATTAATAAGGGGAAAGTCTTAGGGTCTCTAAAATATAGGCCAGGGCACTTAATATTAAATAAGGTAAAACATTTGGGGTCTCAATATTAATAGGCCAGGACTGTTAGTCTCTAAATTAATAAGGAGAAACACTTTCATTGTAGAAAGGTATATGCCAGGACATTTAGTCTCTAAATTAAGAAGGAGAAACTCCTTAAAGTCTCTAAAGGAATTGGCCAGGACAGTTAGTCTCTAAATTAAAGAAGGCGAAAATCTTGGAGTCTTTAAGGAATAGGCCAGGACAGTTAGAGTCTCTAAATTAAATAAGGCGAAAATCTTGGATTATCAAAAGGACAAGGCCAGGAGTGTTAGAGACTCTAAATTAAATAAGGCGAAACAATTGGAGTCTCTAAAGAAATAGGCCAGAACAGAGAATCTAATTTAAATAAGTCGAAATTCCTGGAGTTTCTAAAGAAATAAGACAGGACTATTAGAGTCACTAAAGGAATGAGGCGTAACACTTGGAGTCTCTAAAGGAATAAGCCAAGAAATTTAGAGTCTCTAAATTAATAAGGCGAAACACTTTGATACTCTAAAGAAATAGGCCAGGGCATTTAGTCTCTAAATTAATAAGGCGAAACACTTACAGTCTCTAAACGAATAGACCAGGAAAGTTAGAGTCTCTAAATGAATAAGGTGAACATTTAGAGTGTAAAGTTTTAGGCCAGGAAATGTAGAGTCTCTAAATTAATAAATCGAAAATCTTATATCATCTAAAGTAATAGTCCAGGACTGTTAGATTCACTAAATTAATTAGTCGAAACTCTTAAAGTCTCTAAAAGTATAGGCCACGAATATTAGTGTCTCTAAATTAATAAGGTGTGTCTTTTAGAGTCTCTAAAGTACTAAGACATGAGAGTTAGGGTCTCTAAAGGAATAAGCCAGATCGTTTAGTGTCTCTAAAGGAATAGGCCAGAAGGGTTCTAGAAACAATATTAATAAGGTGAAACGCTTAGAGTCTCTAAAGGTATTGGCCAGGAGTATTATTGTCTCTAAATTAATAAGGCAAAAATTTAGAGTCTCTAAAGAAATAGGCCAGGAGAGTTAGAGTCACTAAATTAAAAAGGCGATTCTCTTAGTGTCTCTAAATTAATAGTCCAGGACGGTTATAATTTGTAAATTTATAAGGCGAAAGATTAAAATTATCTAAACGTATAGGCCAGGGCATTTAGTGTCTAAATTAATAAGGCGAAAATCATTTAGTCTCTAAAGGAATAGGCCAGGTGAGTTAGAGTCTCTAAAATAATGAGGCGAATCTCTTAGAGTCCCTAAAGTAATAGGCCAGCACAGTTAGTGTCTCTAAATTAATAAGGCGAAACACTTAGATTCTCTAAAGTATAGCCAAGAAGTTTTAGGTTCTCTAAATCAAAAAGGAGTAACACTTAGAGTCTCTAAAGTAATAGGCCAGGACAGATAGCGTACCAAATTAATATGGCGAAACTCATACAATCTCTAGAGGAATAAGCCAGGACAGTAAGTGTGTCTAAATTAATAAGACGAAACTCTTATTGTCTCTAAAGTATTAAGCCAGGAAGTTTAGTGTCTCTAAATTAATAAATCGAAACTGTTATAGTCTCTAAAGGAATAGGCCAGGAGTGTTAGAGTCTCTAAATTAATAAGACTAAACTCTTAGAGTCTAAAGGAATAGGCCAGTAGGGTTAGAGTCTCTAAATTGACAAGTCGAAACTCTTAGAGTCTCTAAAGTTATAGGCCACGACAATTAGTCTCTAAATTAATAAATCGAAAACTTTTAGTCTCTAAATGATTAGGCCAGGAGAGTTAGGGTCTCTAAATTAATAAGGCGAAACTCTTAGAGTCTGTAAAGGTATAGGCCAGGATAGTTAGAGTCTCTAAACGAATAATGCGAAACTCTAAAGGAATAGGGCAGGAAAATTCGAGCCACTAATTTAAAAAGGCGAAAAACTTAGAGTCTCTAAGGGAGTAGGCCAGGAACGTTAGGGTCTCTAAGTTAACAAGACGAAACACATAGAGTCTCTAAAGGATTAGGACAGGTCATTTGGAGTCTCTAAATTAATAAGACGAAAATTTTAGAGTCTCTAAAGGAACCGTCCCGGAGAGTTAGATCCTCTAAATTAATAAGGCGAATCCCTTAGAGTCTCCACAAAATTATGCGAGGAGGGTTAGAGTCTCTAAATAAATAAGGCGAAGCACTTAGAGTCTAAATGAATAGGCCAGGACAGGTAGAGTATCTAAATTTATGAGGCGCAACACTTAGAATCTTTAAAGGATTAGGCCAGGACACTTGGAGTCTCTAAAAGTATAATGCGAAACACTTAGATTCTAAAGGAATAGGCCAGGAAAGATAGGGTCTCTAAATTAATAAGGCGAAACTCTTAGAGTCTCTAATGGAATAGGCCAAGACTGTTAGAGTGTCTAAATTAATAATGCGAAACTCTTTGAGTCTCAAAAGGAATAGGCCAGGACAGTTAGGATCTCTAAATGAATAAGCCGAAACACTTAGTGTCTCTAAAGTAATAGGCCAGGACAGTTCGTGTCACTAAATTAATAAGGTCAAACTTTTAGTCTCTAAATGTAGAGGCGAAACAAATAGAGTCTCTAAAGATAGAGGTCAGGACAGTTCGAGTCTCTAAATTAATAAGGCGAAACTTTTGGTTCTCTAAAGAAATAGGTCAGGAAATTTAGAGTCGCGAAATTAAAAAAGCGATACATTTAGAGTCTCTAAAGAAGAGGCCAGGACTGGTAGATTCTAAAATTTAATAAGGCGAAGCTCTTAGAGTCTCTAAAGTAATCGTCCAGAAGGGTTAGATTCTCTAAATTAATAAGGCGAAAATCTTAGAGTCTCTAAAGAAGTAGGCCAGGACTTTCAGAGTATCTAAATTAGTAAGGCGAAAAACTTAGAGTCTGTAAAGTATACGACATCACAGTTAGATTCTCTACAGTAATATGTCGAAACTCTTCTGGTCTCTAAACGAATAGGGCAGAACAGTGTCTCTGAATTAATATGGCTTTTCTCTTAGAGTCTCTAATGGAATAGGCCAGGAAAGTTGTGTGTCAAAATTAATAAGTTGAAGCAATTAGAGTTGCTTAATAAATAGGCCAGCACAGTTAGATTCTCTATGCTAATGAGGCGAAACCCGTCTTGTCTCTAAAGGAATAGGACAAGACATTTTGTGTCTCTAAATTAATAAGGCGAAGCTATTAGTGTCCTTAAAGAAATAGACGAGGACTTATCGAGGATCTAAATTAATAAGGCGAAACACTTGTAGTCTCTAAAGGAATAGGCAAAGAAAATTAGAATCCCTAAATTAATGAGACGAAACACTAACAGTCTAAAGGAATAGGCCAGGAAAATTAGAGTCTTTAAATTATTAAGTTTAGTCACTTAGAGTCTCGAAAGAATACGCCAGGACAGTTGGAGACTAAACTAATAACGCGGAACTCTCAGAGTCTCTACAGTAATGGGCCAGGACAGTTAGAGTCTATAAATGGATAAGCCGTAACTCTTAGAGTCTCTATAGGAATAGGCCAAAAATTTTGGTGTCATTAAATTAATAAGGCGAATATCTAAGTGTCTCTAGAGGTATAGACCAGGACAGGTTGTGTCTCTAAAGTAATAAGGCTTAATACGTAGGGTCTGTAAATTAAGAGGCCAGGACAGTTAGTTCCTATATAAAGGAATAGGCAAATTTATTTCGAGTCCCTAAATTAATAAGGCAAAATTCTTAAAGTCTCTAAAGGAATAGGCCAGGAGAGTTAGTCTCTAAATTAATAAGGCGAATCTCTTAGAGTCTCCAAAGGAAAAGGGCTGGACAATTGGTGTCCCTATATTAATAAGTCGAAAATCACAGATTCTCTAAAGGAATAGGCCAGGACAGGCAGGGTCTCCAAAATAGAAAGGCGAAACTCATAGAGTCTGTAAAGGAATAGTCCAGGACAGATAGTGTCTCTAAATAAATAAGGCGAAACACATAGAATCTCTAAAGGAATAGGCCAGGGCTGTTAGGGTCTCTAAATTAATAAGGCGAAACACTTAGTGTCTCTAAAGGAAAAGGCCATGTCAGTTAGGGTCTCTATAATAAAAAGTCGAAACTCTCAGAGTCTCTAAAGGAATAGGTCAGGACAGTTAGATTCTCCAAATTAGGGAGGCAAAAGACATAGAGTCTCTAAACGAATAGGCCAGGGCAGATAGTGCCTCTAAAAAAATAAGGCGAAACGCATACAGTCACTAAATGGGCCAGGACTGTTAGGGTTTCTAAATTAATAAGGCGAAACTGTTAGTGTCTCTAAAGGAATAGGCCTTGTCAGTTAGTATCTCTAGAATAATAAGGCGAAAAAATTAGATAAATTGTAGGATTAGGACAGGACGGTTAGAGACTCTAAATTAAATAAGGCGAAATAATTGGCGTCCCTAAAGTAATAGGCCAGGACAGTTAGAGCCTCTAATTTATATAATGCGAAACACTTGGAGTCTCTAAACAAATAGGCCAGGACATTTAGTCTCTAAATTAATAAGGCGAAACACTTAGAGTCTCCATACGAATAGGCCAGGACAGTTAGTTTCTAAATTTATAAGGAGAAACTCTTACAGTCTCTAAAGGAATATGCCAGGACAGTTAGTCTCTAATTGAATAAGGAGTAAAACTTATAGTCTCTAAAGGAATAGGCCAGGACAGTTAGTCTCTAAAATAATAGGGAGAAAACTTAGTGTCTCTAAAGGAATAAACCAGTACTGTTAGTGACTCTAAAAGAAAAAGGCGAAAAACTTAGTGTTTCTAAAGGAATAGGCCATGACTGTTAGTCTCTAAAATAATAAGACGAAGATCTTAGAGTCTCTAAAGTAATAGGCCAGGACATTTAGTCTCTAAATTAATAAGGAGAAAATTTAGAGTCTCTAAAGGAATAGGCCAGGACAGTTGGTCTCTAAATTGATAAGGAGAAATTCTTAGAGCCTCTAAATGAATAGGCCAGGACAGTTAGAGTCTCTAAAAGAATAAGGCGAAAACCTTAGAGTCTCTAAAGGAATAGGACAGGACAGTAAGTCTCTAAATTAATAAGGCGAAAATCTTAGGGTCTCTAAAGAATCGGCCACTAGAATTAACCTCTAAATTAATAAGGAATAACCCTTAGTGACTCTAAAGGAATAGGTCAGGATAGTTAATATCTCTTAATTAAATAAGCAAAATACTTGGAGTCTCTAAAGAATAGGCCAGGACAGTTAGTCTCTAAATTAATAAGGACAAACACTAAGAGACTCTAAAAGAATATGCCAGGAGAGTTAGTCTCTAAATAAATAGGGCGAAAGCCTTGGAGACTCTAAAGAAATAGGCCATGAAAATTAGAGTCTCTAAAATTAATAAGGCGAATATCTTGGAGTCTCTAAAAGAATAGGCCAGGACAGTTAGAGTCTCTAAATTAAATAATGAGAAATTCTTGGAATCTCTAAAGAAATAAGACAGGACAGAGTCTCTAAATTAACTAAGGCGAAAATCTTGCAGTCTCTAAATGAATAGGACAGGAAAGTTAGAGTCTCTAATGAATGAGGCGAAAACCTTGTAGTCTTTAAAGGAATAGGCCAGGAGAGTTAGAGTCTCTAAAAGAATGAGGCGAAAACCTTGGAGTCTCTAAAGGAATAGGCCAGGGCAGTTAGTGTCTCCAAATTAAATAAGGCGAAACTCTTGGAGTCTCAAAAGGAATAGGCCAGGACAGTTAGAATCTCTAAATTAAATAAGGCTAAACACTTGCAGTCTCTAAAGTAATAGGCCAGGAATGTTAGAGTCTGTAATAGAATAAGGCGAAACCCTTGGTGTCTCTAAAGAAATAGGCCCGGACTGTTAGGTTCTCTATATTAAATAAGGCGAAAATCTTGGATTCTTTAAAGGAAGAGGCCAGGACTTTTAGAGTCTCTAAATTAAATAAGGCGAAACCCTTGGATTCTCTAAAGGAATAGGCCAGGACAAATAGAGTCTCAAAATTAAATAAGACGGTAATTTTGGTGTCTATAAAGGAATAGACCTGGACAGTTAGGGTCTCGAAAAAAATAAGGCGATATACTTGGAGTCTCTAAAGGAATTTTCCTTGACACAAAGTGTCTCTAAATTAAATAAAGCGAAACTCTTGGAGTCTCTAATGGAATAGGGCAGGGCAGTTAGAGTCTCTATATCTACTAAGAAGAATAACTTTGAGTCTCTAAAGTAATAGGCCAAGACAGTGTCTCTAAAAGTATAATTCTAAACTCTTAGAGTCTGTAAAGGAATAGACCAGGACAGTTAGAGATTCTAAATTAAATAAGGCGAAAATCTTGGAGTCTCTAAGGAATAGGCCAGGAGGTTTAGAGTCTCGAATTTAAGTAAGGCGAAACTTTTGGGTTCTCTAAATGAATAGGCCAGGGCTGTTAGTGTCTCTAAAAGAATAAGGCGAATCTCTTGGTGTCACTAAAGGAATAGGCCAGGAAAGTTAGAGTCTCTAAATTAAATAAGGCGAAACTCTTGGAGTCTCTAAAGGAATAGGCCAGTGCAGTTAGTGTCTCTAAAAGAATTAGGGGAAAATAATGGAGTCTCTAAAGAAATAGGCAAAGACTGTTACAGCCTCTAAATTTAATAAAGCGAAACTCTTGAATTCTCTAAAGGAACAGGACAGGAATGTTAGAGTCTCTAAACTAATAAGGCCAAACACTTGGAGTCTCTGAAGGAATAGGCCTGGATAGTTACAGTATCGAAATTAAGTAAGGCGAAACACTTGGAGTCCGTAAAGGAATAGGCCAGCACTGTTAGAGTCTCAAAACTAATTATGGCGAGAACCTAAGAGTCTCTAAAGGATTAGAATAGGACAGTTAGAGTCTCTCAATTCAATAAGGCAAACGTCTTGGAGTCTCTAAAGTTATAGGTCAGGACAAGTAGAGTTTCTAAATTAAATAAGGCGAAAGACTTTCAGTCTCTGAAGGAATAAGCCAGGACAGTTAGAGTCTCTAAACTAAGTAAGGCGAAACTCTTGCAGTCTCTAAAGAATAGGCCAGGACAGTTAGAGTCTCTAAAAGAATAATGCGGAACACATGGTTTCTCTAAAGAATAGGCCAGGACAGTTAGAGTCTCTAAATTGAAAAAGGCCACACACTTAGGGTCTCTAAAGGAATAGGTCAGGACAGTTAGTGTCTCTAAATTAAATAAGGCGATACTCTTGGAGTCTCTAAAGGAATAGGCCAGAAAAGTTAGAGTCTATTAATTAAATAAGGCGAAATTCTTAGTGTCTCTAAAGGAAAAGGCCAGGTCAATGAAAATCTCTAAATAAAATAAGGCGAATCACTTGAAGTCTCTAGACGAATAGGCCAGTACAGATAGGGTCTCTAAATTAAATAAGGCGAAAAAAATTGGAGTCTCTAAAGAAATAGGCAAGGACAGTTAGAGTCTCTAAATTAAATAAGGCGAAACAGAGTCCCTAAAGTAATAGGCCACGTCAGTTAGAGTCTCTAAATTAAATAAGACGAAACACTTAGAGTCCCTAAAAAAATAGGCCAGGACACTTAGAGCCTCTAAATTAATTAACGCGAATCTGTTGGAATCTATAACGGAATAGGCCAGGACAATTAGTTTCCAAATTAATAAGGAGAAAATCTTAGAGTCTCAAAAGAACAGGCCTGACATTTAAGCTCTAAATTAATAAGGAATACTTCTTAGAATCTCTAAAGGAATAAGCCAGGACAGTTAGTCTCCAAATTAATAAGGAGAAACTCTTAGTGTCTCTAAAGGAATAGGACAGGACAGTTAGTGTCTCCAAAAGAATAAGGCGAAAAACTTAGAGTCTCTAAAGGGATAGGCCAGGACAGTTTGTCTCTAAAATAATAAGGCGAAAATCTTAGAATCTCTAAAGGAATAGGCCAGGAGAGATAGTCTCTAAATTAATAAGTAGAAAATCTAAGAGTCTGTAAAAGGATAGGCCAGGAATGTTAGTCTCTATATTAAATAAGGCGAAAAGCTTGGAGTCTCTAAAGGAATAGGCCAGGAGTGTTAGTGTCTCTAAATTAAACAAGGCGAAAAACTTGGATTCTCTAAAGGAATAGGCCAGGACAGTTACAGTCTCTAAATTAAATAAGGAGAAACTCTTGGAGTCTCTAAAGAAATAGGCCAGAAAAGAGACTCTAAATTAAATAAGGCGAATCACTTGGCGTCTCTACAGGAAATTGTCAGGACAGTTAGAGCCTCTAAATTGAATAAGGCGAATGCTTGGATTCTATAAAGGAATATGCCAAGAGAGATAGAGTCTCGAAATTAAGTAAGGCGAAACCCATGTAGTCCTTAAAGAAATAGGCCAGGACATTAGAGTCACTTAATTAAATGAGGCGAAACTCAAAGTGTCTCTAAAGGAATAAGACAGGACACTTAGGGTCTCTAAAAGAATAAGGCGAAAATCTTGGTATCTGTAAAGGAATAGACCAGGACATTTAGCGTCTCTAAATTAAATAAGTCGAAACACTTAGATTCTCTAAAGGAAAAGGCCAGGACAGTTACTGACTCTAAATAAAATATGGCGAAACTCTTGGAATCTGTAAATGGATTGGCCAGGACAGTTAGAGTCTCTAATAGAATTGGGCGAAATTCTTGTTGTCTCTAAAGGTATAGACCAGAAGAGTTAGAATCTCTAAATTAAATAAGGCGAAACTCTTGGATTATCTAAAGTAATAGGCCAGGACAGTTAGAGTCTCTAAAAAGTAAGACGAAAATCTAGGAGTCTCTAAAGGAATAGGCCAGGACAATTAGTCTCTAAACTAAATAAAATGCGAAAAACTTGGAGTCTCGTAAGGAATAGGCCAGGACCGATAGAGTCTGTGAATTAAATAAGGCCAAACACATAAAGCTTCTAAAGGAAAAGGCCAGGACATTTAGAGTCTCTAAATTAAATCAGGCGACATATTTGGAGACTCTAAATTAAGAGGCCCGGACAGTTAGAGCCTCTAAATTAAATAAGGCAAAACTCTTGGGGTCTCTAAAGGAATAGGCAAGGACAGATAGAGTCTCTAAATTAAATAAGACGAAACACTTAGGGTCTCTAAAGGAATAAGCCAGGACCGTTAGAATCTCTAAATAAAATAAGGCGAAACACTTGGGGTCTCCAAAGTAACAGGCCAGGACAGTTAGAGTCTCTAAATTAAACAAGTCGAAACACTTAGGGTCTCTAAAAGAATAGGCCAGAGCAGTTAGACTCCAAATTAATAAGGCAAAACACATAGAGTCTCTAAAGGAATAAGCCAGGACAGTTAGATACTCTAAATTATATAAGGCGAAACACTTGGTGTCTCTAAAGTAATAGGCCAGAAATGTTAGTGTCTCTAAATTAAATAAAGCGAAACACGTAGAGTCTCTAAAGAAATAGGCCAGGACAGTTAGATTCTCTAATTTAATTAAGTCGAAAATCTTAGAATCTCTAAAGTTATAGGCCAGGACAGTTAGAGTCCCTATATTAAATAAGGCGAAACACTTGAAGTCTCTGAAGGAATAGGCCAGGACAGAGAGAGTCTCTAAACTAAATAAGGTGAAATTCTTGGATTCTCTAAAGGAAAAGCCCGGGACTGTTAGGGTCTCTAAATTAAATAAGGCGAAAATCTTAGGGTCGCTAAAGTAATAGACCACGAGAGTTAGAGTCTCTAAAATAAATAAGTGAAAAACCTAGGGTCCCTAAAAAAATAGGCCAGGACAGTAAGTGTTTCTAAATTAAATAAGGCGAAACACTTGGTGTCTCTAAAGGAATAGGCCAGGACAGTTAGAGTCTCTAAATTAAATAAGGCGAAAGTCTTGGGGTCCATAAAGGAAAATTCCAGGATAGAGTCCCTAAATTAAATAAGACGAAAAACATTGACTCTCTAAAGGAATAGGCCAGGACAGTTAGAATCTCTAAATTGAATAAGGCGAAACACTTAGAGTCTCTAAAGGAATAGGCCAGGACACTTAGAGTCTCTAAATTAAATAAGGCGAAACACTTGGAGTCTCTAAAGGGATACGCCAGAAATGTTAGAGTCTCAAAATTAAATAATTCGAATATCTTAGAGTCTCTAATGTAATAAGCCAGGACTGTTAGACACTTTAAATTAAATAAGCTGAAAGTCTTAGTGTGTCTACAGGAATAGGACAGGAGAGATTGTGTCTCAAAATTAAATAAGGGGAAAATCTTTCAGTCTCTAAAGGAATAGGCCAGGACAGTTAGAGTCTCTAAATTAAATAAGGCGAAACTCTTGGAGTCTCTAAAGTAATAGGCCAGACAGTTAGTCTCTAAATTAATAAGGAAGAACTCTTAGAGACTCTAAAGGAATAGGCCAGGACAGTTAGTCTTTAATAAATAAGGAGAAAATCTTAGATTCTATAAGGTAATAGGTCAGGACCGTTAGGGTCTCTAAAAGAATAAGGCGAATACCTGAGAGTCTTTAAAAGAATAGGCCAGGAAGTTTAATCTCTAAAAAAAATAAGGGGAAAAACTTAGAGTCTCTAAAGGAATAGGCCAGGACTGTTAGTCCCTAAATTAATAAGTAGAAACACTTAGAGTCTCTAAAGGAATAGGACAGGACAATTAGTCTCTAAATTAATATGGTGAATAACTTGGAGCCTCTAAAGGAATAGGCCAGGACAGTTAGATTCTCTAAAAGGATAAGGCGAAACACTTAGAGTCTCTAAACGAATAGGACAGGACAGTTAGTCTCTAAATTAAAAAGGCGAATTTCTTACGGTCTGTAATAGAATAGGCCAGGACAGTTAGTCTATAAATTAATAAGTAGAAACGCATAGAGTCTCAAATGAAATAGGCCAGTACCTTTAGAATCTCTAAATTAAATAAGTCCAAAATCTTGGATTCTCTAAGGGAATACGCCAGGACTGTTAGCGTCTCTAAAAGTATAAGGCGAAAAATTTGGGTCACTAAAGGAATAGGCCAGGACAGTTAGAATCTCTAAAATATATAAGGCGAAATACTTAGAGTCTCCAAATAATAGGCCAGGACAGTTAGAGTCCCTATATTAAATAAGGCGAAAGACTTGGTGTCTGTAAAGTAATACGCCAGGACAGTTAGAGTCTCGAAACTTAATAATGAGAAACTCTTGGTGTCTCTAAAGGAATAGGCCAGGACAGTAATAATCTCGAAATTAAATAACGCAAAACATTTGGAATCTCTAAAGGAATAGGCCAGGACAGTTAGTCTCGAAATTAATAAGGCGAAAAATTTCGAGTCTCAAAAAAATAGGCCAGGACAGTTAGTATCTATATTAATAAGGCGAAAACCTTAGAGTCTCTAAAGGAATAGGCCAAGGCAGATAGAGTCTCCAAATTAAATATGGCGAAATCCTTAGATTCTCTAAGGAATAGGCCAGGTCAGTTAGAGTCTCTAAATTAAATAAGGCGAAAAGCTTGTTGTCTATAAAGGAATAGGCCGGGACAGATAGAGTCTCTAATTTAAATAAGACTAAACACTTAGTGTCTCGAAAGGAATAGGCCAGGACAGTTAGAGTCTATAAATTAAATAAGGCGAAAATCTTGTAGTCTCTAAAGAAATAGGCCAGGACAGTCAGAGTCTCTAAATTAAATAAGGCGTAATTCTTAGATTCCCTAAGAAATAGGGCAGGACAGTTAGAGTCTCTAAATTAAATAAGGCGAAACACTTGGATTCTCTGAAGTAATAGGCCAGGAGTGTTAGAATCTCTAAATTAAATAAGGCGTAATTCATAGAGTCCCTAAAGTAATAAGCCAGGACATTTATAGTCTCTAAATTAAATAATCGAATCTCTTGTAGTTTCTAAAGGAATAGGACAGGAATGTTAGTCCCTAAATTAATAAGGAGAAACACTTAGAGTCTCTAAAGGAATAGGCCAGGAGAGTTAGTCTCTAAATTATTAAGGAGAAAATATTTGAGTCTCTAAAGATTAGGCAAGGACAGTTAGTGTCTCTAAAAGAATAGGGCGAAAAACTTGGAATCTCAAAAGGATTAGGACAGGAAAGTTATTCTCTAAAATAATAGTGCGAAAATCTTACAGTCTCTAAAGTAATATGCCAGGAGGGTTAATCTCTAAATTATTAAGGAGAAATACATACAGTCTCTAAAAGAATAGGCAAGTACATTTAGACTCTAAATTAATAAGGAGAAACTATTTGAGTCTCTAAAGGATTAGGCCATGACCGTTAGAGTCTCTTAAAGAATAAGGCGATAAACTTAGAGTCTGTAAAGGAATAGACCAGGAGACTTAGTGTCTAAATTAATAAGGCGAAATTCTTAGGTTCACTAAAGGAATACGCTAGGACACTTAGTGCCTCTCAATTAAATAAGGCAAAAAATCTTGGAGTCTCTAAATGAATAGGCCAGGACAGTTAGACTCTAAATTAATAAGGAGAAACACTTAGAGTCTCTAAATGAATATGCCTGGACACTTAGTCTCTAAAGTAATAGGGATAAGCACTTACATTCTCTAAAGGAATAGGCCAGGACCGTTAGTGTCTCTGAATTAAATAAGGCGAAACGCTTGGAGTCTGTAAAGGAATAGGCCAGGACAGTTAGAGTCACTAAATTAAATAAGGCGAAACTCTTAGAGCCTCTAAAGGAATTGGCCAGGACTGTTGAAGTCTCTAATTTAAATAAGGAAAAACACATGGGGTCCCTAAAGGAATAGTCTAGGACAGTTAGTGTCTCTAAATTGAATAAGGCGGAAATCTTGGTGTCTCTAAAGGAATAGGCCAGGACAGTCAGAGTCTCCAAACGAATAAGGCGAAAACTTTGGGGTCTCTAAAGGAATAGGCCAGGACAGTTCGAGGCTCTAAATTAAATAAGGCGAAACACTTGGGTTCTCTATAGGAATAGGTCAGGACAGTTAGTCTCTAAAGTAATAAGGCGAAACACCTAGAGCCTCTAAAGGAATAGGCCAGGTCATTTAGAATCTCTGAATTAAATAAAGCGAAAATCTTAGAATCTCTAAAGGAATAGGCCAGGACCTTTAGAGTTTCCAAATTAAATAAGGCGAAACTATTGTGGTCTCTAAAGTATTAGGCCAGGACAGTTAGAATCTCTCAAAGAATAAGGCGAAAAACTTAGGGCATCTAAAGAATAGACCAGGAAATTTAGAGTCTCAAAGAATTATGTGAAACAATTAGATTTTCTAAAGAAATTGGCCAGGATATTTAGAGTCTCCGAAATAAATAATGGAATCACTTGGATTTTCTATATGAATAGGACAGAATAGTTAGTCTCTAAATTAATAACGAGAAACACTTAGAGTTCCTAAAGGAATAGGCCAGGACAGTTAGTCTCTAAATTAATAAGGAGAAACATTTAGAGATTCTAAAGCAATAGGCCAGGACAGTTAGAGTCTCTAAAAAATAAGGCGAAACACTTGGAGTCCCTAAATTAATAGGCCAGGACAATTAGTATCTCTATATTAAATAAGGGGAAATCTTTTATTCTTTAAAGGAAAAGGCCAGGACATTAATTCTCTAAATTAATAATTTGAAACACTTAGTGTCTCTAAAGAAATAGGCCAGTATATTTAGTCTCTAAATTAATAAGGAGAAAAAATTAAAATTTCTAAATGAATAAGCCAGGAGTGTTAGAGTCCCTAAATTAATAAGGAGAAACACTTATAGGCTCTAAAGTAATAGGCCAAGTCAGTTAGTCTATAAATTAATAAGGAAAATCTCTTAGAGTTTCTAAAGTAATATACCAGGAAAATTAGTGACTCTAAAACAAGAAGGCGGAACACTTAGAGTCTCTAAAGTAATAGGACAAGACAGTTAGACTTTAAATTCATAAGGCGAAACTCTTAGAGTCTCTGAAAAAATAGGCCAGGACAGTTTGCCTCTAAATTATTAAGGAGATAATATTTTAGTCTCTAAAAGAATAGGCCAGGACTGTTAGAGTCTCTAAATAATAAGGCGAAACACTTTGTGTCTATAAGGTAATAGGCCAGGAGAGTTGGTCTCTGAATTAATAAGTCGAAACACTTTGGGTCTCTAAAAGAATAGGCCAGGACAGATAGTTTCTAAATTAAAAAGCATAAACACTTTTAGTCTCTAAAGGAATAGGCCAAGACATTTAGTGCCTCAATCAAATAAGTCGAAATTCTTGGAGCCTCTAAAGGAATAGGCCAGGAATGTTACAGTCTCTAAAAGAATAAGGCGAATCCTTGGAGTCTCTAAAGGAATAGGCCAGGACAGTTAGAAACTCTAAATTAAATAATGCGAAAATCTTCTTTTCTCTAAAGGAATAGGCCAAGAGAGTTAGAGTCTCTAAAAGGATAAGGCGAAACCCTTAGTGTCATTAAAGGAATAGGCCAAGACAGTTGGTGTCTCTAAATTAAATAAGGCGAAAGACTTAGAAATTCTAAAGTAAGAGGCCAGGACATTTACAGTCTCTAAATTAAATAAGGCGAATCTCTTGAAGTTTCTAAAGGAATAGGCCAAGACAGTTAGAAGCTCTAAATTAAATAAGGCAAATCTCTTAGTGACTTTAAAAGAATAGGCCAGGACAGTAAGAAACTCTAAATTAAATAAGGCGAAACACATAGAGTCTCCAAAGTAATAGGCCAGGACTGTTAGAATCTCTATATTGAATAAGGCGAAACACTTAGTGTCTCTAAAGCATTAGGCCAGTTCAGTTAGAATCTCTGAATTAAATAAGGCGAAATTCTTAGAGACTCTAAAGGAAAAGGCCAGGACCAATAGAGTCTCTAAATTAAATAAGGCGAAAATCTTGGGGTCTGTAAAGTTTTAGGCCATGATAGTTACAGGCTCTAAAATTATAAAGCGAAACACTTAGAGCCTCTAAAGGAATAGGCCAAGAGAGTTAGAATCTCTAAATTATATAGGGCGATAATCTTAGAGTCTCTAAAGTAATAGGCCAGGAATGTAAGAGTCTCTAAAAGATTGAGGCGAATCCCTAAGGTTCTAGAAAGGAATAGACCAGGACAGTTAGAGTCTCTAAAAGAATAAGGCGAAACATTTAGAGTCTCTAAAGGAATAGGCAATGACTGTTAGTGCCTGTAACTTAAATAAGGCGACACTCTTGTATTCTCTAAAGGAATAGGCCAGGACATTTAGAGACTTTAAATTAAATAAGGCAAACCCTTCGAGTCTCTAAAGGAACAGGTCATGACAGTTAGTGTCTCTAAATTAAATAAGGAAATTACTTGGTGTCTCTAAAGGAATAGGCCAAGACAGTTAATCTCTAAATTTATAAGGAGAAAAACTTAGAGTCTCTAAAGGGATACGCCAGGAAACTTATTCTCTAAATTAATAAGTTGAAACCCTTAGAGTCTCTAAAGCAATAGGCCAGGACTGATAGAGTCTCTAAAAGAATAAGACGAAAACCTTAGATTCTCTGAAGGAATAAGCCAGGACTGTTAATGTCTCTAAATGAATAAGGCGAAACACTTAGGGTTTCTAAAGGAATAGGACAGGAGAGTTAGTCTCTAAATTAATAAGGCGAAAAAATTAGAGTCTCTAAAAAATAGGCCCGGAAAGTTAGTCTCTACATTATTAAGGCGAAACAATTAGAGTCTCTAAAGAATAGGCCAGGAGAGTCAGTCTCTAAATTAAAAGAGAAATTCCTTAAAGTCTATAAAGGAATAGGCCAGGAGATTAAAGTCTCTAAATGAATAAGTCGAAACAATTAGAGTCTCTAAAGGAATATGCCAAGACTGTTAGTCTCTGAATAAATATTGCGAAACACTTTGGGTCTCTAAAGGAATAGGCCAGGAGAGTTAGTCTCTAAATTAATAAGGAGAATGTTTTAGAGTCTCTAAAGGAATAGACCAGGACAGTAAGCGTCTCTCAATTAAATAAGGCAAAACAGTTGGAGTCTGTAAAGGAATAAGCCAGGAGATTTTGTCTCTAAATTAATAAAGCGAAATTTTAAGAGTCTCTAAATGTATAGGCCAGGAGAGTTAGATTCTCTAAATTAAATGAGGCAAAAGTCTTGGAATCTCTAAAGGAATAGTCCAGGACAGTAAGAGTCTCTAAATTAAATAAGGCGAAACACTTGTTGTCTCTAAAGGAATAGGCCAGGACAGTTAGTGCCTCTAAATTAAATAAGTCGAAACTCTTAGAGTCTCTAAAGCAATAGGCCAGGGCAGTTAGAGGCTTTAAATTAAATAAGGCGAAATTAATTGATTCTCTAAAGAAATAGGCCAGGACAGTTGGTCTCTAAATTAATAAGGCGAAACACTTAAAGCCTATAAGTTATTAGGCCAGTACAGTTAGAGTCTCTAAATTAAATAAGGCGGAACACTTGGAATCTCTAAAAGAATAGGCCAGGACAGTTAGAGACACTAAATTATATAAGGCGGAAAACTTGGAGTCCCTAAAGAAATAGGCCAAGGCAGTTAGAGTATCTAAATTAAATAAGGCGAAACACTTATAGTCCCTAAACTAATAGGCCAAAACACTTAGAGTTTCTAAATTAAATAAGGCGAAATACTTAGTGTCCCTAAAGAAATAGGCTAGGACATTTAGAGTCTCTAAATGAAATAAGGCGAAACTGTTGGTGCCTCTAAAGTAATAGGCCCGGAGTGTTAGTCTCTAAATTAATACGGCAAAAGTGTAAGAGTCTCTAAAGAATAGGCCAGGACAGTTAGTTTCTAAATTAATAAGTAGAAACACTTAGAGCCTCTAAAGGAATAGGCCAGGACAGTTAGTCTCTAAATTAATAAAAAGAAACACTTAGAGTCTCTAAAGGAAAAGTCCAGGACAGTTAGACTCTAAATTAATGAGGAGAAACTCATAGAGTCTCTAAAGGAATAGGATAGGACAGTTAGTTTCTCTAAAAGAATAAGGCGAAACACTTAGAAGTTCTAAAGGATTAGGCCCGTATATTTAGTTTCTAAATTAATAAGGCGAAATTCTTAGGGTCTCTAAAGGAATAGGCCAGGAGATTTAGTATATAATCTGATAAGGAGAAACCATTAGAGACTCTGAAGGAATAGGCCAGGAGCGTTAACGTCTCTCAATTAAATAAGGCAAAAGTTTGGAGCTCTAAAGTAATAGGCCAGAACAGTTAGTCTCTAAATCAATATGGAGAAACACTTACAGTCTCCAAAGGAATATGCCAGGACATTTAGTCTCTAAATTAATAAGGAGAACCCGTTTGAGCCTCTAAAATATACGCCAGGGTAGTTTGTCTCTAAATTAAATAAAGCGAAAATCTTGGAAACTCTAAAGTAATAGGCCAGGACATTTAGGGTCCCTAAATTAAATAAGGCGAAAATCTTAGAGTCTGTAAAGGAATAGGGGAGGAAAAGTATAGTCCCTATATTAAATAAAGCGAAATTCTTGGAGTCTCTAAAGGAATAGGCCAGGGCAGACACTCTAAATTAAATAAGGCCAAACGCTTTGTGTCTCTAAAGGAATAGGCCAGGAGAGCCAGAGTCTCTAAAAGAATTAGGCATAACACTTGGGGTCTCCAAAGGAATAGGCGAAGGCAGAGTCTCTAAATTAAATAAGGCGAAACACTTGGGGTCTGTAAAGGAATTGACCAGGACTGTTATGTTCTCTAAAATGATAAGGCGGAACACTTGATTCTCGAAAGGAATAGGCCAGGGCAGTTATTGTCTAAATTATGTAAAGCGAAAATTCTTGGAGTCTCTAAAGGAAAATGCCAGCAGATTTAGTGTCTCTAAAAGAATAAGGCCAGACACTTGGAGTCTCTAAAGGAATAGTCCAGGACAGTTAGATTCTCTAAATTAAATAAAGCGAAAATCTTGGAGTCTCTAAAGAAATAGGCCAGGAATGTTAGTGTTTCTAAATTAAATAAGACGATAGTCTTAGTGTCTCTAAAGTAATAGGCCGGCACAGTTAGAGTCTCTAAATTAAATAAGGCGAAACTCATGCTGTCTGTAAAGGAATAGGCCAGGACTGTTAGAGTCTCTATATTAAATAAGGCGAAAATTTTGCTGTCTCTAAAGGAATAGGCCAGGACATTTAGAGTGTATAAATAAAATAATGCGAAAACCTTAGAGTCCCTAAAATAATAGGACACGCAGATAGAGTCTCTAAATTAAATAAGACGAAAATCTTAGAGTCCCTAAAGGAATAGGCCAGGACAGTTAGGGCCCCTGAATTAAATAAGGCCAAACTCTTGGAATCTCTAAAGGGATACGCCAGGACAGTTAGTATCAAAATTAATGAGAAAATCTTAGAGTCTCTAAAGGAAAAAGCCAGACAGTTATTCGATAAATTAATAAGGAGAACAACTTAGAGCGTCTAAAGAAATAGGCCAGGAGAGTTAGTCTCTAAATTAATAAGGAGAAACACTTAGTGTCTCTAAAGGAATAAACCAGGACAGTTAGTGTCCCTAAAAGGATAAGGCGAAAAACCTTAGAGTCTCTAAAGGATTAGGCCAGGACAGTTAGTCTCTAAAATAATAAGGCCAATATCTTAGAGTCTTTAAAGTAATAGGCTAGACATTTAGTCTCTAAATTATTAAGGAGAAACACTTAGAGACTCTAAAGTTATAGGCCAGGAAAATTAGTCTCTAAATTAATAAGGAGAAAAACCTTGAGCTTCTAAAAAATAGGCCAGGACATTTAGAGTCTCGAAAAGTGTAAGGCGAAGAACTTAGAGTCTCTAAAGTTATTGGCCAAGACAGTTAGTCTCTAAATTAATAAGGCGAATTCCTTAGGGTCTCTGAATTAATAGACCATGACAGTTAGCCTATAAATTAATTAGGAGAATCTTTTAGTGTCTTTAAGTAATAGGCCAGGGCAGTTAATGTCTCTCAATTAAATAAGGCAAAACACTTGGTGTCTCTAAATGAATAGTCCAAGACAGTCTCTAAATAAATAAGGAGAAACACTTAGAGACTCCAAAGGAATATGCCAGGAGAGTTAGTCTCTAAATTACTAAGGAGAAAACCTTAGTCTCTAAAGGAATATGCAAGGCCTTTTAGCCTCTAACGGAATAGGCCAGGACATTTAGTGTCTCTAAATTAAATAAGGCGAAAATCTTGGAATCTGTAAAGGAATAGGCCAGGAATCTTAGAGACTCTAAAATAGATAAGGCAAAACTCTTTAAGTCTCTAAAGGAATAGACCAGGACAGAGACTCTAAATTATATAAGGCGAAAACCTTGGAGTCTACAAAGGAATAGGCCAGGAAATCTAGAATTTCTAAAAGGATGAGGCGAAACACTTTGAGTCTCTAAAGTAATAGGCCAGGACAGTTAGAGTCTCTAAATTAAATAAGGCGTAATTCTTGGCGTCTCTAAAGTATTAGGCCAGGAGAGTTAGTGTCTCTAAGAGAATAATGCGAAAATCTTGTGGTCTCTAAAGCAATAGGCCAGGACAGATAGAGTCTATAATTTAAATAAGCCGAAACACTTATAGTCTCTAAAGGAATAGGACAGGACCGTTAGAGTCTCTAAAAAATAAGGCGAAACACTTGGAGTGTCTAAAGGAATAGAACAGGAATGTTAGAGTCTCTAAATTAAATAAGGCGAATCTCTTTGAGTCTCTAGAGAATAGGCAAGTTGAGTTTCAGTCTCTAAATTAAATAAGGCGAAAAAATTTGAGTCTCTAAATTAATAGGCCAGGACACTTAGTGTGTCTAAATTAAATAAGGCGAAACTCTTTAAGACTCTAAAGGAATAGGCCAGGACGGTTTGAGTCTCCAAATTAAATAAGGCGAAACACTTGTTGTCTCTAAAGTAATAGGCCAGGACAGTTAGAGTCTCTAGTTTAAATAAGGCAAAACCCTTGGAGTCTTTAAATAAATAGGCCAGGATAGTAATAGTCTCTAAAAGAATAGGACGAAACTCTTGGTTTCTCTAAAGGAACAGGCCAGGGCGGTTACAATATTTACATAAAGTAAGGCAAAACCCTTTGAGTCTCTAAAGGAATAGGCCCGGACAGTTAGTGTCTCTTAATTAAATAACGCGAAAATCTTGGAGTCTCTAAAGGAATAGGCCAGGACGCATAGAGCATCTAAATAAAATAAGGCGAAACGCTGGGGTTCTCTAAAGGAAGTGCCAGGGCAGTTAGAGTCTCTGAATTAAATAAGGGGAAAATCACGTTTTCTCTAAAAGAATAGGCCAGGACAGTCCGATTCATTACATTAAATAAGGCGAAAATCTTCGAGTTTCTAAAGGAATAGGCCAGGGCAGTTAGAGTCTCTAAATTAAATAAGGCTAAACACTTGGAGTCTCTAAAGAATTAGGCCAAGACCGAAACTCTAAATTAAATAAGGCGAAAACCTTGGGGTCTCTAAAGGAATAGACCAGGACAGTTAGAGTCTATAAAGAATAAGGCCAACACTTGGACTCTCTCAAGAATAGGCGAGGGCAGTTAGTGTCTTTAAATTAAATAAGGCGAAAATCTTGCAGTCTGTAAAGGAATAGCGCAGGACAATTAGAGTCTTTAAAAGAGTAAAGGCGAAACACTTGGAGTCTCAAAAGGAATAGTCCAGGACAGTTAGGAACTCTAAATTATATAAGACCAAACCCTTGGATTCTCTAAAGGAATAGGCCAGGTTAGTTATAGTCTCAAATTGAATAAGGCGAAATTCTTAGTGTCTCTAATGGAACAGGCCAGGACAGTTAGAGTCTCTAAATTAATAGGGCGAAATTCTTGTTTTCTCTAAAGGAATAGGCCAGGAATGTTAGAGTCTCTAAAATAAATAAGGCGAAAAACTAGGAGACTCTAAAGGAATAGGCCAGGACAGTTAGAGCCTCTAAATAAAATAAGGCGAAAATCTTGGTGTTTCTAAAGGAATATGCCAGGATATTTATGGTCTCTAAATTAAATAAGGCGAAACTCTTGGATTCTCTAAAGGAATACGCCAGGAAATATAGAGTTTCTAAAAGAATAAGGCGAAAAAATTGGAGTCTCTAAAGAATTAGATCAGGACAGTTAGAATCTCTAAATTTTATAAGGCGAAACTCTTGGAGACTTTGAATGAATAGAACAGGACTGTTAGAGTCTCTAAATTAAATAAGGCGGCAGTATTGTATACTCTAAATGAATGGTCCAGGACAGTTAGGGTCTCTAAATAAAGTATGGCGAAACTCTTGGAGTCTCTAAAGGAATAGACCAAGTGTATTAGAATCTCTAAATTAAATAAGGCGAAACCCTTGGAGTCCCTAAAGGAATAGGCCAAGAGAGTTAGAGTCTCTGAATTAAATAAGGCGGAACTCTTGGTGTCTCTAAAGGAATAGACCAGGACTGTTAGGGTCTGTAAAAGAATAAGGCGAAAACTTGGAGTCTCTAAAGGAATAGGCCAGGAGAGTTAGGGTTTCTAAATTAAATAAGGCGAAACACTTGGAGTCTCTAAAGGAATAGGCAAGGACAGTTAGAGTCTCTAAATAAAATATTTCGAAAATCTTGAAGTCTCTAAATGAATAGGCCAGGACAGTTAGAGTCTCTAAAAGAATAAGGCGGAACACTTGGGGTCTCTAAAGTAATAGGCCAGGACAGTTAGAGCCTCTAAATTAAATAAGGCGAACCTCTTGAATTCTTTAAAGGAATACTCCAGGTCAGTTATAGTTTCTAAAAGAATAAGGCGAAAAACTTGGAGTCTCTAAAGGAAAACGCCAGGACAGATAGGATCCCTAAATTATGTAAGGCGAAACTCTTGGAAACTTTAAATGAATAGGCCAGGACTGTTAGAATCTCTAAATTAAATAAGGCGAAATTTTTGGTTTCTCTAAAGGAATATGCCAGGACTGTTGGGGCTCTAATTTTAGTAAGGAGAAACTCTTGGAGTCTCTAAAGAAATAGGCCAGGACAGTTATAGTAACAAAATTAAATAAGGCGAAACACTTGGGGTCTCTAAAGAAATAGGCCAGGACAGTTAGTCTCTAAATTAATAAGGCGAAATACTTAGAGTCTGAAATGAAATAGGCTAGGACAGTTAGTATCTACATTAATAAGGCGAAACTCTTAGTCTGTAAAGGAATAGGACAGGACAGTTACGGTCTCTAAATTAAATAAGGCGAAACGCTTTGAAGTCTCTAAAGGAATAGGCCAGATCAGTTAGAGTGCCTAAATTAAATAAGGCGAAACACATATGGTCATTAAAGGAATAGACCAAGACAGAGTCTCTAAATTTAATAGGGCGAAAACCTTGTTGTCTCTAAAGAATAGGCCAGGACAGTTAGAGTCTCTAATTTAAATAAGGCGAAACTCTTGCAATCAGTAAAAGAATAGGCCTGGACAGTCAGAGTCTCTAATTTAAATAAGGCGAAATACTTGTAATCGCTAAAGAAATTGGCCAGGACAGTTACAGTCTCCAAATTAAATAAGGCGAAAGTCTTAGTGTCCCTAAGGTAATAGGCCAGTACAGTTAGAGTCCATAAATTAAAAAAGACGAAATCTTTGGAGTCTCTAATATAATAGGCTAGGACAGTTATAGACTCTAAATTAAATAATCGAAACTCTTGCAGTTTCTAAAGGAATAGGACAGGAAAATTAGTCTCTAAATTTATAAGGAGAAACACTTAGAGTCTCTAAAGAAATAGGCCAGGACAGTTAGAGTCTCTAAAAGGATAAGGCGAAATACTTAGAGTCTCCCTCTTGGAGTCTCTAAAGGAAAAAGCCAGGTTAGTTAGAGTCTTAAAATTAATAAAGGCGAAAATCTTTGAGTCACGAAAGTAATAGGCCAGGACTGTTAGAGTCTCTAAATGTAATAAGGCGAAACTCTTGGAGTCTCTAAAGGAATAGGCGAAGAGAGTTTGAGTCTCTAAAAGAATTAGGCGAAACTCTTGAATTCTCTAAATGAATACAACAGGACAGTTAGAGTCTCTAAATTAAATAAGGCGAAACACTTGGGGTCTCTATAGGAATAGGGCAGGAGAGTTAGAGTCTCTAAATTAAGTAAGGCGAAACACTTGGAGTCTCTAAAAGAATAGGCCGGGACAGTTATGGACTCTATATTATATAAGGCGAAAATCTTGGGGTCTTTAATGTAATAGGCCAAGACAGAGTCTCAAAATTAGGTAAGGCGAAACACTTGGAGTCTCTAAAGGAATAGGCCAGGAGAGTTAGAGTCTCCAAATTAAATAAGGCGAAAATCTTAGGGTCTATAAAGGAATAGGCCAGGACAGTTAGAGTCTCTAAATGAAATAAGGCAAAAATCTTGGAGTCTCTAAACGAATAGGCCAGGGCAGATAGAGTCTCTAAATTAAATAAGGCGAAACTATTAGGGTCTCTAAAGAAATAGGCCAGAACCAATATAACCTCCAAACTAAATAAGGCGAAACGCTTGGTGTCTCTAAAGGAATAGGCCAGGACAGTTAGAGTCTCTAAATTTAACAAGGCGAAACACGTAGTGTCTCTAAAGTAATAGGCCAGACAGTTAGACTCTAAATTAATAAGGCGAAACACGTAGAGTTTCTAAAGTAATAGGCCAGGACAGTTACAGTCTCTAAATGAAATAAGGCGAAACACTTGGAGTCTCTAAAGGAATAGGCCAGGACAGTTAGAGGCTCTAAATTAAATAAAGCCAAACACTTAGAGACTCTAAAGAAAGAGGCCAGGTCAGTTAGAGTCTCTAAATTAAATTAGGTGGAATTCTTGGTGTCTCTAAAGGAATAGGGCAGGACAGGGGGAGTCTCTAAATTAAAGTAAGCGAAACTCTTAGAATCCCTAAAGAAATAAGACACGACAGTTATAGTCTCTAAAATAAATAGAACAAAACACTTGGAGTGCCTAAAAATAGGCCAGGACAGTTAGAGTCTTCAAATTAAATAAGGAGAAATTCTTGGAATCTCTAAAGGAATAGACCAGGACAGTTAGAGTCTAAATTGATACGGCGAAACTCTTAGAGTCTCTAAAGAATAGGCCTGGACAGTTAGTTTCTAAATAAATAAGGAGAAAGGCTTAGAGTCTCTAAAGGAATAGGCCAGGACATTTAGTCTCTAAATTAATAAGTAGAAAATCTTAGAGTCTCTAAAGGAATAGGCCAAGACAGTTAGAGTCTAAATTTATAAGAAGAAACTCATAGTCTCTAAAAGAATAGGCCAGGACAGTTAGTGTCTCTAAAAGAATAAGGCGAAAACATTAGTCTTTAAAGGAATAGGCCAGGACAGTTAGTCTCTAAAATAATAAGGGAAATACTTAGAGTCACTATAGAATAGTCCAGGACAGTTAGTCTCAAACTTAATAAGGAGAAATACTTTGATTCTCTAAAGGAATAGGCCAGGACAATTAGTCTCTAAATTATTAAGGAGAAATTATTAGAATCTCTAAAGGAATAGGCCAGTACATTTAGAGTCTCTAAAAGAATAAGGCGAAACACTTTCAGTCTCTAAAGGAATAGGCGAGGACAATTATTCTCTAAATTAACAAGTCGAAATACTTAAGGTCTCTATAGGAATAGGCCAGGACAGTTAATGACTCTCTATTAAATAAGGCAAAAATTTTGAAGTCTCTAAAGTAATAGTCCAGGACATTTAGTCTCTAAATTAATAAGGAGAAATATTTAAGATTCTCCAAAGGAATATAATATATAATATAAGAAGAAATTTGTGGAGTCGCTAAAGGAATAGGCCAGGAGAGTTAGAGTCTCTAAAAGAATTAAGCGAAAAACTTGGAGTCTCTAAAGGAATAGGCCAGGAAAGTTAGAGTCTCTAAAATAAACAAGGCGAAAATCTTTGAGTCTCTAAAGGTATAGGCCAAGACAGTTAGAGTGTCTAAATTAAATGAGGCGAAAAGCTTGTGGTGTCTAAAAGAATAGACCAGGAATGTTAGAGTCTCTAAAAGGATAAGGCGAAATACTTGATGTCTCTAATGGATTAGGCCAGGACGGTTACAGTCTCTAAATTAAATAAAGGGAATCTCTTCGATTCACTAAAGAAATAGGACAGGACCGTTGGAGTCTCTAAAAGAATAAGACGAAACTCTTGGTGTCTTTAAAGGAATAGTCCAGGACAGTTAGAATCTCTAAATTAAATAAGACGAAACACTTGGAGTCTCTAAAGAATTAGGCCAGTACAGTTAGTGTCTCTAAATTGAATAAGGCGAAACCCTTAGAGCCTCTTAAGTAATAGGCCAGGACAGTTAGTCTCTAAATTAAATAAGGGGAAACTCTTTGTGTCTCTAATGGAATAGGCCAGAAATGTTAGAGTCTAAAAATTAAATAATGCTAATATCTTAGAGTCTCTAAAGGAATAAGACAGGACTGTTAGAGCCTCTAAATTAAATAAGTCGAAAGTCTTAGTGTCCCTAAAAGAATAGGCCAGGACTATTAGAGTCTCTAATTTAAATAAGGCGAATAACAATGTGTCTCTAAAGGAATAGGCCAGGACAGTTGGAGGCTCTAAATTAAATAAGGCGAAACACTTGGAGTCTCTAAAGGAATAAGCCAGGACTGTTAGAGTGCCTAAATTAAAAAAGGCGAGTACCTTAGAGTCCCTAAAGTAATAGGCCACGGGAGATAGAGTCTATATATTAAATAAGGAGAAACTCTAAGTGTCCCTAAAGGAATAGGCCAGTACAGTTAGAGCCTCTACATTAAGTAAAGCGAATCTCTTGGAGTCTCTAAAGGAATAGGCCAGGACAGTTAAATTCTAAATTAAAAAAGAGAAAATCCTAGAGTCTCTAAAAGAATAGTCCATACAGTTAGTCACTAAATTAATAAGGAGAACTTCTTAGAGTCTCTAAAGGAATAGGCCAGGACAGTTAGACTCTATATTAGTAAAGAGAAAATCTTAGTGTCTCTAAGGGAATAGGACAGGAGAGTTAGTGTCTCTAAAAAATAAGGCGAAACCTGAAAGTCTCTAAAGGATTAGGCCAGGACTTTTAGTCTCTGAAATATTAAGGCGAAAATCTTATAGGGTCTAAAGGAATAGGCAAGGACAGTTAGTCTCTGAATGAATAAGGAGAATCACTCTGAGTCTCTAAAGGAATAGGCCAGTTCAATTAGTCTCTAAATTAATAAGGAGAAAAACTTAGAGACCCTAAATGAATAGGCCAGGACAGTTAAAGACTCTAAAAGAATAAAGGCGAAACACAGGACTGTTAGTCTCTGTATTAATAAGGCGAAATTCTTAGGGTCTCTCAAGGAATAGACCAGGACAGTTAGTCTATAATTTAGTAAGTAGAAACACTTAGAGTCTCAAAAGGATTTGGCTAGGAGTGTTAGTATCTAAAATAATAAGGCGAAACCCCTAGAGTCTCTAAAGGAATAGGCCAGGAATGTTAGAGTCTCTAAATTAAATAAGGCGAAACGTTTGATGTCTCTAAATGAATAGGCCAGGGCAGTTAGAGTCTCTAATTTAAATAAGGCTAAAAGCTTGGAGCCTCTAAAGTAATTGGCCAGGGCAGTTAGAGTATCTAAATTAAATAAGGCGAAACTCTTGGAGTCTCTAAAGCAATAGGCCAAGACAGTCAGAGTTTCTAAATTAAATAAGGCGACATACTTAGAGTCCCTAAAGAAATAGGCCATGTAAGTTTGAGACTCTAAATAAAATAAGGCCCAAACCTTGGAGTCTCTATAAAATAGGCCATGACACTTAGAGTCTCTAAATTAAATATGGCTTAATTCTTAGAGTTCCCAAATGAATAGGCCAGGGCAGATAGAGTCTCTAATTTAAATAATCGAACCTCTTGGAGGTTCAAAAGAATAGGACAGGACAGTTAGTCTCTAAATTATTAAGGAGAATCTCTTAGAGTCTCTAAAGGAATAGGCCAGGACAGTTAGTGTCTCTAAAAGGATAGGGCGTAAAGCTTTGAATCTCTAAAGGAATAGGCCAGGAAATAAAGTCTCTATAATAATAGGGCTAAAATCTTAGAGTCTCTAAAGAAATATTCCAGGACAGTTAGTCTCTAAATTAATAAGGAGAAACACGTAGTGTCTCTAAAGGATAGGCCAGTACATTTAGTTTCTAAATTAATAAGGAGAAACTCTTAGAGTCTCTAAAGGAATAGGCCAAGAAAGTTAGAGTCTCTAAAAGAATAAGGCGAAACACTTACAGTCTGTAAAGTAATAGGCCAGGACAGTTAAAGTCTAAATAAATAAAGCGAAATACTTAGGTTCTCTAAAGGAATAGGCAAGGACATTTAGTGTCTCTCAATTGAATAAGGCAAAACACTTGGAGTCTCTAAAGAAATAGGCTAGGGCAGTTAGTCTCTAAATTAATGACGAGAAAGATTTAGAGACTCTAAATGAATATGCCTGGACATTTAGTCTCTTAATTGATAGGGAGAAGCACTTAGATTCTCTAAAGAATAGGCCAGGACCGTTAGAGTCCCTAAATTAAATAAGGCGAAATTCTTGGTGTCTGTAAAGGAATAGGCCAGGTAAGATATTTTCTCTAAATTAAATAAGGCGAAACTCTTAGTGTCTCTGAAGGAATTGGCCAGGAATGTTAGAGTCTCTAAATTAAATAAGGCCAAACTCTTGGATTGTCTAAAGGAATAGTCCAGGACAGTTAGAGTCTCTAAATTAAATAAGGCGAAACATTTGGAATTTCTAAAGGAATAGGCCAGGACAGTTAGAATCTATAAATTAAATAAGGCGATAGTCTTGGGGTCTCTAAAGGAATATTCCAGTACAGTTAGTGTCTGTAAATTGAATAAGGCGAACCTCTTTTTGTCTCTAAAGTAATAGGACAGAACAGTTAGAGTCTCCAAAAGAATAAGTCGAAAATCTTCGAGTCTCAAAAGAAAAGGCCAGGACAGAGTCTCTAAATTAAATAATGCGAAACACTTGGATTATCTAAAGGAATAGGCCAGTGGCCGACGAGGTGTGGGAGGACATCGCGGCAGCTCTCAGCACAATAGTGTCTACAACGGACAAAAGCGGAAATATGAAAAAGGAACTGAAGAACGCCATTTCAGAAACGGTGAGTACGCTCAGGATACTATTAGTTAAGTTGAAGGATATCAGTGAAAGCAAAACCAAAGCCATTTCTGATCTGGAAACGGCAGTTAGTAAGATGAGAGCACAGTATGAAGATGGTAGAGAAATGGGCAATAAGGGGCGTGTAGCGCCATCCATTATCGCAAGCCAAGAACTAACAAAAAGTAGAGGCCAGGGGCACCCACCGCCATCTGTTATCATTACTCAAGAACTAGCAGGTAGCAGAGCCCAGGGGGCGGCACCACCTGGTGACAGAAGAGAGAAACTCTACTCAGTAGCCCTAGGGAACAAAATAAAGCAGCAACATTTTAAAATATCTGTCAAGTCGAAAGACAACATTTCAGGTGATGCGATCAAGGGGATACTTAAATCCAAAATAAATCCCACTGACATCAAAGTAGGGATCTACTCATTCAAAGCACTCACAGATGGCAGAGTGCTAATAACAACTAGCAGAAAAGAAGAAGCTGAGGCGCTGGAGATGGACATCAAGAGTAAATGTGGAGAAGAACTGGAAGCAACTCTACACAAACGGAGAAACCCCAGACTGGTAATTCGGAACATACCAGAGGACATCACCACAAGTAACATTGAGGGAACCCTAATAAAGCAAAATCCTGACCTCTACCTGAAAGCAGGGGACATCAATGCTAAATTTAATTATGAAACAAAGAAACATACTCGGAACCTGGTAGTTGAGGTAAACGCCCAAACACGGAAGCTCCTTCTGCAAAAGAAAGTCAAGCTTGGATGGATGGTCTGTAAGGTTGAGGATTACTTAGTAGCTACTAGGTGCTTTAAATGCTCAAGATTCAACCACCGACACCAAGACTGCCGGGGAGAGGAAACCTGCCCCCTTTGTGCGGGGCGCCACAAGATAAAGGAATGCACAGCAAATACATCTGAATACAAATGCATAAACTGCGCGACATACAACTTGCATAACAAGAACGCAAGAATCTGCGACAATCACACGACCTTAGACAAGAATTGTCCTAGTCTGCAAGCAATATTAGAAAGATACAGGCAAAACATAGACTATTGAAATGGCATCTACTGGCAAACTCGACACAACGCGAAATACAGGGAAACATAAAAAGCAAAGTCATATACGATGTATACAAATTAATATGCAGCATTCCAAAGTCGCAACCGCTAACCTCATGCAAATAACGGAGGAAGAAAGCACCGACATACTCTGCATCCAGGAACCCTACACAATACAGAACAAAGTGGTTGGAATACCAAACAAATTCAGAACTTATACAATTGCCGGGACAAGA
>Ga0268261_10000087_pt1 | contig 56769 bp, 1 predicted proteins | sample TergutNc150P1_FD_190353 | JGI IMG/M metagenome (GOLD analysis project Ga0268261, IMG submission 190353) | Nasutitermes corniger P1 segment gut microbial community from laboratory colony in Florida, USA - Nc150 P1 (SPAdes) (version 2) | ecosystem: Host-associated > Arthropoda: Insects > Digestive... | reverse complement strand
GAATAGGCCAGGAGAGTTAGAATCTCTAAATTAATAAGGCGAAACTCTTTGAGTCTCTAAAGTAATAGGCCAGGACAGTAAGAGTCTCTAAATTAATAAGGCGAAACTCATAAAGTCTTTAAAGGAAGGGGCCAAGAGAGTTAGAATGTCTAAATTTATGAGGTGAAACACATAGAGACTCTAAAGGAATAGGCCAGGAGGTTTAGAGTCTCTAAATTAATAATGAGAAACACTTAGAGTCTATAAGGAATAGGCTAGAACATTTAGAGTCTCTAAAATAATAAGGCGAAACACTTAGATTCTCTAAAGGAATATGCCAGGTCAGTTAGGGTATCTAAATTAATAAGGCGAAATTCTTAGAGTCTCTAAAATATTAGTCCAGGAGTGTTAGAGTCTCTAAATTAATAAGGCGAAAATATTAGATTCTCTAAAAAATAGGCCAGGTGATTTAGAGTGTCTAAATTAATAAGGCTAAACGCTTAGAGTCTCTAAAAGAATAGGCCAGGACAGTTAGAGTCTCGAAATTAATAAGGCAAATCTCTTAGAGTCTCTAAAGCAATAGGCCAGGACAGCTAGGGTATTTAAATTAATAAGGCGAAATTCTTAGAGTCTCTAAAATAATAGGCCAGGAGATTTGTGGTCTCTAATTTAATAAGGCGAAACTTTTAGAGGCTCTATATGAATAGGCCAGGACCGTTAGAACCTCTAAATTAAAAAGGCAATAATCTTATCGTCTCTAAAAAATAGGCCAGGACTGTTAGATTCTCTAAATTAATAAGACGAAAGACTCAGTGTTTAAACGAATAGTGCAGGACAGTTAGGGTCTCTAAATTAATAAGGCGAAACACTTAGAGTCTCTAAAGTAATAGGCCAGGACAGTTAGGGACTCTAAATTAATAAGGCGAAGCACCTACAGTCTCTAAAGGATAGGCCAGGACAGTTAGAGTCTCTAAATTAATAAGGCGAAACTCTTAGGGTCTCTAAAGGGAAAGGCCAGGAGAGTTAGTCTCTAAATTAATAAGGCGAAACTCTTAGAGTCTCTAAAGTAATAGGCCAGGAGATTTAGAGTCTCTAAATTAATAAGTCGAAACTATTAGAGTCTCTAAAAAAATAGGCCAGGAGATATAGAGTCTGTAAATTAATAACGCCAAACGCTTAGCGTCTCTAAAAGAATAGGCCAGGACAATTAGAGTCTGTAAATTAATAAGGCGAAACTCTTAGAGTCTCTAAAGAAATAGGCCAGGACAGTTAGGGTTTCTAAATTAATAAGGCGAAACTCTTAGAGTCTGAAAAGGAATAGGCCAGGAGAGTTGGAGTCTCTAAATTAATAAGGCGAAACTTTTAGAGGCTCTATATGTATAGGCCAGGACTGTTAGAATCTCTAAATTAAAAAGGCGAAAATCTTAGCGTCTCTAAATAAATAGGCCAGGACTGTTAGTGTCTCTAAATTGATAAGACGAAGGACTCAGTCTTTAAACGAATAGTGCAGGACAGTTAGGGGCTCTAAATTAGTAAGGCGAAACCCTTAGATTCTCTAAAGTAATAGGCCAGGACCTTTAGAGTCTCAAAATTAATAAGGCGATATTCTTAGAGTCTCTAAAAGAATACGTCAGGAATCTTAGGAAATCTAAATTAATATGGCTAAAGATTTAGGGTCTCTAAAAGAACAAGCCAGGACATTTAGAGTCTCTACATTAAAGCGCGAAATTATTATAGTCTCTAAAGGAATAGGCCAAGAGGTTTAGAGTCTTTAATTAAAAAGTCGAAAATCTAGAGTCTCTAAAGTTATAGGACAGGAGAGTTAGAGTCTCTAAATTTGTAAGGCGAAACACTTGTGATCTCTAAAGGAATAGGCTAGGAGATTCAGAGTCTCTAAATAATAAGGCGAAAATCTTAGAGTCTATAAAGGAATAGGCCAGGACAGTTAGAGTCTCTAAATTAATAAGGCGTAATTCTTAGTGTCTCTAAAGGTATAGGCCAGGAGAGTTTGAGTCTCTAAATTAATAAGGCGAAACACCTAGAGTCTCTAAAGGAATAGGCCTGGATATTTCGGGTCTCTAAATTATTAAGGCGAAACTCTTAGAGTCTCTAAGGAATAGGCCAGGACAGTTAGAGTAACTAAATTAATAATTCGAAAATATCAGAGTCTCTAAAGGAATAGGCCAGGAGATTTTGGGTCTCTAAATTTGTTAAGGCTAAACACTTACAGTCTCTAAAGTATAGGCCAGGAGAGTTAGGGTCTCTAAATTAATGAGGCGAAACTCTTAGATTCTCTAAAGGAATAGGCCAGGAGAGATAGTGTCTCTAAATTAATAAGGCGAAACTCTTAGAGTCTCTAAATGTATAGGCCAGGACAGTTAGAGTCTCTAAATTAATAAGTCGAAACTCTTAGAATCTCTAAAGGAATAGACCAGGAGAGTTAGTGTCTCTAAATTAATAAGGCGAAACACTTAGGGTCTCCAAAATAATAGGCCAGGAGAGTTAGAGTCTCAAAATTAATAAGGCGAAACTCTTAGAGGCTCTAAAGGAGTAGGCCAGGACAGTTAGTGTCTCTAAAGTAGTAAGGCGAAACTCTTAGTGTCTCTAACGAATTAGGCCAGGAGAGATAGTGTCTCTAAATTAATAAGGCGAAACTCTTAGAGTCTCTAAAGGAATAGGCTAGAAGACAGTAAGAGTCTCTAATTTAATAAGGCGTAATTGACAGGCTCTAAAGGAATAGTGCAGGACAGTTAGAGGCTCTAAATAAATAAGGCGAAACTCTTAGAGTCTCAAAAGCAATTGGCCAGGTCAGTTAGAGTCTCTAAATTAATAAGGCCAAAATCTTACAGTCTCTAAAGGAATAGCCCGGGAAAGTTAGAGTCTCTAAATGAATAAGGCGAAAATCTTCGTATCTCTAAAGAATAGGCCAGGATATTTAGAATCCTTAAATTAATAAGGCGAAACACTTAGAATCTCTAAAGTAATAGGCCAGGATATATAGGGTCTCTAAATTAATAAGCGAAGCACTTAGGGTCTCTAAAGAATAGGCCAGGACAGTTTAGAGTCTCTAAATAATAGGCCAGACAGTTAGAGTTTCTAAGTTAATAAGGCGAAACTCTTAGATTCTCTAAAGGAATAGGCCAGGACAGTTATTGTCTATAAATTAATAATGCGAAACTCTTAGATTCTCTAAAAAATGGGCGTGTGGAGTTAGATTCTCTAAATTAATAAGGCGAAACTCTTAGAGTCTGTAAAGGTATAGGCCAGGAGTGTTAGAGTCTCAAAATTAAAAAGGCGAAAGCCATAGGATCCCTAAGGAACAAGCCAAGATTGTTACCGTCTCTATATTAATAGAACGAAAATATTATAGTCTCTAAAGGAATAGGCCAGGACAGTTAGAGTCTCTAAATTAAAAAGTCGAAACTCTAGAGTCTCTAAATTTATAGGCCAGGAGAATTAGAGACTCTAAATTTGTAAGGCGAAACTCTTGTGATCTCTAAAGGAATAAGCTAAGAGTTTTAAAGTTCTAAATTAATAAGGCGAAACCCTTAGGGTCTCAAAAGCAATAGGCCCGGACAGTTAGAGTCTCTAAATTAATGAGGCGAAACTCTTAAAGCCTCTAAAGGTATAGGCCAGGACAGTTAGTGTCTCTAAATTAATAAGGCGAAACACTTAGAGTCTCTAAAGCAATAGGCCAGGAGAGTTAGGGTCTCTTAATTAATAAGGCGAAAATCTTAGTGTCTATAAAGGTATAGGCCAGGAAAGTTAGTGTCTGTAAATGAATAAGACGAAAATCATAGAGTCTCTAAAGTAATAGGCCAGGACAGTTAGCGTCTCTAAATTAATAAGGCGAAACACTTAGGGTCTCTAAAGGAATAGGCCAGGAAAGTTAGGGTCTCTAAATTAATAAGGCGAAACGCTTAGAGTCTCTAAAGGAATAGGCCAGGACAATTTGAGTATCTAAATTAATAAGGCGAAATTCTTAGAGTCTATAAAGGAATAGGCCAGGACAGTTAGAGTCTCTAAATGAATAAGGCAAAATTCTTAGAGTCTCTAAAGGAATAACCCAGGAGAGTTAGAGTATCTAAATTAATAAGGCGAAATACATAGAGTCTCTAAAAAATGGGCCAGGGGTGTTAGAGTCTCGAAATTAATAAGGCGAAATTCTTATAGTCTCTAAAGAAGTATACCAGGACTGTTAGAATCTCTAAATTAATAAGGCGAAACACTTAGAGTCTCTAAAAATTGGCCAGTACAGTGAGAGTCTCTAAATTAATAAGGCGAAACACTTAGAGTCTCTAAAGGAATAGGCCAGGAGAGTTAGAGCCTCTAAATTAATAAGGCGAAATTCTTAGAGTCTCTAAAGTAATAGGCCAGGAGAATTAGTATCTAAATTAATAAGGCGAATGTCTTAGAGTCTCTAAAGGAATAGGCCACGAGGGATAGTCTCTAAATTAATAAGGCGAAACTCTTAGAGTCTCTAAAGGAATAGGCCAGGACAGTTAGAGTCTCTAAATTAATAAGGCGAAAAAATTAGAGTCCCTAAACGAATAGGCCAAGACATTTAGAGTCTCTAAATTAATAAGGCTAAAATCTTAGAGTCTCTAAATTAATAGGATAGGACAGTTAGGGTCTCTAAATGAATAAGGCGAAACATTTAGTGTCTCTAAAAATAGGCCAGTAGAGTTGGAATCCCTAATTTAATAAGGCGAAACTCTTAGAGTCTCTAAAAGATTAGGCCAGAACAGTTAGATTCTCTAAATTAATAAGTCGAAAATCTTAGAGTCTCTAAAGAAATGGGCCAGGAGATTTAGAGTCTCTAAATTAATAAGGCGAAACGCTTAGAGTCTCTAAAGGAATAGGCCCGGAGATTTAGAGTCTCTAAATTAATAATGCCAAACTATTAGGGTCTCTAAAGGAATAGGCCAGAATAGTTAGTGTCTCTAAATTAATAAGGCGAAACCCTTAGAGTCTCTAAAGGAATATGCCAGGTCTGTTAGAGTCTCTAAATTAATAAGGCGAAAATCTTAGAGTCTCTAAAGGAATAGGCCAAGAAAGAGTCTCTTAATTAATAAGTCGAAACGCTTAGATTCTGTAAAGGGATAGACCAGGAGTGTTAGGGACTCTAAAATAATAAGGCGAAAATCTTAGGGTCTCTAAAGGAATAGGCCAGGAATGTTAGTGTCCCTAAATTAATAAGGCAAATATCTTAGTGTCTCTAAAAATAGAGGCCAAGGGAGTTAGGTTCTCTAAACTAATAAGGCGAAAAGCTTAGGGTCTCTAAAGGAATAGGCCAGGACATTTAGTGTCTCTAAATTAATAAGGCGTAAATCTTAGAGTCTCTAAATCAATAGGCCAGGACAGTTAGTGTCTCTAAATTAATAAGGCGGAACTCTAAGTGTCTCTAAAGAATAGGCCAGGAGATTTAGATTCTCTAACTTAATAAGGCGAAATTCTTAGATAATCTAAAGGAATAGGCCAGGACAGTTAGAGTCTCTAAATTAATAAGGCGAAACTCTTAGAGTCTCTAAAGGAATACGTCAAAAGCGTTAGAGTCTTTTAATTAATAAGGCGAAAGTCTTAGATTCTCTAAAGGATTAGGCCAGGACATTTAGTGTCTCTAAATTAGTAAGGCGAAAATCTTACAGTCTCTAAAGGTATATGCCAGGACAAATAGAGACTCTAAATAATTAAATCGAAATTCTTAGAGTCTCTAAAGGTATAGGCCAGGATAGTTAGGGTCTCTATATTTCTAAGGCGAATCTTTTAGTCTATAAAGTAATAGGCCAGGAAAATTAGTGTCTCTAAATAAATATAGCGAAATATTTACAGTCTCTAAACGAATAGGCGAGGAGAGTTACAATCTCTAAATGAATAAGGCGAAACCCTAAGAGTCTCTAAATGAATAGGCCAGGACAGTTAAAGTCTCTAAATTTATAAGGCGAGAATCTTAGTGTCTCTAAAGAATAGGCCAGGACAGTTAGAGTCTCTAAATTAAAAAGGCGAAACTCTTAGAGTCTCTAAGGTATAGACCAGGACAGTTAGGGTCACTAAATTAATAAAGCGAAACCCATAGAGTCTCTAAAATAATAAGCCAAAACTGTTAGGGTCTCTAAATTAATAAGGCGAAACTCTTAGAGTCTCTAAAGGAATAGGCCAGGAGAGTTAGAGTCTCGAATTTAATAAGGCGAAACACTTAGAGGCCTTAAAGAAATAGGCCAGGACAATTAGAGTCTCTAAATTAATAAGGCGAAAAACTTAGAGTCCTTAAATTAATAGGCCAGGACAGTAAGCGTCTCTAAATTAATAAGGCGAAAGTCTCAGTCTGGAAAGGAATAGTGCAGTACAGTTAGGGGCTCAAAATTAATAAGGCGAAACACTTAGAGTCTCTAAAGCAATAGGCCAGGACTGTTAGGGAATCTAAATTAAAAGGCGAAAGCCTTAGGGTCTCTAAAGGAACAAGCCAGGAGAATTACCGTCTCCATATTAATAGCGCGAAAATATTAAAGTCTCTAAAGGAATAGGCCAGGAGAGTTAGAGTCTCTAAATTAAACAGTCCATAACCTAGAGTCTCTAAAGTTATAGGCCAGGACAGTTAGAGTCTCTAAATTTGTAAGGCGAAATTCTTGTGATCTCTAAAGTTATAGGCTAGGAGTGTTAAAGTCTCTAAATTAAAAAGGCGAAAATCTTGGGGTCTCAAAAGATTTAGGCCAGGAGAGTTAGAGTCTCAAAATTAGTAAGGCGAAACTCTTAGAGTCTCTAAATCAATAGGCCAGGACAGTTAGAGTCTCTAAATTAATAAGGCGAAACCCTTAGAGTCTCTAAAAATACAGGCCAGGACAGTTAGAGCCTCTAAATTAATAAGGCGTATCTTTTAGCGTCTCTAAAGGAATAGGCCAGGACAGTTAGGGTCTCTAAATTAATAAGGCGAAAGTCTTAGAGTCTCTAAAGGAATAGGCCAGGACAGTTAGAGTATCTAAATTAAAAAGGCGAAACTTTTAGAGTCTCTAAACGAATAGGCCAGGACTGTTAGAGTCTCTAAATTAATAAGGCGAAACTCTGAGAATCTCTAAAGGAACAGGCCAGAAAAGTTAGGGTCTCTAAATTAATAAGGCGAATCTCTTAGAGTCTCTAAAGTATTAGGCCAGGAGAGTTTGAGTCTCTAAATTAATAAGGCGAAATTCTTAGAGTCTCTAAAGTAATAGGCCAGGAGAGTTAGAGCCTCTTAATTAATAAGGCAAAATAATTAGAGTCTCTAAAGGAATAGGCCAGGACAGTTAGGGTCTCTAATTTAATAAGGCGAATCTCTTAGAGTCTCTAAAGGAAAAGGCCAGGAGAGTTAGAGTCCCTAAATTAATAAGGCAAGAGTCTAAGAGTCCCTAAAGGAATAGGCCAGGAGGTTTAGGGTCTCTAAATTAATAAGGAGAAAACTTATAGTCTCTAAAGGAATAGGCCATGACATTTAGAGTCTCTAAATTAATAAGGTGAAACTTTTAAATTTTCTAAAGGAATAGGCCAGGAGAGTTAGATTCTCCAAATTAATAAGACGAAACGCTTAGAGTGTCTAACCAAATAGGCAAGGTATGTTAGAGTCTTTAAATTAATAATGCGAAGCAATTACTGTCTCTAAAGGGATAGGCCAGGTGAGAAAGAGTCTCTAAATTAATAAGGCGAAACTCTTAGAGTCTTTAAAGGAATAGGTCAGCACAGTTACAGTCTCTAAATTAATAAGGCGAAGATCTTAGAGTCTATAACAATAGGCCAGGACAGTTAGAATCTCTAAATTAATAAGGCGAAAATCTTAGAGTTTCCAAAATACTAGGCCAGGACAGATAGTGTCTCTAAATTAATAAGGCGAATCTCTTAGAATATCTAAAGGAAGAAGCCAGGACAGTTACAGTGTCTAAATTATTAAGGCAAAACTCTTAGAGTCTCTAAAGGAATAGGCCAAGACAGAGTCTCTCAATTAATAAGGCGAAACCCTTAGAGTCTCTAAAGCAATAGGCCAGGATCGTTACGGTCTCCAAATTAATAAGGCGTTATTCTTAGTGTCTCTAAAGGAATAGGACAGGACAGTAAGAGTCAATAAATTAACAAGGCGAAATTCTTAAAGTCTCTAAAGGAATAGGCCAGGACAGTTAGGGTCTCTAAATTAATAAGGCGAGATTACTAGAGTCTCTAAAGTTATAGGCCAGGAGGGTTAGAGTCTCTAAATTAATAAGGGGAACCTCTTAGAATCTGTAAAGGTATAGGCCAGTACAGTTAGAGTCTCTAAATTAATAAGGCGAAATTTATAGAGTCTCTAAAAGAATAGGCCAGGACAGTTAGTGTCTCTAAATTAATAAGGCGAAACTGTTACATTCTGTAAAAGAATAGGCCAGGACAGATAGTGTATCTAAATTAATAAGGCGAAACACTTAGCGTCTATAAAGGAATAGGCCAGGACAGTTAGACTCTCTAAATTAATAAGGCGAAACACTTAGAGTCTCTAAGGAACAGGCCAGTACATTTAGAGTCTCTAAATTAATAAGGAGAAACTCTTAGAGTCTCTAAAGGAATAGGCCAGGAGAGTTAGAGTCTCTAAATTAATAAGGCGAAACTCTTAGTGTCTCTAAAGGAATAGGCCAGTAGAGTTAGAGTCTCTAAATTAATGAGGCGAAACACTTAGAGTCTCTAAAGGAATAGGCCAGGACAGTTAGACTCTCTAAATTAATAAGGCGAAAATCTTAGTGTCTCTAAAGGAATATGTCAGGACAGTTAGAGTCTCTAAATTAATAAGGCGAAACGCTTAGAGTCTATAAAGGAATAGGCCAGGACAGTTAGAGTATCGAAATTAATAAGGCGAAACTCTTAATGTCTCTAAAGGTATAGGCCAGGGCAGTTAGAGTCTCTAAATAAATAAGGCGAAACACTTAGAGTCTCTAAAGAATAGCCCAGAATAGTTAGAGTCTCTTTATTAATAAGGTGAAACACTTAGAGTCTCTAAACTTATAGGCTAGGAGAGTAAGAGTCTCTAAATAAAAAAGGAGAATCTCTTAGATTCTCTAAAGGAATAGGCCCGGACTGTTAGTGTCTCTAAATGAATAAGGCGAACATCTTAGTGTCTCTAAAGAGTAGGCCAGGAGTGTTAGGATCCCTAAATTAAGAAGGCGAGAACATTAGATTCTCTAAAGGAATAGGCCAGGAAAATTAGTCTCTAAATTAATAAGGCGAAGAGCTTACAGTCTCTAAAGTATAGGGCAGGAAATTTAGAGTCTCTAAATTAATAAGGCGAAACTCCTAGTCTCTCTAAAGGAATAGGCCAGGAGAGTTAGGGTCTCTAAATTAATAAGGCGAAACTCTTAGAGTCTCTAAAGGATTAGGCCAGGAGTGTTAGAGTCTCTAAATTAATAAGGCGAAATTCTTAGGGTCTCCAAAGGAATAGGCCAGAACAGTTAGTGTCTCTAAATTAATAAGGCGAAACACTTAGAGTCTCTAAAGGAATATGCCAGGTCAGTTAGAGTCTCTAAATTAATAAGGCGAAAATTTTAGAGTTTCTAAAATAATAGGACAGGACAGTTAGATTCTCTAAATTAATAAGGCGTAACTCTTAGATTCTCTAAAGGGATAGGCCAGGAGATTTAGTGTCTCATAATTAATAAGTCGAAAAACTTAGAGTCTCTAAAGAAATTGGTCAGGGGAATTAGAATCTCTAAATTAATAAGGCGAAAATCATAGAGTCTCTAAAGAAATAGGCCAGGACAGTTAGAGTCTCTAAAATAATAAGGCGAAACGCTTAGAGTGTCTGAAGGAATAGGCCAGGACTGTTAGGATCTCTATATTAATAAGGCGAAATATTTAGAGTCTCTAAAGCAATAGGACAGGACAGTTAGTGTCTCTAAATTAATAAGGCGAAACTCTTAGAGTTTCTAAAGGAATAGGCCAGGAGAGTTAGACTCTCTAAATTAATAAGGAGAAACTTACAGAGGCTCTAATGTAATAGGCCAGGACATTTAGTATCTCTAAATTAATAAGGCGAAATTCTTAGAATGTCTAATTGAATAGGCCAGGACATTTAGTGTCTCTAAATTAATAAGGCGGAAGACTCAGTCTTTAAACGAAAAGTGCAGTACAGTTAGGGGCTCTAAATTAATAAGGCGAAATTCTTAGAGTCTCTAAAATAATAGGCCAGGACAGAGTCTCTAATTTAATAAGGCGAAAATCTTAGAGTCTCTAAAGGAATAGGCCAGGACTGTTAGGGAATCTAAATTAATAAGTCGAAAGTCTTAGTTTCTCTAAAGCCACAAGGCAGGACAGTTAGTGTCTCTATATTAAAGGGCGAAAATATTATGTTCTCTAAAGGAATAGGCCAGGAGAATTACAGCTCTCTAAATAAAAATTCGAAAATCTAGATTCTTTAAATTTATAGGACAGGAGAGTTAGTCTGTAAGTTTGTAAGGCCAAACTGATGTGATCTCTAAAGAAATAGGCTAGGAGGGTCAGAAAATTTATATTAATAAGGCGAAAATCTTAGAGTCTCTAAAGGAATAAGCCAGGACAGTTAGGATCTCTATATGTGTAAGGCGAAACACTTAGAGTCTCTAAAGAAAAGGCCTGGACAGTTAGAGTTTCTAAATTAATAAGGCGAAATTCTTAGAGTCCCTAAAGGAATAGGCCAGGACATTTAGAGTCTCTAAATTAATAAGGCGAAAATCTTAGATTCTCTAAATGATAGGCCAGGAGAGATAGAGTCTCTAAATTAATAAGGCGAAACACTTAGAGTGTCTAAAGGAATAGGCCAGGAGATTTAGAGTCTCTAAATTAATAAGGCGAAACACTTAGAGTCTGTAAAGAATAGGCCAGGACAGTTAGAGTCTCTAAATTAATAAGGCCAAACTCTTAGAGTCTCTAAAGGAATAGGCCAGGAGGTTTAGTGTTTCTAAATTAAAAATGCGAAACTCCTAGAGTCTCTAAAGTAATAGGACTGGAGATTTTGAGTCTCTAATTTAATAAGGCGAAAATTTTGGAGTCTCTAAAGGAATAGGCCAGGAGATTTAGAGTCTCTAAATTAATAAGGCGAAACTCTTGAAGTCTCTAAAGGAATAGGCCAGGACAGTTAGAGTCTCCAAATTAATAAGGCGAAACTCTTAGATTCTCTAAAGGAATAGGACAGGACAATTAGAGTACCTAAATTAATAAGGCGAAAATATTAGAGTCTCTAAAGGAATAGGCCAGGAGATTTAGAGTCTCTAAATTAATAAGGCGAAACACTTAGAGTCTCTAAAGAATAGGCCAGGAGAGTTAGAGTCTCTAAATTAATAAGGCGAAAATCTTAGAGTCTCTAAAGGAATAGGCCAGGAGAGTTAGAGTCTCTAAATTAATAAGGCGAAACACTTGGAGTCTCTAAAGGAATAGGCCAGGACAGTTAGTGTCTCTAAATTAATAAGGCGAAACTCTTAGATTCTCTAAAGTAATAGGCCAGGACAGTTAGAGTCTCTAAATTAATAAGGCGAAACTTTTAAAGTTTCTAAAGTAATAGTCCAGGAGATTTAGAGTCTCGAAATTAATAAGGCGAAACACTTAGAGTCTCTAAAGGAATAGGCCAGGACAATTAGTGTCTCTAAATGAATAAGGCGAATCTCTTAGAGTCTCTAAAGTAATAGGCCAGGACAGTTAGTGTCTCTAAAATGATAAGGCGAATGTCTCAGTCTATAAAGAAATAGTGCAAGAGAGTTAGGGCCTCTAAATTAATAAGGCGAAAATCCTATTGTCTCTAAAGGAATAGGACAGGACCGTTAGAATCTCTAAATTATTAAGGCGAAAATTTTAGAGTCTCTAAAGTAATAGGCCATGAATGATAGGGAATCAAAATTAATAAAGCGGAAGTATTAGTGTCTCCAAAGAAACAAGCCAGGACAGTTACAGTCTCTATATTAATAGCGAGAAAATATTATAATCTCTAAAGCCATAGGACAGGAAAGTTAGAGTCTCTAAATTAATAAGGCGAATCTCTTAGAGTCTCTAAAGGAATAGGCCAGGGCAGTTAGAGTATCTAAAATAATAAGTCGAAACACTTAGTGTCTCTAAAGGAATAGGCCAGAACATTTAGAGTCTCTAAATTAATAAGGCGAAACTCTTAGAGCCTCTAAAGTTGCAGGCCAGAAGGTAAAGATTCTCTAAATGAATAAGGCGAAACACTTAGTGACTCTAAAGGAATAGGCCAGGAGAGTTAGAGTCTCTAAAATAATAAGGCGAAACTCTTAGAGTCTCTAAAGTAATAGGCCAAGACAGTTAGAGTCTCTAAAATAATAAGGCGAAAATCTTAGATTCTCTAAAGGAATAGGGACAGGACAGATAGTGTCTCTAAATTAAAAAGGCGAAATTCTTAGAGTCTCTAAAGGAATAGACCAGGACAGTTAGAGTAACTAATTTATTAAAGCGAAACTCTTAGAATCCCTAAAGGAATAGGCCAGGAGAGTTAGAGTCTAATTTTTCTTTAGAGACTAAGATTTTCGGCTTATTAATTTAGAGACACTAACTGTCTTGGCCTATTACTTTAGGGACTCTAAGGGTTTCGCCTTATTAATTTAGAGATTCTAACTGTCCCGGCCTTTTCCTTTAGAGACTCTTAGTGTTTCGCCTTATTCATTTAGAGACTCTAACTCTCCTGGCCTATTCCTTTAGAGACTCTAAGATTTTCGCTTTATTACTTTAGAGACCCTTTCTCTCCTATCCTATTCCTTTAGAGATCACAAGGGTTTCGCCTTACAAATTTTGAGACTCTAAATCTCGTAGCCTATTTGTTTAGAGATAACAAGAGTTTCGCCTTACAATTTTAGAGTCTCTAACTCTCCTGGCCTATAACTTTAGAGACTCTAGTGTTTCGAATTTATTATTTAGAGACTCTAACACTCCTGGCCTAATCCTTAGAGACTATAAGGATTTCGCGCTATTAATATAGAAACTTTAATTGTCCTGGCTTGTTCCTTAAGAGACCTTAAAACTTTCGCCTTATAAATTGTGATTCCCTAACAGTCCTGGCCTATTCCTTTAGACACTCTAAGAGTTTGGCCTTATTAATTTAGAGACACTGAATGTCCTGTCCTATTCCTTTAGAGACCCTAAGAAATTCGGCTTATTAATTATGAGCCCTAACTGTCTTGCACTATTCCTTTAGACACTGAGACTTTCGCCTTATTAATTTAGAGACTTTAAATTCCTTGGCCTATTCCTTTAGAGACACTAAGTGTTTCGCCTTATTAATTTAGAGATACTAAATGTCCTGGCCTATTCCTTTAGAGAATCTAAGAATTTCGCCTTATTAATTGAGAGACACTAACAGTCCTCGCCTATTCATTTAGGGACTCTAAGTGTTTCGCCTTAGTAATTTAGAGACACTAACGGTCCTGGCCTATTCCTTAAGAGACTCTAAGAGTTTCGCCTTATTAAATTAGAGATTCTAACTCTCCTGGCCTATTTCTTTAGAGACTCTAAGAGTTTCGCCTTATTAATTTAGAGACTCTAACTGCCCTGGCCTATACATTTAGAGACCCTAAGAGTTTGGCCTTATTAATTCAGAGACCCTAAATGTCTTGGCCTATTCCTTAGAGACTCTAAGAGTTTCGCTTTATTAATTTATAGTCTCTCTCTGTCCTGGCTTATTCCTTTAGAGACTCGAATTGTTTCGCCTTATTAATTTAGATATTCTACCTGTTCTGCCTTATTAATTTAGAGACTCTAAAATTTTCGCCTTATTTATTTAGTGACTCTAAATCGCCTGTCCCATCCTTTAGAAACCCCAAGAATTTCGTCTTAATAATTTAGAGACTCTAACAGTCTTGGCCTATTTCTTTAGAGACTCTAAGATTTTCGCCTTATTAATTTAGAAAATCTAACTGCCCTGGCCTATTCCTTTAGAGACCCTAATATATTCGCCTTATTAATTTAGAGACTCTAACTCTCCTGGCCTATCCCTTTAGAGACCCTAAGAGTTTCGCCTTATTAATTTAGAGCCCCTAACTGTCCTTTACTATTCCTTTAGAGACTTAGACTTTCGCCTTATTTATTAGAGGTTCTAACTGTCCTGTCCTATATCTTTAGAGACTCTAAGAGATTCGCCTTATTAATTTTGAGCCCTAAAAATTCTGCACTATTCCTTTAGATACTGAGACTTTCGCCTTATTAATTTAGGGATTCTAACAGTCATGGCCTATTCCTTTAGAGGGTCTAAGTTTATCGCCTTATTAATTTAGAGACCCTAACTGTCCTGGGCTATTCCTTTAGAGACTCTAAGTATTTCGCCTTATTAATTTACAGACTCTAACAGTCCTGGCCTATCCATTTAGAGACACTAAGATTTTCGCTTTATTAATTTAGGGCCCCTAACTGTCCTGTACTATTCTTTAGAGACTGAGACTTTTGCCTTATTAATTTAGAGAATCTAACTGTCCTGTCCTATACCTTTAGAGACTCTTAGAGATTCGTCTTATTAATTTTGAGCCCTAACAGTTCTGCACTATTCCTTTAGATACTGAGACATTCGTCTTATTAATTTTGAGACTCTAACCGTCCTGGCCTATTCCTTTAGAGACACTAAGATTTTCGCCTTATTAATTAGAGACATTAAATGTCCTGGCCTATTCCTTTAGATAATCTATGTGTTTCGCCTTATTAATTTCGAGACTCTAACTGTCCTGGCCTATTAATTTACAGGCTCTAAGTGTTTCGCCTTATTAATTTAGAGACTCAAACTGTCCTGGCCTATTCCTTTAGAGAATCTAAGATTTTCGCCTTATTAATTTAGAGACTCTAACTCTCCTAGCCTATTACTTTAGAGACACTAAGTGTTTCGCCTTATTAATTTAGAGACACTAACTGTACTGGCCTATTCTTTAGAGACCCTAAGGGATTCGCCTTATTAATTTTGACACACTTCATTTCCTGCCCTATTCCTTTAGAGAATCTAAAAATTTGGCCTTATTAATTTAGAGACTCTAAGTGTCCTGGCCCATTCCTTTAGAGTCTCTAAGTGTTAAGCCTTATTAATTTAGAGACTCTAACTGTCCTGGCCTATTCTTTTAGCGACTCTAAGTGTTTCGCCTTATTAATTTGGAGACTCTAACTCTCCTGGCCTTTTCCTTTAGAGACTCTATGTTTTTCGCCTTATTAATTTAGAGACTCTAAATATCCTGGCCTATCACTTTAGAGAATCTAAGAGTTTCGCCTTATTAAATTAGAGACCCTAAGTGTCCTGTCCTATTCCTTTAGACACTCTAATTGTTTCGCCTTATTAAATTAGAGACCCTAAATTTCCTGGCCTATTCCTTTAGAGACTCTTAGATTTTCGCCTTATAAATTTAGAGACTCTAACAGTCCTGGCCTAATCTTTTAGAGACTCTAAGTGTTGCGCCTTATTGTTTTAGAGAACCTAACAGTCCTGGCCTATTCCATTAGAGACTCTAATTTCGCCATATTAATTTTGGGACTCTATCTGTCCTGGCCTATTTCTTTTGAGACTCTATGTTTTTCGCCTTATTAATTTAGAGACTCTAACACTCCTAGCCTACTCCTTTAGAGATCACAAGAGTTTCGCTTTACAAATGTAAAGACTCTAACTCTCGTGGCCTATAATTTTAGACACTCTAGAGATTCGACTTTTTATTTTTGAGACTCTAACTCTCCTGGCCTAATTCTTTAGAGTCTATAATATTTTCGCGCTATTATTATAGAGACTCTAACTGTCCTGGCTTGTTACTTTAGAGACCCTAAGATTTTCGCCTTATTAATTTAGGTTCCATAACAGTCTTGGCCTATTCCTTTAGAGACTCTAAGAGGTTCAAATTAAAATTTTAGAGACGCTAACTATCCTGGCATTTTACTTTAGAGACTCTAAGAGTTTCGCCTTATTCCTTTAGAGTCCCTAACTCTCCTGCACAATTCCTTTAGAGACTGAGATATTCGCCTTATTCATTTAGAGACTCTAACTGTCTTGGCCTATTCCATTAGAGACTGTAAGTTTTTCGCCTTTTAATTTAGAGACCCTAACTGTCCTGGCCTATTCCTTTAGAGACTCTAAGAGTTTCGCCTTATTAATTTAGAGACACTAAATGTCCAGGCCTATTCATTTAGACTACTCTAAGCGTTTCGCCTTATTAACTTAGAGACAGTTATTGTCCTGGCCTATACTTTTAGAGCCTCTAACTGTTTTGCCTTATTAATTTAGAGACTCTAACTGCCCTGGCCTCTTCCTTTAGAGAATCTAAGGGTTCCGCCTTCTTAATTTAGAGACCCTAACTGTCCTGGCCTTTTCATTTAGAGACTCTAGGAGTTTCACCTTATTAATTTACAGACCCTTACTGTCCTGGCCTATGCCTTTAGATACTCTAAGATTTTCGCCTTAATAATTTAGAGATTCTAACTGTCCTGGCGTACGCCTTTATAGAATCTAAGATTTTCGCCTTATTAATTTAGTGACAATAACTCTCCTGGCCTATTCCTTTAGAGGCACTAAAAGTTTCGCCTTACTAATGTATAGACACTAACGCTCCAGGCCTATTCTTTTAGAGAATCTAAGAGTGTCGCCTTATTAATTTAGAGACTCTAACGCTCATGGCCTATTACTTTAGAGACTCTAAGAGTTTCACCTTATTAATTTAGAGACACTTAATCTCCTGGCCTATTGCTTTAGAGACTCTAAGGGTCTCGCCTTATTAATTTAGAGACTCTAACTGTCCTGGCCTATACATTTATAGACTCTAAGTTTTTCGCCTTGTTCATTTAGAGACTCTAACTGTCCTGGCCTATACCTTTAGAGACTCAAAGATTTTCGCCTTATTAATTTGGAGACCCTAACTGTCCTGGTCTATTCCTTTAGAGACTCTAAGTGTTTCGCCTTATTAATTTAGGACTCTAACTGCCCTGGCCTATTCCTTTAGGAACTCTAAGTGTGTCGCCTTATTAATTTTGAGACATTAAATATCTTGGCCTATTCCTTTAGAGACACTAAGTGTTTCGCGTTATTAATTTAGAGACACTATCTGTCCTGGTCTTTTTCTTTAGAGACACTAAGAGTTTCGCCTTATTAATTTAGAGACTCTAACTGTCCTGGCCTATTCCTTAAGAGACACTATGTATTTCGTCTTATTAATTTAGAGACTCTCACTGTCCTGGCCTTTCCCTTTGGAGACTCCATGAGTTTAGCCTTATTAATTTAGAGACCCTAACTGTCCTGGCCTATTACTTTAGAGTCTCTAAGTGTTTCGCCTTATTAATTTAGATCCCCTAACTGTCCTGCACTATTCCTTTGGAGACTGAGTATTTCGCCTTATTAATTTAGAGACCCTAAATGTCCTGGCCTATTCCTTAAGGACACTTATAGATTCGCCTTATTAATTTAGAGATTGTAACTGTCCTGGCCTATTCTTTAGAGCCTCTAAAAGTTTCGCCTTATTAATTTAGGGTCTCTAACTCTCCTGTCCTATGCCTTTAGAGACTCAAAGAAATTCACCTTATTAATTTTGAGACACTAAAAGTCCTGGTCTATCCCTTTAGAGACACTAAGATTTTCGCCTTATTAATTTAGAGATTCTAACTGTCCTGGGCTATTCCTTTAGAGACTCTAAGAGTTTCGCCTTATTAATTACAGAATCTAACAGTCGTGGACTATTCATTTAGAGACTCTAAAAGTTTCGCCTTATTAATTTCGAGACTCTAACTCTCCTGGCCTATTACTTTAGAGACTCTAAGAATTTCGCCATATTAATTTAGAGAATCTAAATGTACTGGCCAATTTCTTTAGAGACTGTAAGTTTTTCGACTTATTAATTTATGGACACTAACTGTCCTGACCTATTCCTTTAGAGACTGTAAGAGTTTTGGCTTATTAATTTAGAGACTATAACTGTCCTGGCCTATTCCTTTAGAGACTCTAAGAGTTTCGTCTTATTAATTTAGAGACTCTAACTGTCCTGGTGTACTCATTTAGAGACTCTAATTTTTTCGCCTTATTAATTTAGGGACCCTAAATGTCCTGGCCTATTCTTTAGAGACTTTAAAATTTTCGCCTTATAAATTTATAGACTCCAACCGTCCTGGCCTATTTCTTTAGAGACTCTATGTGTTTCGCCTTATTAATTTAGCGAACCTAACTCTCCTGGCCTATTCCTTTAGAGACTCTAAGCGTTTCGCCTTATTAATTTTGAGACTCTAACTCTGCTGGCCTATTCCATTAGAGACTCTAAGCGATTCGCCTTATTAATTTAGAGACTGTAACTGTCCTGGCCTATTCCTTTAAGGCTTCTAATATTTACGCCTTATTAATTTAGAGACTCTAATTGTCCTGGCCTATTCCTTTAGAGACTCTAAGAGTTTCGCCTTATTAGTTTAGAGACTCTAACTGTCCTGGCCTATTCTGTTAGAGACTCTAAGTGTTTCGCCTTATTAATTTTGAGACTCTAACTGCCCTGACCTATTCCTTTAGAGACACTAGTGGTTTCGCCTTATTAATTTAGAGACTCTAACTGTCCTGGCCTTATCCTTTTGAGACTCAAAGGGTTTAGCCTTATTAATTTAGAGACCCTAACTGTCCTGGCCTATTACGTTATAGTCTCTAAATGATTTGCCTTATTAATTTAGAGCCCGTAACTGTCCTGCACTATTCGTTTAGAGACTGAGCCTTTCGCCTTATAAATTTAGAGACCCTAACTGTCCTGGCCTATTCCTTTAGTGACTCTAATAGATTCGCCTTATTAATTTAGTGATTCTAACTGTCCTGGCCTATTCTTTAGAGCCTCTAAAATTTACGCCTTATTAATTATTCTATATTATTATTTATATAATTTATAAGGCGAAAATGTTAGAGTCTCTAAAGGAATAGGCCAGGACAGTTAGAGTAAGTAAATTAATAAAGCGAAACACTTAGATTCTCTAAAGGAATAGGCCAGGACAGGTAGAGTCTCTAAATTTATAAGGCGAGACCCTTAGAGTCTCTAAAGAATTAGGCCAGGGCAGTTAGGGTCTAATAAATTATAAAGGAATAGGCCAAGACAGCTAGAGTCTCTAAATTAGTAAGGCGAAACTCTTAGAGTCTCTAAAGGAATAGGCCAGGAGAGTTAGAGTCTCAAAATTAATAATGCGAAAAACTTAGAGACTCTAAAGTAAGAGGCCAGGAGAGTTAGTGTCTATTAATTAATAAGGCGAAACTCTTAGAGTCTCTAAAGGAATAGGCCAGGACCTTTAGAGTCTCTAAATTAAAAAGGCGAAACGCTTAGACTCTCTAAAGGAATAGGACAGAACAGTTAGCGTCTCCAAATTAATAAGGCTAAACACTTAGAGTCTCTAAATGTATAGGCCAAGACAGCTAGAGTCACTAAAATAATAAGGCGAAACTCTTAGAGTCTCTAAAGGAATAGCCCAGGAGATTTAGAGTCTCTAAATAAATAAGGCGAAACTTTTAGAGGCTCTAAAGAATAGGCCAGTACAGTAAGAATGCCTAAATTAATAAGGCGAATCTCTTTGAGTCTCTAAAGAATTGGGCCAGGATAGTTAGGGTCTCTAAATTAATAAGGCGAAAGACTCAGTCTCTAAACGAATAGTGCAGGACAGTTAGGGGCTCTAAATTAATAAGTCGAAATTTTTGGAGGCTGTAAAGTAATAGGCCAAGAGAGTTTGAGTCTCTAAATTAAAAAGGCGAAAATCTAGAGTCTCTAAAGTTATAGGACAGGAGAGATAGAGTCTCTAAATTTGTATGGCGAAACTCTTGTGATCTCTAAAGTAATAGGCTAGGAGAGTCAGAGCCTCAAAATAAATAAGGCGAAAATTTTTGAGTCTCTAAAGGAATAGGCCAGGACAGTTAGAGTCTGTAAATGAATATGTCGAAACTATTAGAGTCTCTAAAGGAAAAGGCCGGGACAGTTAGAGTCTCTAAATTAATAGGGCGAAACGCTTAAAGTCCCTAAAGGAATAGGCCAGGACAGTTAGAATCTCTAAATTAATAAGACGAAACTCTTAGAGTCTCTAAAGAATAGGCCAAGACAGTTATAGTCACAAAATCAAGCCAAGAGTGTTACCGTCCCTATATTAATAGCACGAAAATATTATAGTCTCTAAAGGAATAGGCCAGGACCGTTAGATTCTCTACATTAAAAAGTCGAAAATCTATAGTCTCTAAAGATATAGGACAGGAGAGTTAGAGACTCTAAATTTGTAAGGCGAATCTCTTGTGATCTCTAAATTAATAAGCTAGGAATGTTAAAGTTCTAAATTAATAAGGCGAAACTCTTTGGGTCTCAAAAGCAATAGGCCAGGACAGTTAGGGTCTCTAAATTATTGAGGCGAAACACTTAGAGCCCCTAAAGGTATAGGCCAGGACAGTTAGTGTCTCTATATTAATAAGGCGAAACTCTTAGAGCCTCTAAAGGATTCGGCCAGGAGAGTTTGAGTCTCAAAATTAATTGGGCGAAACTCTTAGAGTCTCTAAAGGAATAGGCCAGGAGTTTTAGAGTCTCTAAATTAATAAGGCGAAACACTTAGTGTCTCTAAAGGGATAGGCCAGGACAGTTAGTGTCTCTAAATTAATAAGGCGAAAATCATAGAGGTTCTAATGAAATAGGCCAAGAAATTTTGTCTCCAAATTAATAAGGCGAAACTCTTTAGAGTCTCTAAAGGAATAGGCCAGGACAGTTAGTGTCTCTAAATTAATAAAGCGAAAGTCTTATAGTCTATAAAGGCATAGGCAAGGACAGTTAGAGTGTCTAAATTAATAAGACGAAAATTTAGAGGCTCTAAAGGAATAGTCCAGGACAGTTAGAATCTCTAAATTAATATGGCGAATCTCTAAGAGTATCTAAAAAAATAGGCCAGGACAGTTAGTTTCTCTAAATTAATAATGCGAAAGCCTCAATCTCTAAACGAATAGTGCAGGAAAGTTAGGGTTTCAAAGTTAATAAGTCGAAACACTTAGAGACCCTAAAGTAATGGGCCAAGTCAGTTATGGACTCTAAATTAATAAGGCGAAAATCTTAGAGTCTCCAAAGGAATACGCCAGAACTCTTAGAGTCTCAAAATTAATAAGGCGAAACTCTTAGTGAATCTACAGGTATAGGCCAGGAGAGTTAGTGTCTCTAAATTAATAAGGCGAAACACTTAGAGTCTCTAAAGGAATAGGGCAGGAGAGTTAGAGTCTCTGAATTAAGAAGGCGAAACTCTTAGTATCTCTAAAATAATAGGCCTAGACTGTTAGAGTCTTTAAAATTAATAAAGCGAAATTTTTAGATTCTCTAAAGGAATAGGCCAGGAGAGATAGATTCTCTAAATTAATAAGGCGAAACTCTTAGAGTCTCTAAAGCAATAGACTTGAATGTTAGTGTCTCTAAATTAATAAGGCGAAATTCTTAGAGTGTCTAAAGGAATAGGCCAGGAAATTTAGTGTCTCTAAATTAATAAGGCGAAACACTTAGAGTCTGTAAGGGAATAGGCCAGGAGAGATAGTGTCTCTAATTAATAAGGCGAAAATTTTAGAGTCTCTAAATAAATAGGCCAGGACAGTTAGAGTCTCTAATTTAATAAGGCGAAACCATTGGAGTCTCTAAATGAATAGGATAGAACTGTTAGAATCTCTAAATTAATAAAGCTAAAATCTTAGTGTGTCTAAAGGAATAGGCCAGGAGATTTAGTGTCTCTAAATTAATAATGCGATACGCTTAGAGTCTCTAAAGGAAGAGACCAGGACAGTTAGAGTCTCTAAATTAATAAGGCGAAATTCTTAGAGTCTCTAAACGAATAGACCAGGACAGTTAGATTCTCTAAATTAATAAGGCGAAACGCTCAGAGTCTCTAAAGGAATAGGCCAGGACTGTTAGAGTCTCTAAATTAATAAGGCGAAAGTCTCAGTATCTAAAGGAATTGTGCAGGAGAGTTAGAGCTCAATATTTATAAGGCGAATCTCTTATAGTCTCCAAAGGAATAGGACAGGACAGTTAGAGTCTCTAAATTATAAAGGCAAAACACATAATGTATCTAAAGGAATATGCCCGGACCCTTAGGGAATCAAAATTAATAAGGCAAAAGTCTTAGGGTCTCTAAAGGAACAAATCAGGACAGTTAGAGTCTCTATATTAATAGTGCGAATATATTATAGTCTTTAAAGGGATAGGCCAGGAGAGTTCGAGTCTCTAAATTAAAATTCGAAACCATAGAGTCTCTTAAGTTATAGGCCAGGAGAGTTATAGTCTCTAAATTTGTAAGGCGAAACTCTTGCGATCTCTAAAGTAATAGGGTAGGAGAGTAAGGGTTTCTAAATTAATAAGGCGAAACTCTTAGAGTTTGAAAAGGAATTGGCCAGGACTGTTAGAGTCTCTAAATTAATAAGGCGAAACTCTTAGATTCTCTAAAGGAATAGGCCAGGGCATTTAAGGAATCTAAATTAGTAAGGCGAAAATCTTAGTGTCTCTAAAGGAATAGGCCAGGAAAATTAGAGTCTCTGAATTAATAAGGCGAAAGCCTTAGTGTCTTTAAAGGAATGGGCCAGGAGAGTTAGAGTCACTAAATTAATAAGGCGCAAATCTTAGAGTCTCTAAAGAAATAGGCCAGGACAGTTTGAGTCTCTAAATTAATAAGGCGAAAATCTTAGTGTCTCTAAAAAATAGGCCAGGACAGTTAGTCTCTAAATGAATAAGGCGAACGCCTTAGTGTCTCTAAAGGATTAGGCCAGGAGAGTTAGAGTCACTAAATTAATAAGGCGCAAATCTTAGAGTCTCTAAAGGAATAGACCAGGAGAGTTAGAGTCTCTAAATTAATAAGGCGAAACACCTAGTGTCTCTAAAGAATAGGCCAGGACAGTTATAGTCTCTAAATTAATAAGGCGAAAGCCTTAGTGTCTCTAAAGGAATAGGCCATGAGAGTTAGAGTCACTAAATTAATAAGGCGCAAATTTTAGAGTCTCTAAAGGAATAGTCCAGGACAGTTAGAGTCTCTAAATTAATAAGGCGAAATACTTAGACTCTCTAAAGGAATAGGCCAGGACAGTTAGAGTCTCTAAATTAATAATGCGAAAATCTTAGAGTCTCTAAAGGAATAGGCCAGGACTATTAGAGTCTGTAAATTAATAAGGCGAAATTATTAGGGTCTCTAAAGATATAGGCCAGGACAGTTAGTGTCTCTAAATTAATAAGGCGAAACACTTAGAGTCTCTAAATGAATAGGCCAGGAGAGTTAGAGTCTCTAAATTAATAAGGCGATAAACTTGGCGTCTCTAAAGGATTAGGCCAGGAGATTTAGTGTCTCTAAATTAATAAGGCGAAACTCATAGAGTCTCTAAAGGAATAGGCCAGGTCATTTAGAGTCTCTAAATTAATAAGGTGAAACTCTTAGAGTCTCTAAAGGGATAGGCCAGGACAGTTAGAGTCTCTAAATTAATAAGGCGAAAATCCTAGAGTCTCTAAAGGAATAGGTCAGAACAATTAGAGTCTCTAAATTAATAAGTCGAAACACTTACAGTATCTAAATTTATAGACCAGTACAGTTAGTGTCTCTAAATTAATAAAGCGAAACACTTAGGGTCTCTAAAGGATTAGGCCAGGAGAATTAGTGTCTCTAAATTTATAAGGCGAAACCCTTAGGGTCTCTAAATGAATAGGCCAGGACAGTTATAGTCTCTAAAATAATAAGGCGAAATTTTAGTCTCAAAAGGAAAAAGGCAGGACAGTTTGGATCTCTAAATTAATAAGGCGAAACACTTAGATTCTCTAAAGGAATAGGCCAGGATATTTAGTATCTCTAAATTAATAATACGAAATACTTAGAGTCTCTAAAAGCATAGGCCAGGACAGTTAGGGTCTCTAAATTAATCGGGCGAAATTTTAGATTCTCTAATGGAATAGGTCAGTACAGTTAGAATCTCTAAATTAATAAGGCGAATTTCTTAGCGTCTCTAAAGTATAGGTCAGGACAGTTAGGGTCTCTAAAAAATAAGGCGAAATGCTCAGTCTCTAAACGAATAGTGCAGGACAGTTAGGGGCTCTAAATTAATAAGGCGAAACACTTAGAGACTCTAAAGTAATAGGCCAGGACAATTACGGTCTCTAAATTACTAAGGCGAAATTATTATAGCCTCCAAAGGAATAGGCCAGGACAGTTAGAGTCTCTAAATTATTAAGGCGAAACTATTAGTGTCTCTAAAGGAATAGGCCATGAGATTTAGAGTCTCTAAATTAATAAGGCGAAACTTTTAGAGTCTGTAAAGGAATAGACAAGGACAGTTAGAGTCTCTAAATTAATATGGCGATACTCTTAGAGTCTCTAAAGGAATAGGCCAGGACTGTTAGGGTCTCTTAATTAATAAGGCGAAATTATTAGAGTCTCTAAAAGAATAGGCCAAGACATTAAGTGTCTCTAAATTAATAAGGCGAAACACTTAGAGTCTCTAAAGGAATAAGCCACGAGTGTTGGAGTCTCTAAATTAATAAAGCCAAACTCTTAGAGTCTCTAAATGAATAGGACAGGACGGTTACAGTCTCTAAATTAATAAAGCGAAACACTTAGAGACTCTAAAGGTATAGGCCATGAGATTTAGTGTCTCTAAATTAATAAGGCGAAACCCTTAGAGTCTCTAAGGGAAGAGGCCAGGAAAGTTAGAGTCTCTAAATTAATTAGGCGAAACACTTAGAGTCTCTAAAGGAATAGACCAGGGCAGTTAGGGTCTCTAAATTAATAAGGCGAAACACTCAGTGTCTCTAAAGGAATAGGCCAGGACAGTTAGATTCTCTAAATTAATAAGGCGAAAGTCTCAGTATCTAAAGGAATAGTGCAGGAAATTTAGGGATCAAAATTAATAAGGCGAATCACTTAGAGTCTCCAAAGGAATAGGACAAGACAGTTAGAGACTCTAAATTAATAACGCGAAACACTTAGAGTCTGTAAAGGAATATTCCAGGACATTTAGGGAATCTAAATTAATAAGGCAAAGTCTAAGTGTCTCTAAAGGAACAAACCAGGACAGTTAGAGTCTCTATATTAATAGCGCGAATATATTATAATCTCTAAAAGAATAGGCCCCAAGAGTTAGAGTCTCTAAATTAAAATTCGTAACACTAGAGTCCGTAAAGTTATAGGCCAGGAGATTTAGAGTCTCTAAATTAGTAAGGCGAAACTCTTGTGATCTCTAAAGGAATAGGCTAGGAGAGTTAGAGTCTTTAAATTAATAAGTCGAAACCCTTAGAGATTCAAAAGGAATAGACCAGGACATTTAGAGTCTCTAAATTAATAAGGCGAAACTCCTAGATTCTCTAAAGGAATAGGCCAGGACAGTTAGAGTCTCTAAATTAATAAGGCGAAATTCTTAGAGTCTCTAAAGAATTAAGTCATGACAGTTAGAGTATCTAAATTAATAAGGCGAAAAACTCAGAGTCTCTAAAGGAAAAGGCCAGGTGTGTTAGTGTCTCTAAATTAGTAAGGCGAAATTCTTAGAGTCTCTAAAGGAATAGGCTAGGACAGTTAGATTCTCTAAATTAATAAGGCGAAAATCATAGCGTCTCTAACGTAATAGGCCAGGACAATTAGTGTCTCTAAATTGATAAGGCGAAACGCTTAGAGTCTCTAAAGAATAAGCCAGGAGGGTTAGAGTCTATAATTTTGTAAAGCGAAACCCTTGTGATCTCTAAAGGAATAGGCTAGGAGATTTAGAGTCTCTAAAATAATAAGGCGAAAATCTTAGTCTCTAAAGGAATAGGTCAGGACAGTTAGAGTATCTAAATTAATAAGGCGAAACATTTAGAGTCTCTAAAGTAATAGGCCAGGACAGTTAGGGTCTCTAAGTTATTAAGGCGAAACTCTTAGAGTCTAAAAAGGGATAGACCAGGACAGTTAGTGTCTCTAAATTAATAAGGCGAAATGCTTAGAGGCTCTATAATTATAGGCCAGGACAGTTAGAGTATCTAAATTAATAAGGCGAAACTTATAGAGTCTCTAAAACAATAGGCCAGGACAGTTAGAGTCTCTAAATTATTAAACCGAAACTCTTAGGGTCTCTAATGGAATAGGTCAGGACTGTTAGGGAATCTAAATTAATAAGGCTAAAGTCTTAGGTTCTATAAAGGTACATGCGAACTCACTTAGAATCTCTATATTAAAAGCGCAAAATTATTATTGTCTCTAAAGAAATAGGCCGAGAGATTTAGAGTTTCTAAATTAATAAGGCGAAATTATTAGTGTCTTTAAAGAAATATTCCAGGATAATTTGAGTATCTAAATTAATAAGGCGAAACACTTAGAGTCTCCAAAGAAATAAGCCAGAACCGTTAGAGTGTTTAAATTAATAAGGCGAAACACTTTGAGTCTCTAAAGGAATAGGCAAGTTGATTTAGAGTTTCTAAATTAATAAGGCGAAACACTTAGAGTCTCTAAAGAAAGAGGCCAGGACAATTAGAGTCTCTAAATTAATAAGGCGAAACCCTTAGAGTCTCTAATGGAATAGGCCAGGAAAGTTAGGGTCTCTAAATTAATAAGGCGAAGTTCTCAGTCTCTAAAGGAATAGTGCAGGACAGTTAGGAGCTCTAAATTAATAAGGCGAAACTCTTACAGACTCTAAAGGAATAGGCCAGGACAGTTAGAGTCTCTAATTAGTAAGGCGAAACACTTAGGGTGTCTAAAGGAATAGGCCAGGAATGTTAGAGTCTCTAAATTAATAACGCGAAACTCTTAGAGTCTATAAAGAGATATGCCAGGAGAGTTGGAGTCTCTAAATTAAAAAGTCGAAAAACTAGAGCCTCTAAAGTTATAGGCCAGGAAATTTAGAGGCTCTAAATTTTTAAGGCGAAACTCTTGTGATCTCTAAAGAAATAGGCTAGGAGAGTTAGGGTCCCTAAATTAATAAGGCGAAACACTTAGAGTCTCAAAAGGAATTGGCCAGGACAGTTAGAGTCTCTAAATTAATAAGGCGAAACTCTTAGAGTCTCTAAGGATTAGGCCAGGACAGTTAGAATCTCTAAATTAATGAGGCGAAAATATTAGAGACTCTAAAGTAATAGGCCAGGACAGTTAGAGTCTGTAAATTAATAAGGCGAAACTCTTAGCGTCTCTAAAGGAGTAGGCCAGGCCAGTTAGTGTCTCTAAATTAATATGGCGAAACACTTAGAGCCTCTAAAGGAATAGGCCAGGACATTTAGAGCCTCTAAATTAATAAGGCAAACTCTTAGAGTCTCAAAAGGAATAGGCCAAAACAGTTAGAGTCTCTAAATTAATAAGGCGAAAGTCTCAGTCTCCAAAGGAATAGTGCAGGACAGTTACAGTCTCTAAATTTATAAGGCGAAAGTCTTAGAGTCTCTAAAGGAATTGGCGAGGACAGTTAGAATCTCTAAATTAATAAGGCCAAACTCTTAGAGTCTCTAAATGAATAAGGCCATGACAGTTATGGTCTCTAAATTAATAAGGCAAAACACTTAGTGTCTCTAAAGGAATAGTTCAGGACATTTAGGGTCTCAAAATTAATAAGGCGAAAACTTAGTTTCTCTAAAGGAATAGGCCAGGAGAGATAGAGTCTCTAAATTAATAAGGCGAAACTCTTAGAGTCTCTAAAGGATTAGGCCAGGACCATTAGAGTCTCTAAATTAATAAGCTGAAACACTTAGAGTCACTAAAGGAATAGGCCAGGGCAGTTAGTGTCTCTAAATTAATAAGGCGAATCTCTTAGAGTCCTTAAAGGTATAGGCCAGGAAAGTTAGAGTCTCTAAATTAATAAGGCGAAACACTTAGAGTCTCTAAAGAAATTGGCCAAGACTGTTAAGGTCTCTAAATTAATAAGGCGAATTTCTTAGTGTCTCTAAAGGATTTGGCCAGGAGAGTTAGAGTCACTAAATTAATAAGGCGAAACTATTAGAGTCTCTAAATGAATAGGCGAGGACTGTTAGAGTCTCTAAATTAAAAGGCGAAACAATTAGAGTCTCTGAAGGACTGGGCCAGGAGTGTTAGAGTTTCAAAATTAATAAGGCGAAACTCTTAGAGTCTCTAAAATAATTGGCCTGGAGTGCTAGTGTCTCTAAATTAATAAACCGAAACCCTTAGAGTCACTAAAGGAATAGGCCAGAACAGGTAGAGTCTCTAAATTAATAAGGAGAAACAATTAGAGTGTCTAAAGGAATAAGCCAGGACAGTTAGGGTTTCTAAATTAATAAGGCGAAACGCTTAGAGTCTCTAAAGGAATAGGCCAAGACAGTTAGAGTCTCTAAATTGATAAGGTGAAACCCTTAGAGTCTCTAAACGAATAGGCCAGGAAAGTTAGAGTCTCTAAATTAATAAGGCGAAACACTTAGAGTCTTTAAAGAAATAGGCCAGGAGAGTTAGGGTCTCTAAATTAATAAGGCGAAACACTTAGAGTCTCTAATGGAATAAGCCAGGAGTGTTAGATTCTCTAAATTAATAAGCGAAACGCTATGAGTCTCTAAAGGAATACGCCAGGAAGTTTAGAGTCTCTAAATTAATAAGGAGAAACACTTAGAGTCTCTAAATGTATAGTCCAAGACTGTTAAAGACTCTAAATTATTAAGGCGATACTCGTAGAGTCACTAAAGGAATAGGCCAGGAGAATTAGTGTCTCTAAATTAATAAGACGAAACTTTTAGAGGCTCTAAAGGAATAGGCCAGGACAGTTAGAATCTCTAAATTAATAAGGCGAAAGCCTTAGGGTCTCTAAAGGGACAAGCCAGGACATTTAGTGTCTCTATATTAATAGCGCGAAAATATTATATTCTCTAACGGAATAGGTCAGGATAATTTGAGACTCTATATTAAAATGTCGAAAATCTATGATCTCTAAAGTTATAGGACAGTAGTTAGAGTCTCTAAATTTGTAAGGCGAAACTCTTGTGATCTCTAAAGTAATAGGCTAGGAGAGTAAGATTCTCTAAATTAATAAGGCGAAAATCTTAGAGTTTCTAAAGGAATAGGCCAGGAGGGTTAGAGTCTCTAAAAGAAAAAGGCGAAACTCTAAGAGTCTCTAAAGGAAAAGGCCGGGACAGTTAGAATCTCTAAATTAATAAGGCGAAAACGTTAGAGTCCCTAAAGTAATAGGCCAGGACAATTAGTGTCTCTAAATTAATAAGGCGAAAATCTTAGAGTCTCTAAACTAATATTCCACGACAGTTAGTGTCTCTAAATTAATAAGGCGAAATTGTTAGAGGCTCTAAAGAAATAGGCCAAGACATTTAGAATCTCTAAAATAATAAGGCGAATCCCTTTGAGTCTCTAAAGGAATAGGCCAGGACAGTTAGGGTCTCTAAATTAATAAGGCGAAAGACTCAGTCTCTAAACGAATAGTGCAGGAATATTATGGGCACTAAATTAATAAAGCGAAACACTTAGAGACTCTAAAGTAATAGGCCAGGAGATTTATAGTCTCTAAATTATTAAGGCGAAAATCTTAGAGTCTCTAAAGTGTAGGCCAGGACAGTTAGAGTCTCTAAATTAATAAAGCGACACTCTTAGAGTCTCTAAAGTAATTGGCCAGGACAGTTAGGGTCTCTAAATTAATAAGGCGAAAATTTTAGAAGCTCTCAAGGAATAGGCCAAGATATTTAGAATCGCTAAATTAATAAGGCGAATCACTTTGAGTCTCTAAAGCATTAGGCCAGGACAGTTAGGGTCTCTAAATTAATAAGGCGAAAGACTCAGTCTCTAAACGAATAGTGCCGGAAAGTTAGGGGCTCTAAATTAATAAGGCGAAACACTTAGATTTTCTAAAGGAATGGGCCAGGTCTGTTAGGGAATCTAAATTAATAAGGCGAAAGTCTTAGGGTCTCTAAACGGACAAGACAAGATTGTTAGTGTCTCTATATTAATAGCGCAAAATATTATAGTCCCTAAAGGAATAGTCCAGGAGAGTTTGAGACTCAAAAATAAAAAGTCGAAAATCTAGAGTCTCTGAAGTTATAGGACAGTAGATTTAGAGTCTCTAAATTTGTAAGGCGAAATTCTTGTGATCTCTAAAGTATAGGCTAGGATAGAAACGGTCTCAAAATTAATAAGGCGAAAATATTAGAGTCTCTAAAGGAATAGGCCAGGACAGTTAGAGTCTCTAAATAAATAAGGCGAATCTCTTAGAGTCTCTAAAGGAAAAGGCCGGGACAGTTAGGATCTCTAAATTAATAAGGCGAAATACTTAGAGTCCCTAAAGAAATAGTCCAGGAAGTTTAGTGTCTCTAAATTAATAAGGCGAAACTCCTAGATTCTCTATAGGAATAGGCCTGGATATTTAGAGTCTCTAAATTAATAAGGCGAAAATCTTAGAATCTCTAAAAGAATAGGCCAGGACAGTTAGAGTAACTAAATTAATAACGCGAAAAACTTAGAGTCTCGAAAGGAATAGGCCAGGACAGGTAGAGTCTCTAAATTAATAAGGCGAGACCCTTAGAGTCTCTAAAGAATTAGGCGATGACAGTTAGGGTCTCTATATTAATAAGGCGAGAATCTTAACGTCTCTAAAGGAATAGGCCAGAAAATTTAGAGTCTCTAAATTAATAAGGCGAATCTCTTAGAGTCTCTAAAATAATAGGTCCAGACAGTTAGTGTCTCTAATTTAATAAGGCGAGACACATAGATTCTCTAAATGTATAGGTCAGGATATTTAGTGTCTCTAAATTAATAAGGCGAAACTCTTAGAGTCTCTAAAGTATAGGCCAGGACAGTTAGAGTCTCTAAATCAATATTGCGAAAATCTTAGTGTCTCTAAAGGAATTGGCCAGGAGATTGAGAGTCTCTAAATTAATAAGGCGAAACACTTGGAGTCTCTAAAGTAATAGGCCAGGACCGTTAGAGTCTCTAAATTAATAAGGAGTAGCTCTTAGCGTCTCTAAAGTATAGGCCAGGACATTTAGAGTCTCTAAATTAATAAAACGAAACTCTTAGAGTCTCTAAAGTAATAGGCCAGTACAGATATACTCTCTAAATTAATAATGCAAAACTCTTAGATTCTCTAAATGAATAGGCCAGGATAGTTAGTGTCTCTAAATTTATAAGGCGACACACTTAGAGTCTCTAAAGGAATAGGCCAGGACAGTTAGAGTCTCTAAATTAAGAAGGCGAAAATCTTAGAGTCTCTAAAGGTATAGGCCAGGACAGTTAGAGTCTCTGATTTAATAAGGCGAGACACTTAGAGTCTCTAAAGTAATAGGCCAGGGCAGTTAGGGTCTCTAAATTAATAAGGCGAGACTCTTAGAGTCTCTAAAGTAATAGGCAATGACAGTTAGTGTCTCTAATTTAATAAGGCGAAACACTTAGAGTCTCTTTAAAGCAATAGGCCAGGAGAATTAGAGTCTCTAAATTAATAAGGCGAAAAACTTAGAGTCTCTAAAGGTGTAGGCCAGGACAGTTAGAGTCTCTAAATTAATAAGGCGTAAATCTTAGAAGCCTTAAAGGAATAGGCCAGGACAGTTAGTGCCCCTAAATTAATAAGGCGAAACACTTAGAGTCTCTAAAGGGAAAGGACAGGAAATTTAGAGTCTCTAAATTAATGAGGCGAAAATCTTAGATCCTCTAAAGGAATAGGCCAGGAGAGTTACAGTCTCTAAATTAATAAGGCGAAACTTTTAGAGTCTCTAAATAATAGGCCAAAAGTGTTAGAGTCTATAAATTAATAAGGCGAAACTCTTAGGGTCTCTACAGGAATAGGCCAGGACAGTTAGTGTCTCTAAATTAATAAGGCGAAACTCTTAGAGTCTCTAAAGGATTACGCCAGGATATTTAGTGTCTCTAAATTAATAAGGCGAAACACTTAGAATCCCTAAAGGATTAGGCCAGGACATTTAGAGTCTCTAAATTAATAAGGCGAAAATCTTAGTGTCTCTAAAGGAATAGGCCAGGACATTTAGGGTCCCTAAAATAATAAGGCGAAACACTTAGAGTCGCTAAAGGAAAAGCGCAAGACTGTTAGAGTCTCTAATTTAATAAGGCAAAAACATTAGTGTTTGTAGAGGATTAGGCCAGGACAGTTAGATTCTTTAAATTAATAAGGCGAAACTCTTAGAGTCTCTAAAGGAATAGGCCAGTACAGTTAGAGTCTCTAAATTAATAAGACGAAACTCTTAGAGCCTCTAAAGGAATAGGCCTGTTGTGTTAGAGTCTCGAAATTAATAAGGCGAGACTCTTAGAGTCTCTAAATGAATAGGCAAGGACAGTTAGAGTGTGTAAATTAATAAGGCGAAACTCTTAGAATCTCTAAAAAAATATGCCAGGACAGTTAGAATCTCTAAATTAATAAGGAGAAAGTCTTAGATTCTCTAAAGCAATAGGCCAGGACAGTTAGAATCTCTAAATTAATAAGGCGAAACACTTAGAGTCTCTAAAGGGAAAGGACAGGAAGTTAGAGTCTCTAAATTAATGAGGCGAAAATCTTAGATTCTCTAAAGGAATAGGCCAGGAGAGTTACAGTCTCTAAATTAATAAGGCGAAACATTTAGTGTCTCTAAATAATAGGCCAAAAATGTTAGAGTCTATAAATTAATAAGGCGAAACACTTAGGGTCTCTACAGGAATAGGCCAGGACAGTCAGTGTTTCTAAATTAATAAGGCGAAACTCTTTGATTCTCTAAAGGATTACGCCAGGACAGTTAGTGTCTCTAAATTAATAAGGCGAAAATCTTAGAATCCCTAAAGGATTAGGCCAGGACATTTAGAGTCTCTAAATTAATAAGGCGAAAATCTTAGTGTCTCTAAAGGGATAGGCCAGGACATTTAGAGTACCTAAATTAATAAGGCGAAACACTTAGATTCTCTAAAGGAATAGGCCAAGACTGTTAGAGTCTCTAAATTAAAAAGGCGAAAATATTAGTGTTTGTAAAGGATTAGCCCAGGAGAGTTAGAGTCTTTAAATTAATAAGGCGAAACTCTTAGAGTCTCTAAAGGAATAAGCCAGGACAGTTAGAGTCTCTAAATTAAAAAGGCGAAATTCTTAGAGTCTCTAAATGAATAGTTCAGGACAGTAAGTGTTCCTAAAGTAATAAGTCGAAACACGTACAGTCTCTAAAGGAATAGGCCAATACAGTTAGAGTCTCTAAATTAATAAGACGAAACTCTTAGAGCCTCTAAAGGAATAGGCCAGTAGTGTTAGAGTCTCGAAATTAATAAGGCGAAACTCTTAGAGTCTCTAAATGAATAGGCAAGGACAGTTAGAATGTCTAAATTAATAAGGCGAAACTCTTAGAATCTCTAAAGAAATAGGCCAGGACAGTTAGAATCTCTATAATAATAAGGAGAAACTCTTAGAGTCTCTAAAGCAATAGGCCAGGACAGTTAGGATCTCTAAATTAATAAGTCGAAAATCTTAGAGTCTCTAAAGGGATAGGCCATGACAGTTAGTGTCTCTAAATTAATAAGGCGAAACTCTTAGAGTCTCTAAAGGCATAGGCCAGGACAGTTAGAGACTCTTAATTAATAAGGCGAAACTTATAGAGGATCTAAATGAATAGTCCAGGACAGTTAGAATCACTAAATTAATAAGGCGAAAAACTTAGAGTCTCTAAAGGAATAGGCCAGGACTGTTAGAGTCTCTAAATTAATGAGGCGTAACACTTAGAAGCCTTAAAGGTATAGGCCAGGAGAGTTAGAGTCTTTAATTTAATAAGGCGAAATTCTTAGTCTCTAAAGAAATTGGCCAGGATCGTTAGAGTCTCTAAATTAATAAGGCGAATCTTTTAGAATCTCTAAAGTATTAGGCCAATAGAGTTAGAGTCTCTAAATTAATAAGGCGAAACTCTTAGAGCCTCTAAAGAAATAGGCCAGGAGCGTTAGAGTCTATAAACTAATAAGGCGAAACTCTTCGTGTCTCTAAAGGTGTAAGGCAACGGCAGTTAGTGACTCTAAATTAATAACGCGAAAATCTTAGAATCTATAAAGGAGTACGTCAGAACAGTTAGAGTCTCTAAATTAATAAGGCGAAACTCTTGAGTCTCTAAAGGAATAGGCCAGGACACTTAGAGTCTCTAAATTAATAAGGCGAAAATCTTAGTGTCTCTAAAGGATTAGGCCAGGACAGTTAGCGTCTCTAAATTAATAAGGCGAAACTCTTAGAGCCTCTAAAGGAATAGGACAGGACTGTTAGAGTCTCTAAATTAATAAGGCGAAACTATTAGTGTCCCTAAAGGATTAGGCCAGGATATTTAGTGTCTCTAAATTAATAAGGCGAAACTCTTAGAGACTGTAAAGGAATAGGCGATGACATTTATAGTCTCTAAATTAATAAGGCGAAACCCTTAGGGTCTCTAAAGGAATAGGTCAGGAGAGTTAATGTCTCTAAATTAATAAGTCGAAATTCTTACAGTCTCTAAAGGAATAGGCCAGTACATTTAGTGTCTCTAAATTAATAAAGCGAAATAATTAGAGTCTCTAAAGGAATAGGCCAGGAGAGTTAGAGTCTCTAAATTAATAAGGCCGAACTCTTAAAGTCTCTAAATGAATAGGCCAGGACAGTTAGTGTCTCTAAATTAATAAGGCGAAACTCTTAGAGTCTCTAAAGGAATAGGCCAGGACAGTTAGGGTCTCCAAATTAATAAGGCGAAACTCTTAGAGTCTCTAAAGGAATAGGCCAGGACAGTTAGAGTCTCTGAATTAATAAGGCTAGACACTTAGAGTCTCTAAAGTAATAGGCCAGGGCAGTTAGGGTCTCTAAATTACTAAGTCGAGACACTTAGGGACTCTAAATGTATAGGCCAGGACAGTTAGAGTCTCTAAATTAATAAGGCGTAACTCTTAGAAGCCTTAAAGGAATAGGCCAGGACAGTTAGTGTTTGTAATTTAAAAGGCGAAACTCTTAGAGTCTCTAAACGGAAAGGCCAGGAAAGTTAGAGTCTATAAATTAATGAGGCGAAAATCTTAGATTGTCTAAAGGAATAGGCCAGGAGAGTTACAGTCTCTAAATTAATAAGGCGAAACTTTTAGAGTCTCTATAAAAATAGGCCAACTGGAGTAGGGTCTATAAATTAATAAGGCGAAACTCAAAGTGTCTCTAAAGGAATAGGCCAGGACTGTTAGGGTCTCTAAATTAATAAGGCGAAACACTTAGAGTCTCTAAAGGATTACGCCAGGACAATTAGAGTCTCTAAATTAATAAGGCGAAACTCTTAGAATCCCTAAAGGAATAGGCCAGGACAGTCAGAGACTCTAAATTAATAAGGCGAAAATCTTAGTGTCTCTAAAGGATTAGGCCAGGACATTTAGAGTCCCTAAATTAATAAGGCGAATCTCTTAGGGTCTGTAAAGGAATAGGCCAAGACTGTTAGAGTCTCTAAATTAATAAGGCGAAACTATTAGTGTTTGTAAAGGAATAGGCCAGGACAATAAGAGTCTTTAAATTAATAAGGCGAAACTCTTAGAGTCTCTGAAGGAATAGGCTCGGACTGTTAGTGTCCCTAAATTAATAAGGCGAAACTCTTAGAGTCTCTAAAGGAATAGGTCAAGGCATTTAGTGTTCCTAAATTAATAAGTCGAAACACTTAGAGTCTCTAAAGAAATAGGCCAGTAGAATTAGAGTCTCTAAATTAATAAGACGAAACTCTTAGAGCCTCTAAAGGAATAGGCCAGTAGAGTTAGGGTCTCGAAATTAATAAGGCGAAACTCTTAGAATCTATAAAGATATAGGCCAGGACAGTTAGGATCTCTAAATTAATAAGGCGAAACTCTTAGAGTCTGTAAAGGAATAGGCCAGGAGAGTTAGAATCTCTAAATTAATAAGGCGAAACTCTTAGTGTCTCTAAAAATATAGGCCAGGACCGTTAGTATCTCTAAATTTATAAGGCGAATCTCTTAGAGTCTCTAAAGGCATAGGCCAGGACAGTTAGAGACTCTAAATTAATAAGGCGAAATTTATAGAGGCTCTAAATGACTAGGCCATGACAGTTCGAATTTCCAATTTAATATGGCGAAACAATTAGAGTCTCTAAAAGAATACGCCAGGACTGTTAGTGTCTCTAAATTAATAAGGCGTAACTCTTAGAAGCCTTAAAGGAATAGGCCAGGAGATTTAGAGTCTCTAATTTAATAAGGCGAAATTCTTGGAGTCTCTAAAGGAATAGGCCAGGACCGTTAGAGTCTCTAAATTAATAAGGCGAATCTCTTGGAATCTCTAAAGAATTAGGCCAGGAGAGTTAGTGTCTCTAATCTAATAAGGCGAAACTGTTTGAGCCTCTAAAGCAATAGGCCAGGAGATTTAGAGTCTATAAATTAATAAGGCGAAACTCTTAATGTCTCTAAAGGAATAGGCCAGGATAATAAGTGACTCTAAATTAATACCGCGAAAATATTAGAGTCTCTAAAGGAGTACGCCAGGAAAGCTAGAGTCCCTAAATTAATAAGGCGAAACTCTTAGAGTCTCTAAAGGAATAGGCCAGGACAGTTAGTGTCTCTAAATTAATAAGGCGGAAACCTTAGTGTCTCTAAAGGATTAGGCCAGGAGAGTTAGAATCTCTAAATTAATAAGGCGAAAATATTAGTGTCTCTAAAATAATAGGCCAGGTCAGTTAGAGTCTCTAAAATAATAAGGCGAAACTCTTAGAGTCTCTAAAGGAATAGGCGAGGATATTTAGGGTCTCTAAATTATTAAGGCGAAAAACTTAGGGTTTCTAAAGAATAGGTCAGGACAGTTAAGGTCTCTAAATTAATAAGTCGAAATTCTTACAGTCTCTAAAGTAATAGGCCAGTACATTTAGAGTCTCTAAATTAATAAAGCGAAAAATATAGAGTCTCTAAAGGAATAGGCCAGGAGAGTTAGAGTCTCTAAATTAATAAGGCGAAACACTCAGAGTCTCTAAATGAATAGGCCAGGACAGTTAGAGTCTCTAAATTAATAAGGCGAAATTCTTAGAGTGTCTAATGAAATAGGCCAGGACACTTAGTGTCTCTAAATTAATAAGGCGAAACACATAGAATCTCTAAAGGAATAGGCCAAGACAGTTAGTGTCTCTAAATTAATATGGCGAAAATCTTAGTGTCTCTCAAGGCATAGGCCAGGAAAGTTAGTGTCTCTAAATTAATAAGGCGAAACGTTTAGAGGCTCTAAAATAATAGGCCAGGACAGTTAGAATCTCTAAATTAATAAGGCAAATCTCTTAGAGTCTCTAAAGGAATAGGCCAGGACAGTTATTGTCTCTAAATTAATAAGGCGTAAATGTTAGTGTCTCTAAAGGAATAGGCCAGGACAGTTAGAATCTCAAAATTAATAAGGCGACACACTTAGAGTCACTAAAGGAATAGGCCAGGACTGTTAGAGTCTCTAAATTAATAAGGCGAAACTATTAGTGTCTCTAAAGGAATAAGCCAGGACTGTTAGAGTCTCTAAATTAATAAGGCGAAACACTTAGAGTCTCTAAAGGAATAGGCCAAGACATTTAGGGTCTCTAAATTAATAAGGGGAAACTATTAGCGTCTCTAAAGGAATAGGTCATGACGGTTAAGGTCTCTTGATTAATAAGTCGATACCCTTACAGTCTCTAAAGGAATAGGCCAGTACAGTTAGAGTCTCTAAATTAATAAGGCGAAACAATTAGAGTCTCTAAAGGAATAGGCCAGAAGAGTTACAGTCTCTAAGTTAATAAGGCGAAACACTTACAGTCCCTAAATGAATAGGCCAGGACAGTTAGTGTCTCTAAATTAATAAGGCGAAACTCTTAGTGTCTCTAATGAATTAGGCCAGGACAAATAGTGTCTCTAAATTAATAAGGCGAAACACATAGAGTCTCTAAAGGAATAGGCCAAGAGAGTTAGTGTCTCTAAATTAACAAGGCGAAACACTTAGAGTCTCTAAAGGCATAGGCCAGGAGAGATAGTGTCTCTAAATTAATAAGGCGAAAATTTTAGAGGCTCTAAAATAATAGGCCAGGAGTGTTAGAATCTCTAAATTAATAAGGCGAATCTCTTAGAGTCTCTAAAGGAATAGGCCAGGACTCTTAGCGTCTCTAAATTAATAAGGCGAAAGACTCAGTCTCTAAACGAATAGTGCAGGACAGTTAGTGGCTCTAAATAAATAAGGCGAAACACTTAGAGACTCTAAAGTAATGGTCCAGGAGGGTTAGGGGCTCAAATTTAATAAGGTGAAAATCTTAGAGTCTCCAAAGGAAAAGGCCAGGTCTGTTAGAGTCTGTAAATTAATAAGGCGAATATCTTAGTGTCTCTAAATAATAGGCCAGGACTGTTAGAGTCTCTAAATTAATAAGGCGAAACTCTTAGAGTCTCTAAAGGAATAGGCCAGGGAAGTTAGAGTCTCTAAATTAATAAGGCGAAACTCTTAGTGTGTCTAAAGGAAGAGGCCAGGACTGTTAGGGTCTCTAAATTAATAAGACGAAAAAACTTAGAGTCTCTAAAGAAATAGACCAGGACAGTTAGAGTCTCTAAATTAAAAAGGCGAAAATCTTAGAGTCTCTAAGGAATAGGCCAGGACAGTTAGAGTCTCTAAATTAATAAGGCGAAATTCTCAGTCTCTAAAGGAATAGTGCAGGACAGCTAGAGCTCAAAATTAATAAGGCGAATCTCTTAGATTCTCCAAAGGAATAGGACAGGAATGTTAGAGTCTCTAAATTAATAAGGCGAAACAATTAGAGTCTCTAAAGGATTAGGACAGGACTGTTAGTGAATCTAAATTAATAAGGCAAAAGTCTTAGGGTCTCTAAAGGAACAAACCAGGAATGTTAGAGCCTCTATATTAATAGAGCGAATGTATTATAGTCTCTAAAGAATTAGGCCCCGAATGTTAGAGTCTCTAAATTAAAATTTGAATATCTAGAGTCTCTAAAGTTATATGCCAGGATATTTAGAGACTCTAAATTTGTAAGGCGAAACTCTTGAGATCTCTAAAGGAATAGGGTAGGAGAGTTAGATTCTCTAAATTAATAAGGCGAAATTCTTAGATTTTCAAAAGGAATAGGCCAGGACATGTAGAGTCTCTAAATTAATAAGGCGAAACTCTTTGATTCTCTAAAGTAATTGGCCACGACATTTAGAGTTTCTAAATTAATAAGGCGAAACTCTTAGAGTCTCTAAAGGAATAGGCCAAGACAGTTAGAGTCTCTAAATTAATAAGGCGATACACTTAGTGTCTCTAAAGGATTAGGCCAGGAGATTTAGAGTCTCTAATTTAATAAGGCGAAACTCTTAGAATCTCTAAAGGATTAGGCCAGGTGATTTAGAGTCTCTAAATTAATAAGGCGAAACTCTTAGTGTCTCTAAGGAATAGGCCAGGAGAGTTAGAGTCTCTAAATTATTAAGGCGAATCCCTTAGAGTCTCTAAAGGAATAGGCCAGGACAGTTACAATCTCTAAATTAATAAGGCGAAACCCTTAGAGTCTCTAAAAGAATAGGCTAGGACTGATAGGGTCTCTAAATTAATAAGGCGAAATATTTAGAGTCTCTAAGGGAATAGGCCAGGACATTTAGTGTCTCTAAATTAATAAGGCGGAATTCTTAGAGTCTCTAAAGGAATAGGCCAGGAGAGTTAGGGTCTCTAAATTAATAAGACGAAACCATTAGAGTCACTAAATGAATAGGCCAGGACCGTTAGAGTCTCTAAATTTATAAGGCGAAAGACTTAGAGTCTCTAAAGGAATAGGCCAGGACAGTTAGCGTCTCAAAATTAATAAGGCGAAACACTTAGAGTTTCTAAAGGAATAGGCCAGGAAATTTAGAGTCTCTAAATTAATAAAGCGAAACTCTTTGAATCTCTAAAGTAATAGACCAGGACAGTTAGAGTCTCTAAATTAATAAGGCGTAACTCTTAGAAGCCTTAAAGGAATAGGCCAGGACATTTAGAATCTCTAATTTATTAAGGTGAAACTTCTAGAGTCTCCAAAATAATAGGCCAGGACAGTTAGAGTCTCTAAATTAATAAGGCGAAACTCTTAGAGTCTCTAAAATAATAGGCCTGGAGGGTTAGAGTCTCAAAATAATAAGGCGAAACTCTTAGTGTCTCTAAAGAAATAGGTCAGGAGTGTTAGAGTCTATATATTAATAAGGCGAAACACTTAGTGACTCTAAAGGAAAAGGCCAGGACAGTTAGGGTTTCTAAATTAATAAGGCGAAACCCTTAGAGTCTCTAAAGGAATAGACCAGGACAGTTAGAGTCTCTAAATTAATAAGGCGAAAATCTTAGAATCTCTAAAGGAATAGGCCAGGACTGTTAGGGTCTCTAAATTAATAAGGACGAAAGACTCGGTCTCTAAACGAGTAGTGAAGGACAGTTAGGGGCTCTAAATTAATAAGGCGAAACACTTACAGACTATAAAGTAATGGGCCAGGAAAGTTAGGATCCCTAAATTAATAAGGCGAATAACTTAGAGTCTCCAAACGGAAAGGCCAGGTCTGTTAGAGTATGTAAATTAATAAGGCGAATCTCTTAGTGTCTCTAAAATAATAGGCCAGGACTGTTAGATTCTCTAAATTAATAAGGCGAAACTCTCAGAGTCTCTAAAGGTATAGGCCAGGGCAGTAAGCGTCTCTAAATTAATAAGGCGAAACACTTAGAGTCTGTAAAGTAAGAGGCCAGGATTTTAGAGTCTTTAATTAATAAGGCGAAACTCTTAGAGTCTCTAAAGGAATAGACTTGGACAGTTAGATTCTCTAAATTAATAAGGCGAAATTCTTAGAGTCTCTAAGGAATAGGCCAGAACAATTAGAGTCTCTACATTAATAAGGCGAATCTCTTAGAGTCTCCAAAGGAATAGGACACGACTGTTAGGGAATCTAAATTAATAAGGTAAAAGTCTTAGGGTCTCAAAAGGGACAAACCAGGAACGTTAGAGCCTCTATATTAATAGCGCGAATATATTATAGTCTCTAAAGTATTAGGCCAGGAGAGTTAGAGCCTCTAAATTAAAATTCGAAAATCTAGAGTCTCTAGAGTTATATGCCAGGAGAGGTAGAGACTCTAAATTTGTAAGGCGAAAATCTTGTGATCTCTATAGATATAGGCTAGGAGACTTAGAGTCTCTAAATTAATAAGGCGAAATTCTTAGAGTTTCAAAAGGAATAGGCCAGGACAGTTAGAGTCTCTAATTTAATAAGGCGAAACTCTTTGATTCTCTAAAGGAAGAGGCCAAGACATTTAGTGCCTCTAAATTAATAAGGCGAAACTCTTAGTGTCTCTAAAGAAATAGGCCAGGACAGTTAGAGTCTCTAAATTAATAAGGCGTTACACTTAGTGTCCCTAAAGGAATAGGCCAGGAGAGTTACAGTCTCTAAATTAATAAGGCGAAACTCTTAGAATCTCTAAAGGAATAGGCCAGGAGGTTTAGAGTCTCTAAATTAATAAGGCGAAAAAATTAGTGTCTCTAAAGAATAGGCCAGGACAGTTGGAGTCTGTAAATTAATAAGGCGAAACTCTTAGAGTCTCTAAAGGAATAGGCCAGGACTGTTAGTGTCTCTAAATTAATAAGGCGGAATACTTAGGGTCTCTAAAGGAAGAGGCCAGGAGAGTTAGAGTCTCTAAATTAATAAGGCGAAACCCTTAGAGTCTCTAAATCAATAGGCCAGGACAGTTAGAGTCTCTAAATTAATAAGACGAAACACTTAGAGTCTCTAAAGGAATAGGCCAGGACTGTTAGAATCTCTAAATGAATAAGGCGAAAATCTTAGAGTCTCTAAAGGATTAGGACAGGAGAGTTAGTGTCTCTAAATTAATAAGGCGAAACTCTTAGAGCCTCTAAAGGATTAGGCCAGGACTGTTAGTGTCTCTAAATTAATAAGGCGAAAGGCTTAGAGTCTCTAAAGGAATAGACCAAGACAGAGTCTCTAAATTAATAAGGCAAAATTTTCAGAGTCTCTAAAAGAATAGACCAGGACAGTTAGAGTCTCTAAATTAATAAGGCGAAAGTCTCAGTCTCTAAACAAATCGTGCAGGACAGTTGGGGCTCAAAATTAATAAGGCGAATCTCTTAGAGTCTCTAAAGAAATAGGCCAGGACTGTTAGGGAATCTATATTAATAAGTCGAAATACTTAGGGTCACTAAAGGAACAAACCAGGACAGTTACAGTCTCTATATTAATAGCGCGAATATATTATAGTCTCTAAAGGAATAGGCCAGGAGAGTTAGAGTCTCTAAATTCAAAAGTCGAAACTATAGAGTCTCTAAAGTTATAGGCCAGGAGATTTAGAGTCTCTAAATTTGTAAGGCCAAACTGTTGTGATCTCTAAAGGAATAGGCTAGGAGAGTTAGTGTCTCTAAATTAATAAGGCGAAACACTTAGAGTCTCTAAAGGAATAGGCCAGGACATTTAGTGTCTCTAAATTAATAAGGCAAAATTTATAGAGGCTCTAAAGAAATAAGCCAGGAGAGTTAGTGTCTCTAAATTAATAAGGCGAAACTATAGCTTCTTTAAAGGAATAGGCCAGAAGTGTTAGAGTCTCTAAATTAATAAGGCGAAAATCTTAGATTCTCTAAAGAATAAGCCAGGATAGTTACAGTATCTAAATTAATAAGGCGAAATTATAAGGGTCTCTAAAGGAATAGACCAGGAATGTTAGAGTCTCTAAATTAATAAGGTGAAACTCTAAGAGTCTCTAAAGGAATAGGCCAGGAGGGTTAGGGTCTCTAAATTAATAAGGCGAAAGTCTCTGGCTGTAAAGGAATAGTGCAGGACAGTTAGGGGCTCTAAATTAGTAAGGCGAAACTCTTAGAGTCTCTAAACGAATTGGCTAGGACAGTTAGAGTCTCTAAATTAATAAGGCCAAAAACTTAGTGTATCTAAATGAATAGGCCAGGACATTTATGGTCTCTAAATTAATAAGTCAAAATTCTTAGAGACTCTAAAAATTAGGCCAGGAGAGTTAGATTCTCTAAATTAATAATGTGAAAATCTTAGATTCTCTAAATAATAGGCCAGGAGAGTCACTAAATTAATAAGGCTAAACACTTAGAGTATCTAAATGAATAGGCCAGGACAGTTAGAGTCTCTAAATTAATAAGGCGAAATTCTTAGACTCTCTAAAGGAATAGGCCAGGACAGTTAGGGTCTCTAAATTAATAAGGTGAAAATTTTAAGAGTCTCTAAAATAATGGGCCAGGAGAGTCAGTGTCTCAAAATTAATAAGGCGAAACTCTTAGAGTATCTAAAGAATAGGCCTGGAGAGCTAGTGTCTCTAAATTAATAAGGCGAAACTCTTAGAGTCTCTAAAGGAATGGGCCAGAACATGTAGAGTCTCTAAATTAATAAGGAGAAAAATTTAGAGTATCTAAAGGAATAAGTCAGGACGTTAGGTTCTCTAAATTAATAAGGCGAAACGCTTAGAGTCTCTAAAGGGATAGACCAAGACAGTTAGAGTCTCTAAATTAATAAGGCGAAACTCTTAGAGTCTCTAAAGGAATAGGCCAGGAGAGTTAGAGTCTCTACATTAATAAGGCGAAACACGTAGAGTCTCTAAAGGAATAGGCCAAGAGCGTTAGAGTCTCTAAAATAATAAGTCGAAACACTTAGAGTCTCTAAAGTAATAAGCCTGGAGAGTTAGAGTCTCTAAATTAATAAGGCGAAACGCTTAGAGTCTCTAAAGGAATAGGCCAGGACAGTTAGAGTCTCTAAATTAATAAGGCGAAACACTTAGGGTCTCTAAATGTATAGGCCAAGACAGTTAGAGCCTCTAAATTAATAAGGCGAAACTCTTAGAGTCTCTTAAGATATAGGCCAAGACAGTTAGGGTCTCTAAATTAATAAGGCGAGAAACTTAGAGTCTCTAAACGAATAGGCAAGGACAGTTAGAGTCTCTAAATTAATAAGGCGAAACTCTTAGAGTCTCTAAAGGATAGGCCAAGATATTTCGAGTCTCTAAATGAATATGGCGAAACCCTTAGAGTCTCTAAAATAAGTGGCCAGGACAGTTAAAGCCTCTAAATTAAAAAGGCGAAACACGTAGGTTCTCTAAAGGGATAGACCAGGACCGTTAGGGTCTCTAAATTAATAAGGCGTAGCACTTAGAGTCTCTAAAGTATAGGCCAGGACATTTAGAGTCTCTAAATTAATAATGCGAAACTCTTAGAATCTCTAAAGAAATAGGACAGGACATTATGATTCTCTAAATTAATAGGGCGAAACACTTAGTGTCTCTAAAGTTATAGGCCAGGACATTTAGAAACTCAAAATTAATAAGTCGAGACGCTTAGAGTCTCTAAAGTAATAGGCCAAGGCAGTTAGTCTCTAAATTAATAAGGCGAGTCTTTTAGAGTCTCTAAAGAAATAGGCCAGGACAGTTAGAGTCTCTAAATTAATAAGGCGGAACACTTAGAGTCTCTAAAGTAATAGGCCAGGACAGTTAGGGTCTCTAAATTAATAAGGCGAAACACTTAGAGTCTCTAAAAGATTAGGCCAGGACAGTTAGAGTCTCTAAACTAATAAGGCGAAAATCTTAGAGTCTCTAAAGGAATAGATCAGGAGTGTTAGAATCTCTAATTTAATAAGGCGTAATTCTTAGAAGCCTTAATGGTATACGCCAGGACAGTTAGAGTCTCTACATTAATAAGGCGAATCTCTTAGATTCTCTAAAGGAATAGGCCAGGAGATTTAGTGCCTCTAAATTAATAAGGCGAAACTCTTAATGTCTCTAAAGAATAGGCCAGGAGGTTTAGAGTCTCTAAATTAATAAGGCGAAACTCTAAGATTCTCTAAAGAATTAGGCCAGATGAATTACAGTCTCTAAATTAATAAGGCGAAACACTTAGTGTCTCTAAAGGAATATGCCAGGACAGTTAGGGTCTCTATGTTAATAAGGCGAAATTCTTAGGGTCTCTAAAAGTGTAGGCCAGGACAGTTAGAGTCTCTAAATTAATAAGGCGAAACACTTAGAGTCCCTAAAGAAAGAGGCAAGGACATTTATAGTCACTAAATTAATAAGGCGAAATACTTAGTGTTTCTAAAGGAATAGGCCATGACATTTAGAGTCTCTAAATTAATATGACGAAACTCTTAGAGTCTCTAAAGGAATAGGCCAGGAGTGTTAGTGTCTCTAAATTAATAAGACGAAAATCTTAGTGTCTCTAAAGTAATAGGCCAGGACAATAAGGGTCTCTAAATTAATAAAGCGATACTCTTAGAGTCTCTAATGGAATAGGCCAGGACAGTTAGAGTTTCTAACTTAATAAGGCGAAACTCTTATGGTCTCTAAAGGAATAGGTCAGAACAGTTAGAGTCTCGAATTTAATAAGGCGAAAGTCTTACAGTCTCTAAAGTAATAGTCCAGGACATTTAGTCTCTAAATTAATAAGGCGAAACACTTAGAGGCTCTAAAGGAATAGGCCAGTAGAATTTGAGTCTCTAAATTAATAATGCGAAACACTTAGAGTCTCTAAAAGGATAGGCCAGGACTGTAAGAGTCTCTAAATTAATAAGGCGAAACTCTTAGAGTCTCTAAAGGAATAGTCCAGAACAGTTAGGATCTCTAAATTAACAAGGAGAAACATTTAGAGTCTCTACAGGAATAGGCCAGGACAGTTAGTGTCTCTAAATTAATAAGGCGAAACTTTTAGAATCTCTAAAGGCCTAGGCCAGGACAGTTAGCGTCTCTAAATTAATAAGGCGAAACATTAAGAGGCTCTAAAATAATAGGCCAGGACAGATAGGATCTCTATATTAATAAGGCGAATCTCTCAGATTCACTAAAGAAATAGGCCAGGAGATTTTGGGTCTCAAAATTAATAAGGCGAAAGACTCAATCTCTAAACGAATAGTGCAGGACCGTTAGGGGCTCTAAATTAATAAGGCGAAAATCTTTGAGACTCTAAAGTTATAGGCCAGGACAGTTAGGGTCTCTAAATTAATGAGGAGAAACTCTTAGAGTCTCTAAATGTGTAGGCCAGGACAGTTTGTGTCTCTAAATTAATAAGGCGGAACTGTCAGATTCTCTAAAGGAATAGGCCAAGACAGTTAGTTCCTCTAATTTAATAAAGCGAAATTTATTTTGTCTCTAAAGGAATAGGCCAGGACAGTTAGAGTCTCTAAATTAATAAGGCGAAACTCTTAGTGTCTCTAAAGGAATAGGCCAGGACAGTTAGAGTCTCTAAATTAATAAGGCGAAACACTTAGAGTCTCTAAAGGAATAGGCCAAGACAGTTAGGGTCTCTAAATTAATAAGGCGAAACCCTTAGTGTTTCTAAAAGAATAGGCCAAGAGAGTTAGAGTCTCTAAATTAATTAGGCGAAACTCCTAGACTCTCTAAAGAAATAGGCCATGAAATTTAGAGTCTCTAAATTTATAAGGCGAAACAATAGAGTCTAAAAAGTTATAGGCCAGGAGAGTTAGAGTCTCTAAATTTGAAAGGCGAAACTCTTGTGATCTCTAAAGGAATAGGCTATGAGAGTTAGAGTCTCTAAAATAATAAGGCGAAAATTTTAGAGTCTCTAAAGGAATAGGCCAGGAGATTTAGAGTCTCTAATTTAATAGGGAGAAACCCTTATAGTCTCTAAAGAAATAGGCCAGAACCATTAGTGTCTCTAAATTAATAAGGCGAAACTCTTAGAGTCTCTAAAGGAATAAGCCAGCAGAGTTAGAGTCTCTAATTTAATAAGGCGAAACGCTTAGAGTCTCTAAAGTAATAGGCCAGGAGTGTTAGAGTCTCAAAATTATTAAGGCGAGAATCTTAGGGTGTCTAAAGGAATAGTCCAGGAGAGTTACAGTCTCTAAATTAATAAGGCGAATCTCTTAGTGTCTCTAAAAAAAGAGGCCAGGAGAGTTAGAGTCTCTAAATTAATAAGGCGAAAAGCTTAGAGTCCCTAAAGGAATAGGCCAGGACATTTAGAGACTCTAAATTAATAAGGCGAAAATTTTAGAGTCTCTAAAGCAATAGACCAGGACAGTTAGTGTCTCTAAATTAATAAGGCAAAAATCTAAGGGTCTCTAAAGAAATAAGCCAGGAGAGTTAGTGTCTCTAAATTAATAAGGCGAAAATCTTTGGGACTCAAAGGAATTGGCCAGGACAGTTAGAATCACTAAATTAATAAGGCGAAACACTCAGAGTCTCTAAAGGAATAGGCCAGGACTTTTAGAGTCTCTAAATTAATAAGGCGATGACTCAGTCACTAAACGAATAGTGCAGGACAGTTCGTGGCACTAAATTATTAAGTTCAAACACTTAGAGTATATAAAGTAATAGACCAGGATTATTAATGTCTCTAAATTAATATAGCGAAACTTTTATAGTCTCTAAAGGAATAGGCCAGGATTGTTAGAGAATCTAAATTAATAAGGCGAACGTCTTAGGGTCTCTAAAGGAACAAGCCAGGACAGTTAAATTATCTATATTAATAGCGCGAATATATTATAGTGTCTAAAGTAATAGGCCAGGAAATTTAGAGTCTCAAAATTAAAAGACGAAACTCTAGAGTGTCTAATGTTATAGGACAGGAGAGTTAGAGTCTCTAAATTTGTAAGGCGAACTATTTTGATTTCTAAATGAATAGGCTAGGAGTGTTAGAGTCTCTAAATTAATAAGGCGAAACACTTAGAGACTCTAAAGGAATAGGCCAGGACTCTTAGAGTCTCTAAATGAATAAGGCGAAACTGTTAGAGTCTCTAAAGGAAAAGGCCGGGACTGTTCGCGTCTCTAAATTAATAAGGCGAAACACTTAGTGTCCCTACAGGAATAGGCCAGGACAATTACACTCTCTAAATTAATAAGGCGAAACTCTTAGATTCTCTAAAGAATAGTCCAGGAGAGTTAGAGTCTCTAAATTAATAAGACGAAACACTTAGAGCCTCTAAAGGAATAGGCCAGGAGTGTTAGAGTCCTTAAATTAATAAGGCGAGACTCTTAGGGTCTCTAATGGAATAGGCCAGGGCAGTTAGTGTCTCTAAATTAATAAGGCCAAACGCTTACTTTCTCTAATGGAATAGGCCAGGACAGTTATTGTCTTTAATTAATAAGGCGAAAGACTCTGTCTCTAAAGGAATAGTGCAGGACAGTTTGGGGTTCTAAATTAATAAGGTGAATCACTTAGAGTCTCTAAATGTATAGGACAAGAAAGGTAGAATCTCTAAAAATAAAAGGCGAAACACTTAGAGTCCTTAAAGGAATAGTCCAGGACTCATAGCGAATCCAATTTCATAAGGCGAAAGACTTAGGGTCTCTAAAGGGACAAGCCAGGACAGTTAGAGTCTCTACATTAATAGTGCGAATATATTAGAGTCTCTAAAGGAATAGGCCAGGACATTTAGAGTCTCTAAACAAAAAGTCGAAACTCTATAGTCTCTAAAGTTATAGTCCAGGAGATTTAGAGTCTCTAAATTTGTAAGGCGAACCTCTTGTGATCTCTAAAGGAATAGGCCAGGACAGTTAGAGTCACTAAATTAATAAGGCGAAACACTTAGAGTCACTAAATGAAAAGGACTGGACAGTAAAAGTCTCTAAATTAATAAAGCAAAACACTTAGATTCTCTAAAGAAATAGGCCTGGATTATTAGGGTCTCTAATTTAATAAGGCGGAACTCTTAGAATCTCTAAAGTAATAGGCCAAGACAATTAGAGCCTCTAAATTAATAAGACGAAACTTTTAGGGTCTGTAAAGGAATAAGCTAGGAGAGTAAGATTCTCTAAATTAATAAGGCGAAACACTTACGATCTCTAAAGGAATAGGCCAGGAGTGTTAGGGTCTCTAAATTAAAAAGGCGAATTTCTTAGAGTCTCTAAAGGAATAGGCCAGGACATTTAGAGTCTCAAAATTAATAAGGCGAAAATCTTAGATTCTCTAAAGGAATAGGCCAGGAGAGTTGGTGTCTCTAAATCAATAAGGCGAAATTCTTAGAGTCTCTAAAGGAATAGGCCAGGACAGTTAGTGTCTCTAAATTTATAAGGCGGAACTCTTAGATTCTCTAAAGGATTAGGTCAGGAGTGTTAGGGTCTCTAAATTAATAAAGCGAAACGCTTAGAGTCTCTAAAGTAATAGGCCAAGACAGTTAGTGTCTCTAAAATAATAAGGCGAAACTCTTAGAGTCTCTAAAGGAATAGGACAGGAGAGTTAGAGTATCTACATTAATAAGGCGAAACCCTTTGAGTCTCAAATGGAATAGTCCTGGAGAGTTAGAGTCTCTAAATTTTGAAAGGCGAAAAACTTGTGATCTCTAAAAAATAGGCTAGGAGAGTTAGAGTCTCTAAAATCATAAGGCGAAACGTTTAGAGTCTCTAAAGGAATAGGCCAGGGCAGTTAGAGTCTCTAAATAAATAAGACGAAATTTTGTAGTCTCTAAAGGATTAGGCCAGGACAGTTGGAGTCTCTAAATTAATAAGGCGAAACTCTTAAGAGTCTATAAAGGAACAGGCCAGGACAGTTAGAGTCTCTAAATTAATAAGGAGAAATTATTAGATTCTCTAAAGGAATAAGCTAGGACAGTTAGCGTCTCTAAATTAATAAGGCGAAACACTTAGAGTCTCTAAAGAATTAGGCCAACACAATAACTGTCTCAAAATTAATAAGGCGAAATTCTTTGTGTCTCTAAAAGAATATACCTTGACAGTTAGTGTCTCTAAAATAATAAGGCGAAACACTTAGAGTTTCTAAAGTAATAGGACAGGATATTTAGTGTCTCTAAATTGATAAGGCGAATTCCTTAGAGTCTCTACATGAATAGGCCAGGAGAGTTAGAATCTCCAAATTAGAAGGCGAAATTCTTAGAGTCTCTAAAGGAATAGGCCAGGACAGTTACAGCCTCTAATTTAATAAGGCGAAAGTTTCAGTCTCTAAAGGAATAGTGCAGGACAGTTAGGGTCTCTAAATTAATAAGGCGAAACACTTAGAGTCTCTAAAGGAATAGGGCAGGACAGTTAAAGTCTCTAAATTAATAAGGCGAATTTCTTAGAGTCTCTAAAGTAATAGGCCAGGACAGTTAGTGTCTCTAAATTTATAAGTCGAAACTCTTAGAGTCTCTAAAGTAATAGGCCAGGAGAGTGTGAGTCTCTAAATTAAAAAGGCGAAACTCTTAGTGTCTCTAAAGGAACAGGCCAGGACAGTTAGAGACTCTAAATTAATAAGGCGAAACACTTAGAGTTTCTAAAGATATAGGCCCGGACAGTTAGGGTCTCTATATTAATAAGGCGAAACTCTTAGATTCTCTAAAGGAATAGGCCAGGACATTTAAGGTCTCTAAAATAATAAGGAGAAAATCTTAGAGTCTCTAAAGGATTAGGCCAGGAAAGTTAGTGTCTCTAAATTAATAAGGGGAAACACTTCGAGTCTCTAAAGGAATAGGCCAGGACAGGGTCTCTAAATTAAAAAGGCGAATCTCTTAGAGTCTCTAAAGGAATAGGCCAGGACAGTTAGAGTCTCTAAATTAATAATGCGAAAAATTTACAATCCCTAAAGGTGTAGGCCAGGACAGTTGAGTCTTTAAATAAATAAGGCGAAAATCTCAGTCTCTAAAGGAATTGTGCAGGACTGTTAGGGGCTCTAAAATAATAAGACGATTCTCTTAGAGTCTCTAAAGAAAGAGGCCAGGACAGTTAGAGTCTCTAAATTAATAAGGCGAAACTCTTAGTGTCTCTAAAGGAATAGGCCAGGATATTTAGAGTCTCTAAATTAATAAGGCGAAATTCTTAGAGTCTCAAAAAGGTATAGGCCAAGACAGTTAGAGTCTCTAAATTAATAAGGCGAAATTCTTAGTCTCTAAAGGAATAGGCCAGAAGAGTTAGAGTCTCTAAATTAATAAGGCGAAACTCTTAGAGTGTCTAAAGTAATAGGCCAGAACATTTAGGGTCTCTAAATTAATAAGGCGAATCACTTAGAGTCTCTAAAGGAATAGGGCAGCAGAGTTACTCTCTCTAAATTAATAAGGCGAAACTATTAGAGTCTCTAAAGGTATAGGCCAGGGCAGAGTATCTAAATTAATAAGCCCAAATTCTTAGTGTCTCTAAAGAATAGGCCAGGAGAGTTAGAGTCTCAAAATTAATAAGGCGAAACTCTTAGTGTCTCTAAAGAAATAGACCAGGTCAGTTAGACTCTCTAAATTAAAAAGTCGAAATTTTCGAGTCTCTAAATTTATAGGCCAGGAGAGTTAAATTCTCTAAATTTGTAAGGCCAAACTCGTGTGATCTCGAAAGGAATAGGGTAGGAGAGTTAAAGTCTCTAACTTAATAATGCGAAACACTTAGGGTGTCAAAAGAATAGGCCAGGAGGTTTAGAGCCTCTAAATTAATAATGCGAAACTCTTAGAGTCTCTAAAGTTATAGGCCAAGACAGTTAGAGTCTCTAAATTAATAAGGCGAAACACTTAGAGTCTCTAAAATTATAGACCAGGGCAGTTAGAGCCTCTAATTTAATAAGGCGAACAACTTAGAGTCTCTAAAGGAAAAGGACAGGAGATTTAGTGTCTCTAAATTGATAAGGCGAAACTCTTAGAGTCTGTACATGAATAGGCCAGGACAGTTAGTGTCTCTCAATTATTAAGACAAGACGCTTAGAGTCTCTAAAGGAATAGGCCAGGACAGTTAGAGTCTCTAAATTAATAAAGCGAAACACTTAGAGACTCTAAAGTAATAGGCCAGGACAGTTAGTGTCTCTAAATTAATAAGGTGATACTCATCGAGTCCCTAAAGCTTTAGGCCAGAACAGTTAGAGTCTCTAAATTAATATGGCGAAACACTTAGAGCCTCTAAAGGAATATGCCAGGAGATTTAGAGTCTCTAAATTAATAAGGCGAAACTCTTATAGGCCTTAAAGTTATAGGCCATAAATATTAGAGTTTCTAATTTAGTAAGGCGTAACTCTTAGAGTCTCTAAAGTAATAGGCCAGGAGTGTTAGAGTCTCTAAATTAATAAGGCGAAAATCTTAGTGTCTCTAAAGGAATAGGCCAGGAAAGTTAGAGCCTCGAAATTAATAAGGCGAAACTATTAGAGTATCTAAAGGAATAGGCCAGGACAGTTAGGGTCTCATATTTAATAAGGCGAAACTCTTAGTGTCTCTAAAGGAATAGGCGAGGAGTGTTAGAGTCTCTAAATTAATAAGGCGAAAATCTTAGAATCTCAAAAGCAATAGGCCAGGAGAGTTAGAGACTATAAATTAATAAGGCGAAACTCTTAGTGTCTCTAAAGAATAGGACAGGACAGTTAGTGTCTCTAAATTAATAAGGCGAAACTCTTAGTGTCTCTAAAAGTTTAGGCCAGGAGTGTTAGAGTCTCTAAACTAATAAGGCGAAAATCTTAGAGTCTTTAAAGGAATAGGCCAGGACAGTTATATTCTCTAAATGAATAAGGCGAAAATCTTAGAGTCTCTAAATTTATAGGCCAGGACAGTTACAGTCTCTAAATTAATAAGGCGGATCTCTTAGAGTGTCTAAAGAAATAGGCCAGGACAGTTAGAGTCTCAAAATTAATAAGGCGAAACACTTAGAGTCTCTAAAGTATTAGGCCAGGAGAGTTAGAGTCTCAAAATTAATAAGGCGAAACTCTTAGATGCCTTAAAACAATAGGCCAAGAAATTTAGAGCCTCTAAATTAATAAGGCGAAACACTAAGTCTCTAAAATAATAGGCCAGGTTAATTAGAGTCTCTAAATTAATAAGGCGAAACACTTAGTGTCTCTAAAGGAATAGGCCAGGAGAGTTAGAGTCTCTAAATTAATAAGGCGAATCTCTTAGAGTCTCTAAGGTAATAGGCCAACACAGTTAGGGTCTCTAAATTAATAAGGCGAAACTCTTAGTGTCTCTAAAGGAATAGGCCAGGAGAATTAGAGTCTCTAAATTAATAAGGCGAAAATCTTAGAGTCTCAAAAGAATAGGCCAGGAAAGCTAGAGTCTCTAAATTAATAAGGCGAAGCTCTTTGTTTCTCTAAAGTAATAGGCCAAGGCAGTTAGAGTCTATAAATTAATAAAGCGAAATTTTTAGTGTCTATAAACGATTAGGCCAGGAGTGTTAGAGTCTCAAAATTAATAAGGCGAAACTTTTAGAGTCTCTAAAGGAATAGGCCAGGACAATTAGTGTCTCTAAATTAATAAGGCGAAACTCTTAGAGTCTCTAAAGGGATAGTCCATGACAGTTAGAGTCTCTAAATTAATAAGGCGAAATTCTTAGGGTCTCTAAAGGAATAGGCCAAGAAACTTAGGGTCTCTAAATTAATAAGACGAATCTCTTAGAGTCTCTAAAGGAATAGGCCAGGACAGTTAGTGTCTCTAAATTAATAAAGCGATAATCTCAGATTCTCTAAAGAAGAGGCAAGGAGAGTTAGGGTCTCTAAATTAATAAGGCGAAACCCTTAGAGTCTCTAAAAGAATAGGGCAGGAAAGTTAGAGTCTCTAAATTAATAAGGCGAAACACTTCGAGTCTCTAAAAGAATAGGCCATGAGAGTTAGTGTCTCTAAATTAACAAGGCGAAACTCTCAGAGTCTCTAAATGATTAGGCCAGGAAATTTAGAGTCTCTAAATTAAAAAGGCGAGAACCTTAGAGTCTCTAAACGATTAGGCCAGGACTGTTAGAGTCTCTAAATTAATAAGGCGAAACAATTAGAGTCTCGAAAGGAATAGACCAGGAAAGATAGAGTCTCTAAATTAATAAGGCGAAACTCATAGAGTCTGTAAAGGTATAGGCCAGGACAGTTAGAGTCTCAAATTTAATAAGTCGCAACTCTTAGAATCTCTAAAGGAATAGGCCTGGAGTAATAGTGTCTCTAAATTAATAAGGCGAAACTCTTAGAATCCTTAAAGGAAAAGGCCAGGACAGTTACAGTCTCTAACTTAATAAGGCGAAACGCTTAGAAGCCTTAAAGGACTAGGTCAGGACAGTTAGATTCTCTAAATTAATAAGTCGAAATTCTCAGTCTCTAAAGGAATATTGCAGGACAGTTAGGGGCTCAAAATTAATAAGGCGAATTTCTTAGGGTCTGTAAAGTTATAGGCCAGGACAGTTAGAGACTCTAAATTAATAAGGCGAAACTCTTAGTTTCTCTAAATATTTAGGCCAGGACAGTTAGGGAATCAAAACTAATAAGGCGAAAGTCTTAGGGTCTCTAAAGGAACAAGCCAGGAGTGTTACAGTCTCTATAATAATAGCGCGAAAATATTATAGTCTCTAAAGAAATAGGCCAGGAGATTTAGAGTCTCTAAATAAAAAAGTTGAAATTCTAGAGTCTCTAAAGTTATAGGCCAGGAGAATTAGAGTCCATAAATTTGTAAGGCGAAACTCTTGTGATCTCTAACGCTATAGGCTATCAGAGTTAAAGTCTCTAAATTAATAAGGCGAAACACTTAGTGTCTCAAAAGGAATAGGCCAGGATAGTTAGAGTCTCTAAATTAATAAGGCGAAACTCTTAGAGTCTCTAAAGCTATAGGCCAGGACAGATAGTGTCTCTAAATTAATAAGGCCAAACATTTAGAGACTCTAAAGGTATAGGCCAGGACAGTTAGAGTCCCTAAATTATTAAGTCGAAATTATTAGCGTCTCTAAAGGAATAGACCTAGACAGATTGTGTCTCTAAATTAATAAGGCGAAAATCTTAGGGTCTCTAAATGTTTAGGCCAGGACAGTTGGAGTCTTTAAATTAATAAGGCGAAACTCATAGGTTCTCTAAAGAATAGGCCAGGAAAGTTAGAGTCTCTAAATTAATAAGCCGAAATTCTTAGAGTCTCTAAAGAATAGGCCAGGAGTGTTAGAGTCTCTAAATTAATAAGACGAAACTCTTAGAGTCGCTAAAGAAGTAGGCCAGGACACTTAGTGGCTCAAAATTAATAAGGCCAATCTCTTAGAGTCTCTAAAGTGTTAGGCCAGGGGAGTTAGAGTCTCTAAATTAATAAGGCGAAACACTTATAGTCTCTAAAGGAATAGGCCAGGAGCGTTAGAGTCTCTAAATTAATAAGGAGGAAATATTAGAGTCTCTAAAGTAATAGGCCAGGACAGTTAGAGTCTCTAAATTAATAAGGGGCATCTCTTCGAGTCTCTAAAGAAAAGGCCAGAACATTTAGAGCCTCTAAATTAATAGGGCGAATCTTTTAGTGTCTCTAAATGAATAGGCCAGTACAGTTAGAGTCTCTAAATTAATAAGGCGGAACACTTAGAGTCTCTAAAGGAATACGCCAGGACAGTTATGGTCTCTAAATTAATAAGGCGTAACTGTTAGAGTCATTAAATGAATAGGCCAGGACTGTTAGGGTCTCTAAATTAATAAGGCGAATCTCTTTGAGTTTCTAAAGGAATAGTCCAGGACAGTTAGATTCTATAAATTAATAAGGCGAAACTCTTAGAGTCTCTAAAGGTATAGGCCAGGACAGTTAGATTCTCTAAATTAATAAGTCGAACCACATAGAGTCTATAAAATAATAGGCCAGGACTGTTAGTGTCTCTAAAATAATAAGGCGAAAATCTTAGGGACTATAAAGGAAGAGGCAAAGACAGTTAGAGTCTCTAAATTAATAAGGCGAAAATTTTAGAGTCTCTAAATGAATAGGCCAGGACAGTTAGTGTCTCTAAATTAATAAGTCGAAACTCAAAGAGTCTCTAAAGGAATAGGCTAGGACCGTTAGTGTCTCGAAATTAATACGGCGAAACTCTAAGAGTCTCTAAAAGAATAGGCCAGGAAAGTTAGAGTCTCTAATTTAATAAGGCGAAACGCTTAGAGTCTATAAACGAATAGGCCAAGATATTTAGTGTCTCTAAATTAATAAGGCGAAACACTTAGATTCTCTAAAGGATTAGGTCAGGACAGTTAGAGTCTCTAAATTAAAAAGGCGAAATTATTAGGGTCTCTAAAGGAATAGGCCAAGACAGTAAGAGTCTCAAAATTAAATAAGGCAAACTCTCCGAGTCTCTAAAGTAATAGGCCAGGATGTTACAGTCTCTAAATTAATAAGGCGAAACTTTTAGATTCTCTAAAGGAATAGGTCAGGACAGTTAGAGTCTCTAAATTAATAAGGCGAAACACTTAGAGTCTCTAAAGGAATAGGTCAGGACAGTTAGAGACTCTAAATTAATAAGGCGAAACTCTTAGAGTCTCTAAAAGTATAGGCCAGGACTGTTAGAGTCTCTAAATTAATAGGGCGAAACTCTTAATATCTCTAAATGAATAGGCCAGGACATTTAGAATATCTAAATTAATAAGGCGAAAATATTAGCGTCTCTATAGGAATAGGCCAGGACAGTTAGTGTCCCTAAATTAATAAGGCGAAATTCTTAGAATCTCTAAAGCAATAGGCCAGGACAGTTAGAGTCTCTAAATTAATAAGGCGAAACTCTTAGAGTCTCTAATGTAATAGGCAAGGACAGTTAGAGTCTCTAAATTAATAATGCGAAAGTCTCAGTCTCTTAGGGAATAGTTCAGGGCAGCTAGGGGCTCTAAATTAATAAAGCGAAAATCTTAGAGGCTCTAATGTAATAGGCCAGGACAGTTAGATTCTCTAAATTAATAAGTCGAAATTCTCAGTCGCTAAAGCAATAGTGCAGGACAGTTAGGGCTCTAAATTAATAAGGCGAAACACTCAGGGTCTCTAAAGTAATAGGCCAGGACAGTTAGAATCTCTACATTAACCTTCCTGTTCTCCTTGGGTCAATATGACCCGAAACGAAATTTAACTCAACATAATTTCTTTATACCTAAATGTTAGTGCTCTGTACTTAATGACTTTTTTTTGTCAGTATTCTACGCTTCCTAAAATCTAAAAAATCGTTAAGAATTTTGTTTCTTTGTTCTCAAAACAAAAATGTTACACTTATGCTCCTTGTGTCAATATGACCCGATGGTTGTGGTATCCAATTTTCTCATTTTATTTGGGAATGTTCTGTAGGAGAATAAGTTTTTGTGTAGGAGAATGTATTTGAAACATGTATCTGCGTGTGCCAGTCCACTGCGCGACAAGCTGATGCAGAATGTGCAAGTTTGAACTTGTGTCTGAGTCAT